>Ga0209810_1000061_pt1 | contig 327538 bp, 269 predicted proteins | sample Coa_R1_7_FD_187159 | JGI IMG/M metagenome (GOLD analysis project Ga0209810, IMG submission 187159) | Surface soil microbial communities from Centralia Pennsylvania, which are recovering from an underground coalmine fire - Coalmine... | ecosystem: Environmental > Terrestrial > Soil >...
TATCCGTGGGTATTTGTCCACGTTGCGCAAACAAGGGCTTCCTCTCTTGTCGGCTTTGCAGACCACGCTCTCTGGTCATCCGCTTCTTCCCTCTTTTGAGGCAACTTGAGCGAACCTAGGCAGTTACGGAATAGCCAGGAAATGCTCTATCCCCGGTAATGAGTAAGATGGGTATATTATCTCCCTGCTCAAATGCTTTCATGCGGAAATAAAACATGCCCAGTTCATTGACGTCGTGAATATTCCAGGATTTACTGATAGCCATGTTGCTCCTTCTCCTTTAGAGATTACACCGACGACCCACACAACATCCTGAGTTCCATTTCTTGCCCGGCATATGGGGCAAAAACAAATGGCTAACGTAAGTATAACTCTTGACCAAGAGTAGCAGATGAGCAATGAGTGGTCAATAACAGTTGGAGTAGTACTCAAGAGCAATGATACCTGATTGTCACCACTCTTCCTCCTTGCTGGGCAGCCGTCTGATCGGGGACCTGGACGCCAACGGCACCTTCTACCTGCTCACCGACGCGCTGGGCAGCATCCTCTCCGATGTCAGCTGGTCGGCAGGCGGGGCGTCCATCAAGGCGAGCCAGGTATTTGGCCCCTACGGCAACGCGCGCGGCTCCCAGGGCAACTTCAACACGGCGAAAGGCTTCACCGGCCAGTATAACGACCCCTTGACCGGATTGGACTATTACGTCTCGCGCTACTACGACCCGGTGGTGGGTGTTTTCCTCTCGGCGGATAAGGTGCAGGGGAACCTGCCGGGGATGGACCCCTATACCTATGTCGGGGGGAATCCTGAGACGAAGAGTGATCCAACCGGCCAGATGATCGAGGGACAAAACAACGAGTACGGTAATATCGATTCGCAGGGCAATCTGCACATCTGGGTGCAGTACCCCTCCTATGGCAACGGGCAAGGCTACCTCTATCACACCTACTTCTATACCCGTGAGCAGCTTCAACAGCCGGATTCTCAGCCGCCCCCTTCTCCTCAAGGAGACTTTTGGCAGCAGACCTTGGGATTTTTCGACATACTATTGAGGAAATGGCTGGTTGAGAGCAATATAGATACATCTTGTGGCTTTTACATGCTGAGTTTTACACCCTCAACCAAGGTCGCTACATCGGAGGGGGAAAGGGCTATTGGCTCCTTACATGCAGGGGAAAAAGTCTGGGCCTATAATTCCAGGACGCACAAAATGGAATGGGAACCAATTGTCCATGTGTGGATCAACCATGATGATGACCTGGTCGATGTCACCATTACCTCTACCCTACGTTCCCAACACGGTAAGCCAGCTCACGCGACCAATGAGGTGATCCATACCAACAAGAAGCATCCTTTTCTGACGCTAGAACAGGGCTTTGTCCCTGTCTCGCAACTAGGAGTAGGGATGCACGTGGTAAATGCAGAGGGCGGTATCGGTACCGTCACCCGTTTGAAGACTGTGCCAGGGATCATGACGATGTACAACCTGGAAGTGGCCCAGGACCATACCTATGCGGTCGGAAAGGGCAACTGGATTGTCCATAACTGCAGTGTCCCCATGTCGTCGTTCGATAATCGTTTTGCAGGAATGGGTGGCGCACCTTATAGCGAACTAATCACACTGATCCCAGCAGGGGCTAGATTCCTTCCATTCAAGGGTGAGGGAGGGATGCAAGGGTTTAAATGGGTCTGGAACGAAATAGGCCCAGATGGCTTATCGTATAGATACGAATTAAGAATGCACAGCCCGGATCCTAGAGCTATAGCAAACTATCCCGATTCAAATGCTGCACAGGGCTGGACCTGGCGTCTACAAAGATCCGGCGGAGTTGATCCAACAAATCCGAAGTCGCAAGGAAAAGGTACTTGGTTCATGGATGCAGAAGGAAACTGGTATAAGCAGGGTCAGATGACTGAGGAGGAAATTAATGCGACACATATTCCTATGGGCACTCCAACTCCAGAGGATATACAAATGCTAGAGGATCTCTTTGGCCCTCCGTCTTCCCCATGATGTATATCGTCTCAGTATAGCTGAGACGATATTCTATGAAAGGATCAAGAGAGAAGCACTGCTTCTCTCTTGATCCTTTCAGTATTGCTTTCAAGCTTCTTCTCCCCAGCTATGAAGCCCTTCTAATTCATCAGAATAGAGTAAAGTAATTTCTATACTAGCTGCCGCTAAAAAGTATTTGCGAGGAGGCCTTTTTATCCACTGAGGAAGTCTCTCCTCCAAACAATAGATTCGTGCATCAGGAAGCATTTCTGCATAGACTTGAATCTCAGCAGCCTCTTCGTCAGTCGCCATCCGCCAATAAAACTCTTCCTCAAAATAGGTTGGGCATGCTATATAAGTAATGCTATATAAGCGGATTTCTACATTGTAAGCCTTGGGAAATCCTCTATCTCCCGTAATGAGTAGGATGAGAATATTATCTCCCTGTTCAAACGCTTTCAAGTAAAAATAAAACATCCCCAATTTATTGATGTCAAGAATGTTCCAGGATTTTCTAATAGCCATATTGCTCCTCCTCCTTCAGAGATTACATACACCACCAAGAAAGCGTCCTCAGTTCCAATTCTTGCCCGGCATATGAGGCAAAAATAAAATGACTGACGTAGGTGTAACTCTTGACAGAGTGTAGCAGATGAGCAATGACTGGTCAATAACGGTTGGAGTAGTACTCAGGGCTTTCCAATGCTAGCCGATAGGGATGAAAATGCTGCTCAGCCGACGCAATTTTTACTTACCAGCTCCTGCTCGGTTTTTTAGCATTGGAAAGCCCTGGTTCCGGCTTGACCCGCTTGACCTCTTTCCGTTATAGTTGGTGCGCATACAACCATTATTTGGATGAGGAATATGATGAGCGAGCAACGAAAAAGCATTTACCTGGGATTGTTACTCCACAATCACCAGCCGGTCGGCAATTTCCCCTGGGTATTTCAGCAGGTCTACGACGAGGCCTATCTGCCAATGATAGAGGCGCTGGAACGCCATCCTAAAGTACGCCTGTCGCTGCACTACACAGGTTCATTGATAGATTGGTTAGAAGAAACGCATCCTGATTTCCTGCAACGAGTAGCGAAACTGGCGCAAAGCGGCCAGGTCGAGATTGTCAGCGGTGGCTACTACGAGCCGATCCTGCCCTCCATCCCCGATAGCGACAAAATCGGCCAGATTCGCCGCTTGACGGAACGTATCCAGCAAGATTTTGGCGCGAGCGCAAGCGGCATGTGGATCGCCGAACGCGTCTGGGAGCCTGGCTTGCCGCGCCTGATCCGCGAAGCAGGCATCGAATGGACGATTCTGGACGACATACATTTTAAAAATGTGGGCTTAGAGGACAGCGATCTCTATGGCTATTATGCCACCGAAGATCAAAGCCCTGTCCTCAAAGTCTTCGCCACCAGCAAGGCCATGCGCTATACCATACCCTGGCGCCCGGTAAGTGAGACCATTGAAACGCTGCGCTCGCTCGCCACCATCGACGGCAGGCGCATCATGGCAATGGGCGACGACGGAGAAAAGTTCGGCAGCTGGCCCGGAACCCAGGAATATTGCTGGGGTACCAATTCCTCCAAGGGCTGGGTAGAGCAATTTTTCACGGCGCTCGAAGAGAATAGCTCCTGGTTGCACACCATACCGTTAGGCGAATACGCCCGTACCTATCCGGCGCTGGGCCGCATCTATATCCCCACATCCTCGTATATCGAGATGACGGAGTGGGCCTTGCCCGCCAAAAAATCGTATCTATTCGGCAAGTTGCTGCACCAGTTAGAGGATGAGAAACGCGATACCATCCTCCAATTCATGCGCGGCGGGTTCTGGCGCAATTTCCTCGTGCGCTATCCTGAAGTGAATAACCAGCACAAAAAAATGCTGCGCGTGCATGACGCCGTCTATGCTGTTGAAGCCGGTGAAGAGACCGGCCTGGTACAGTTGTGGAAGGCCCAGGCCAACGATACTTACTGGCATGGCCTCTTTGGTGGCATCTACATGGGCCACGTGCGCTCGGCTATCTACCACCATCTGATCAAAGCCGAGAATGCCGCCGACCGCGTCCGTTTCGGCACCGGTCACTGGCAGCGTTACGAGTTCACCGATTTTGACCGCGACAGCCAGAACGAACTGATCATCGAGAGCGATACGCAAAATCTCTACATTGACCCCCATCGCGGCGGTACGCTCTTTGAGTGGGATGTGCGCCGCAGCGAACATAACCTGCTCGCCGTCATGACCCGCCGCGAAGAAAGCTATCACCAGACGCTGCGCGAGTACGAGCGAGAACGGCGCAAGAACCTGGCCGCGACAGCCGCCAGAGCCCTCACAACCCGGGTCGAAAGTGAAAGTGCTGAGCCAGAATCCCCCCATACCACTATACGCACGAAAGAACCCGATCTCGACCGCTTGCTGGTCGTCGATCCCTATCGCCGCACCAGCCTGATCGATCATTTCCTGGCGCCCGGCACCACCCTGTCACTCTTCGCTGAGGCTCGTTTCGAAGAGCAAGGAAACTTCGTCGAACAACCCTATCATGCTGAAGTACACCAGCATGAAGAGGGCATAAGCATCCTTCTAGTACGCGATGGGCACGTTCGACGCCCTGGAGCTTTATCCCCTATTCCGGTGCGTATCAGCAAAATGCTCTTCCTGCCGCCTGGCAAAGAGCAACTGGTTGTTCGTTATACCATCCAGAATAGAGGGGAAGCACGCCTACAAACGCGCTTCGCGTGCGAATGGAACTTGCATCTCCTGGGAGGCGGCGGCAATGACCAGGCCTATTACCATGTCCCTGGGCGTGTCCTCGATAATCAGCATTTCGACAGCACAGGCGAGGTTCCCGGCGCCAACAACTTTCACATCGGCAATCGCTGGCTCCGGCAAGACCTGAAGTTTTCGCTGAGCGAGGCTGCTACGCTATGGCGTTTCTCCATCGAAACGGTAACCGGCTCCGAGGCCGGCTTCGAGCGCAACCACCAGGGCAGTTGCCTGGCCCTGTTATGGCCGGTAGAGCTTCATGCCGGCCAGCATTGGGATGTTGAAATTAATTGCACCGGACAACCCCTTTAGACAGTCAGGAAAACCCGTAAAACCTGTGTAGGCCCTGGTTTTCTGGCCGTTTGTATGGTATAGTTCTAACAACGCCTATTGTTGATCTGTAGGGGCGTACCACGTGTTGGATCAGTCCGCACGCTACTGGTCGCCCGCTTTCGATGATCAACAATACGTGAGCGTTAAGAAGCCGCGTTGACTCCCAACTGTTTTCCAGTTGCAACGATGGCACCAAGCAATAGCTCTAAATGTTGTAACACGTAGCAGGTGCATGTCTTCATGCTTCTCTGAGAGGAGAATCCTGCCCGTGCCCTGCTACAAGAGCGAAAAGGAGTTACCTTCATGGCTCGTGTCGCATTTGAACACGTCTACAAGCGATTCGGCAAAGTTGAAGTCGTCCACGATATCAACCTGGATATCAAGGACAAAGAGTTCCTCGTACTGGTTGGCCCCTCCGGCTGTGGCAAAAGCACCTGCCTGCGTATGATCGCCGGCCTGGAAGATGCAACCGAGGGCCTCATCTACATTGGCGACCGGGTGGTGAACAATGTCGATCCCAAGGATCGCGACATCGCCATGGTTTTCCAGAACTACGCCCTTTATCCCCACATGACCGTCTACGACAACATGGCCTTTGGCCTGAAACTGCGTCACTTCCCACAGCAAGAAATTAAAAAGCGTGTGGAAGACGCGGCGGAAATCCTCGGCCTGCAACAACTGCTCAAACGCAAGCCCAAAGAGCTTTCGGGCGGACAGCGCCAGCGCGTCGCGTTAGGTCGTGCCCTGGTCCGTTCCGCGCAAGTCTTCCTGTTGGACGAGCCGCTCTCCAACCTGGATGCCAAGCTGCGCGTCCAGACGCGTGCTGAAATCTCCAAGATTCACCAGCGCGTCAAGACCACGTTTGTCTATGTCACACATGACCAGACCGAGGCGATGACCATGGGAACCCGCATCGCCGTCTTGAATGCCGGTGTCATCCAGCAGTTGGGCGCGCCGCAGGAACTGTATGATCATCCCTCCAACCTCTTTGTGGCCGGTTTCATTGGCTCCCCTGCCATGAATTTCTTCCCTGGCGCCCAGGTAGTAGCGGATGGCAACACAACTCGAATCGTCATTCCCGACGTAGGGCAGGTCGAGGTTCCGCCGCTGTACGTCGAGCAGACACGAGCCGCGGCTGACAAAAACCTGACCTTCGGCATACGGCCAGAACACCTGGAAGATGTCTCATTATTGCCTGAGAATGCCCGCACCGGTTCGGTTCTTCAAGGTCCCGTCGATGTTGTGGAACATCTTGGCAGTGAATTGCTTGTTTACATGACTGCCGGCGGCAAGAATATCGTCGCTCGCGTCGATCCGCGTTCCCATGCGCATCCCGGCGGCGTCATCGCGCTGCACGTCGATAACGAATACATCCACCTCTTCGACACTGATACAGGAGCAGCGATCTATTAATCGCCCTGATTGGTAAGAAGGTGCGGGGAGCGAGCAGGTATGATGCCTCTCTCGCTCCCCGCCGCTTTTTGGAATGCGCTACTATGACTACTAAAACACCTCTCCCGTAGCGCGTTGTATAATAAAGGCCGGAGTGGTTGGGCTATAGGGAACTTTAGGAATGGAAACGAGATAAGAATGGTAACTTTGGCATCTGCCGCCGACCCCACCTATCGTCGCGAACTTGGCAATGGGCTTGTTCAACGCTGGTCTACTCAAGCGGATACGGAAAAGATTGCGCAACTGTGTGGGATAGTCTTTCGCGATAAAGAGAATGACCCATCTAATAACTATATGCTGACCTCTGTGCGTGGGCAGATGAGTGGCGATCATCCCCTGATGGGGCCAGGCGACTACGCGGTAATCGAGGATACAAGCAAAGAGGGCAATCCCATTATTGCCTGCACCTGCCTCTGGCGACGGCGTTGGGAGTACGAAGGCATCGCCTTTGATGTTGGGCAGCCCGAATTTGTTGCTACCCACCCGGACTATCGCAATCGTGGGCTTATACGCAGGCTATTTGAAATGGTACACGCCCGCAGCGAGGCTGAAGGGCATCTTGTGCAGGGCATCACCGGCATTCCGTACTTTTACCGCCAATTTGGCTACGAATACGCGCTCGATCTGGAAGGGCGCAGGGTCACCTATAGTGCGCTCATCCCCAAAGCGCAGGAGTCTACCCCTGAGCCATATACACTGCGAGCGGCCACATTTGACGATATTCCCCTGCTCATGGAATTATATAATCGCCAGCAGGCGCGGAGTATGGTCTGGTCGGTTCTCTCAGAGCGCTTCTGGCGCTACTATCTTGATGAAACGGAAGATCCGTCTGCATTAGGCAAGCAGATAGCAATCAAAATGATCATTGATACTGTGGGTGTGGCGCAAGGGTACGTTATGTTTGCAGATCGGCGCTGGGGCAGCAGCCTCAATGTGTATGCATTGAACATTGTTGCAGGCGCGAACTGGCAGGCGATTGTGCCGTCACTTCTGCGCGCCCTGCAATCGTATGGTATACAGTTGCCTGATGCAAAGCCGGGTGTGCCGCCTTTCAATGCTCTCAGTTTCTGTTTGGGGAGCGCGCATCCCCTCTATGAGGCGTTGGGTGAGGAACTGGCCCCGTTTTACGAACCGCCCTACGCGTGGTATATTCGTGTCCCTGATGTGCTGGCATTCCTGCGTCATATCGCTCCTGTTTTAGAGCGACGCCTGGCAAACTCTGCGGCGGCATCCTTCACGGGCAAATTCACCATTGATTTCTTCCGTGGCGGCTTGAGCATAATTTTCGACAGCGGGCGTATCAAACAAATCGAACCATGGCGCGCGCCACTCTACCAGAGCGATGCTGATGCGATCTGCCCCGCGCTGGTCTTTTTGCAATTGCTCTTCGGCTATCGCAGCCTGGACGAATTGCGCTATGCATACCCCGACGTGCGTGTCGAAAAACCTGGCGCCGGCGTAGTGCTCAACGCGCTCTTCCCAAAGAAATTCTCCTGGGTACCAGGATAAAATCGAATACTCTATAATCGAATACTCTATAATAGAATCACCTGTTGTTAGCAAAGGAATATCCACAATATGAAGCGAGTGCTGGCCTTACAACATTGTTGGGATGATCCACCTGGGTATCTAGGCGAAATCCTGCAAGAACACGACATCTATTGCGAAACCGTCAAGGTCGAAGAGGCCCCCGTGCCTGAAGATGTTGCGCAATATGATGCCATCATTTCGATGGGCGGCCCGCAGCATGCCGCCGACGATGAACACTATCCCTACTTTGTTCCCGAAAAAGCGCTCATTCGCCAGGCCGTTGAGCTGGATATTCCTTTTCTAGGGGTCTGTCTCGGCGGCCAGTTGCTCGCCCACGCCCTCGGCGCTCCTGTCAGGCGTCACGACATGATCGAACTTGGTTTCTTTCAGGTGGAGTTCACGCCCGAAGGGAAAACCGATCCGCTCTTGCAGGGTTTGCCCGGCTCGCAGCTCGTCTTTCACTGGCATATGGATGTCTTCGACATTCCGCAAGGCGGAGTCAGGCTGGCTTCCAGCGAGAACACGCTTAACCAGGCATTTCGCATCGGGCCAAGGGCTTATGGCCTGCAATATCACGTCGAACTGACCCCCGGCATGTTCAATACCTGGTTCCAGTACCCCGATTATCGCCAGGAAATCATCAACATATTAGGCCCCAATGCGCCCGCGCTCCTTGAGCAACAGCGCGACTTGCACTACTCGACATATCGCCAGCATTCGCGCATCATGTTTGAGAATTTCCTGCGGATAGCGGAACTGCTTCCAGTGGCAAGCGATCGCCCAGCAGCGTCTCCAGGTAAGGCGTGACGTGCCAGTAGTTTTTCAGCTTGATATATTCCTGGACGAATTGCGCCGTATCCTGTTGCCCGCGTTTGACTGCCCGGATCATCAGATTTTTGTCCGTATGTTCGGGCGAAACAAATTCAACCACGTCGGTTTTGTAGCCCAGCATGCGCAGGATGAGCGCTCGAAAAGCGTCCGTCAGGATGTCGCCCATGCGCTGCTTCAGAATGCCATGCCGGAAAACCGGCTCGAACGGTTCCACAGCCTGCAGCTGCTTCTGCAAATGATGGTGGCAGCAAGGCGCGCAGAGAATCAGCCGCGATTGCCAGCGAATGCCCTGCGCAATCGCCTCATCCGTTGCCGTATCGCAGGCATGCAAGGCCAGCACGATATCGGGTGGTACGTCAGGCTCGTAATCGATAATCGACGACCTCTGGAAACAGGCATCTGTATATCCTAACTGCTCGCTTTCGGCGTTATCTTTCTGAATCAAGGTCTCATTGACATCGATCCCTACCAGGCGCGCCGGAATGCCACGCACATCATTGAGATAATGATAGGCCGCGAACGAGAGGTAGGCCGAACCGCAGCCACAATCAAGGATATTGACCGGCGTCTTCTCAAACGCATCCAGTTCTTCAGTATGCTCAAGCAGCTTGAGAAACTCGTTGATCTGGGAAAATTTGGCATGCATGCCGGGCCGGATTTTTCCCAGTGTATCCATAATGCCCACCGCTTGCAGGAAGGCATCGGGCCGCTCCGCGGGCAGGGGCAACTTTTTGCTCGCGTCATGGGCAAGGTCTGGTTTCTGGCCGGGCGTGTCAACTTTCTCCACCTGTACAACCGCCTGTCCCTTTTTATTCAAGTGAACACGCAGGATTTGATCTATGGCCTGAGCGGTGATGCTGCTGAAAGGCAATGCCAGCACTTCATCAAGTTTCTCACCGGCCTGCACGCCGGAATAGTTCCTGGTAATATCCTGCTTTTCCGTAAAGTACGAAAATTGCAGGTGGCGCTGCCTTTTGATCATGACCGGTCGCACGATCACCTGCCGCCAGGGCATCGCCTTTCCCTTCACGGTCAACCGCACGAATTTTTCTTCGTCCAACGCGATGCGTTTTATTTGTTCTTTATAAGTCTCTGTCATACCATCATTTTACAACAAAGCGTCATTTCTTATAGTTTTTCAATTTTTTTGGAGATTTCCCATTTCATTTCCGCTCTGTTTCTGCTATACTTGCTCACAAATGTCTCATCTGATCTCCGTAGGGGTAGGCACTGTCCCCACGGGAACACCGGGACAGGCACCAGGCACTGTCCCTACAGGACGGGTGAAGCTGGGTCACTGCAAGGAGCATTCGACATAGATGTCGCAACATAAAACGAGTCGGCGGAAGCATAGTACAACGGAAGCACATATACCATTCAAAATTGTAGGCTATAGCATTGCTTGCGAGCGACATATTCACCGCAATGAAGATAGCTTTATCATAGAAAAAAATAGCGGTCTTGCCGCGGTATTCGATGGCGTTGGTGGTAGTGCCGCCGGTGAGATCGCCTCGCGTACCGCCGCGCGTGCTACCCGGCAGGCCTGGCGCCAGGCTTTACAAGAGGTGCGCAAGGGCCGCAATGTTGATAGTTACCTCGAAAATTGTGATACCACCGATTTTTGTTTATTGCTGCAACATTTGATCGAAAAAGCCGACGATCTCGTGCGCACCGAGGGGGCGCGGCAGGCAGGAACCGATGACCTCGCCACTACCGTTGCGCTTGCCGCGCTCTGCCGCCAGAGCGCGAAAAATGAGTATACAATGGTCTATGCCCATGTTGGCGATAGCCGCGTATACCTGTTGCGCGAGCACGAGACTCTCAAACGCCTGACCGTTGATGATGGCTTATTGGGCAGGCTGGTAGAAAATTCGATGGTGAGCGAGGAAGATGCCCACCGTATCGACCAGGCCATGCATGTCGAGGATCTCTCAGACCTTGAATTTAGCTACTTCCGCCTGCGCGGTGGTATAACGCAGGCCCTGGGTGGCCCTACGCCCCCAACTATTCATGCCGAACAGGTCACTATCATTCCCGGCGACCGTATCCTGCTCTGTACAGATGGCATCCATGATAATCTGACCGATGCGGAGATTGAAGACATCTTGCGCAACGCGCCCCGCCAGACCGTCGCGCGGCGCTTAGTGGAAAAAGCGCTACTCCGCTCCCGCCAGGAACGCCAGGATACCATTCGCGCGAAACCCGACGATATGACCGCAATTGTCATGACTTGCCGCTTCTAACCTGCAGGCTCCAGGACAGGCACCAGGCACTGTCCCTACAGTCCATTCCAGGCATAGACCGTGTCGGGCTTCACACCAGGACTGTTGTATGCCAGGGTAATCAGTTCGTGCGCGGTCAGTGTGATATTGCGGAAATCCCCCGAATATGGCTTCCCATTGACCCAGACTTGCCAGCCGTTCGTCGAGGCCAGCTGTGTGGGGAACCCCAGGGACGAAAAGTGCGTAGACCATTCATCGAAGAAATTCCCCAGCGTATAATCTTTCTGCGTGGGGGACTCGATATGAATGACTCCGGTTGTGTCGTGCGTATGCAGCCAGTAGTAGCAAGAACCATCAGAAGCAATGCCCATATTTGCCGGAATCGGGCTGAGCGAGCCATTGATGTAAATCGACAAATGAGCATGAATATGGTAGACCGTTTGCTCCAGAGCATCGCAGTAAATATTATCTACCGGCGGGTAAGCCGAATTAACGACCGTCTCAGTTGATGAAGCCTGATTCTGTTGATTATAGATCACGAAGCCGGCGATTGCCGCGAGAATAATGATACCGGCGCCAACGAAACTGAACAGGGTAATACGCCCTGAGCGCCTATCCCGTTGCAGTTGCTGCTGTTTCTGCTGCTTCGCGGCCTGCTGAGCTGCCCGGCGCGCACTCGGTTTGCCCTGTACCCTGGCGGACTGCCCATTAGCGCCATCCTGGGCAGATGGCTTCGTTACACTTCCGGTATTCTGTTTGGATGCAGTACTTCCGGTGCTCTGTTTGGAGACAGCATTCTGAGAACGTTGCTTACTATTACTTGTACCTGTCTTACTTGTTTGCTTCGGCATGAAATACAACCCCTTAAAAGCTTGCAGTAGCGAGATTATTCCATCCACCTTTATACCGCATGCTGGCTAATAAATCAATACTAAATTGTAAAATTTCTATAAAGTGAGATCAGCCAGTCGAATCGTCCTGCTTTCACCCCATGTGGCCTCCCATTCACAATGCTGCTCCACCATCTTCTGCTGAGATACCGCTAACCCCTCATCCTGCCCTTCTTCCCCTACTGGAGCCTGGCAGAGCAAACGCAATGCATACCGCTTCTCATCCACCACCCTGCACTCCACATGCAACACATACTTTCCCCACGGCAGGGGGCCGATACGATAGCTTGCGCCCGCTCTACGCAGCTGCTGCGGCAACACCGGCTGCACAGTAAGATGGCCCGCCTCTTCCGCTCGCAAACCCAAGACATAGCGCGCAATCAAATCGACGCTCAAGGCGCCCCAACCGTAGCCCTCGATACCGGCGTTCACATAGTCGATAGCGCCCCATTTACCGCTCGTAATCGTTCTGCGATACTCTCGCGTGACTCCCGGTATATTACCATATTCGTCCAGTGTGCGAGCATCTGTGCTGCGATATGAGCTGTCAATGAAGCGATAAGCCATTTCAGCAGCTTCAACCGGCATCCCGGCGGCGCTGGCCGCGCCGATCATGGTCATGACAATCGGCGGCCAACCAAAAGGCGCGACGAACCGCGCTTCCTGACGAGTTTGCGCCAGAACCGGGCGTAGTTGTTCGATCTGTCCCCAGCCCGCGGCTCCACAAAAAATGGGCGCGAGGTGCATCGGGTCGCGTTCTGTTGACCACTCGCCCGTCACCGAATCATAGTCGCGAAACCAGCCATCCTGCCACATCTGGCGCGTCTTCACCGTAAATTCATCTGCGATCCTTTGCCATTCTGCCGCGTCCTGCGCGTAGGAATAGACTTCCTGCTCGCCTGCTACTTCCCCCTCTGGAATCTGCGCATCCCCTGTCATGGCGGCATTGGTAAGTAATGTCGCCCAACGTGCCAGAATAGTCGCGCTCAAAGCCATGCTCGCCTGAAGATCAACCGGTCGCACGTGTTCGATGATCGTCCCGCCCGTCTGTTGCGGCCCGAAACGGCTTGACACATCCTGGCCGCTCTCCCACGAACAGGCATAGACCATCCAGCCCTCGGCATCGCGACGCGCATCGAGCCACCATCGAATATACGCCACTGCTAGCGAGTAGAGACGACGCAGCCAGTTCAGGTCGCCCGTGTGCCGGAAGAGCTGGTCGCAGCACCACAAAGGATAACCCCATTCCGGCGCGGTACCACAGATTTGCCCATCATCGGCCACCATATTGTAGCTGCCATCCTCGCGCATACATGGTAAATTGGGCCGTGGCGAAGACTCGAAATGGCCCAGGATGACTTCAGCAGCCAATGCAGGGTCGGCATAGCTCAGGAAAAGGGTATCCATGGCAGCCTCCGCAAGCACTGTGCGCGGGGCCTGAATTTGCATGCCATCCCAGGGTGTCGGGATGATACCGGCGGGCGGTCGAATGGTCATGCGCAGCGTCTCTAGATCGTAGACAAATCCACGCTTCCAGTGGGCAGGCCAGTCGCCGCTCAGTTGAGGCGCGTTCTGCCAGAAGGCTTCATCGTCTTCGCGATGCCCGGCCTCGGCAAGCGCGATCTCTTCAAGGCCATCTTCCCAATGCTTGTAGGCCGAATCCTGCGAAACGCCGCGTGCCAGGACAGCATTCAGCACACAGCTCGATGATCGCTCTGCTAACGTCAAGGTACAGGGCAAGGCCAGAGTCCGCACCTGCCAGCCGGTATCCTGCTGTCGCTGCGTAATATTCGGCGTGGGTACAGCTACACCACGTGCCCATGCCGAGACATCCTCAAGTGAAACGACATACGCCATCCCTCCCCACGTAATCGGCGTATCGCCCGCGGCCCGCGCTCCATGGATAAAAACATCGCCCTCGCTCGCCAGACCAAGCATACCACAGCCAACCTGCCGATTTTCCAGCGCGTAAAGCCCATGTTCCCACAGCCGGCTGGTAGCAGGATTATGCGTATGCGCATGAATAAGGTAACAGGTAACGGGCAGTGGCAAATCCGCGCTCGTTGCCAGGTTGAGTACGCATCCCAGCGCATGCTCGCTGACAAGAAAATAGCGCGCTGTCAGTGTAAGATGGAACATTGGCACGTGGCAGCTATACTCAAAGCGGTTTTTCGTATGCAGGTGGCTGGTAATCGTGCATTTATACCGCCGAAAGTCTTCCGGTGTCACAAGCACCATATCGTATATCTTCAGGCCAATCGTGAGGTGAGAGGTATATTGGAACTGGTTGTTGACATAACTACCAAGATTAGGTACATGCCAGCCCATGCCAAGTGGTGGTAGCGAACGCAAAACCCCACTCGGATTAAGTTTCCACGCATGATAGGGGTTGTCGAGGTAACCATGAGGGGTAAAATCGTCATGTGGAACCATACAATACTTGCCTTCCTGGATACCGGTCATGCCATAAAAAGATATGACTGCATTGTACAGATACCAGGTGGGCGAGGTCAATACCTGCTTTCACCTCTTCAGCGAGGCGAGATTGACTTTGTCTTCCCCCTCTTGTACAGTATCATCAGAGAAAGGCTAGCCGGGCCATGTCTTTCATAGCATAATTGTATTGAAAATGGAGCCATGAACCTGGCTGCTTGATGCTTCCTCTTATCTTATGGCCTGGACATCGTTGTTTGAGTTTCTCCACAATGGCGAAAGGAGCAGAGCTTCTCATGAAGACAATGGACAGCGACATTAAGGATGAAGTTTTTGTAGATGAGTATACCGGTGGACTGATTGGACCCAGCCTGGGATTTGCGGCGACGATCAAGGATGGCGGCCACATTCGCTGTGTCGTTCCGCCTGGCTGCTGGGGACCCATGATCACGCCGGAGTTCCGCGGTGGGCACGAAGTCACGCGCCCGGTTGCCGTGGAGGGAGCGCGCGTGGGTGATGCGCTTGCCATCACCATCGAGTCTATGCGCGTGCTGTCGCTGGCAACCTCCTCCGGCACGATGGTGACCAACAAGGCCGCCTTCGGCGACGATCCGTTCGTCGATAAAAAGTGCCCGGGCTGTGGCACAGCATGGCCCGCGAGCCGTGTCGAGGGAACCGGTGAGAACAGCATCCGTTGTGTGAAATGCGGTACAGTTGTCAATCCGTTCGGCTTCGAGGAGGGCTATACCATCGTCTTCGATCATGATAGCCAGGTCGGCCTGACGCTTGACGCCGCCAATGCCCACGACTTCGCGCAGCACGCCCGCGAAGTTGCCGCCCTGCCGCCCAATGCTCGCCAGCATCCCATCCTGTTATTTGAGCCACACACCATTCCCGGCGTGCTTGCTCGCCTGCGCCCATTTATCGGCAATATCGGCACAACGCCCAGCGCCGATCTGCCGGATTCGCACAATGCAGGGGACTTTGGCAATTTCCTCGTCGGAGCGCGTCACCCCTATGGCATGACATTGGAAACGCTCAATCGCGTCAAGACCGACGCGCACCTCGATACCAACGAAGTGCGTCCCGGCGCCATTCTGATCTGCCCCGTCAAGATCGACGGCGGAGGCGTCTATATCGGCGATTGCCATGCCAATCAGGGCGACGGCGAATTGGGCCTGCATACGACCGATATTACCGCCGAGGCCCGCGTGCGCGTCAACGTCATCAAGAACCTGGCGCTAGATGGTCCCATTCTGCTGCCGGTGGCGGAGGACCTGCCATTCATCACCCGCCCTTATTCAAGGGAGGAGCTGGAAGCAGGCGAGCGCCTGGCTCAGCGCTACCATGTGCAATTGCAGCGCAGCGTCGGCCCCGTACAATTCATCGGCACCGGCCCAACCCTCAATGAGGCCACCGATAATGCCATCCAGCGCGCCGGCGAGGTGTTGCATATGACGACGGCTGAAGTGCGCAACCGCTGTACCATCACCGGCGGTGTAGAGATTGGCCGCCTGCCCGGTGTCGTGCAGTTGAACATGCTTGTACCCATGGACAAACTCGATGCCATAGGCATCGGCAGCTATGTCCGCCAGCAATATGGGTTGTGATACAATCGAACATTTTCTGGTTGTTATGTTCCTCCTTCAGGAGAGAGGAACACAACAGCCTCGTCTATTTCAATGATGGGGGAACCATGCATGTAAGGGTTGCAATATACGGTGCGGCGCGCGTCATCATCGGCCAGCCACTCGTCGAGCTATCGTTTCATGCTTCCTCCATCACCCTTGGACAGCTATTGGAAGAAATGAGCAAGAGGTTTCCCCGTGCCCGTCCATACTTGCTGGATGAAGCCGGAAAGCTGCCATCCTACATGCGTGTCCTTATCAATAATAGGCGCCCGGACCCCGATGCTACCCCTGCTACAGCGATTCATGATGGCGACCATGTCGCTCTCATGGTAGCTGTGGCAGGCGGAGTTTATGAATCTGGTGAAAGGCTCGAATCCTCTTTCTTAAAGAAGGGAATGTACATTCATGACAACAGTACCCTACGAGCGCGTTGACCACGCCATCGAGCAAGTCACGCCCACCATTCAACGTATTGTCAGCGACGTGTGGCAGTTCTCCGAACTCTCGCTCCAGGAGGTCAGGTCGGCACGGCTGCTCATGCAGGTATTGCAGGAAAACGGGTTTAGGATCACCAGCAGAGGCACTGCCGGCGTTCCCACCGCCTTCATCGCCGAATATGGCTCCGGCACCCCCATCCTTGGCTTCCTGGCTGAATATGATGCCTTGCCGGGTCTTGGCAATGAAGCCGTGCCATATCGCGAGCCGCGCAAGGACGGCGTCAGTAGCGGACACGGCTGCGGTCACAATCTCCTGGGGGCCGGTTGCGTTGGTGCTGCTATTGCCCTGAAACAGGTTATGGCCGAAAACGCTATTCCCGGCACCATTCGTGTCTACGGCTGCGCCGCTGAAGAGACCGAAGGCGCGAAGGTCTACATGGCGCGCGAGGGACTGTTCCGCGACCTGGATGTCGCGCTGCACTGGCATCCCGGTCCGCTGGCCAGGGTCAGTAATTACCGATCCACAGCCGTCAATCAGCTCAAAATCGAATTCTTTGGCAAAAGTGCCCATGCCGCCGGAGGCCCCTGGCTTGGACGCAGCGCCGTACATGCCGCCGAACTCTTCGCCCACGGACTCAATCTCATGCGCGAGCATCTCGAACCTACGGCTCGCATGCACTATATTTATGAAAGCGCCGGTATGGCCCCCAACGTCGTTCCCGATTATGCCAGGCTGATCCTCTACATCCGCGATAGCGACCGCCCGCGTGTAGAAGCTACCACTGCCTGGGTGAAACAGGTCGCCGAGGGAGCCGCCCTTGCGACCCAAACCAGCGCTAAAGTTCTCGTATATACCGGCCTTTACGATCTCTTGCCGAACACACCTCTCGCCGCCCGTATGCAAGAGCACCTTGAACGTGTCGGCATTCCGGCATATACTGAAGAGGAGCAGGCATTTGCCAGGGAACTCCAGCAAAACATCGGAGTTGAGCCAGAGGGCATGACATCGGAGACGCATCCGCTCGGCGATGAAAACTTCTTGATGGGCGCATCGACCGATGTAGGCGATGTCAGCTGGAACGTGCCCACAATGGGTTACGGCATGCCCACCATGCCGCTGGGAGTCGCGGTGCATACCTGGGCAGCCACCGCCTGTCACGGCATGAGTATTGGTTTCAAGGGGGCGCTTCAGGCGGCAAGGGCGCTGGCGCTGGCGGGTCTGGACGTTATGACGGATGCGGAGTTACGCCAGGCGGCCCGCGATGATTTTGAGCGCCGTGTCCGCGAGCATCCCTATGTCTCGCCGCTGCCAGCGGAGTTGAAGCGCCCACTCGGCATTCCAGCATGGCTTGACGATGCGGCTATAGCGGAAGCTTGATGGAAAAACCACAGGAGGTACAACCTATGGCGGTCTACATCGTCGCAGAGCAAGAAATTATTGATCCAGAGGGCTATCGTGAATACCAGAGGCGAGTAGTTCCAACTATACTCCAGTATGGCGGAAAAGTCCTCGCCGCCGGCAAACCGGTTGCTATCATAGAAGGCAACTGGCATCCAAAGCGAGTGCTGATCCTGGAGTTTGAAAGTCTCGAGCAGGTCAATCGCTGGTACAACTCGGAAGAATACACGGCAATAAAAGATATCCGCCTGAAATCGGCCCTTACCCAGGGCGTGGTAGTACAGGGGCTTCAGTGATGGATATCGTGCAGGAGGTCTTGCGAGCGGAACATCGCATCCGGCTTTCCATTCGTGAGACGCCGCTTGAGCATTCATTCTCCTTGAGCAAACAAACGGGAAGCCAGGTGTATTTGAAACTGGAAAACCTGCAATATACCGGCTCGTTTAAGGTGCGCGGGGCTATGAATGCTCTCCTCTCGCTTGCACCACAACAAAAGGAAAAGGGCGTGGTGGCCGCGTCTTCCGGCAATCATGGCATCGCCGTGGCTTTTGGATTGCATACACTCAAGATGCATGGCACCATTTTTGTGCCTGAAGATGCCTCTCCCATCAAGGTGAGGGCTATTCGAAGTTATGGCGCGGATATTCAGGTCTGGGGCAGCGATTGCGTGGTGACGGAGGCCTATGCTCGTTCCTACGCGGCGCAGCACGGCATGGCCTATATCTCACCTTACAATGATGAGCACGTCATAGGCGGTCAGGGCACTATCGGCGTCGAGCTATGCCGTCAGGCGGAGCATATCGACGTGGTGCTGGTGGCCCTCGGCGGCGGCGGAATGATCTCCGGCGTTGCGGCCTATGTAAAGACCGTTTTCCCGCGCGCAGAAATTATCGGTTGCTCGCCGGAACATTCGCCCGTCATGGCAAAGTCGGTGCAGGCCGGGCGTATTCTAGAGATGGAGTCGCTGCCGACACTTTCGGATGGCACGGCGGGCGGCGTGGAGCAGGATGCGATTACATTCCCACTCTGCCGCCGCCTGGTCGATGACTACATCCTCGTCACCGAAGCGGAGATTCGCCAGGCCATGCGCCTGTGCATCGAGACCCATCACATGCTCATTGAGGGCGCAGCCGCCGTTCCACTCGCCGCACTGCTGAAAACACCGCGGCGGTTCCAGGATAAAACCGTGGTGGTGATCCTGTGCGGCGCCAATCTGAGCCTGGAAACCTTAAAAACGATCTTATAGCTGCGGCTGCCAGATCTGAACGGTGGCATCCTGGCTGCACGAAGCAATCAGCTTGCCATCGGGCGACCACACAACGTTCCAGACGATATCTGTATGCCCCTTGTACGCCATGATGGTTTGCCCTGTCGTCGCGTTCCAGATACGCACCATATTATCGTCCCCACCGGAAGCAATCAGTTTGCTATCACGCGACCATGCCAGCGCGTAGATGTTATTTGCATCCCCATATCCTGTATATGTCAGCAACGTCTGGCCTGTTGTCGCGTCCCACACCTTTACTGTGTTGCCGGAAGAGACGGGGCCATTGGTACCTGCGCTTCCGGTACTTGAAACGATCTTTTTTCCATCCGGCGACCAGGCAACCATCCACACAGGCGCTCCATTGCCCTTATACGTCAACACGTGCTGCCCGTTGGAAGCATTCCAGATTTGCACGGTGCCATCATAGCTGGCCGAGGCAATATCTGTGCCATTGGGAGACCAGGCAATCCTTTGTACAGCGCTGCTATGACCCGTATAGTTCACCATTACCCTGCCGCTCGCAGCATCGCGCACCAGCACCGTACCATCCTCGCTGCCCGAAGCGATGCGTTTGCTATCCGGCGACCACGCCAGCCCTTGAATGAAACCGGTCTGTCCGGTGTAGTTCGCGATGAGCTTGCCTGTGGCAGCGTTCAACAGCGTCACCGAGCCATCGCCGCCGCCCGCGGCAATTTCTTTCCCATCCGGCGACCATGCCACCGCGAATACATAGCTGCCGGTGTTATAACTCCAGACCTGTTTTCCGGTCTGCGTACTCCAGGCTTGCACCGTATAATCATCGCTGCCGGAGACCATTTCCTTTCCATCCGGCGACCACGCTATCCCCACAACCGCCTTGCCGTGTCCATTGTATGTCAATAGCGCCTTGGAGAGCGTTGGAAAATTCGGGGTAGGGGTGGCAGTCGGAGCCATAGTCGCGGTAGCTGTCGGTCTAGGCGTGGACGCTCCAGAACCGGCGGTTGAAGCAGGCGCGTTAGAAGCGCACCCGGCAAGCAGCAGGAATACCATGCAACAGGCTCCGTGAAATACTACGCGGCGAAGATTGAGGCCATAAGCAGATAACGCAATTGGATTTCTATCCATCGTCCTTCCCTTTCATAAGCCATCTACGCGGCAATTACCGGTGCATCCAGCGTAGCATATGGATGGGAAAGCGTCATTCGCCAAAAGACGTATTTTCTCGTAGAGGGCAGTACGCGCTTGCCCTCATAAAAGATGAAGTGTCCTGGCCCTTACAATCGCGGCGGTGCGGCTATGCGCGTCGAGCTTGGAGTAAATGTGTTCGAGGTGCTTCTTCACGGTGCCCCTGGTAATTACTAATCGCCCGGCTATCTCTGAATTGGAAAGGCCGCCCGCTACGAGTTGAAGTATCTCTATTTCCCGTTCGCTCAGCGGCTCCAGAAGCTCAGAAGATACAATGGTGGGAAGGAGTGGGTCTGATGAACTGCCCGCAAGTCTGCGCCAACCGGGCACATAGTCGTTCATGAGTTGTTCCAGGCAACGGCAGCGCTCATAGAGATGGTGCGCCTCATACTGGCGTATGACATCGTGCAGGCGTATGAACCCGGCCACCGTATCGGTGAATTGTCGCTGTTGAAAAGTAAAAACGATCTGATCAATCAGCAGTTCAACCAATGTATAGTAATCGCCGAACAGTTGCGCAAGTGAAAGGGTAATCTCGGCCAGCTCCTGCGCGCGTGCATAGTCTCCCTGTGCGCGTGCCAACTCGGTCTGCACGGCCATAGAAAAAAGCTGCCGGTATGCGGATGGCGGTGTGCCTGGAGGGGTGTATCCCGGTGATCGCCCGTCTGCCTGGAGGAGCGTACCCAGGTGGTCGCCCGTGGAGAGCAGACGCAAAGAGTAGCTGAAATCTTCAAACGCTCGCTCAAGATTGCTGCTGGTGCGAGCAAAAAATCCACGCACAAAAACGGCCACAGCCAGCATGTCCGGAGCGTCAATGCCATCAGTGTGTTGTAAGCTCTCGGCGAACTGGTGAGCGGCTTGATAGTTCCCAAGCATATCCGCGATATACACAAAACTGGCGAGCGGTTCCCAGAGGCCGTGCGAGGAACCGGATGCTCTTGCCAGTTCCAGACTTTTGCACCAGATACGCCATCCCTGCGAGTACCTGCCGCGGGCAGTAAGCAAGCAGCCCAATCGATTCAAGAAATGGGTCAGATGCTGCCAATCCTGCATGCGCCGGCTGGCTCCAATGCCCAGGCGCAGTATATGCTCCGCCACAGCGGAAGTGCTGGGACGGCAAACCAGATATGCCAGCGCATGAACCAGGCGTATGATGATGACGTGCTGCGATTGCCTCCATGCCTCGATCAATGCCGCGTAAAGGAAGCGCCATTCCTGCTCCAGTTGGAGGACATCATACGTATAGCGTTCAGCATAGGCGAGGGCATAACTCAATAGATCGCCAGTAGCCGAATGAGAGACCTCCGGCACCAGCAACGCAACGCGCTCCATCTCGCTTGAAATCCACGTGGGATCGCACAAGTAAACATCATTATGAGGAAGCGCCTGTAGAGACAGCGCCTCGTGCCTGTCCTCATCCTCGACATGCCGCCGCTCCTGTAGGGACAGTGCCTCGTGCCTGTCCTGCTGCCCCGAGGAGTATTTCAAGTCGCTACCTCCAACGCCGGGATTGGCTCATTGCAAGCGTTTCTTTCTACACCCTAATGTACGCTCTCGAAAACCACAAGCTCACATCCCCTCTTCTCCTCACCTGGCTATGTTCTCTTACTTTGTATCTGACCGCTCCCTACCACATACTTCCGCAGTAGCATAAACGAGACGCCATGTATCAGCAGTGCGGCACATAATGCCAGGATGAAAGCGAATGCGATGCCCCAGCTTTCAATGGTGGCGGAAACAATAACAAAGAAGACCGCGAAGGTACTAAAGCCCATCATAAGCCCGCGCAGCACCCGCCGGGCGGCTATCGGCCCTTGAAAATGTGCGGAGAAAGCAGACAAAATACTGGCATACATAGGGAAAGTCGTAAGCAATCCACTTAATTGTGGACCCAGAACATTTGCGAGTCCTGTAAGGACCAGCACAACACTCGTAGCCACTAGCATACGCAGGAATATTTCCCACTGCGGCGGATTTTTTAATTCCACTTGCTCCTGACCCCCAGGCAAGAGTTTCAGCACGATTGCAAGCACACAAACAACTGTTATAAATGCGACGATCAGGGGAACCGAGACGTGTGCTAAAACAACAGTCAGCAGCATAAATACGCCCCAGCCTACGAGCATACTCCATAGCCAGTTCAAGCGGAACGAGAGCCAGCTATACGCCAGGCAAAAAAGCGCTGTTGAAATCTGTCCCAACAATGTGCCGACCGCCGCGGTGGCAGCGAAAGATTTTCCTTGCTCAAGCGCCAGGAATAAACTAACCGGTCCCGAAGTGAGGGGCAGTCCAATGAGCCAGCCGCTTACCGCAGGCCCCCAGCGCCTGCCCGCCAGGCTCACCAGGCCGATTAATACCGGGGTCAACAATACTTTGAAGAGGAGCATCTTATGCCCCTCTACGGGCGCACATATGCGAGCTACGCCAAGATTTCATGGGAAGGAAGCACCATTTCATAACAGCACAGTAGCACGCGTAACTGTACCCTGTCAAGCGACCAGGAAGCATTGAAACAATTTTATTTCCCCCTTCGTTTTACGTATATAGAATATATGTTCTAAGAAAGAACGGCCTGGTGCAAAGGAGTGTATTCCAGCCATTTCTGAGGCTTGACGTTCAGAGTGAGAATAAGAGAAATCGTTTTTAACCATGCTTACGATACATACACAACGCGGCAAGCGCATAGAGATCATCTTGCAATCTGAACTTTGCGATCCAGTACACGTGGGTGAGTACGTGCGCGCCTACTGCCACCTGCATGGCAGCGATCACCAGCGCTCGCTCTCCATCAATAAAGCGAACGGCTGGGGGCATTGTTTTAATGCTGCATGTGATGTCACCGTGCTGGTCGCAGAATGGAATCGTGAAACCGCGCAGCGCCTGATACGCATGCACTATCAGGGATTATCTCCTGAGTCGTCAGAAACCTATCATCCTCCAAACGAAAATAAAAAGAAATTGCCGTTTGTCTACCAGCCTGTACTGCTGCACGCGCCCAGAACCGTGCCGAAGTGGCAGCGAGACGAACTGGCCTGGCTGCTTTCACTGGAACAACAGATGCGCGCGGCTTTAAAGCAATCAGCCAGGGCGCGGGCATATCTACGCGAACGGGGCATTCCACTGGAAGTAGCGATTGATACCGGCGTTTGCTATCTACCTGCCGAGATAATGAACAGGCCCGAACTGCGTGGGCAGCGCCGCATCCTCCAGCGCTGGACAGACCGCATGCTTTTTCCCCTGGTCTCTCCTTATGGCAAGGGGTTCATTGGGCGTTCCTTATGGCAGTGGAAGCCAGGAATGGATGAAAACGCGCATAAGGAGCTCCTGGATAAGCCTGGGAGACCACGCCGCTGGATCAAGACGAATCCGGCCGGCTGGTTTGGAACTGACCTGGAGCAGTTTCCGCGATCCATTGTACTCGTCGAGGGAGCTTTTGACCGCCTGGCGCTGATCGCGGCAGGTTTTCCTGCAAGAGATATTGTGGCATTGGCCGGAACCGCGGCACAGGTAGACTGGTTCCCATCGCAATTGTATATTGTGACGCTTGCGCTTGACAATGACGCTGGTGGTGAGGAAGCAACACGCCGCCTGGCTGAACAGTTTGAAGAGGCCAGTATCACAGTAAAAATATGCTCGCAGCAAGAAAATCCCGGCGGCAAGGATTGGAACGAACGCTGGCGTCAATCAGGATCGGCCTGCCTGACTCCACTTCTAGCCCTGTATGAGACTGAAAATGAAGAATACACTGTAATCCGTCCCTTTACCTATTTGCCTTCTCGAAAAGCATTCGAAATAGGCTCTCAATCTCCTCGTTCGGTAAATCAAGTGTAGCATCCCCCACAGTCAGCTCGAATTTTTGATAGGCAGGTAAGACCGCCGGAGTTAACCACTGAAAGAGCCTGACACGCGTCTCTTTTGCGATCTCAAGCGCGGCGGCCAGCAACTTCTCTTGTTCTCCACGCAGGAAAACGTGCATCATATTCGTATGCGGTGGGTTTGGCACAATCTCGATTTGTGGAAATCCGGCAAGCAGAGCCGCTATCTCCTTTGCCTTTGCGCAATAGACCTCCATCCGGCCCAACTTCTCCCTCAAGCCCTTCTGAGCCGAGAGAACATAGGGATAGAGGTGAATCAGGTTACCACCATGTCGTCGCTGCCAGACGCGCGCCTCAGCAATAACATCCGCAGGCCCGGCCAGCATCGACCCTGCAATGCCGCCAAGAATTTTGTAAAAAGAGACATAGACAGTATCGAACAGCCCGGCAATTTCAGCATATTCGCGCCTGTAGAATGGCTGTGTTTCCCAGAGCCGCGCCCCATCCAGGTGCGTGGGAATATGACGTTGAAGTGCCCAATCGATCACCTCGTTCAGCTCCTCCCAGGTCGGCAATTGACCACCTATTTCTCGCTGTGGCAATTCCAGTAACAAAGCTCCCACCGGCTCGGCAATCGCACTGAGGTCTTTGAGCGTAAGCAGCCTATCCGGAGAACCGGCCAGGATAGCGTGCAGTCCATGCAAACGCTCATACGCTTTCTGTTCATGTATTTCCAGGTGACTCGTAGGATGAAAAACAACCGTAGATGTCCCTCGTCGCTCGCACCAGATACGCAACGCAATCTGCTGGCACATGGTTCCACTGGGCATGAAAACGGCCGCCTCTTTCCCCAAAAGTGCCGCCACTTCTGCCTCAAATCGATTGATGATCTCGCCCTGTCCATAACGATCTACTTCGATGTCTGGGTCTGTCGTCTCCGCAAGTTCTCTCAAAACCTGCTGAGGTGTGCGAGGATAATGCTGGGTAAGAAAACGTGTGCATGCCTTATATACCTGCTGTGCTTCGTCTGTATGTGTCATGTCGGATCCTTAATAGTCGGCGTGGAAGAACAGGGTTATCACCCTGGAGACAAATTTTTCAACAACAAAATCGTATCACAAAAACTCACATTCGTAACGTTCACCGTTACGAATAGCAAAGCGCTACATTATCTGCTTCTAAAAGGTTCGACAATTAAAAATTCTATGGCACAAAACAAATACAAAAAGGAGTTATACCATGATCTACTACCGCGTTGCCTTACGCGTAAATGAAACCGCGAACTGGCAATGGAAATCAACCCTGTTAACATCTCCACAATCAGTCATGGGTTTAATCAAGATGTTTAGCTGTGTGCCGCAAGAGCGTATTCGCGTATTCTTCTCTGCCTCGCCTGAGAAATTGAATGAGATGCTGACCCGTGAAAACGAAGGCCTGACTTCCAATTCCATGACGGCAACACAATTTCTAAGTGGCCAAAGAATAAGCCGCGAAGATATAGTACGCCTTGAATCCGAGCCTTTAAATACCCATGAGAAGGAAGTTGCTATCCCGGCCGCGGTGACCGCAACAAAGGCTATCAACGAGCACCACAGTGACACGAACAGAGCAGGCATCAGCGTACTTGACATAAGAAGATTAGAGGTAGAACCTGGCACACCCGGCGATCATGATACACCTTACAGGTTCTCCTTGCCGGTCTCAATGCCGCAAACGCTGGCCTGGCTCACCCTCATGCTGAAAGTACAATCGGGCGAATTGGTACCGTAAAGGGGGAGATCTTTGCGGTATACTACTATTACAGGGTCTATAAGCCCTGGTGATTCTCGGTAGGAGCGCGAGGGATTCTTCGCTTCGCTCAGAATGACAGGCGTGCGCGCACGCCTGTCATTCTGAGCGAAGCGAAGAATCCCTCCCCCATCCTGAGCCTACCTGGGTTCACCTCGTCCTGGGGACCTCTGGGAAATCAGCGGGATAAGCCGGATTGTCAACCATAAAAAGCGTTATACATGCCTGAATATTATAAATATGATGCAATTGTAGTTGGGTCGGGACCCAATGGCCTGGCAGCCGCTATCACCATCGCGCGTACAGGCCGATCGGTAATTGTCTTCGAGGCGAAGGACACAATAGGGGGTGGCGCTCGCACGAAGGAATTGACGCTGCCGGGTTTCCTACACGATGTCTGTTCTGCTATACATCCACTTGCAGTAACCTCCCCATTCCTTCGTTCGCTGCCTCTTGCTTCACACGGCCTGGAATGGATACAACCCGATGCTCCCCTTGCTCACCCGCTCGATGATGGCACGGCCATGGTGCTTGAGCGTTCAGTAGAGCAAACGGCTGCGACCCTGGGCCGTGACGCGCTGGCATACGAGAAAATGGTGAATCCACTCGTCAGGCACTGGAACATCATCGAAAATGCATTCCTTGGCCCCCTGCGTATATCGCCCTTGCTGCATCCTTTCGTCCTGGTTCCCTTTGGACTGCGCGCCATTCGTTCGGCCAGCAGCGTCGCGGAAACAGAATTTAAAGGGGAGCGCGCTCGTGCCCTTTTCGCCGGCCTTGCCGCGCACTCCATGTTGCCCCTCAATCGCCCACCCAGCGCCGCCTTCGGCCTCATGGTTGGTCTTCCCGCGCATATTGTCGGATGGCCTTTTCCACGTGGTGGCGCCCAGAAAATCTCAGATGCCATGGCGGCATATTTACGTTCATTGGGCGGAGAAATTGTAACAAATTTCGAGATCAACTCTCTCGATGCATTGCCTGAAGCGCGGGCAACCCTTTTTGATGTGACGCCGCGCCAGTTATTGCGCATCGCCGGTGATCGCTTGAACGGTTTATACAAGCAGCAACTCAGGCACTATCGCTATGGTCCCGGCGTCTTCAAAGTTGATTTCGCATTGGATGGCCCGGTGCCATGGAAAGCGGAAGCATGCCTGCGCGCCGGAGCCGTCCATATCGGCGGCACCTTCCCGGAGATAGCCGCGTCTGAATCGGCCTGCTGGAAAGGGATACCCCCCGAAAAACCGTTCGTCATCACCGCCCAGCAGAGCCTCTTCGACCCTACACGCGCCCCCACTGGAAAGCAAACCCTCTGGGCCTATTGCCATGTACCCAATGGCTCGACCTTCGACATGACGGAGCGCATCGAAGCGCAGATCGAACGTTTCGCGCCCGGTTTTCGCGACCGCATTCTGGCCCGTCACACCATGTCACCCACCCAACTCCAACAATACAACGCCAATTATATCGGGGGCGACATCAATGGTGGCGTGCAGGATTTCCTGCAACTCTTCACGCGACCCGCCGTCCGCCTCGTGCCTTACGCCACCCCCGACAAGCATCTCTATATCTGTTCATCATCGACCCCACCCGGTGGCGGCGTGCATGGCATGTGCGGCTATTTCGCGGCCAGAGCAGCCTTAAAGAGGGCCTTTTGAAGGTCTGCATCTCCTGAGTGGTCAATGTCTCTCTGTACTCGTATCTACATCAAAGAGAATCTTTTTCACATCCTCAACCGTCTGAGCATGAATCAGTTTAAGGAAGACCGTTTGTAAAGTCTCAGGGTCTCTGATCTTATTTACCTGCTCCTCGGCCAGGATCAATGCCTCAGGGAAATCCTTCTGTATAAAGGTCAGCAACATCTTCCGTTGTCCCTGTAGCTCGCCCTGCTCAACTCCTTGTTCAATGCCCTGCTCAATGCCCTGCTCGATACCCTGAGCAACCCCTTGCTCAAAGTATTCTTGCGCGATCTCCTTGTAGACCCAGGATTCGCGCAGAATATCCTGGAACATGTGAAACCTCCTCTTGAACCATGCGCTTGCGTCGGTGCCTTCTTTGTACACCAGCCCACCCAACAAGCGGGTCAGTGCCAACAAGTCGTACTCCTGCGCCTGTGTCAATTTTTCTACCACCTGATTGACCGCGGCGGGTCGTTTGCCTCCCCGGGTCAGAATCACCAACGGTAGCAATCCTAACCAGCCATGCTGCAAGAAGAACTCGGCCGGTAGCTCCCATAATTGTATCATATGATAGTTGAAGCGATACTCCTCCCAGCCATCGCGATGCACACGAATATATGGCGGTTGGTCCACTTCTCCAACCTTGCGCAGGAAAATCACGAACGGAGAGACTTCCCAATGCTGGTTTTCCCGCGAGGCGATCACGCTGTACTCCGCCACTCGTCGCCCCATCTCAGGATCACGATACGATTGAAATTCGATCAGCAGCAGTCCAGGCTCGCCACCTTTGCTGATCTCGATCAGGGCATCGACATAGAGCTGCTGGCTCTGCAATTCCACATTTAAGGTGCGTACAAACGTGGCCTCCGCCATTAGCCAGTTAGTAAAGTGCGGCGCATAGGTTTTGACCAGCCGCTTCATAATACTATCCCATAAGCCTGCCATGCTGGACTAGACCCCCTCATCCATTTTATGGCCTGTAGTGTAGCATGCTGTAGAGGTTTTGTCGAGTGGGCAAGCCAGGGGCCAGGGGAGGGAAGGCACGAGGTGTTGTTCCTAACAGCATTTTAGCGAAGTTCATCAGAGCGAGATGGCTCCTCCTTCTTCTTCTGACAGATATGCAAAAACTTCTCAACTACCGCCTCCTGCTCAGCCGTCTCAATCGAACCTGGGCGTTTCATGCGTACCTGCTCAATCGCTTCCCTGGCGCTACAGCCCTGCGAGACCAGGTAGCATGCCAGGATGGTTCCGGTGCGGCCAAGGCCCGCTCGACAATGGACGGCAACCGGTAAGCCCTGCGCCAGAAAGTCGTCAATAATGTCTATGGCTCGCTTGACCTGCTCAAGAGTTGGAGCAGTAAAGTCGGTTACAGGCAAATGCTCCGCTCGAAGCTGATACTTGCTGAGCAGTTCAGCTGGCAATGACTCTTCCGATAGGGTGAGTAACGCCTGTACTCCTAGTTTGCTCAACAGAGCGATGGTATCCTCAGAGCGTGGATAGGAGACGCCAGCCAGCCTGTTCTCAATCATCCAGCCAAAGTTCGGAGCGATAAACTGTTGCTTTTCCTCTTCGGTGAGAGGATATGCTTGCAATACACGCAATGGCGAATCAATAAGCTCGTGGCGAAAGGCAGGGTCCGAGTACATACGTTCTTTGATTTGCTGAACAATTTCTTCGGACATGGTTTGCCTCGCTTTCGGCCTTCAGATGGTATTGGTTTGATATTATTTTGAACGCAGTTTGCCAATAACTCCGCCGATAGTTCCTCCAATGAGTCCAAGCAGGATTACTGGTATTATCTCAATACCATGAATGTAAAAGATTTGATATTGAATCCAAATGCTTAAAAAACCAATAAATTCTCCTATCAATGATGTATATATACCTGAAATGATCCCTGTTCTTATTTTTCTAGTTTTCTTCGAAGAACCTTGACCCGCAAACAGGCTGAAAAATATAAACAAAAGCAAAGAGAAAATGTTGAATCCTCCGACATCAAGATAAATGTTAGTATAAAAAAGAATAATAGATACAATACCAAGGATGCTTCCGAAAATAAGGCTGTGCCGCAAAATAGGATGGCCAATTGTTGTTGCCTTCTGAGGTGCAGGCTGTCCTGTATATGGTGTGCCTCTGAAAGCATTTTGCGTCGTAGATACGCCCGGAGTGTTTGGAGTAGAAAGCGATCCCTGGTTATAAAGCGCAACCGAGGGATTCCTGGCTGGTATCGTTGGTGCAAGAGGTGGATTGTATGGCGAAGATTGATGCAATTGCGTAGCTGGCTTCGAGACAGCTGCTTTGAAATCCACCAGTAATTTCCCCGCCGTCTCGTATCTCGCAGCCGGGTTTTTCGCCATTGCTTTCCCTATCACTGGCTCCAGGTTGGAAGGCAGGTCTGATCGCCTTGAACGTAAAGGAGGCGGCGGTTCAGTAAGGTGTTTGAGCATGATTGATTCGGGTGTTGTGCCGCGAAATGGTAGTTCGCCTGCCAGCATCTGGTAGAGCATCACGCCTAAAGCATAGATATCGCTGCGCTGCTGGGGCAGGCCTTGAAGATGCTCCGGCGCCATGTAATGTGGAGAGCCGAAACGCAGGCTCGAACCGCCCTCTACCGCGCCCTCTTTCATCAAATGGGCCAGTCCAAAATCTGAGAGTAAGAGGATGCCATCCTGGTGCAGCAGGTTGAGCGGTTTGAGGTCAAGGTGAACGACGTTTCTGGCATGGGCGTAGTCTAAAGCCGCGCAGATTTGTGTGAGATAGTTTTCGGTCTCTTGCAGGTTCAATTGACCGCGCTGCTTCAAAATATCGTGCAGCGTTCCTCCACTGATAAAGGGCATGACGAGAAAGGCGCGGTTGCCCTCTAGTTCAAAGTCGTAGACGGGCAGGATGTTGGGATGGCTCAGGCCAGCCAGCGTTTGTGCTTCGCGAATAAAACGCTGGCAGAAAGATACATCACTGAAATGTTTCTCCAGCAGAACTTTGATGGCCTGTGGCCGGTTGAGGTAGAGATTTTGTGCCTTGTAGACATCCCCAAATCCCCCACTGCCAAGCAGTTCGCCCAGGAGGTACTTGTTCCCCAATCTTTGACCAGAAAGCGGACCTTGAGAAGCCATCTGACTATCCCCTTCTCAATCACTCATGCAACGCTATTTAATAACTGAACGACTCATCTTGCCGTTGAGTTATTATAGCATAGCTGAGAGCGATTGAAAATGTGGGATAGTCAAGTTCTCCTTCTCAAGCCTGAAATCAGGACGACCCTTGCGGTCGTCCTGATGAATTTTTCCCATCGAATCGGGTAATGCTGTAGGGACAGTGGCTTGTCCCTGTCCTCGTGCCCCAGCCGGGACAGGGACAAGCCACTGTCCCTACAGGACGAGGCGATTCCTCTGTTCGGTTGACAAAGTTCATTAGAGGTAACTTTCAAATTTACTCCAGCGGTGACTTCTCGGTCGGCGAAATCTCTGTCGGAGCTGCCTCATTCTCCGTCGTTACCTCGGTCGGCGTTTCCATGCTTGATGCGGTTGATTCTCTCAGTGGAGGCACAAAGAAGGATTCCTCGTATTCCTCTGTGGGAACGTAACGGTTTTTGCCGATAGCGCCGCCAATTGCTCCACCGGCCAATCCAAGCAGCAACGCGACGATAATCACAATCACCAGCACAAACAACTCGATCTCAATGACCGTCTGGGATGTATAGACAGCCGGGTTCTGGTGAGTCTTTCTGGCCTGATCCTGGAAAGTCCCAATGATAGCGTTTATATTGACTAAGACGAGAACGAAAGAGACCAGAGAAGAGACCAGAGAACTGAATAGACCCGTCCATACACCGGCTGCCACGCCTGTCGTCGTCTTACCGGTTAGTTGTGAAGCTCGCAGACCGGCGATGAATCCGAATAGAATATAGAGTCCGTAAGCTATCAGCGTACCAATGCCAGCCAGGGCAGCCGCTTGACTTATAAAGCTAAACAGCACCTCGATAATGCCGAGAGCGATTCCAAAGATAAGCCCATTGCGCAAAGCTGGCCGGCTCGGGCTTGTTAAGAAACTCTGCATATTGTTCTCCTACTATATGACATAACAATCATTGCGATAACAAAAACCTTTTCCATGATACCTTAGTGTGCAGGAAGATACAAGTCATGCTCCCTTTAAATGCTTGATCTCATCTTCTAACCGGTCGCAGTAGGCGCTCCATCGCTGATTTTCAGTCTGCAGCGCCTCATTCTCCTTCAGCGCCTGTTGTAGCCTGTTGCGCATCGTCTGTTTCTCCTGCATCGCGTCGTTCAGGTTGACGCGTAAATGGTCGATCTCCCGTGTGGCATACTCCAGTTCCTCACTGCGCGAACTGTGTTCCTGGCGTACCTGCTCGAGATCTTCTTCAAGTTCCTGTACCTGAGCATTCAGTTCGAGAATTTTTTGTGTGAAATTCAATACATCTTGTTTGCGCTGCTGGCGCTCGTTTTCCAGATCGTGTTGAAGCAGCGCGATACGCGGACTGTTGCGCCATCCCAGCAAGATATCATACAACTCGCGCTCCGCGCTGCCCTCCCGGCTCGCATTGCGCATACTAAGTAATTCGTTAATATCCCAATGACCTCCTGCCAGCAAGCCGCCAAGGGCGCGCAGCGAGATAGCAAGACGGTCGGGTTGCAGGAGGCTAGAGCGACCGGTCGAACGTCCTGCCCATAAACCATATTCACCCAGCATACTCGCATATTCCCGGATATCCTGGTGTGGTGCGATAATGCCCAGCACTCCCGCAGCCTCAGCGCGCAGGCTGGTAGGCGCATCGGGATCATGCAGCATATCCAAAAGGCTCTCTTCCGCCTCCTCACCGAGCAGCAAGAATGCCTGGATGATGCGCTCCTGGTGGCTTGGATAGTCATACAGCGCTTGAACCATATGGGTCAGTACCATATTCGCGCCCAGGAGCAACAACAATGCCAGCACCCGCAGGCTCGCCTGCTCATCGCTATGTGTTTGCACATGTTCCAGCAGCGCCGGTATCATTTCATGCTCTGATCCTGGCTGCAAGGCCTCATCGTGAATGCGCTCCAACAACAATATCAGCGCCATAGAAACCTTATCCAGCTCACTGCTATTCAGTAGCTCGACAAGCTCATCCTTGATGACGACCGTGCGCATCTTGCGAAAGATGGTGCGGGCAGCTTCACGCCGTTCAGGATTGCTTGTATCGCTGCGCGCCGACCAGATGAAGGCAAAAGCCGGTACGCCCATCTCGCTCAATATATTTTGTGCTGTCTCCGCCACATGCGCCTCGGCATCGGTAATCAACCTGCCCACGCCGGGAACAGCTTTTTCGCCGATATCAACCAGTGTAAATGCCGCGCCATGACGCCTCGGCTCTATACGCAGGCTATCCAGCAGCGCATTCAGCGCTATTTCGCCGCTCCTGCCATCCTCCTGCACGATACGCACCAGTACCTCCGAAACATGGCCCACCAGGTGCGCATCTTCCAGCCCTTGTAGCAGCGTGGGAATGCTTATCTCGGCCAGGTCGTAGACCAGTACATGCACAAGCGTCTCGCGTGCGCGCTGCGGCAGCCCCAGGTTGAAGAGCTGCACAGCTTCATGAATCGCTTCAGGTATCTGGCGTACCAGCTCCACCACGATATGCCGCGAGCGCTCCTGCGCCAGATTATTCAAAGAATCCAGGCCTGGCACCAGCATCGGGAGTATCTCCGGGCCGAAGTTTGATAAGACCGCGAAGGCAGGATCGCCGCGTTCGGGATCGTCCAGCAAGGCGACCAGGGGGGGAACGGCTTCCTGAGGATGCCGCAGCAGGTATTCGGTTATTACTTCCCTCCAATGAGCCTCCGGTCGATGTAACTCGTCCAGCAGCGCCGGAACAATAATGCGCCCGCTCATCTCGCCTACCATCAGGCGCACGCAGTCCTGCACACGCCTGTTGGAGTGAAAGAGATTGGCGACCAGTACCTGCGCGGCTTCAGCCCCTTTTTCCAGGAATATATCAATGATCCGTTCTGCCTGCGCATCGCTGCCCCTTGCCAGGCTATTCAACAATTGCTCACCTGGGAAATGCGCCATGCCGAGAATCGCGCGCTGCACCCGCGCGATGAGTTCCGCGTCTTGATAAACCTCCAACGCCTCGATCAACTGGTCGAGCGCTACTTCCCCAAGCCGGCTGAGTGCATTGATCGCGCCTTCATGGAGCAATGGATTGGAATGCGCCAGTATAGCGAGCAAAGGTGGAACGGCTCGCGCATCGGCGAATTCGCCCAGCGCATGGATAACGGCCAGCAGCAGCGTCTGCCCCGCCTGCGCTGTTTGCAAAAGAGGAATAAGCGCCGGAAGCGCTCGTGGATCACGCACGCGCTCCAGGACATGGACCAGCAGGTGCGTGCGCTCGGGTTCCACAGGAGATAATGCCTGTATAACCGGATTGACGACATCCTCACCAATATCGCCCAATACCTGTTCTGCCCTGGTCGCAACGAACTCGCTATCGCCATGCAATACGACATCAATGAGACCGGCAATGCTTGCAGGAGCATAAGCGCGCAAAGCAAGCGCAACATATTGCTGCACCGTCATAGAAGGATCAGCCAGCAGCGTGAGAAGATAGGGCAATGCACGCTCATCGCGCACGTATCCGAACACCTCGACAATGCGTACACGCACCAGTTCCGGCGGCTGCTGGCGTAGTAGCCCTATCAGGCGCGAAGTCGCCGCCGGGCCGATATCTTCCAACGTCTTGAGCGCGCTGCGAGCCGTTCCCTCATCACTTGACGCGAGATTCTGTACCAGTAAGTCAATGGCCTTTTCCCCACTCTCGCTCTGACCCTGCTGCACAAGGATTTCTCGCGCCGCCTCCTGCACCTCTGCTGCATAATTCGCGGACAGCACCGCCAGGAGAAGATTAATGATGCTCTGATATTGTGTTTGATTGAGTCGCCTCGCAGGGCTTGATTCCCCAAGAAAGCGCTCTAAGATTTTGAGTGCTGCCAGCTGAATTTGTTTTCGCACCGCCGATGGCGTATGATTTGCCAATTCTTCTAGCAAAAGCAATAGCGCATGTTCAGGGCCAAGGCGAATTAACGCGCTGATGGCCCGATTCATCACGAATTGATCCTGATCGCCCAGACAGACAAGTAAAGGGGGTACCGCGCTCGATTCACCGGTCCCGCCAAGGATATTAATCGCCGCGGAGCGCAAACGCAGGCTTCTGCCGGCCCCGACCTGCGACAGTTCTGCCGCGCGAGGAACAGCTGTCGCCCCGCAATGCCCCAGAACGCGCACCAGCCGTTTGACCTGCTGATCGTAAGCCCCGTTATCTACAATCGCACACAGTTCTTTGAAAAGCAGATCGGGAACAATCAAGGGATCGAGAAGCGGTATAAACAGTTCAGCGCCATCAATCAACAATATTGGGAACAGCGATTGATAGATTTCCTCGCCCCCGCTCACAGCGCAGCGAGTAAAGAGATCTGCCAATTGTTGGCGCGAACTCGCATCACTCAAAACTGCCGCCGCAACTTTCTCCACTGTTGGCGGCATTCCTACCCGACCGGCATTCTCACCCTGCGATCCTGACCAGGCCGTACCAATACAGAGCATGCTAAATACCAGCGTTTCTATAGGAGCTTCCTGTGCCTGTGCAGTGATGCGTTCGGCCAGTGCTACTGCGTTATCTACCTGTCCGGCCCACATCACTATAGCTACAGCGTGGCATTCAACATCACTGAGTAAACGCTGTAGCATCGCCCCATTGTCTATCTGTCCTGCCTGGCCTGTTGCAGTAGATTCTCCCATTACAGTATTGAAATAGTAGCCAACCAGGTACGCGGCAATCAATTGATGGCGGAAGCGTATCGTACCACCAGGATTTTCTTCGATCAGAGTCGCGCGTCGTGCAAATTGCAGCAGTTGCTCCTTCTCATCCCGGCTAACTCCCTGATCTCCCCTCCGCTCCTCATGACTATCTATCTGGCCTGGTCCCCGTAGGGGCCGATTGATCGTGCCCACCGCCGATTTATCGGCCCCCCCCGCCCAGGCCAGTTCGCCAAGGAAGAACAATATCTCTTTCTCTTCTGGAACCTCCGAATGCTGATCTAACGTGCTTGACGCATGCCGCATCACGCACATCACAAATTCCTGTAAAAGGCGCCCGCGCGTATCAATGTGCCTGGCCTGTTCAACGCCAATCTTATCGATGATCTCAAGCAGCACGAAGAGCAACATAGGGTTAGAATATTGATGACGAACAGGACTATGCGTAATCACATCGATAATTTGCCCCGCGGTATGCCTCCGGTCGTTGCCTGAACGTGCAATGACCAGTGATGCCCCCGAATCGATGTATTGCTCGATGAAGCTGCGAATCTGCGCCATATCAAGCGGTAAAAACGTTGCCCGTGCCACCAGATTTTCGCTTGCCGCCCGCACCAGTTCTTGCTGCCGTCGGAAATGCGCTTCGCTGCCGGTGACTACCAGCCGGTTTTGCTGCTGGCTCATCAACTGCGCAACTTCTGTATTGACTACAGCCTGGTACTGCTCATCAACCTCGTCCAAACCATCGCATAAGAACACGATACGCCCCCGCGCCATTAATCTGTTCAGATACGGGCGCAGGTGGTGCAGACCCGGAAGGTCGCCACTAAGCAGAAAATCAAGTAACGTTCCATTTCCCATCGCCTCTGTTGAAGTCGTCTCCTTGAGTGCCTGGAGGAAGAGGCTGTACTGGCTCAAAGGAATATAGATGGGGATGTGGTCGCGACCAGACATCAACGCGGCCCATCGCTGCAAGCAGGTGTACTGGTACAGGCGCAGGAACGTCGTTTTGCCCATGCCCGCCGACCCCAGAACTAACAGGTGCGAATGCCGTTCCCGCGCGAGTTCACTCAACGACATGCTCTGGGATGGGGTCGAAATCGTGGGATCGGCAGTATCTTGATGATAAGCCAGATTCGTATTATATGCGACTTTCCAGGTCGTCAGCGGCGTATATAAAGTGCGATAGTCTTCTAGATTGCTCTGTATTTCTCGCAGGTAAGCGCGAATAGCAAGCGGTCTTTCGGATAGTAGCACCAGTCCACTGATAATTAGCAGTTCAAAGAGAGGAATGACTAGCAATAGCGGAGTGTGTACGAGCGTTGTCAGCAGGCTTGCAAGGCTATGTGGGGCATTTCTACCGAATAGATGGAATGGATTAAGTATCCAGAGAATCACCTCAATGCAAATAAGGACTAGCGCTATGCCAGGGCCAATCAGAAAATGGAGTAAGCGCGACCGCGTCTCACCTGATCTTACAGAAGACCCTATGCTCCTGTCGATCATCCTGGCTTGAGCTGCGGATTCTGTGGCGTACTGCTCTTTTGACATGCCGCGATCACTGCCTTTCATGTTTTGTCATGGCTAGCAGAGACAGTATATCGCAAATATCACTTATTGACTATAGCTCGCAGGCCTCGATTTGCCGGCCTGCATAGTCTCAATAGCACCTGATATTTAGTCAAAAGTGAAATCTCCGCCAAAAAAGGGGCCTGATTGCTCAATTTTGTGATAGAAATCACTGTATTCCGGTGAATATTGTGCTAGTATAGCGATTAGAATAGGAGAAATGTCGGTTTATGATTCAACTCATCCATTGTATCCGTTTCTTTTTAGGAAGTCACCTATGTTCTCTTTACCTTCAGAAATATCGACTTTGAAAGAGGTATCCTATGGAATCAGCCCAGAATCAGTTTCCCGGGACGCGCTATGGAACAGGTGAAGATGACGATACGGCAAAACACGTAATTGTGAAGGTGCCCGCAAATTTTACGCATATGGGGATAGCTGCCATAGGGAAAGAACCGGTCGAATCAAAAAGCCCTGCGCAAATGAATGGCAATGCCGAGAAGAAAGCCATCTCTAGCGTTGAGGCTATTGATACCCTCAAACTGCCAGACATGTTACCCGGTATTTCTGGAACGCGTACAGCAGTGGTATTGCCTGCCGCGGCAGGTCAATCGTATCAAAAAAAGGGAATGTCGCGCAGTAAGGTCTTCTTCTTGCTGGGCCTGCTTTTGATGCTGGTCATCAATACCACTATCGCCGGTTATGCGCAGATTACGGGACCCCAGGGGTGGGCTAATGTACTTGGCGGTTCATCGACCACCGCGAATAAAAACCTGATCCAGGTGATCAATAAAGGTCTTCGACAGTTAACGCCCCGAGCGACCGGACAGGCAACGCAAAAGTTGACGCCGCAGCAATATATCAATCTGATCCTGCAAAACATGACGTTGGACCAAAAACTGGGGCAGATGATGATTGTGCAGTTTACCGGGCCGACCTATGGACTCGATATCAGCGCTATGGTCAGCCAGTATAATGTAGGAGCCGTGCTAATTTTTACCGCTAACAATAACATTGTGAGTAAGACGCAGCTCAAAGGCTTGATCGCCCAGATGCAGAGCAACAGCACGATTCCCCTTGCCGTGGCAATCGACCAGGAGGGTGGGACGGTAGATCGATTAGTAAACCTGGACGGGCCTCGACCATCAGCAACAGAGATAGGGGCGACAAACGACCCGGCTAAAGCCGGGGCAGAGGGCATTCAGGATGCCGAAGACCTCTCATCCTACGGTTTTAACCTCAATCTTGCGCCTGTTGTGGATGTGAATAATACGTATAACCCGCAGCTGGTTGATCGGACATTCGGCAACAATCCCTCGCTCGTCACCGAAATGGCCCAGGCCTACCTGCAAGGGCTGCAACAGAGCGGCAAAGTACTCGGCACGCTGAAGCATTTCCCCGGATTAGGCGATGTCAGCACCGACCCACATATAGGAGTTCCTGTTTTAACCCGCTCAAAGAGCGAATTGGAAACTATCGACTGGGCGCCATATCGAGCGCTGATCCAGCAGGGCATTGTCCATGCCGTCATGGTAACGCATGAACTCGTGCAAGCGGTGGATAATACTATTCCATCTTCCCTCTCTTACAAAGTCGTCACCGGCATCCTGCGCGACGAATTAGGCTTTCAAGGCGTTATTATGACGGATAGTCTTACCATGGAAAGCATTACCTCCTACTATCCAGAAGGGCAGGCGGCGGCCTTAGCTGTTGAGGCCGGCGATGACCTGCTGATGGGTGCATCTACACCACAAGACGTTGCTACTATGATCGAAGGCATCAAGCAGGCTATAGCCTCGGGCGCCATTAGCCAGCAGCGTATCGACGACTCGGTACGCCGCATTTTAATGCTAAAATACGAAATGGGTTTGCTTCCTTTACCAAAGGAATAAAAGTAATCAGGATATTCCGGAATCGAAGGGTCAAAGATGTTGCGCGTAAGTATACCGGATGCAGAGAAAAATAAAAGATGGTCAATGTTGGTATTCGGGCTCATTGCACTTGAAACGATACTGGTAACATTGGCGCTGGTGCCCGCTCAATTGTGGACGCGCCTGCTGCCGAATTCTGAAACGGCGGCATTGGATGGACCATTCCCTCCCATTATCGCTATGATCATACCCGTGCTGTTGTACCTCCTCCCTACGGTAATCGGATTTCTCTGCCGCTCATGGCAGCGAGCGCTGCTTTTTGCCACATTGCCGGCATGGATAGGGCTTGGACTCTTCGTCATTGCTGCCACCTCCAAAGTTGGCGCATTCTACCTGGTTGCCCCCACCCAGGTTATGGCTAATGTCAGCCTGCTGGAACTTTTCGCCGCACTAGGAGGAATAGGTTGGTTAGCTCGACATCTCTTCGATTTGCGCTAGAATAAGGGTATGCAAAAACCATCATTGCGTCCGTTGAGATTGGTACATATCGATTCATTTCAACCGGAGGAAGATAATAACCTGGAAGCAGGGGATGAACAAGTGGAGAAGGCGAAGACAAAAGGGATAAAAGCAGCGCCTATTGAAAATAGTACACGTACAATTTCAGGAGTATTACCTTCTGTGCCCTCTTATGCTGCCGAAACAGATATACCTCTCGGAGAGGCGGGCGCGCAGCACCTCCTCAAGAGAACACCTGCCAATTATCTGCTCAACCAGGCCTATGGTCTCTGGGTTTATTTTTCTCTCTTCTTCCTGACGCTCATCATCACACACAAGGTATCGGTTGAGGAATACGGCATCTTCGCGGTTGCATCTGCCGCTTTCAATACCATCGCCTATATCGTCGCCTTCGGTCTGGAAGACGCTACAACAACCTTTGTGCCACGTGTCTTTGCCGAGCATGGTAAGGCATCGGCAGCGCTACTCGTCCGGCGCTTGATGGCCTTACGCATCGTGACGCTCATCATTAGCGTCATTATCATGTTATTCGGCTTGCAGGTACTCGCTGCTATCATTGCCGCCATTCCCATTTCCGGTTCAGCAGCCATGGCCGCGGGCCTGCGCGCCCCCAGCCTGCTCGGCCACATCGCTCCCATCGCTTTCTATATCCTCGGCAATGGCATTGCCAGCCTGCTTACCGCCGTCTACGCCTCCATTATGCGCATGCGAGTGGTCTTTATTGCCGGCAGCGTGGTGCAGTTGCTGATCCTGGTCTTCAGCTTTTTCCTGCTGCAAATCGGTTGGGGTATTGATAGTATTCTCTGGCTGGAAGCCATATGTACGCTGCTGAACGCCGCTGTGCTTGCCCTCTGGCAGGCTCCATTACTACTCGCGCGTGGGGCCGAATACAAACAGCCGATGTGGCCTGTAGTGCGGCTTGGCATTTCCGCCTGGCTGACGAATCTGGTTTCAGGCGCGCTACTCAAGCAAGTCTCGATCATCCTGCTGGGTTACTTTGCCATCTCGCTGGCACAGATCGCTTTCTTCAACCTCTCCTTTCAGCTGGCACATGCCGCCAGTATCCTGCTCGTCTCTGGCTTTGGTGGTGTTGGCGGTGCCGCGCTGGCGGCAGCTTTCGTCGGAAAAAACTATCATCGGCTTGGCCGTTCGTGGCAGACGCTCATCAAAATTGAAACATTGCTGGCCGCTCCTCTGCTCCTATTCTGCCTCTTCAACGCGCAAAATATCGCGGTAGCGCTTTACGGCTCAAATTTCGCCGCTGTAGGGCCGCTCCTGGCCATCTTTCTGTTCTTCAACATCATCGTGCGTGTCCTGGGCACGACAATTCACCAGTCCACGCTCTATGTCATGGGAAAGGCAAGACTGGTCGTGCTGGGCCAATGGGTTGGTCTGCTCGTGGTGGTCGTCATCGGAATAGCGTTAATACCCCGCTGGGGGCCTGCTGGAGCGCTTGTCGCCGATGGAATTTCGCAGATCGTCACAGGCAGTATGCTGCTCGCATTCCTCTGGCGCGACCTGCCGGAGAAGTATCCCCTGGGGTTCACGCTGCGCTTACTACTCGCGTTCACCATCGCCGCGCTGCCTGAACTTGTCTGGCATCCTGCCGGGCACGTCTTGTTGGGCGTTGCCGGTATAATCTTCCTGCTCCTGAGCCTTGGTCTTTTGCTCTTGATCCGCCCCCTCAGCATGACAGACCTGGAGATGATTCACAGCCTGAATCCGCTGGCAGCGAAGTATTTGAAAAGTTTCGCCAGGACAAAGTAGTGGTCAGTTCAGTTAGGTTTTAGGGAGGGAGCGGACCCGCCTCTCTTCTGTTGTCAGAACCATCTCCCAAAACCCAGGTACAATGATCGTCAAGCAGTTCCAAGTTTGACCGGCAAGGAAAGAAGGAGAGAGTGGGAGTGAAAAGCAGAAAGGTTTTTAGTAGCCAGCCGACCACTGAGCTTGACCCGACCTGAATCGAAAGCTCCATTGAGGAGGCAAAGCATGACTGACATCCCTATTCATGAGTTGGTCGCTCGTATCCGAGAAACCCCTGGCTGTACGGTAGCTGAGCCGATTGGACGACGAGACCTTCGCCTGCCGGTCGTGCATCCCGGACACGTCTTGCCAGAGGACTTACGCGAATTCTACGAGGTGTGCGGAGGGCTGACGCTCTTCAAGCAAAGTCCGTATACCACGATTCTTGTGCCTCCCATGGAGGTTGTCGTAGCCACGCCGTTCTTAGAGCCGGGGGCCTATCCTGATCAATTCACCTCTTCCCTGGACGATATTTCCTGGTCGTGGTATCTCATCGCTCGCGATGAAAACCGAGAGTATCTGACGATCGATCTGAGCAAGGAGCGGGCGGGGCGCTGTTATGATAGTTCGCTAGGATGTCATGCCAATCCCGGTTCTTGCGCGATCGTGGCCTTTTCCTTTACCGAACTCGTTAGACGGTTATACGAGGACCAGGGAGAGCATTGGCTTCCTGACCTGCTTGCCTTGGGCGACGCTTATCAAGGAATTGGCTCCCAGTGAAGGGATAGACCTAGCAGAGCCGCGGGTCATCCCTTTTGCCCTCTCGCTACAGACGGGCCTACTACTCGCCTCCTCCTAGAGAAGCAGCCCGTGCAGTCAGTTCACTTCGGCTTCTTTCACCGGATAGAGCCGCGAGAGCTTGACGCGCGCATCGCGCGAGGTGAACTGCCAGGAGATCCCTCGCCGCTGTTGGTTGCGTTCCGTTTCCACCGCCGAGACCTGGCGGCGGAGTGCTGCTTCGTCTGGCAAGCGTCGGGAGAGGGCATTGCGCTCCAGAATAGCGATCTCGATCTCGGCCATATTCAACCAACTGCCGTGCTTGGGGGTGTAGTGGAACTCGACACGTTGCAGAATGCGACGTGCTTCGGCGGGAGGGAAGGCTTCGTAGAGGGAGGCCGGGGTGTGTGTGTTCAGGTTGTCCTGCACCAGGCGAATGTACTCCACGTGCGGATAGACCTCATCCACCAACCAGCGCACCACCTTGGCGTAGTCCTGCATGGTCCGTTGTGCGGTGACTTCCACATGTCGCCAGCCTGCCAATGGCTCGACCATGACGAAGAGATTGCGCGTGCCGTTGCGTTCATACTCGTAATCCACGCGCACTGGCTGGCCTGGCTCCACAGGAAGGGACGGCTGGACATCGGCATGCAACACCACCGGCTTCTCATCCAGGCAGACCGTCGGGTACTGCGGATCATACGGTTCCTCGTAGAGGTCCAGCACGTCTTCCATCGCGGCGACAAACTCCCCTCCTACTGACGGGAGGCACCAATGTTCGTGTTGCCAGGGCTTCAGTTCGTTTTTTTGAGCAGCTCGTGGATGGTCGTGGGCGAAATGTTGGCCACAAATCCCAACTCGACCGCTTTCTGCGCCAGGAGTCGCACGGTCCAGTGGTCATGCCCATCGGGCGACGGGCTACACGCCACGGCAATCAGGTGAGCGGTCTGGAGACCCGAGAGGGCGCTGCGGCGGTGCTGCTGCACTTTGTCGTGCAAGACAACCTCCAGTCCTCCCTCGGCGAACCTCCGTCGCACATTCGTCACCGTTGCCTCACACACATCGAAGGCGGCAGCAAGCTCGGCGGTACTCCATCCCTCGGCGGATTTGAGCAGGATGCGCGCACGGGTGAGGGTGCGGGCGTTGGCTTTGCCGCGATGCACAAAGGTTTCCAGAGTTCGCTGCTCTTCCTCGGTTAAGGTCACTGCTGGTGGTCGTGGCATACTGATCCTCCGTTTTGGCTCAGCATACCACCTCCCTAAAACCTAACTGAACTGACCAGTAGAGAGTTTACGTATCATATTTTATCGGGATCAAAACCAAGTGAGCGCAGTTTTGCCGCCAGTGCTTCATCTTTAGTGAGACGCTGTTGCCAGTATATATCGAAGAGACGAAGGTACTGCTCGTCTGGCACTAAAAAAACTTTGCAGTTGTACACTCCATAAGTGTCCTTCTGGTTCTATTTTGTCCTGGTTGGCTTCTCAGGCTTGCTGGCCCAGAAGTAGCATAATTATCATAGCATACTTATGAAACCCCAACAAGTGGCTCACTTTTGATAAAGTATACAAATTTGGCGTCAAATGCTATACTCAGCATGAGTTTGAAGTACTTTATTAGCAATGGTAATACATCACGTTACCCGCATTGGAGAACACAATGGATACTCGATTTTATCAGGCGCAAGGACTTGACATCCAACGAATTGCCATCGATTTAGAGAATATGTTCCTTATGCAAGGCTACCAGGTGCAGCATTTTGGCGATAGAAATCATATGGTCGTTCAGTTCAAAAAGGGCGGCGACTTTGCCGCTATCATAGGTATGCAGGCCGCGTTGACATTGACCCTGCAAAACACGCCGGGCGGCGTCATGGCAGTCATTGGCCAACAAAAATGGGCGGACAAAGCAGCAGTGGGCGCTGTCGGACTACTTGTCTTATGGCCACTTGCATTCACAGCTGGCGCGGGCGCGATACGGCAATCGAACCTCACCGAACAACTCCTCAATGCCCTGGATGCAGTAGTACGCCAGCAGCAAGCCAATGTGCAGGTTGGCCCCGTTCCTTTTCACATGCTACCGCCACAGGTGCAGCAGCAAATGGCACCGCCGCCTCCACCATCCAATACACCACCTCCACCACCTGCTTACACGCCACCACCTCAATGGACCCCTGGCTCACCGTCTCCCTATCCTCCACAACAGGCCGTAGTGCCACCACCTCCACCCTTACAACAGCAGGTACGAGCAGTATCGCAATCACCTGCCTTTAAAAAAGTAGAATGCCCGCACTGCCATACACAAAACGACGCCGGCGATGTGTACTGCGCCCACTGCGGCCAACTATTAGTACCGCAAGAAATACACTGCCCTCAATGTGGAGCAAGCAATAAACCGGATGCCGCCTTTTGTACAAAGTGTGGTACTTCGTTCAAAGAAAAACGTGTGGCAGAACCAACGGTCGCAGTGGAGATGACCCCAAAAACAGAGGTGGTGATGCCCAATAAACCGGGCGGCAATGCCTGGGGCTACCTGCTTTTTGCGAATGAGAATCGGGTAGAACTGACCGGTTCGCGCTTAACTATCGGACGTGCCAACCCGGATACAGGCGATGTGAAACCAGACATCAATTTGTATGATGTCCCCGAATCCAATACCGTCTCGCGCATGCATGCCGTAATAGAGCGCACGCAGGATGGCTATACACTTACCGACCTGAAAAGTACAAACCTCACCCGCATAAATGGCCAGCAGCTTGCTCCAAATACTCCTACCTCCTTTGAGGACGGCAGTACGCTCGAATTTGGCAAAGTAGCCTGTACTTTCAAGCAAGCTTCATGATTTCCGAATATCTGATAAGCGTGTCGCGAAGCGCAGCCCAAGCCCATCTGGCCCCACAATGGTGAAATCGCGCAGGCCATAATAGCGGTCTTCAAGCGGCCGTAAGACCTGCGCGCCTAACTCCTGTGCCAGGCTCCAATAGTCATCGACGTTCGGCACCATGATACGAATATTGCCAACAGGAGACGACGGCGGAGGTGATGCAGCGGGTACCTCTTCAAGAAACAAAAGCGAATCTTCCCACTGCAATTCCACGAAATCGCCATCATCGCGCGCAAGCTGGAAGCCCAGCCGCTGGTAGAATTCGCACGATGCTCTCAGATCGCGCACATATAGCTCAACAATAAGCTGATTAGCCGGCGGAACGTATGGATTCATAAAAGCTGTTCTCCTTGCTACTATCCCTCTCTCATGGTACACTCAACAAGAACACCTGTACAACGTCAAGGAGAGCGGCATGGTAGTAATAGCAAAAAAAAACGCAACGCAGACACTCTATTGGGCACGTGTGCCTGGCCCGATAGGAGCCTGCGTCGTCATAGCCACAGAAAATGGTGTATGTTGGACCGGCACGCCCGGAACACCGGCAGATACAGGCTTCGCGTGGGCGAGGCGCAAAATGGAAATCGAGCGGGTGATCGAAGGCGAAAAGATCGGCCCCCTGCAAAAGGCGGTGGACGAACTCGCGCGCTACATGGCAGGAGAACCCCTGCAATTCACCTGCCCCCTGGACATGCAGGGTACGGCATTTCAGCTCGCCGTCTGGCAAGAACTGCTTCGTATCCCCTACGGTGAAACCCGCTCCTACCAGGAAATCGCGCAAGCCATTGGCCGGCCCGCAGCTGTGCGAGCAGTGGGAGCAGCCAACGGAGCCAATCCAATTGCTATCATCGTTCCTTGCCACCGCGTCATAGGTAGCAATGGCTCACTAACAGGCTATGGCGGTGGCATTCCCGCCAAACAATGGCTGCTCGCGCTGGAGAAAGCTGGCGTTCCTCAATCTTAGTAGTTCTCTGCCGGTGTCATGAATATTTTCAATAGCCCGCGAATTGCGATTGCCGCAATGCTGACATCAAGAATAATCAGTACAATCCACAGCCAGACGAGTGAGATATTGTTACTCACCGAGTTGGAAAGCAAGGGTATCAGAATAATCAGCGGTATCGCAAGCATGGCCAGGCAACAGAGGATTACAAAACCGGGCAGGATGATACGCCATAGACCTGAATCTCGCAGATTCTCGGTTTTTGCCGTACCATAAGCCTGCCTGCGCTCAGAAATCGGTATTTCCTGCGCAACATTCGGGCTGGTAAAGGATTCCTTCTCGGCGGTTGCCGCAGGACTTGTATCGAGGGCAGGTTTTTCTGCCTCCACATTCGGGCTGGTAGCAGCAAGTTTCTCTTCTGCTGCGCTGCTGCCAGCATTTGGCGCTCGTTTTTCTGGTGGTACATTTGAAGGGGAGCTCATCTGATCCATGATCATCTCCTGAATAATAATTGCTTTAACGTAAGTATATCACAGAAACACGCCAGTGCGGTCTGACAGCGACGATCATATCATGTTGCAATTACCCCCACCATGAACTATGCTACATGCTAATCAAACGTTCCAGGCGCAAAAACAGCAATCAACATCGGAGCCTATCCCATGCCGGACAATCTGGTACAGCATGAAAACGAAAAAGATTCATATGATAACTCGCCTATCTTATGGTGGAGCTGGCGGCCCGGCATTAAACCACGTAATGCCATACTTTTCGGTGGCCTGCTCGCTTTCCTCGGCCTGCTGCTTATAGGCAGCGGGCTATTTACGCTGCTAGTGGGAATAATCGATGCCAATTCGCCACCGCTACAAATTCCAGGAACCGTAACGGGGCATACGACGAATATAGTAGATACCCTCCCTCATCTCATCATTCGTTTGCATGACGGCAATTCTGCGGTCGTTCCCGCGGTCTCTCAATCTCTTGCTAAAAGCATACACAATGGCGACCCGGTACTGCTGGACTATTCACCGCACCTGCGTTTCCTCTACGCCCTGGATTATGCCGGCCAACGTTATCCCCTGCCGGGAACGAGCGCGAGCGGTGACCCATTCGGTTCTTTAGCACTGTTGCTCATCGGCCTGGTATTATTCCCTTATCCTTTCCTACTCGCGCGTTGGGGATGGCTCGATTGGCGTGCAAAGTATCGCGGTCGAGATAGAGGACAATACACTATGATAGCAAGCGTCGTTGCATTACGCTCGACAGGGCAAGCACGCCGCACCAATCGCCCTGGATTGACCCCGCGTTTTGCGGGTTCCTGGTATGGAGTAGCATTACAGCCCTTAGATTCGGACGAGATCAAAACCTTTAGCGTACCTGAACAAACATACAAACGTTTGCGTAAAGATACAATAGTAGAGATTATATTTTCTCCTCAACTGCATTATGTGTATTCAATTGAAGAAACAAACATTAAAAATCCATAAGAATACTGAAAACCTCTTCCAAATTTTCCCGTCTCATGGTATAATATCAACCAGGGGAAATTCCATATCAGGCCAAAATTTTTACATTGTCACAGTAGGCACTCGTCTTACGTCGTTGGAGTTTGTCCGCAAGCTCGCAAATCACAACCGAGTGTTGAGGGGGAACAATGGACTTCAACCATTTCTTAACCAATTCATAACCTTCCTTCCCTTCCGCCGCATTGCCAGAGGTTGAATAATTGAATTGGTTAAATGTTTCTCTGTTCGAGCAGTCGGACAACATTGATCTCTATTTTTGAAAGTGAGGTGTAGTTTTGCGCTTCTCTTCCCGCTCAAAGTTGAGCATCGCGCTCTCCCTGTTTGCTCTGGCAGCCATTGTCGCCGGGCTGTTCGCAACAGGAGCATTGCGCGGAACAGCTACCCATGCTGCATCGGCAAGCAATCCAGGGCTAAAACATGTGACGTACGGATGTGATGAGACCAGTGCTTTGCTATGCACGGAGATCTCCAATGCATACAATCCCTGGCCCTACTACGTCGGACATGACGAGCCATCGAATCTCTACTATTCCAATGTGCCTGGCTCTGGTAATCAGATGCAGTACGAGCTCACGCTGCCTAAAGATCCGCAGGGCACCAAGGAAGTCAAGGGGAAATCCTGGAACTTCCAGCTCACGCCAGCCTTCTGGTTCGGTATGGCGATGTGCGATACGCAGTCATTCCCCGAACAGGTGAAGAACTGCACGCCCGACAGCGACAAGAACATCGTCGACCCCGCCATCAGCCCCAAGCATCCTGGAACCGCATTCATGGAGATGCAGTTCTATCCTCCCGGTTGGGTGGAGTGGCCTGCTGGCAACAGCTGCGACCCCACCAAGTGGTGTGCCGCCCTTAACATCGACAGCTACTCTGCCAATCCTGTCACGGGACAGGCGCTCAACTCTACCTGTCAGGGAGAGATTGTCGGTGGCGTCGAGTACATCAACTTCGCGTTCATTACCTTGAACGGGAAACCGCAGCCGAATTCACCCCCCAATCCCCTTCATGCAACGCAAGATACCTTTACGCCCAATCCAAATTACGACCTGTTCATGAATTCGGGCGATGATGTCATCATTAGGATGCATGACACCGCTCATGGCCTGCAAATCGACCTCAACGACCAGACGACAGGGCAGAGCGGCTCCATGACAACGAGTGCCGCCAATGGGTTTGGCCAGATCAAGTTTGCGCCCAACGGAACCAGCTGCACGGAAATTAATTACGATTTCCATCCCATGTACAGCACCTCCTCTGAGGAGACCCGTGTGACGTGGGCCGCCCATACCTACAACATCGCCTACGATGTCGAAATCGGCCACTTTGACTACTGCAATGGCTCAAACGCGATTTCTCCTGGAGGCAACTGCCCCACGGGTAATACAGAGGGCATCATTAACGACCAGGAGCCAACCGACAGCGATGATACGGGCTGTTTCCCTGCCTCTTCATCTTCGCTAGTTCAGGTGAGTGGATGCATAGGCGAAAATGTCCCCGGCTTTGATGGAGTCCCCTACCAGCCCCTGTGGCCTGATGGCAATACTACCCTGCATCCAACGCCGATTCGCGTCACCAGTCCTCTAACCGGCCCAGATTACAATGTCAACTATAGTCGTACGGCGTTCGAGTCGGATATGCCGCGCATTGAGATTGACACTGGCCAGTGCAATCGCGATACCGGTCAGGGCTGCACAATTATCCCAGATACCGATGACGGGTATCCCGCCAACTTCTACCCGTTCTTCAGTACAGCTCAATTCCGTCAGGATTGTGTCTGGCAGTTCGGTAATCACATTCCGGGCAGCACCAATGACTTCAACGAGTACAACCAGTATGGTCAGTTGATTACTGTAACCTATACCAGTGTTGGTGGCAGCGCCGTTGCGCACTTTGAGGATTTCCGCCAGATACTGCCGAAGAATTATTGTCCGTCCAACAACTAATTCGCTCTTCTGAGCGAGAGAAGGAGGGCCACTTCATCGAAGTGGTTCTCCTTTTTTACTTTCATGGTAGAAGAGAACCTTCGCTGTTCATTGCATGTAAGGGAAGTTCGTACCTTCAAAGATTCTGATTTCCTCGAGGTATAAAAAATGAGCTTGAAAGCTCCTCAACAACAGGCCCAGACTCTTACGCAGCATTTCCTGGATATTGTCTTCCCTCCACGATGTGCCGGTTGTAAGCGCAATGGCTATATCCTCTGCCCATCCTGTATCGCTCGAATTCAACCTCTGCCTCCTACAATCTGCCAGCATTGTTGCGCTCCGCTTCCTCCTGATGGAATCTGTAAAGCCTGCTATTACCATCGCCTGACCTTGAGTGGTTTGCGGGCCATTGGCCCGTTCCAGGAACCATTGCGTGGATACATTCATGCGCTCAAGTACAGGGGAAATACCCGCCTGGCACAACCTCTTGGAGAACTGCTGGCCCAGGCTTATGTGAGATATGCTATTCAAGCCGACATGATTGTTCCGGTGCCCTTGCATAGCCAGCGCGAACGCCAGCGTGGCTATAACCACTCCTATTTGTTGGCCCGCACCTGTTCTACAAAACTCGGCATTCCGCTGCATACCGGCCTGCTCATCCGCACACGGGCAACGCTCGCTCAGGTAGACTTGCACCCCAGGGAGCGCCGCCAGAACGTCACCGGCGCCTTTATTTGTCCCCCTCCATTTACAACTGGCGCTCTTTTGAATCGCAGAATCCTTATCGTCGATGATGTATCTACCACCGGTTCCACGCTGGAGGCCTGCGCCGCTCCCCTCTTCTCAGCTGGTGCGCTGGCAGTCTGGGGCCTCGTTCTGGCCAGGCCAGCATTTTAAACGATTATATCCCGGTTCATGACAGGTAAAGTGTCCTCAATCTACAAGTTATGTGGAAGGGTGTGCTATAATAAGCCACAAAGAGTCAAGCATTGCATGTCAGGCAGCAAAAGGATAGGCTTATTGAGTGTCGGGGGCGTGCTGCCTGCCCGAGAGTAGAGAGGAATCCCAATGTCGAGCAGTGGGAAATGGCTAAGAACCAGCTTTATCTGGCTCATAATGTTGCTGGCCATTGTCCTGATCATCGTACTTTTCTTCCGTTCGCCATCTGATACAAAACAGGTCAACGTATCAACGATTTTGAGCGATATCAAAACCGACATGAGTAAGAATCAGCAGGATACGTTGGATGTCTCAAGCGATACCATCACATTGACTCGTGGCCAGGATGGAAGCAAAGAAGCAGCGAATATAAACAGTTCTTTTGATGTTACGCAGGTGCTCAAGGATAATGGCATCGATTATACGAATAGCCACTTGTTGGTACTTGAGTATGAAGCCCCCAGCGCATTAGGAGCCTGGCTGAGTATTCTCGGTGGTCTCATTCCTTTTATCCTGGTTGCCGGCCTGCTGATCTTCATGATGCGCCAGGCACAGGGAAGTAATAATCAGGCTATGTCGTTTGGCAAGAGCCGCGCCCGCATGTTTATGGGCAACAAACCCACCGTCACCTTCGCCGATGTTGCCGGCGTGGAAGAGGCAAAGCAGGAATTGCAGGAAATCGTCGAGTTTTTGAAATTTCCTGATAAGTTTGCCGCGCTTGGGGCCCGTATCCCTAAGGGCCTGTTGCTGGTAGGCCCACCAGGAACCGGCAAAACATTGATTTCACGCGCTGTCGCGGGCGAGGCCGGTGTCCCTTTCTTTAGCATCAGCGGCTCCGAATTTGTCGAAATGTTTGTCGGCGTCGGTGCCAGCCGCGTTCGTGACCTCTTCGACCAGGCCAAACGCAACAGCCCCTGTATCGTTTTCGTTGACGAGATCGATGCCGTCGGTCGGCAACGCGGCGCAGGTCTCGGTGGCTCCCACGATGAACGCGAACAAACACTCAATCAAATTCTCGTCGAGATGGATGGGTTCGATACCAATACCAATGTAATCGTGATAGCGGCGACAAACCGCCCCGATGTACTCGATCCCGCGCTGCTACGCCCCGGTCGTTTTGATCGCCAGGTCGTGCTTGATCGCCCCGACATTCGCGGGCGCATCTCCATCCTCCAGGTTCACGCCCGCGGCAAGCCATTAGAAACAAGCATCTCTCTGGAAACGCTCGCCAAACAAACACCCGGCTTCTCCGGCGCTGATCTTGCCAATCTGCTCAACGAGGCCGCTATCCTGGCCGCCCGGCGCAATAAGCGCAAAATTGGCATGAGCGAGCTCGAGGAGGCGATTGATCGCGTTGTTGCCGGCCCGGCGCGTAAAAGCCGCATCATCAGCGAGCGTGAAAAGGCGATCACCGCGTATCATGAAGTCGGCCACGCCATGGTAGCTCGTATGCTGCCCAACACCGACCCCGTGCATAAGGTCTCCATTGTAGCGCGCGGCCAGGCAGGCGGCTTTACGATGTTGCTGCCTACAGAGGATCGGTACCTCTGGAGCAAACCACAATTTGAGGATATGCTTGCATACGCCCTTGGCGGACACGTCGCCGAGTTGATCATCTTTGGCGAGGTCACAACCGGCGCTTCGAATGATATAGAACGCGTGACAAAGATTGCCCGCTCAATGGTGACCGAATATGGCATGAGCAACGTTATTGGGCCAGTAGCGCTGGGGCACAAAGATGAGCTTGTTTTCCTGGGCCGCGACTTCGGCGAGCAGCGCAACTACAGCGAACAGACCGCCCGCGAGATAGATGAAGAGGTACGCCGCATCATCCAGGAGGCTTTTGATAAGGCCTATAACGTACTCCTCCAGAACAAAACACGCCTGATTATGATCAGCGAACGCCTCATAAAAGAAGAGACCCTCGAGGGGCCGGTGTTTGAAGCCCTCTTCAACCAGCCCATCGACGATGGGCAATACGAATCACCCTCCATTCTCGCAGGCATGCCCCATCTCAATCCTGCGGGTAGCAACGGCGGGCAACTTCGCATCCCAGAACACGGTTCATCTTATCCTCTGCCCCCAATGTTGCAGCCACCGTATGCACCCGAAGCTGGCGCCTGATACTACTCGCTCGCAAGCACAGGAGTTGCGCTCAGGCCGACGTGACGCTGGATCAGACCAAGCGTATGCAGATGTACAATAAGGCCGAGCAGCAGTTGGTCAACGATGTGGCCTGGCTGCCTATGGATCAGCGCTTCGGCACTCACCTGCTGAAGCCCTATGTCATTGGCCGCGTCTTCAACGCACAGGACCTCGTCCCGCCTGATGACTGGGCCAATGTGTACATCGCCGCGCATTAATCGGCAAAGGATGCCTTCGCCGCAGGTCTGGTAGCTGCGCTTACAGATGCAGTGAAAAAAAGAGCGAGGAACGGTACTTCCGAGAGTACCAATCCTCGCTCTTTTTCGCCAATAAAAAGGGTGACCGATGGGGCTTGAACCCACAACCGCTGGAGCCACAATCCAGAGCTCTGCCGATTGAGCTACGGTCACCATAGCAACACGTCTTGAACGTATCGCTAGTATAGACGAGCGCTTGCGAATTGTCAAGCAGAAAATTGCCTTTTTTCGTGCGTTAGTGCCCGTGTTATGCTATCACACCATCATGCCATGATTTTCCAATGTCTGCGGCGCCCTGAGATACAAAGCCCAGTACCCCTGGTATTCGCCATAACGATCCAGCAATACCTGCATCTCGGACGGGGCAAGCATTTGTCCCTGGTTGTAAATCCTGGCCGCCGCCTTAGCAAGTTCCTGGTCAACCGCCGGTACTCGCTCCATCCGTCCCAGGCCACGTACCATGATGAAGTGCGCAGACCACTCGCCGATACCTCGGACGCCACGAATTGCCGCCGCAACTTCATCGTAGTCACCATATCGCAAAAATTGCTCGTCCACCTCATTGAAGAACTGGATAACCGCCCGTAGATACTCTACCTTACGCTCGTTGCGCACCACACTTGCCAGCTCAGCATTATCAACGGCGGCCATCTGCGCCGGTTCCGGGAATCCCCAATAGCTTCCCTCCGGTAAGGTAATAGTGCTTCCCCAGCGCTCCACCATAGCCATCTTTATTTTGTGAGCGACACGCCAGGGAATGCGCTGCCCTAAGATCGCCCAGCAGGCAATCTCGAACGGCGTCAGAAACTTCGGCTGGTGCAATCCATAGAAACGCTCGACCATAGGAGCAAAGGCATCGTCTTCCCGCCCAATCTCGTAGAAAGGTCGCAGATCATCGTCCAGGCTGAGAAAGAAGCGCATGCGGTCAGTCATGGTAGCACATTCCGCCTCGCTCAATGGCTGTTCCGAATAGAGGGTATAGGCAAGTTCAGGTTCCTCGATTGTGCCGGTACTATGTAGCTCAAAGGCTACCGCGTGCCCATTTAGCGTGACCGCTTTGGTTAGCGAATCAGGAGCAAGCGCCTGTTCTCCCACCGTCGGTCCGAAGCCATTGAGAAAGCCCAATGTCTTGAAGAAGTCAAAAGGTGGGCATGGTTTCAGTGCCCCAGAGAGTACATTTAGATCAGTGGATGTTGACATAAGTACATTACCTCCTGCTTTCCTGGCGTGTTGAGTAACTGTAAGCATCAAAAGATTCCCTCCAAATCCTCTTAATCGAGGATGAATCAGAAAATTCCTTCAGGTCTGCTTACAGTATAATTGGTGCTGATGACAACAGTATGTCAGCAGCAAACTTACTCTTGACAATAACTCTTTCCTGCCCTACACTCCAAACAGAACAGAAGATAACTTTGACCAGCATACTAACCAGAAGGTAGATCAATGGAAAGGGATCGCAAGTAGCATGTCGCAAAGTATTCCAGACGAAACCAGGAACCAGGCATTACCTAATCACAATGAAGCGGACCTTTCGCATCTACCTCAGGTTCCTCCCGGCATCTTAATTCCCGTTCCTGGCACGACGCCGCGTCGTAGAACGCGCTGGCCGGACGCCATTGACGTCATCTTCGAGAAAGACCCCGCGTGTCGCAACATCTTCGAAGCCTTGCTCTACCAGGGGCTGTGGGCGCTTTTCTATCATCGTATTGCACATGCCCTCTACAAAGCGCACATTCCCTTTATTCCCAGGCTGATCTCGCAATTCGCGCGTTTCATCACTGGCGGTATCGAGATCCATCCCGGCGCGAAGATCGGCAAACGTTTCTTCATCGACCATGGTGCTGGCGTCGTAATCGGTGAAACGGCAGAGATCGGCAATAACGTCATGCTTTATCACCAGGTCACACTCGGCGCAACCGGCTGGTGGCGACCCAGCCCCGGTCGTCGCCAGAAACGTCACCCCACCATAGAAGATGACGTGACCATCGGAGTCGGAGCAGCTATCCTGGGACCGATCACCATCGGTAGGGGCAGCAAAATTGGCGGCATGACCCTGGTGCTCGAATCCGTTCCCCCCAATTCCGTCGTTGCTTCCAAGCCTGCTGAACTGCTGGTAAAGGGCGGCGAAACGCTCAAAAAGCACCAGGAACTCACTCAAGGCTGGAACGGTGAGATGGACTACCAGATTTAGACTGTATATGGATGCGGCTGGCCTTTTCTCTAAATTTCTTCTGCAAGAAGATCCTCAATCTTGAACAGGGAGTCTTCCCGAAGGCGGTGTAGGTGGCCTCCATCCATGACCAATATAGAGCCTGGCCTGTTCGTGCCTGGAAAATCCTGGCAGCGAGTCATCATGACGTGCCGATGAGTCGTAAAGCGAAGGATGGTTGCGCGGTGATCTGAAATTTTCTTCGTCGTATCCTGAGATCAGGAAGCGAAAAAGCCAGCGGCCAAAGCGAACGATTGATTTCAACATTTTGCTCCTTACTCGCTTGCATCAAAACTCTTCTGCTCCAAATCTTCCACCAGTATATCCCGCATCGAAGATAATAACAAGTAAGTACAGGTTCCCATCTAATACGTCAGGATCGTGCTGATAACCATGTCCCAGAACCGATTCACCTCCAGGGCATAACCGACGCGTGCATTGGGTGCTTTGCCGCGTGTGTCGTAGACATCGCACACCGTCCGCCCGCTTGTCCATTCACCCGTCGTTTCGATCTCAACATGCATATCATGGGCTTTCAGGATGGTGGGATCAACTACGGCAGCAACAGCGCACGGGTCATGTACCGGAGCAGCTGGAAAGCCAAACTTATCCCGATACCTGCCGGCAAAGAAATCCAGCAGGTCTGCCGCGAAAGTCGCAACCGGTCGATGTGCTTCGCGCAAGCAGCTTAAGATTTCCTCGGTAGCCAGCGCCTGGTGCGTCACTTCCAGCGTACTCATCGTAATCGGTCGTCCACACGAGAAGACAATAGCCGCCGCTTCAGGGTCGGTATGGATATTAAACTCGGCAGCAGGCGTGACATTGCCCAGGCCGATGGCACCGCCCATCAGCGAAATACCGGCAATTTTGGGTAGAATGGCAGGCTCGCGGCGCATAGCGGCCGCGATATTTGTCAAAGGGCCGGTAGGAACAAGCGTAATATCTCCATCCGAATTCAGGAGCAGTTCGATCAGCAGTTCGACTCCGTGCTGGGGTGCCAGCTCGATATCCGGTTCTGGAATATGTGGTCCATCCAATCCCGATTCGCCATGAATATCCGGCGCGTGCTTTGCCGGGCGCACAAGCGGTCGATCCATCCCCCTTGCCACAGGCACATCTCGGATGTCCGCCAGCGAACACACCTTCAGCGCATTCAGCGTCGTCTTCTCAACCGATTGATTGCCCGCGACCGTAGTAATGGCCAGCAGTTCAATGTCAGGATGGTGAGCCGCCAGCAGTATAGCAATCGCGTCGTCATGGCCGGGATCGCAATCGAGAATGATCTTGTGCTTCATAATATATCTTCACCCTTGAAATTGTTGGACGTAGCAAGCAGCGTTGTTTAATAGTAACATGTGGGTGAGGGGATTTTCAAGCAAAAGCTATTTCATTAGCGATGTTTGTGTATTACCTTACTATGCCCCGACCACTGCCCCATATGCAATAGGCAAAACCTCGACCGCTAAAGACGAGCCATTCAAGCAAAGATACCCTTTCGCTCGCTCAAACTCATCAAGAAGTCCTATCCCATAAAATTGACCCGTGACGCAGGCGCTGCTCGTCGTTATCCCTATAATTTTTCCAGCATCATCATATATCGTTGGTTCTAGATACTTCAGGCTCGCCGCGCCTGTTTCCGCTCGTAGTCGTACCAATCTTCGTGTGGCCTTGCAAGAGAGCATCTGCTGCCTGCCCACGAAAAACGGCTTATGCAATTTGATAGCGCTGCCAAAACCCGCCTCCATAGGATTGACCGAATACGGGCCGGCCAGCTCCTTCTCATAAAGGGGCAAGCCGGCCTCTATTCTGAGACTTTCTGTCGCGAGCAGCCCCACCGAGCTTAAGTGATGAGCAGCACCCGCGTCCATCAATGTATTCCACAGGGATACAGCTTGCGACTGTGGCACAAAGATTTCATATCCCACAGGCTCACCGCTATATCCCCTGCGCCCAATCCACGCAGTTCTACCCGCAAACGTAAGCTCAGCAATGTGTCCTTTTTTCAAATTATGCAACACATGGTGACCCTTATTCTCTGCCAACAGGGATTGCAGAATAGCGGTAGATGCTGGCCCTTGTAATGCAAGGATGGTCAATGCGTCAGGAGTGGTTGTGAGATTGGTAATATTACAGGTTCTATCCACCTCAATAGCCGGTCTTGCCAGGTCTATCATTACCTCGTGGGCGGCAGCAGTGCGTAACCAGCTTTCTACCATCCCGGCGTGAAGAGGCTCTAATTCCATCATGAAGTAATCAGTTGCAAGGCGGTACACGATACAATCGCTGAGAACCGTACCATCAGGACTCAGAATGCAGGTTCGACAACTTGCCTCCTTATTCAGTGATGGAATATGTTCTGTCAATACCAGGTCTAAAAATCTTTCTGCCCCCCATCCTTCAAAGCCCAATAAAACCTTGTAAGAAAGATCGAACAGCCCGGCATGCTGGCGCACCGATTGATGTTCATGGTGGTGAGAAGTGAAATAGAGAGGCACCTGTTGACCGCCGAAATCGGCGAACCTGGCCCCCAATGCTTTATGGCAATCATGCAATGGCGAAGGCCCGGCCAGCAACCTGGAAGAATTTCTCTCTTCAAAAGCAAATCTTTGTTTATTCACATTGGACGCCGGAAGTGTTGTTTGCCCCATAAAATACGGTTTGCTGTAGTCGATTAACCCTTCTTCCTCTCGTTTGCTGCCATTGTGAGAACGAGTAAGCCCCTGAGCCACGTGATCAATTTCGGGTTGTACTTCATTGAGAAATCGCCGGTCAGCTCGCCGAATCACCACCGGCCCATCGATGGTAATAAAAGGATCGTTGCTCTCGACTACAATATGGCCATCTGAAAGCATGCGCAGCCAATCGTGAAGACCAGGCTCAGCATCGTTTGCATAGATCAACAGGTATCGTGGGTATGGTCGGCTCTCTAGAGCGCAAATATACACATCGAGCCGCTTTTCGCCATTCGCATACAGTATCAGCGCGGGAGTCAGTTCCCCTATTTTCAAGCTATAGACATCTCTGGTGACAATCGATTGCAGAAATCCTGTGGCCCGCTCTCCTGTCACCATCAAGGCTTCTAACCACTTTGTCGCGGTTCGTATCTCCAGGTGCCTGCGTGCTGGAAATGTTTCAAAATGCTCATTGCGATGCTTTAAAATTTCCTTGACTCGCAGGCTGGCGGACCGCAGCAACTCGGCCTCGATTTTGCCTCCCGGCGTTTCCCTGCGCGAACCGTAAAAACGATATGATCGAATGCCTTTACAGATATCGGCGATAATGGATGCAATCTCGCGCACTTCGGTCTCACCATAACCCAGTTGTGAAATCCAGGTCGTTCCCAGGCGCACGCCAGAGGCCAGGGCGGCATGGGTATCACCCGGAATCATGTTGCTATTGCAGCTGATACCCGCTCGCTCTAAGATGCGCGTCACAACGTCACCGGTTAATCGTTGCCCGGTCATAACAGGAACTTTCCCAACATCCGCGACCACAATATGCGTATTGGTGCCACCAAAGGCTACCGGTATCTCCATCTCGGTGAGATAGTGATGCAAAAGGCGAGCGTTCCCCGCAATGGTGTGCTGCAACTGCCGGAATGCTTGCGTCCCCGCGATTTCAAAAGCCACTGCCAGGGCCACGATCTGCTGGAATACCGGCGCGCTTTGCAAGCCGGGGAACACTGCTCTATCGATGGATTCCGCTATCGCAGAATCCGTGCTGAGGATAGCCGCTCCCCGCGGGCCGCACAATGTCTTGTAGGTGGTAAACGTCACCACATCCGCGTAGCCGATTGGATTAGGAATAAGGCCGGCGCTCACCAGCCCTGCCGGGTGCGAGATATCGGCCAGAATAAATGGTCCTGACTCGATTTCTTCAGCAATCTCCCGCAATCTTTGCCAGTCGATTGCCCACGGGTAAGAACTGGCTCCGCCAACAATTAATTTGGGACGATAGCATAGGGCGAGGTCTCGAATCGAATCGTAGTCCAGCTGTTGCGTCACCGGATCGACGCCATAGTGTACTATCCTGTATGTCTTGCCAGATCGGTGTAAAGGACTTCCATGCGTCAGGTGGCCGCCGTCTACGAGATTCATGCTTAAAACAACATCTCCAGGTTTCAAAAGGGCCTCGAATACTGCCGTGTTTGCTAATGAGCCGGTGGGACATTGCAGGTTCACATGGATATCCGCGGCGTCAACTGAAAGATTACTATTGTTCGCCCACCGCGTCGAGAAAACGGCAGCTGCCCGTCTCTGAGCCACCACTTCAACGACGTTCGCCAGCTCGGTTCCCTTATTGTAGCGCGAATCCCCGAAGCGTCCATAATGCGCCACCTGCTCGTCCACATCGAGTAGATGCTCCCAGGAAACCGAATGCATGCGTCTTGGTGGATATCCCTCGGCGTCAATGTTGGAGAAGACAGAGGCCTGCGCTTCTTTCACAGCGCGCGGGCATAAACTCGAAGCAGCTCCCAGGCAAATTTGTGAGAATTGCCGCTCTTCTTCCCGTTCTAGAACCGTAGCCAACCACGGGTCAGCTTCAGGGATAGAGCGTTGCCAGAATTGCTCAATGGCAGTAGGGTTCATAGAATAATAGCTCCCATATTAATGCCTGTGATGATTGTTCTTGCCTTTTTCATGTTGGAAGTCTTTAGCGGATTGGCCGTTCTGCTCCAGAACGGATAGTGCAGGCACTCGATAGGCTTCGCGGGCGATTGATTTCAGCGGCGGTTTATTCGCCTGCATGCTCGCCGCCTGGCTTTCTTGCAGCAATTGCGCCAGTTGAGCAACCGTGGGTTCTTCGAGAAAACTGTATATAGGTACCTCTGTTGAAAGGGCAGCACGTAACCGCGACAAAACCTGCATCGCTAACAGCGAATCCCCACCTAACGCAAAGAAGTTGTCGTGAATACCTACCTGCTCGATTTCCAGCACCTCGGACCAGGTGGCTGCAATCGTTTCTTCCAACGGAGTGCGTGGCCTGTTGTTGATCGATTGGATTTCGGGACGCGATAGATCAGGCGCCGGCAATGCATGGCGGTCTAACTTACCGTTCGCATTCAAAGGCATGGCATCCAGTTGCACATATATAGTTGGAATCATGTATTCTGGAAGCTTCATTCGCAGCCAGTCACGCAACTCTTCATTGGAAGGTGACACTTCCGTGGCCAGAACTATGTATGCCACCAGGTGCCTGGCCTCATCACCAGATTCCCAGGCGAGAACGACGCTCTCATGTATGGCAGGGTGACGTTCCAGCACGCTTTCTATTTCGCTCGGCTCGATACGCAAACCCCGAATCTTGATGAGATTGTCGCTTCTTCCAAGAAACTGAATCGAACCATCGGGCAGATAGCGCGCCCTATCGCGTGTTTTATATAATCGCTTTCCAGGTTCCCGCGAAAATGGATCGGGAAGAAACACCTCGGCGGTTCTCTCCGCATTATTGATATATCCGCGCCCGACACCTATGCCACCTATATACAATTCGCCGACCTCTCCCTCTGGAACCGGCATCAATTGCTCATCAAGGATATGGGCATCTATATTGTGAATAGGCCAGCCTATGGGCATAATTGGTAGCGGATAGTCCTCCGCCGGCGGTTCGTAGATCGCATAGTGACAATTGTCATCGGAACACTCGGTCGAACCGCAGTTGTTGAGCATTGGAATAGCAGGATAGAGGCGCAGCCATTGCCGGCACAGTTCTGGCGATAAAGCATCACCTGTTGGCACAATCCAGCGCAGATTCCTTAGCCTGGGACGCTCATCACCCAGCATCATCGCTTCCTTTACCATGGCTCGTAGCATTGATGGTACCACCTGCAAGACCGTAATTTTTTGCTGATCTGTTTGCCACAGCAGTTGTAGTGGATCATTTGCGATCTCATCCTTGACGATGTGGACGCAGCCTCCTACCACTAATGCCGCCAGGCATTGCCATACAACAATATCGAAGCTTGGCGGACTATTCTGGGCAACTCTATCCGCCATACCTATATCCATATCCGCTAATTTGGCATAGGTATGGTTGACCATTCCGGCCTGCTCAACCATCACACCCTTTGGTAATCCCGTTGAACCAGAAGTATACATAACATATGCCAGATTTGCCGGTTTACTATACGATGGGAGATTTTCGTGGGCCTCTTTCTCCTGCATAAGAGCCTCAAAATGGAGAACCTGCGGCCCCTTTCCTGCATCGAACGGTGCGAGTGCATCTGATAAGAGCGTTTCGTAATGGTGTGTTGTAAGTACATAGGGACAACGACTCTGTTCAAGTATCTCGAAATGCCGCCGAACTGGATACTGTGGATCGAGCGGAAGGAAAGCGCCACCAGCCTTAAATAGAGCCAGAATTGCCGTTACAAAATCAATACTGCGTTCGACAAGCATTGCCACCGTCGTCTCCGGCACCACTCCTCTGGTGCGTAAATGGCGCGCTAATTGATTGGCCCGCTGATTCAAATCCTGGTAGGTGATCTGTTGATGCCCATGAACTATAGCCACTGCCAGGGGAGTTCGTACTACCTGGTCTTCGAATAGCTCATGCAAGCACCGGGTATGTAGATGAGCCTTCGAAGACGTCCATTCCACCATTGGCTGTTCTCCTTCGGTCTTGCCTGCGTCATTCACTATCACTGTAGTTTCCGGGTGTATGTGCCTTACACCTGCGCCACGTGCAGTCGACGAATACTTGCGGAAGTAAACTCCTCATCGCTCCCACCGGAAACGAATAGAGATACAATCTTTCTAAGAGCCTAACAAAGGCGGGAGCATTGGACAATATAGAAAGTACGAAAGTTTTCAGCGGGTATTTCTCTATATCATTACTAAGTAGTTAAACTATAGCGCTTAGTTGCTAACACGATAAAATTAGTGAAGAAATTACTACCCAGATGAGCAATGCTTACCCCGCAACTTTTTCTACACGTAAATATGAGCTAAATGGGTAAATTTACGTACCGGCTTTTCGGGTTACTGCTGCATCAGTCCTATTTAATAGAGTTTTAATGAACGCAATTTCATACAAACCGGCACATTCATAACATGAAAGATGCTTTCGCAACCAGGTCTTAACCTGATTGTCATTACTTCTCAAGAGGAACATGATATATTTCTGGGAAATAACCGGTAATAATCTAATAATCTCTTCTATCGGTTAGAGCAAGGTTTCATTATGATGCGGAATGATTCGGGCCTTCACTCGCAAATGTTCATATAAGAGATGGTGCATGAGGTACAAAACAGGGTAAAATATTTTACCTGCTAGATGCTATGGTGGATGTAATAGAATGCCAGAGAGAACCGAACTTTCAGAGGTCAAGCGCGCACTGTTAGCCCAATATTTGCTCAGTGACCGCCCACAGGCTACAGCCAGAAATGGTATTCCCCGGCGCTCGCCAGGAGAGATAGCACCGCTTTCTTTTGGACAACAACAAATATGGCTGCTTTCGCAACTGCAACCCGATATTCCTGTATATAATGAGCGCGTCACCGTTCACTTGCCTGGATCATTGGATGTTGATGCGCTTACAAAAAGCCTGAATGAAATCATCCGTCGGCATGAAGCATGGCGTACCATCTTTCCCCTGGTAGACGGACAGCCTGTACAGGTGATTCAACCGGCTCTCCATCTCAAACTGCCCGTTGTGGATCTGCGCCCTCTCCCAGAAGCACAGCGAGAGGCACAGGCCGTGCGCCTGGCATCTTCGGATGCCAGACGCCCTTTTGATCTTTCAAGAGGTCCATTGCTGCGCGCCTTGTTGATACAGATGGGGGACGAGGAACACAGGCTATTTTTGACGCTACACCACATCATCTTCGACGGCATCACGATATACCAGGTGTTCCTACCTGAACTGTCCGCGCTCTATGCAGCTTTCTCGGCAGGACAACCGTCGCCACTCCCCGACCTGCCTATCCAGTATGCCGATTTCGCGGCCTGGCAGCGAGAGGAGATGCAAGAGCAGGCTATGGCCCCTGGCATTGCCTATTGGAAGCAGCAGCTTGCGGGCGCCCCCGCCGCGCTTGAACTGCCCACTGATCGCCCTCGACCTGCCGTTCCTACCTATCGTGGGTTTGTACAGCCATTCACGCTGTCAGCTTCCCTCAGCGCTCGTTTGCGCGCGTTGTGCCGCCAGGAACAGGTAACGATGTACATGTTGCTGCTGGCAGCTTTCACTACCCTGCTTTATCGCTATACAGAGCAAGAGGATATCCTCATCGGTACCGCAACAGGAGGGCGTGTGCGCTCGGAACTCGAGCAGCTAATGGGGTTGTTTATGAATACGGTCGTGATGCGCTCAAAGCTATCAGGAAATCTTCGCTTCCTCGACCTCCTCAAGCAGGTTCGTGAGACCACGTTCGAGGCTCAGGCCCACGCGGATGTCCCTTTTGAATACGTGGTGAAGGAATTACAACCGCAGCGCAGTCTAAGTTACAATCCTCTCTTCCAGGTCCTGTTTGTATTCGAACCACAACACCCTGTCCTACCCTCCGGTTGGACCCTGTCCCACATGGATGCGCAAACGGGCATCTCCAAATTCGATCTCACTTTGATTGCCGAAGATCGAACCGAAGGCATCATTGGCCGCTTCGAGTATAGCACCGACCTCTTCGACGACACGACTATTCAGCGTATGATAAGTCACTGGCAAACACTGCTGGAGAGCATCGCGCAGCATCCCGATCACAAGCTATCGGAATTAGCTCTTCTAACAGAAAACGAGCGTCAACGCCTGCTGGTAGAATGGAACGCTACTACTACAGCATTTCCAGAAGAGAGGCCTGTCCACCGGCTGATTGAGGAGCAGGTCGAGCGCACACCTGATGCTGTGGCCCTGGCTTATGGCGTTGAACAGTTAACCTATCGAGCATTGAATGCGCGTGCCAACCGGCTTGCGCGCTACTTGCGACAATCAGGAGTAGGGCCGGAGGTGATAGTTGGTCTCCTGCTACCCAATAGCCTGGAAATGATAGTGGGAATGCTCGGTGTGCTCAAAGCAGGAGGCGCTTACGTGCCCTTCGATCCGGCGACGCCCTCCGACCGGCTGGCCTTTATGTTGCAGGACGCCCGCGTCTCCTTCGTCCTCACAAACAGGAACATGATGCCCGCGAGTGGGGATGTCATCACCCCATCCTCGCCGCTCTACCTGGCTATCGATGAGATTCCGGACGATAATTCGGATGACAACCCGAAAAGCCATGTACAGGGTCAGCATCTCGCATATATCATGTACACCTCTGGCTCAACCGGTCGCCCCAAAGGAGTAGCCATTACACACCAGAATCTCTGGCACTCTACCCTGGCGCGCATAGCATATTATCGCGAGCCGGTACGCAAGTACTTACTGCTCTCCGCGCTGACATTCGATAGTTCGGTCGCCGGTATTTATTGGACGTTGTGCCAGGGAGGAACGCTATTGCTGCCTGAAGAGGGAGTAGTGCGCGATCCATTCCTGCTCAGCGACCTTATCGCAAAGCAGGAGCCTTCTCACACCTTGTGCGTGCCATCATTATATAGCTTGTTGCTCGAGCAGGCATCAACGCGCCCGTTAGACTCATTGCGGACCGTCATCGTTGCCGGCGAGCGTTGTCCGAAGGCCCTGGTGGAGCGCCACTTCACCTGCCTGCCCAATAGTGCCCTTTACAACGAGTATGGGCCGACCGAGGCGACCGTCTGGTGTACCGTCTATCGCTGCCAACCGGGGGAAAAGAGAGAATCGGTGCCTATTGGTCGCCCCATTGCCAATACGCAGGTCTACGTCCTGGATTCACATCTTCAACCGGTGCCCGTTGGAGTTGCCGGGGAATTGTATGTTGGCGGAGCAGGAATAGCACGCGGTTATGTACAGCGCCCAGAAGCGACGGCCGAGCGTTTCATCCCCAATCCTTTTGTAGGAACCAGGTTTACCGCGTCCCAGGAAGGTGCCCGGCTTTATAAAACAGGGGATCGCGTGCGCTATCTGCCCGATGGCAATATTGAGTTCCTTGAGCGCACTGATCACCAGGTCAAACTGCGTGGCTATCGCATCGAGTTAGGAGAAATCGAAGAGATACTGCGCCGGCATCCAGGAGTGAGGGATGTGGCCGTGATTGCGCGGGAGGATGCCCCTGGAGATACGCGCCTGGTCGCTTATGTCGTGCCGCAAGACAACGCTGTCCTGACCATCGACGACTTACATTCTTTTATATCACTATATGTACCTGTATATATGTTTCCATCGGCTTATATACTGCTGCCGGCCCTACCATTGCTGCCGAATGGCAAGTTGGATCGTAAAGCTCTGCCTGTGCCCGGGCCAGATCAACTTCGTCTGAGTTCAAATCATGATGCATATGTTCCTCCTCGCACACACATCGAAGAGGTCGTGGCCGCTACGTGGTCTCAGGTTCTTGGCATCGAGCAGATTGGAATCTACGACGATTTCTTCACGCTGGGCGGGCATTCCCTGCTTGCTATGTACGTAGTTTCACGCCTTCATGCGACCTTAGCAGTGGAACTTCCCTTGCGCAGCTTCTTTGAAACTCCAACAATTGCCGGATTAGCCGATAAAATAATGCGAATGAAATCTAACGATACCGGGCAACAATTGCCACCAATACGGTCAGTCTCTCGCGAGCATTACCGTATGAAATTGACTTCAAATTCATTATCACTGGGTAGGAGTAGTTTGCGAGATGAATAAAAATGGCGTCATGGCTACATCTTCAAGCCATACTTCAATGGAAGAAGATGTCTATCTATTTCCAACTTCCTTCACCCAGCAAAGCCTCTGGTTCCTTCACCAGCTGGAGCCTCAAAGCGCTGCGTACAATATGCCGTCCGCCATTCGTCTAAGCTTCGCTGTGAATGAGGAGGCACTCGAGCGAAGCCTCAATGCACTAGTACAGCGTCATGAAGTCCTGCGCACCACATTTAGCATGCAGAATGGGCAGCCTGTGCAGGTCGTTAAGCCTGCCTGGAGCATCCCATTATCTATTGTTGATCTGCGGGCTTTCCCCCGATCCGAGCGAGAGAGTAAGGCGCGGAATCTTGCAGTGCAAGAAGCCATGAAACCCTTTCATCTCGCACTAGGTCCGCTTATCCGAGCAACTTTAGTCCAATTGGACGAAGAGGAGTTTGTGTTGCTGGTCAACATGCATCATAGTATTTCGGATGGCTGGTCCTTTGGTATTTTCCTGCAAGAACTGGCGCAGCTCTACGATGCCTTCGCACATGGTCGTCCATCCCCGTTGTCAGACTTGCCCATTCAATATGCCGATTTCGCGGTCTGGCAGCGCGAGCGGCTGCAGGAAGGGCATTTTGAGGAGCAAATGCATTACTGGAGGCAACAACTCAAGGATGCTCCCGCCATCCTCGAGTTGCCAGCAGATCATGTGCGCCCGTCTGTTCCCACGTTCAGGGGATCGATGCACTTATTCACATTCTCGAAAGATCTGACCGGAGACCTCAAGGCTTTGAGCCGCCAGGAAGGGGTCACGTTGCACATGCTGCTGGTCGCGGCTTTCCAGACCCTGCTTTACCGCTACTCGGGGCAGGAAGATATCGTCGTTGGCTCGCCTGTCGTTGGGCGCGCGCAATCCGAAACCGCGAGCTTAATCGGCGCCTTCGTCAATACACTGGCCTTGCGAACCGATGTATCCGGCAATCCTACTTTCAAGGAACTGCTCAGGCGCGTGCGCAAGATGACTCTGGAAGCGCAGGCGAATGCCGATGTGCCTTTCGAATACATCGTACAGCAATTGCATCCCGAGCGTGACTTGAATCAGCATCCATTCTTCCAGGTGCTGCTGTCCCTCGACCCGCCGGCGCCCGATCTTCCCCCAGGATGGACGCTCACTTACACCGACATCGATACAGAGACATCGAAGTTTGATCTATCGATCATCGCCGAAGATCGACCGGACGGCCTGACCGGCCGCTTCGAATATCGCACCACATTGTTCGATGCGACAACCATTCAACGCATGCTTGGCCACTGGCAGACACTCCTGGAAGGGGTGGTCGCCAATCCTGAACAGCATATCGTGCAATTGCCACTGCTAACCGGTGCTGAACGACAGCAGATTCTGGTAGAGTGGAACAATACCACTGCGCCCTATCATGGGGAACGCTGCGTTCATCACCTTTTCGAAGCGCAAGTGGAGCGCAATCCCGATGGGGTGGCGCTCCTTTATGGTGATGAGCGAATGATATATAAAGAGCTGAACGCACGGGCCAATCAGCTGGCACACCACTTGCAAAAACTGGGAGTCGGGCCGGAAGTGCTAGTAGGTATCTGTATGGATCGCTCCTTCGAGATGATTATAAGTCTGCTTGGCATCCTAAAAGCCGGTGGCGCCTATCTCCCGCTCGATCCGGCATATCCCAAAGAGCGGCTTGCTTTCATGCTTGCGGATGCGCAGTCCCACATCCTCCTCACGCAACAGCAATTGGCTGGAGAACTGCCAACAGATGGCCTGCACGTGATTGTTCTGGATACAGAATGGGAAAAGGTCGCTCGCGAAAGCACTGATAATCCTACCAGTGATGTCACTTCCGATAACCTTGCTTATGTCATGTATACTTCAGGTTCCACTGGCAAACCCAAGGGCGTAGAAATATGCCATCGCAGCATCAACCGCCTGGTTATCGGCGCCAATTACGCGCAGCTGGATGCCTCACAAACAATTCTGCATATGGCCCCCATTTCATTCGACGCCTCGACGTTGGAGGTATGGGGCGCTTTGTTGCATGGGGCTCGCTGCGTACTTTTCTCCGAGCAAATTCCTACTCCCAAAAGTATTGGCGCGGTCATACACAAACACAAGGTGACGACTGCCTGGCTGACCGCTTCCCTGTTCAATGCGGTGATCGACGAAGCGCCTGAAGCGCTGCTCGGCCTTCAGCAAGTCCTTACCGGCGGAGAAGCTCTCTCAGTCACTCATATTCGTCGTGCTTTAGAGTCATTGCCGCAGGCGCGGCTCATTAATGGCTACGGGCCGCATGAAACGACTACCTTCGCCTGCTGCTACACTATTCCCAGGCCATTGCCCGAAGGCATCCGCTCTATCCCTATCGGCACGCCTATCAGCAATACGCAAATATATATCCTCGACCGTTATAATAACCCTGTACCCATTGGTATTGCGGGCGAATTGCATATTGGCGGTCCAGGTCTGGCGCGTGGTTACCTGCGCCGTCCCGAACTTACCAACGAGAAGTTCATCACCCATCCGTTCAGCGAAGAGCCGGGAGCCCGCCTGTACAAGACAGGAGATATAGTGCGTTTTCTGCCGGATGGCACGATTGAGTACCTCGGGCGCAAGGACCAGCAGGTTAAACTACGCGGTTTCCGCATCGAATTAGGCGAGATCGAAGCAATACTGGGCCGGCATCCCGCCATTCGGGAAGCCGCGGTCATTGTCCACCAGAACGAACGCAGTGAAAAACGGCTGGTCGCTTACGTTGTGACGCAAAGGAAGCAGAAACTTCCAATCAGCGAACTGCGCAGCTTCCTGGGTGAAAAGCTGCCGGAGTATATGATACCGTCCGATTTTATCTTCCTGGATGCTCTCCCTCTGACACCGAATGGCAAACTGGATACACGCAGCCTGCCGGCGCCGGAATCAACCCGGCGTATGGTAGAGGATACCTACGTCGCCCCGACCCAGATGGTGCATTATCAACTGATCGAGATCTGGGAGGAACTGCTAGATGTGCGCCCTATCGGCATCCGCGATAACTTCTTTTACCTGGGAGGCCATTCTTTACTCGCCGCTCGCCTGATCGATAAAATAGAAAAGGTCTTTAAGAAGCAGCTTTCTCTTGCTACGCTTTTTAGCGGCCCGACCATTGAGCAACTCGCCAATGCTCTCAAGCGCCCTGCGGAGAGCGATTCGCGCTCTCCTGTGGTCACGATTCAGGCCGGTGGAAACCAGATCCCGTTTTTCTATTTGCCAGGAGACTGGAACAGCGGCGCATTCTATTCTTACAGGTTAGCGCAAGCTCTGGGGCCAGAACAGCCATTTTACGTGCTGGAGCGCTATAGATTTGATGGCCTGCGCATTCCGCCCACTTTCGAGGCCATCGCCGCGGAACATATCAAATCGATGCGGGCTATTCAACCCGAAGGTCCATACCGCTTAGGTGGCTTTTGCAATGGCGGGCTTGAGGCGTATGAAATAGCCAGGCAGTTAACCGCGGCAGGGCAAACCGTAGACCTGCTTGTAATGATAGACCCGGCTACTCCTGGCCCTCATGCGGCTATGCGTAATATGCTTAACCGGGTCGGCAGCCTTTTACGACTAGGGCAGGATAAACAGTTAGATATATTCCTGCTTGCCCGCCACATGCGCAAATACCTACGCCATCGCTATAGATATTTGCGCGACGAACACTATCGTAAAATGCTGCAAGGCGTGGAGCAATTTGGAACCGTCGAAAAATTCGAACTCGGTCGCGATATGTACGCTATGGGTTTCGAAATACCCCGCGTCGAAGCGTTCATTCCCAAAACCGAATACCTGCGTGATGACTGGCCCAGTGTCTATCTCTGGGTTGCCTCAGGCTATTTGCCATATCACTATCCCGGAAAGATTACATTCTTCTGGTCAGAAAAAGAGTTTCCTCATCGAGAGGAATGGTACAAGCAGGTCGAAGCGGAAAACGGGGAGGTGCATATTATTCCCGGCACGCACATGACCTGCAGAACCGATAACCTCCCCATCCTGGCCCAACACCTGCGCGAGTGCATCAGCAAGTTACAATCCTGATTGTGCAGGCCGATCAATCGCGCCCACTGCCGATTGACCGGCCTGCTATGCTTACCGGGCTAACCTGCTGGAGTGCATAACTTATGGCTTACCTCAGACCAGAAGCGACAGTGAAAGTCGCCTCGTGGCAATTTGTTTTGCCCTTTCCACATTGCTTCTTTTTATCAGGTGCGCTGGCGATCTCGAATATAGGAAATGCTGCGCCGCCGGCGAAACTGGTAGCAATATAATCACCTACCATCCATCCCTGATTCGTGTTCGCGAGCCAGGATAGGGATATTGGCCCTGCGATATTACTGGTAGGCGTCCACGTAGTCCCCCCGTCTGTTGAAGACGTATAGCCTATTTCAAGCTGGCATGTGGAAAAATTGCAATTCGCCTGCGGATAGTAGTAATAGGCTAGCACCAGATGCGCTGTGTTTCCAGAGGTAAGTGGATCAATACCAAGCCCGGGAAGAAAATGATCTATGCCGCTGCCTACCAGGTCGGCAGGAATCAATTGTACAGGAGACCAGTTGATCCCATCGCTGGAAGTCGTCATCACAAAATCATTGGCCGAGCAAGATTCCTCAAAACGGCAGTCTTGCCATACGACATACACCGTTCCTGAGCCATCGATAGCCGCTGAGATAAGCGGAGTATCGCGCAGGTTTCCGGCCACAGTATGAGCTGTTATCGAAGCCACCGTAACTGTGTTGCTCCAGCTCGCACCTCCATTCATAGAGGTGAAAGACAAGACTGCATTTGCATCCACATTATCGATAGGAACAATAACGGTTCCATCCGGCTGTACGAGGGGCTGTCCGCCTACACCAGAAGCATTATCCTGGGTACTTAATGGTTGTCCCCAGCTTAATCCACCATCATTGGACGCACTCAGTTGAATGAGGGAGTTAGGAGTGGCGTCCCATTGATCGTAACAGTTTCCATAGTAAGGACTGCTGGGGGAATTATCACAAACGATCCAATCCTTATCGAGATTTCCTTGACTGCTATCGACAACAACAGGATTTTCCCAGGTATAACCACCATCGGTTGACCTGCTTACAATCACTGCCAGGAAATGCAGTTTGTTCCTATTTTTGGTAATAGCTAGTGAAGAGATCAACCATACATTATGTTTCGCGTCATAGGCGACTGCGGGATCGGTGACATTATCATAAGGATTCTTCGGGTTCACAATCCTGGTGATGCCCGGCAGAAAGCCGTTTTGCCAGGTGATACCATTGTCGCTAGAGGTTGCCCAACCGATATTGTCGCTCCCGCCGCGATTGAACCGCCCAACCTGGAAGGTGGCCACTATAGTCGAGCCAAAGGCAAAGATATCAGGCTCAACTTCGGTCTGGTGTTCAGCTGCCTTATTTTGATAAGGGTCAGTACTCAACTGAACGCTAGCAACGCTGCCAGGTGCATGGCCATGCGCGGCAAGTGAAAAGGAATGTGAGACGAGCAAGAGCATACAACCGCTAATGAGAGCTATCGCAAGTCCAATGTACGTCAGGAAACGCGATAGTGGGGGGGACATAAACCGCATGAGTAGTAAAGATCCTTCCTTTTTGTGAATGAACTGTAGGGGCGTACCGTGTGCTGGATGAATCCACGCTCTACGGTCGCCCGTGTCTGCCTGACAAGAACAATGTTTGGCCATTTAAGGGTAGCATTTAGCAGAGGCCAGATAGGGTGAGAAAAAGTGAATATTGGATGTCTGGCGTACAATGCATGTTGAGATTACTTAACTTGCGCTTTGAGAGCAAAATGCGCAGCCAAAAAGAAGATGCCCTCGTCTCAAAGGATCAAGGGCATCTTTAATAAATGCTTAGCTGCTCGGTGTGAAGGCATACAGGCAACCGTCATTATTCCCTATGTAAAGCACGCCATTGGAAATTGTGGCCGGCCCTAAAAAAGTAGCATGACCGGGAGCGAGATGATAATCGAAAAGTATACTGCCGTCGGCAGTGCTAATCACAAGCATATCGGTACCTGCACCTATAACTATCAGACCGGGCACGGCCATAACAGGGTCCTGTACATTCGCCTTGATACAATCTTGCCAGATATAAGAACCATTGGCAGGGTTAACAGCCCTGATGCTTCCAGCACAAGTTGTCCCATTAATTGTAGTCTTGTTTCCGGCAATATACAGGTTTGTGCCATCCCAGGCGCTGGATGAGATATTATCTCCCGCGCTTGAAATCTGATCCTGCCATAGAGGACCGGCCGCAATATTTGTACGATCGAAGGCATAATAGGTACGATTCTTGTTGATAAGCCCGACCATATGGGTCAAGGTGCCATTAATAGTGGCATCGAACAGGGTAGGCGTGCTGCCGAAGTCGTTATCACCTTTCAAATTCGGCACTCTCCAGGAAGCCACTAACGAGAGGTCCAAAGCATTTAATTCTACCAGTGAAAGAGCCAGGGTCTCATGCTTACAGGCGCCGGCATTTCCGGTGCCAAAGTAAAGCATGCCTGTTGATTCATCGATAGCCACCGAACCCCAAACGGTAGCTCCTGTGCAACCATCCGGTACTGTTTTAAAGACATTCAGAATGGCCCCGGTTGCCGCATCCATCTGCACAATCTGTCCCTGTACCAGTGGACAATCGCCGAAAGAAGCAACACCCTCATAGATATCGCCATTATAGAAAGCCGGTGAACTCCAGAGGAAAGTGGCCGGCGGCAGGCCCAGCTTCGTATGCCAGATAATGCTACCGTTTGAAGCATTGAGGGCATAGAATATAGCATCTCCCCCTCCTACAAAGACAACCTGCGTATTCTGTCCATTGATCGATACAGTGGCAACAGTAGCAGTGCTCGCAACACCCGCGGCAGTGGGATGGCACCCCGCGTTTTTATCTACAGTAATTCCAAGATTCTTTGACCAGAGGCCTTTTTGATTCTTGAGATTTGTCGCCCGTTCGTGACCATCCCAGGAACCCCAGTAAAGTACGCCATTAGAGACGATAGGCTGAGCCGTGATCGTACCATTCGTCATATGTGTCCAGGATAGTGTGAGATTTGGGGCAGTGCTCGGGTTAATCACAGTCTCATTGGCGTTGAAGCTGGTACGTGCGTTACTGCCGAGAAAAGTTGTCCAGTCGCCCGTATCGGCATGTGCATTGGTCTTAGGCATCATCGCCGAAACAATCACTGTAGCGAGCACAATGGCAAGCCCGATAAAAAATATCAGAAAACTGCGCAATTTCCATGGTTGCTTTCCACTAAAGAAATGCTTCATATATTCTCTTATGAACCTCCTCGGGGGGTAGGGGTCAGATTCATAACGTCCTGGTGCAGAGTCGCTCGGGGGTAGGGGCCAGAGTATGGGATTTTAACAAAATACTGTGATAATCGACGTGCGGGGCCGATTTATCGGCCCCTGGTGGGAATCCCGCCATCATTTGTTAAACCGCATACTCTGGCCCCTACCCCCGAAGGATGGATACCCTCGCACCCGTTCATGCCTATCAACGTTTATTTGGAGCGAGCTGAGCCACCTGGCGCGAAAGCATAAAGGTCTCCGTGGGCATCTCCTATATAAAGGACACCATTCGAGATCGTTGCTGAACCCTGGAAGACCGCTCCTGGCCGCGTAGCAGTGTAGCTGTACAGGATAGTTCCATTTGTGGCATCAGCTACGTTGAACGTATTGCCATCGCCGAAGACGACCAGGCCCGGTACACCCATCGTCCACAAGGCCGGACCCTGGTTAAGGCAATCTTGCCACAGGTACGAGCCATCTGCCGGGTTGATCGCGCTCACGCTGGATGCGCACTGCGTTCCATTTATCGTCGTGGCATCCGCGGCCACATAGAGGGTCGTCCCATCCCAGGTACTTGCCTCGGTGTTGACTTTATAGCTGCCTTTCTGCGGCGCTGCCAACTGATCTTGCCACAACGGGCCGGCACTAAGATTCGTGCGATCAAGAGCATAGTAGGTTCCGTTGTTACTGAGTGCGCCTACCATCTGATACAAAGTGCCGTTGATTGTTGCCGAGAAGAGCGTCGGGGTGCTTCTGAAGTCAAGCCCGCTCTTGGTCGATGGTATCTGCCAGGAATTGACATAGGACAGGTCCGTCGTATTCAATTCTACAATTGCATTCGCATAAGGCTCTGCTTGCGAGCAGGTGCCGGGTGCTCCGGTAGCGAAGTACAGCATACCTGTCTGCTCATCGATTGCCGCGGAACCCCAGATAGGCGCACCGGTGCAACCGCTGGGCACAGTGCTGAAGGTGTTTAAAATTTGTCCTGTCGCCGCATCCAACTGATAGAATTTCGATTGTGCGCTCACGCAACTGCCCTGGACACCCGTGCCGATGTACAGGTCGCCGTTATAGAACGCTACCGAACCCCAGATGAAGTGCAGTGGGCCACCCAGTGGGGTACGCCAGATTTGTTTACCCGTCATAGCATCCAGCGCATAGAAATTGGAGAGCGCCCCACCTTCGAAGTCCACCGATGTCGGTTGCCCATTGATTGTAACGGTGGCAACGGTCGAGGTACCCACTACACCTACCTTAGGTGGTTCGCAGCTCTTCCTGGACGAAAGGCCGAGATCATGTGTCCAGATATTGTTGCCGTTATTCAGCTTTGTCGCCTGCACGCGGCCAGACCAGAGGCCCCAGTAGAGCAGGTTATTCGCCACCACCGGTTGCGACGTGATGGGCGCCTCGCAACATGTCGATTTCTCCCAGACAAGCTGCAAGCTTGAGGCAGTTGATGGATTGATGATGGTCTCCGAACTATTGAAATTGCTTCGACCATTATCCCCCAGATAAGTCGTCGGCCAGCCTGGATTGTCAGCATGTGCATGCTGCAACCGTGGCAGCACCACAGAGAGTGTGATTGTGAATACTATTACCAGTAATAGCAGGCATCGCAGCCAGATAGGCGTGAAGAGCCGCTTTACGCCATTGAACACAGCATTCATTGTTCTTTCCCTTCCTTTTGCACCTATACACCTTGCATATGGTTCCTTGATAGGGTAGAGGAAACAGGTGAAGACTGTGTAAATAACGGGTAGAGAAGTGGTTAAAATAACTCTTCAAGCATTCAAATGTTACCGGATTGGCCGCTGGAAAACCTCGTACAAGAGAATACGCTTGCTCACTTCAGGTTATAAAACCTTAACCTGAAGTTGCTAATAATTACCATATCTTAATTGGGCTTCTGTAAGACAACGATAGTAAGCATGATACAGTATGAAGGAGCCGTAAACATCCTAAAATGTTCCGATAGTAAACCTGTAGGGGCGAACCCTGGTGGTCGCCCGCTCCACGCGCCAGACCACGTTTGACAAAGTAACAGGTATCGATGTGCCAGGACATCAAAGCACGATCAAGAGGTAAAAGGCAGTAATATTGCATGGTGAACCAACTTGAACAATTACCGAAAGATCAATCACACAGGCACCTTCACCGGCTGCGTCTTCAACCGCTAGCAGAGCTTGAGGACGATGATATAACGCTGAAAGTGCCGAGAATTGGTAGATTGAGGCGGTCCGAGAACATAATCACCCCGCCACTGTCTGACTTTCTCACCCCATCACTGCCTGACCTTGAGCCATGGGAGGTGGAGCAACTTCAATTCATACCTGAAGAGACTAAAGTAGAGGATCAGACCTTCGACGCGGATGACCCTGATCTTGAGAAGCTTGCTACGATTCCGATGATGGTGCTCGATGGCATCTCGAAGCAGCAAGGTACGGCGACGCCGGTAATGGCTTCAGAGATCACAGGCGCGGCGAGTAATGCCAGTATTGTGGGCCTCGGCAATATCGCCGGTTACGTCTTCAAGTATGCCAACAATCTACTGATCCAACGTGGGCTGCACGCCAGCTTCTTTGGCCTCTATTCGCTCAGTATGTCGGTCGTCACGCTGGTCTCATCCATATTCGATCTTGGTATGGACAATGCCATGATTCGTTACATGGCCATCTATCGTGGCAAAAAGCAGACACATTTGTTGCGCACGCTGACAATCTTTTGCACCACCCTGGTTAGCATCACCGGCATATTGGGCGGATTGTTAGTTCTCTTTTTCGCCACTCCTCTAGCCACGCTGCAAAATAAACCCGATATCGCGCCATTTTTACAATACATGGCCCCATTAGTTCCATTGTTATGCTTGCAGACCGTCTGGCTGGGCGGTTTACAGGGACTGAAAGAATTCAAGCAGCGTGTCTTGATACAGCGGTTCGTGATACCTTTGAGTACGTTTCTCCTCATGCTCATCGCTATCTTATTCTTCCGCAACATCACCGGCATTGTCATCGTGACCTTCCTCGGTGTGCTGCTTACCGATGTCATCAACCTGTATTTTCTCTTTCGCGCGGTTTCTCGTCTCACAAAAGCCGGAATGGTCGAAAACGAAACCTACCAGGCGCGAGAGTGGATGGGATTCGCCGTACCTAATTTTTTGACGACGATTATCAGCACCGTCCTGGACTCCGTTGATACCTTGCTGCTCGCCTTCTATGTACCAGCGGCGGCCATTGGGCAATATGCTGCCGGTCTCAAAATAACCGGTTTTATCTCGATGCCTCTCAGCACCATCAATGTCATTTTCACGCCTACGATAGCCGAACTCTACGCGAAAAAAGAGATGCAGAAGCTGTCCGCCATGTTCAAAATTATGACAAAGTGGTCCGTTGTGCTCTGCCTGCCGATTTTTGGCATAAGTGTCATCTTCGCTGCCCCTTTGCTTGAAATATCGGGCCGCGATTTCGTATCAGGAGCGGGAATCCTGATCGTACTGGCAATCGGTGATATATTGACCGTTGCCGGCGGTTCCGGTGGCTACATGCTTCTTATGACGGGCCACCAGAAGGTTTCGGTCTTCAATTCCCTGGCCGTGGTTATTCTCAATGTCGTTCTCGGTATCATCCTGACCCAGCACTATGGCGCATTTGGCACCGCAATCAGTACCAGCGCAGCGCTGATCGCGATCAATGCCGCGCGGGTCGTCGAAATTCAACTTTTGCTCAAAATGCATCCCTATCGCCTGGACATGTTGAAACCCCTGGGAGCAGGACTGATCAGCGGACTGTTCACGGCTATTCTCCTCTTCCTGCTTGATAAGGTCATTGCCTCCAACTCCTTCTTGAGTACGCAATTCCCGATCCAGCTCATACTGGTGCCGGTATTCCTGACCGCTTACGTCGCATTGCTGGTGCTGTTCAAAATCGACCCCGAAGACCGCATCATCGTGGATAGGCTGTTCAAAAAGGTTCCTTTTGGGAAAGGCAAGCGGGCTGATTAAAGGAATTCCCCAACTTCTCCTGACACACGAAAGCGAAAAGGTCATTGTATAGGCTGCCAGTCCCGCGGACGCCAATTGCACCACCCGATGGTTGCATGCAACACATGCAATTTAATCGCAACCATACCCTCAGCCGGCACATTGTAAATCGAGCCATCAAAACGAATACCCACTGCGATTGGCGCATTCGTGACACGCACCTTATATGCATTCGATACCGCGTTACCTTTCTGTAAGAGTACAAGAGGCTTTTCGTCATATTGAGCAAACTTTAAGCGGTTCTCCTTAGGGGTGCCATCAGTGATCATGGCAAATGTCAATTCGTTACCGAATCTCTTCAGCAATTCCATGTATTCAGGTATCGCCTCATTACAAGGGCCACAGTTCGCAGAGGAGAAGATGAGGACCACCCCTTTTCTCGTCGCCTCGTTCTTATCGTCGATACTTTCCTCATTTGGTAGCAGATCTTTGAGAGTATAGGTCTTGCTGGTGAAGATGTCAGGAAGCTCAAAGTCGGGAGCATCTTCATCTTCTTCTAGTCCATGGAACTCCTCCTCAACAAGAGCAACACCATACTCTTCCCATGACTCAAGCCGCTTCAGCAAGTGCTTTACTTGTACTTTCATCTGCACCAGAACCCAGATTTCAAAAGAGATAAACCCGATCAGGATCATTGCCGCGATCAGCCCAAAATTCTCGAAAGCCGGAAGTGTGGAAAGTCCGGTGACTATACCTCTACCAAGACCACTGATTACTATTCCCACTCCGGCAAGCACAATCAGGATTCCATTGCGGATCAAGGAGAGTTTTTTCTGCCGAATCTTCTTTTCTACTAGTTGATCATGCTCGGCCGCCAGTCGTGCTTGCTCATCCAGCCTGGGTTTATCCTCTATCTGGTGAAGCGTCTCAATGGCTTCGGTGAGTTCAGCCACAGTTGGAAACTCGAAGATGGTACGTAGTGATACCTTCAATTGGAGGGTATCGCTTATACGATAGGCGATTTGAGTAGCTAATAAGGAGTGTCCCCCTAATTCGAAGAAGTTGTCATGAATCCCCACCTGATCCAGCTTGAGTACCTCACTCCAGATTCTTGCCACAAGTTTCTCAACGGGAGTGCGAGGGGCTGCGTAGTCATTGTCCATGAGGGAGCGGCTGTTCTCAGGCATAGGCAAAGCATGGTGATCCACCTTGCCATTAGGAGTGAGTGGCAGGGTCTCCAACAACACAAAAGCCGACGGGAGCATGTAGGCAGGCAATCGTTTTGCAAGAAAGCGACGTAAATCAACCTGTGTTGGAAGCTCTTGTTGCTGTCGCGCAACGACATAGGCCACCAGTTGTGTGTCTCCAAACGCCTCCCCGCGTTGCTGCTCTTTCCCTGGTGTGCGGGCAATAACCACGGCCTCACTCACAGCCGGGTGTTTCGCCAGGACAGCTTCGATTTCGCCCAACTCAATGCGATAGCCATGGATTTTGACCTGTGTATCAGTACGTCCCAGGTATTCAATCTGACCATCCGGTAGATAACGCGCCAGGTCCCCCGTCTTATAGAGCCGTTCTCCCAGCTCGCTGCTAAAGGGATTGGGGAGGAAGCGTTCAGCCGTTAACTCGGGCCGCCCTAAGTAGCCGCGAGCCAGGCATATCCCCGCAATATAAAGTTCTCCTGCTACCCCAATAGGAACGGGTTGCAAGTGCGCATCCAGCAGGTAAATCGACACATGTGGAATTGGCCGCCCAATCAGCACCTCGCGCTCCTGCTTTGTCTGCTGTGAATCCCCTTGCAGTTCAGCCATCGTCACCGCTATCGTTGCCTCAGTTGGACCATATGTATTAAAGAATCGCACCTGTTGGTCTACCTTCTTCCGCCATATCGCCAACTGTTCCGGCAATGCGCGCTCCCCACCAATAATTACCCTGCGTATAGTTGGAGGAAGCGATACTGCATCCCTTTCCAGGCTGCGTGTCAGTTCGTGCCAGTAAGCCGTCGGCAGGTTCAACGTCGTGATGGACCAGGCCTGGCACTGTTGCAGAAACGTAGCCACTGAGTTGAGCATGATGTCGGTTCGTAAATAGAGGGTTGCTCCACTGATGAGGCAAGGATAGATCTCCTCGGCACTGGCATCGAAACTGATCGATGCAAACTGCAGCACATGATCATCGGGTAGCAGCCCAAACCTCTCCCGCGCATACTCAATATAGTTGGTCAAGGCATGATGGAGTATCATCACCCCCTTGGGTTGCCCGGTTGAGCCTGATGTATATATTACATAGGCCAGGTGCGCTGGCTGGACGCCGCTGGCTACATTCGTCGTACTTTCCTGAGCAATAAGAGGCCAGTCCGAGTCCAGATAGACTGATCTGGCTGTATGAGTTGGAAGGGCATGAGCTAGCCTTTGTTGTGTGAGCAGGATGGCTATCTGGGAATCCTCGAGCAGAAAGGCGAGCCGCTCCTTCGGGTAGGTCGGATCAATAGGCACATAAGCGCTCCCCGCCTTAAGAATACCCAGAAGTCCAACGATCATGCCTACAGAACGATCCAGGCAGATCCCCACCAGCACTTCTGGTCCTGCTCCAGCTTTCTGTAAATAGCGTGCTAGTTGATTGGCACGCGCATTGAGCTCGCTATAGGTCAGCTGCTCATCCTCGAATACTAACGCGATGGCATCAGGGGTACGCTCAACCTGCTCCTCAAACAGTTCGTGGATGCATTTGTCATGCGGATAGGTTTTCGCTGTATGGTTCCACTCGATAAGTAGCTGCTGCCGCTCGGATGCACTCAGTAACGGGAGTAACCAGATGGATTGTTCAGGATCAGCTACCATGCCTTCCAACAGCGTTTGCAGGTGAGTCGCCATACGTGCAATCGTCTCGGCCTCGAACAGGTCAATATTGTACTCCAATACACCCCTCAGTCCGGTTTCGCTCTCCTCCATGGTTAGCGTCAAATCAAACCTGGCCGTATGGGTCTCGATCTCCAGAGGTTCCGAAGTCAGGTTGCTTAGTTCTAGAGTGCGTTGTGGCGCATCCTGCAGGACGAACATGACCTGGAATAATGGATTGCGGCTCAGGTCGCGTTTGGGCTGGAGAGCTTCCACAATCTGCTCAAAAGGCAGATCCTGGTGAGCGTAAGTATCCAGTACCATTTTGCGCACCTGCTGCAATAACTCCCGTACTGTAGGTTCGCCGCTCAAACGTGTGCGTAAGACCAGCGTGTTGACAAAGCAGCCGATAAGCGGCTCAATTTCGGCACGAGTGCGATTGGGGATGAGGCTACCAACCACAATATCATTCTCACCGCTATAACGGACCAGCAGCAGTTGGAAAGCCGCTAGCAAGGTCATGAACAGGGTAACGTCCTCGCGCTGGCTCAATGCCCGTACAGCCAGCTTGAGCGGCTCAGGCAGTTGGAAGACGTAGCGTCCTCCCCGAAAGCGTTGAACATCTGGGCGAGGATAATCGGTGGGTAAGCGTAAAGGATCAGGGAGGTCCCGCAATTGCTCTCGCCAGTAGGCGAGTTGCGTGTCAAGAACCTCACCCTGCAACCACTGGCGTTGCCAGAAGGCGAAGTCGGCGTATTGGATGCTCAGAGGAGGCAAAGACAAGGGCTGTTGCTGGATGAAAGCCTGGTAGAAGGAGGTCAATTCATGCATGAAGACGCCCATGGACCAGCTATCACAGATGATGGAATGGAAAGTAAGCAACAGGATGTGTTCGTTGGGATTCAAGCGCAGCAGGGTGGCGCGTAAAAGCTGCTTGCTGGCCAGGTCAATAGGCTTCTCTAACTCTTGTAGCATGAGCTGCTGGGTCTGGACTTCGCGCTCAGAGGGTGCCATTTGTGACAAATCGACCAGGGGTACTGGCAAATCTAAGCTGGGGGCAATGATCTGCCGGGGTTCACCATTCATCGTAAGGATGGAGGTACGCAGCGTTTCATGGCGTTGCACAATAGCTTGCAGACTACGTTGTAAGGCTTCCATATCCAGAGGGCCAGAGAGGCGTATGGCCAGGGGCAAAAGATAGGTGATGCTACCGGGTTCCAGTTGATCGAGCAACCAGAACCGTTGCTGTGCAAAGGAAAGTGGCAATGGGCCTTCCCTTGGAACTGGTTGCAAGGTGGCCATCGGCAGGCTCCCCGCATTACTGCCGCTTTCCCTCTGCGGATGAATGGTATCAGGGTTCTCAGTCGTTAGCATCTTATGACCTCCTCTTAACCAGAGTTCATCATTCCAGGCGATATAGAAGCGTTGTAGGAACCTCAGGATGCCCCGAGCAAAGACCACATAGCTATACAGCAGGCATCCATAACAGTGAGGCTTACCTCAAATCGAGAAAGGCAAGAGTTGTCTTCGTCACGACGAGGGGCTTGTCGTGATAGAAGAAATCAAAAACAGCTTCTTTATCAGCTCCTCCCCAGAAGCAGAAAAGGGCTTGAGAAAACTAGAACCTATCAATAATCTAGCGTACCTCATTATAGCTCAAAAGTAAAGGATTTTAGAAGCACAAACCAGATAGCTTCTTTAAATAAGTATAATTACCTACTGGATGACAACAGGTAATCATACTTATATTTGATATATGATGGTTTTTCCTGAATGATAGATCTGAAACATGATTCCAAAATCTACCGGGTTGTGCAACGAGACAAACTCAAGTCTAGAAATGGCCCCACCCATTGTAGGTCGTTGTATCCAGGACAGCGAACCAATCGAAATCGGTGAAGCTTTGGGTGTTGAGTGGTTCATAGCTCCTGTTCTTTTGACTGCCAGAGCGAATCGGCAGTGTCGCCATTTCCTCGGCAGGAAGCCCTTGCCCTTGATGGGTGGGAATGAACCGCACCGGCCCAGGAGCGGCTGTGAACCGTGCCTCAAGCGTCCCGGCTTCCGGCTGGCCTATCCCATTGGCTACTGATTCGCCTATGGCTGAGCCGATGACGGCATAGCGGCGACCGAACCGTTCATGTAGATGAGATCCAACGGGCCACAAGTTCATCGTCTCATTCCCCCAGTGCCATTGCATCTTTCCACGCTTGAGATGGCTATTGTGGGCAAAAACCAGGACCTTGCCTCGCCCCTGTTCGCGGGAGACGATATATTCCAGATTCTCTGCCATCATAGCGTCGCGTGTATTGAACAGTCTCTCCTGGCGTTTCTCCGACGCTTGCGCTAACGCCGCATGATAGTGTAAGAGCTGTCGTGCCACCACAGCATAGTGCATAGCTTCTCGATAGCGGCTCCCATCGCTTTTGGCGACCAGTTCGGGATGGCGCACGCGCAGTTCTGCAATTAGCTCCTCGGTCTCGATCCGCAATGCGGTTGCCTCCGGTGATCGACCGATCGCTTGCGTCGGGTCAAACGCGGCAGCCGGATTCTCCCAGGCAGCGTCCTCTCCGAGCAGCGGATCGATACGCTGGCGATACTCCTGGCCGAGGACCTCATCAACTGAACTGAGGTAATCAAGCGCGACATACAGAGTCTGGCGGGGACTATCTGCAATGATATCGGTCGGGCTATCAAATCCATAGAACTGGAGTTTTGTCGGGTGAGCTGGATTAGCATTGTAGCGTCTCATCCACTCGATCAGCTCGCGATTCGCTTCGAATGTTCCGAACCCGTGGCTCCATCCAGTCTCCTGCACTGCCTCATAGGATGCCGGACCGCGTCCAAGCACGTAGTCGTTGGTGACAGACCCCCGAGGAAAACTGCTCTCAACGGCAATGGCGCTATAGCCATGGGCTTCGACAAGGCGTTGGAAGACCTGGTTGCGCAGGACAAGCAACTCTTCCCCTCCATGGAGTGCCTCTCCAAAGCCAAGCAATGCCACCTCATCGCCAGGTGAGTCGACCACCGTATCAACGGCGGCGTTGAAGTCCGGGCGAGAATCGAGCGAGCATCGAATCATCTCGTGCGCTATCCAGCCGTCAAGTGTCGAATATACTTCTGCTGTGTTTGTCATGAGACTACCTTTCATTGTTTTCACTGTACCATTTATCCAATGAGAAATCTTCTCCTCCTCCGGACTATTTTGTTAAAATTCGTCATACATCTCCGATCCAGCCTGGCCGGGCTTTTTCTGGATCACATGCCTAATCTACAACACAGATGCAATATTGGAGGGTTAGCAAGCGGAATATTCTTATGCCATGTGGTATAAAGAGACATGTATGGAAGAGAAGTCTCTATAACGTTCTTGAGAGTTTTACATGGAACTTCGTCATGCTTTGCGTCCTATTGATCTGGCCAGAGCTGCAGGCATCAGCGTTCAGCAGGTGCGCAACTATGAGAGCCTGGGCCTGTTGCCGGCAGCTTCACGGAGCAAGAGCGGCTACCGTCTCTACACCCGGCGCCATCTTGCCGCGCTCAAGACCGCTCGTGCCCTGATTGGTGGCTATGGCTGGCCGCGCGTGCCGAAGATCATGCAGGCCCTTCATCAGGATGACCTTTCAGCTGCACTTGCACTGATCGACTCGCGCCATGCCGAGCTTGCCAGCAAGCGCCGGGAATGCGAGCAGACGCTCAGCGCCCTGCATGCCCTGGCCGCGCAACCCGAGCCCCGGCAAAGTGGCCGCCCTCCTCAATCGTTGCGGGTGGGAGAGGCGGCCAGACAGGTTGGTGTGCGCGTCTCAGCCCTGCATTTCTGGGAGCAGCAGGGCCTTTTGCATCCGTTGCGCGACCGGAGCAGCCACTATCGCCTCTACGACGAGCAACAGATGCGGCGCCTGCGCCTAGTGGTTCTCCTCAGAGAGGCCGGCTACAACTTCTCCGTCATTCGGTCTGTCCTGGACGAGATGGCGGCAGGCCGGCCAGAACAGGCAATTGTGGCGGTAGAGAAGAGGCGCGAGGAACTGACGTTGACAAGCTGGAAGTGCATCGAAGCCCTGGCCTGCTTCCATCGCTATGTGCAGGAGTTTTGTGGAGAGCTTCTCGCCAGAGACTCCCTCCTGGAGAGTATCCAATTATGCCTTTGTTGCTCTATGACACAGTGCGCGAAACGCTGATAGCATTAATTGTTGTATTGCCTATCGCGTTATTAAGGTGGTGGTCTGAAACAGGCTTTACGCGTGGTGTAAATGGGCAAGGAATCTTACTCTGTCTGCTGCCACTTCTATTCATTGTCGGACCAACATTACTGTCCTTGCGAGGTATCACTAGAGCGCCAACCTTGCTGCTGGTTACTGGCATTACCCTTTCATTGTTGGTCGGATTTGCTGAGGAAGGAATGTTTCGTGGTGTGATCATGCGCTGCCTGCTTCCTAAAGGTATCTGGCCAGCAGTACTCTTTTCTACCTTCTGTTTTGCAGGCGTTCATCTGACCCATCTACTCAGCGGTGCCTCCTGGGGCTATACTGCTGACCAGGTCATTTTAGCTCTGGGCGCGGGCGTTCTCCTGGCGTCGCTGCGAATACGTACTGCTCCACGCCGGCCTCGATGTTATCGGAGTGATCTATCAGGATATGTATCCAGCATCCGTTTTATCTGCTCCATCAATTGCTGCCCATACGCTCAATATGCTTCTCTGCCTGATCTATTTTTCCATTGCCCTGGTTCTCCTGCGTCCTGGGCAGATTGCAGCATTTGACAGCAAAACCGGTAGACAAGCCTGGATTTCGGTGGATGGTAGTGGAAATTCGATTGGCTTCTAGAGCAGCTGGAAGATGTTGGGAGACAGCAATAGATGAGGTAGTGCCGGTGGAGGGAAGCGGCCCGGGCCGTCCGCCCCCGTCTTTCCCGGCCCGCCCCGTGCTCGCTTTCCCCGGCCCGCGTCCGTTTTTGGATGCCTTTGTTCATAGAGAGTCGTTGCCGTTGCCGTAAGAATTGTCGTAAGGTTCTGACAACTTACTGTGCCGCCTTCCCTCGTCTAGTGCCACTACGCTAGCACGTAGCGGCGTGCTGCTCGCTGGCCAGTGCCTTTTAACCTTCCTCGTTCTACCAACTTTTCCAAATCCCTATGAGCTGTTCTATCAGTTACACCCGTCAATTGCCTGTAGATCCCATTCGTGATAAACCCATGTTCCTGGACATAATGCAATGCCTGTATCAATCTCTTTTCCACCTGCTCAGCACGGCGATCCTGCACCACTACCTCGGGAAAGGAATCCTCATGCTCTTCCCAAAGTGTTCCTCCTTGATGCTGCAATGGCGGCTCTGGAGTACGTAAAGCTGGCGCTTTCTGGAATGTCACAATAAACTCACTCATCTCTCGAAATTGCGGAGCAGGAAGTTCCATCCGCTTCGTTTCATCTAACATAAATCTGACACCGCTGCCAATTTGCTCTATGTATCCAGGAATATCGCTCAATAAACCCGCAAGTACAGGATTACGGAGCTTGGATTGCACCTCACCGCGCTGCATCTGCTCAACGGTGATTCCAGGCAGTAATAAACCGGGACTATGCACCTCGACCCGATCAGGATAATAAAAGACGCGAACTCTTTCACCGCGCCTGCTATAATCCCGATGTACTACCGCATTAATGACAGCCTCACGTAACACCTCAATGGAATACTCAGGGATGTCAATCCGCTTCCAGCCTTCAACACGCGCTCCTACAGCGATGTACCGATTAAGAAACGCCTCGGTGCCATCTACCAAATCCTGGAGCGTTCCCGTCACGATTTTACGGTCAGCATACCGGCTGGCTCCAACCGTTTCTCGAAACAACACACATACCACCTCACTTTGAGGGATATGGTCCTGCGGACTATGTCCGAAGAAGAGTATGCCAGCATTCGTAGGAACGATTGTCCCGCTGCTCACCTCTATTGCGCACCGCATACCAATCAGTGACCGATCGATATTCTTGAAACGACCCGACTGCCGAGCGGAGGCTGAACGACGTGCAATGAAAGCTCTCACCTTTTCCAAATCGATATCTTCCATTGTTGCGTTGTACGTAGGTTCAAGCTCCCAATCACGTAGACCTCGATCGTAGATCATTTCTGATAATTCTGTCATAGTTAATGCTCTGGTTTGGGTTCCCTGCCGTACCCAAAAAATGCCCCCGGCTTGATACACTGGACCATCTGTTGGCGGTATGGTAACAACGAGCAGCCTTTTCCCGGCGAGCACATAGACTTCTGGCTCGGGTGGGTCTAGCACGAGTTCTGGCTTGATCACCTGCCTGGCAGCCCGTAGAACGACATCCATTGTTTCTCCAATACGTTCATCAGGCACTCCCACCACCTTATGGGTAGAGTCTTCAACCCCAATAATCACGATTCCACCTCTCGCATTAGCCATTCCACAGAGCCTCTCTGCTAAATCAACTGCTCGCGGTGCAGCTAATTTCAGCTCGACCGTATTTGTCTCTCCACCTTTAATAAGTGCCTTCAGTTCTGTCTCGCTCAGCTTACCCATACTATCTCCATTAACTCTGTCATTGTTTAAGACAGTCCAATTTTAGCATAAGCAGCGGGTTTCTCCTAGAGGATGTCCGAAGAAATGTCTGAAGAAATGTCTGAAGAAATGTCTGAAAGGGTCTAAATATCGATGAGCTTGTTACTTGAACAGCGATAGCAAGCGACTTTTGCGACACAACTAAGGAATCCCTCAGGGAAAATGGCGGATAGATGGCGCAAATGACAGCTCTGAAAAGCATACATTAAGGGCTTCCAGTGGCCACTTGAAACCATGATGATAATTTTGCCTGACCTTCAGGCATTGTGTGCTCTTTTTCAAGGATGGCGGATATGTTCTCCTTAATTACTATCCACCATACCCTTTCGCCACTTCCACCATCTATTCCCAATAATGCTGTACTACAGGAAGGTACTCAGCTTCTTCAGTTCCATCTCAGTTAGTTTCACCATAGCAGCCTCTTTACATTCTTCTCATCATCTGAAGTGCTCTTCATTTTAGCATAAGTCACTGGCTTCTCATAGGGAATGGCGGATAGATGGCGGATAGTTGGAAGAAACAACGGAATTAACAAGACTATGGTTCTGCGGGTAACCGTGCTAGAATTTGCTGAGCGATAAATTTCAAATCGGCAATCTCTTCTCGTGTTTCCTGCATCTCAGTCTGAAGTCTTTTCATATTTCCATCCAGGTCGATGGCCTGGCTCTGGAGGCCGATAATCTGGTCCTGGAGGTGTGTCATGATCAGCAAAAAATATGAGTGAGCCTGGTTTGTCTTTATAACAGGCCTTGGAAGCGCACCTACACCTGGTTCATTTTGTAGCATTTGACAGCAAAACCGGTAGACAAGCCTGGATTTCGGTGGATGGTAGTGGAAATTCGATTGGCTTCTAGAGGGGCTGGAAGATGTTGGGAGACAGCAATAGATGAGGTAGTGCCGGTGGAGGGATTCGAACCCTCAACCCCGTAAGGGGACTTGTTTTTGAGACAAGCGCGTATACCGTTCCGCCACGCCGGCCAGTCGGACAGGCTGTATGATAACGCATCAAAAGCCCAAAGTCAATATCATTTTTGGCTTTATTTTGAAATCTTCATCATCTCACGACACCCTACCGTACTCCCCAATCAACCGGTACTTTTGATAGCGCATCTCCAGCAGATCATCGATGGGAATCTTTTTCAACTCGGCCAGATTTTTCAGCAGGGCCGCCTTCAGGTTATCCGCCGTGAGCTGGTGATTGTGATGCGCACCACCCAGCGGCTCAGGAATCAACTCATCTACCAGGTGAATTTCCTTCAGTTCGCGGGCGCTGACTCGCATAGCCTCCGCTGCCTGGGGCGCGTAGACCTTGTCGCGCCAGAGTATTGACGCCGCCGATTCGGGTGGCGCAACGCTGTAGACCGCATATTCCAGCATCAGCAGGCGGTCGGTCACGCTAATGGCAAGGGCGCCTCCGCTACCGCCCTCACCGGTTACAACACCAATCGAGGGAACACGCAGGCGCGCCATCAAATACAGATTCGAAGCGATGGCCTCTGCCTGCCCGCGCTCCTCATCCTCCAGACCGGGAAATGCTGCCGGCGTATCGATCAGGCAAATAATCGGAAAACCGAATTTTTCTGCCTGTAGCATCAATCGACCCGCTTTACGATACCCCTCGGGGTGTGGCATGCCGAAGTTACGAAACTGATTCTCTTTTATATCGCGACCCTTTTGATGACAGACCAGCATCACCGTCTCGCCATCCAGTTTCGCGGTGCCTGCCACAATGGCATGATCGTCGTTGAACGCGCGGTCACCATGCAGTTCGAAGAAGTCCTCGCACATCAGATGAATATAATCCAGGGCATGTGGGCGGTCCTTGTGACGGGCCACCTGCACCGTCTCCCAGGCAGTGAGATTGCGGTAAATCTCCTCCGTGCGATGGCGTAGTTCGCGTTCAGCCTCCTGCAACTGCCGGTGCTCGTTCGGCTTCAGGTGGTCGCCCTTGCGCTGCAAACTCGTGATCTTTCTCTCGAGCTCGGCAAGCGGCTTCTCAAATTCCAGGTCGTAGGCCATCGCTTTCCCCTCTTCTATCTGCTGAATTCGGCTCCATTTTTATAGTAGTGGGTAGAAGATTTTCAGCCTGGCGAGCTGCATTGGGTGTATATAAGCGTAAGAGGCGAGCAAACGTTGACCGCAGGTCGCGCCTGTGTACTATCGCATCGATCATGCCGTGCTGGAGAACAAATTCTGAGGTGACTGCCCCCTCAGGCAGCTTCATATGCATGTTTTGCTCGATGACGCGCGGACCGGCGAAACAGATCAGCGCCCCGGGCTCGGCAATCGTCACGTCGCCCAGCATCGCGAAGCTGGCCGTCACGCCGCCCGTCGTAGGGTCCGTAAGCAAGCTGAAGTATGGCAGTTTCGCCTCGCCCAGTTTTGCCAGCGCCGCAGATGCTTTGGCCATCTGCATCAGCGAATAAAGACCCTCTTGCATACGGGCGCCTCCCGACGCGGAGCAGATCAGTACCGCTATGTTTTTCTCGATGCCCAGTTCTATCGCGCGCGTAATCTTCTCGCCAACTACGGAACCCATACTGCCGCCGATAAAACGAAAATCCATCACGGCAAGCGCAAGCGGCAGCGCCTCGATAGTAGCATAGCCACTCACCACTGCCTCATTCAGGCCCACCTTCTGACGCTCTTCTTCGAGCTTTTTCGCGTAGAACTGCACCTCATCTTTGGTGCGGGTGACGAATTTGAGGGGGTCAACAGAAACCATATCACCGTCTGTTTCGACAAAGCTGCCCGGGTCTACCAGCAGTTCAATACGCTCGAATGCTGACAGCTTGAAATGAAAGTTGCACCGAGAGCACACTTTCAAGTTCTTCTCCCACTCGCGCGCCAGCAAGATTTCGCGGCACTTGGGGCATTTCACCACCAGGTTACCCGCGGGCGCGCCCGGTCTCTCATCCTTTCCGGTAGAGGATTGCCCGGTAGGTGGAATGGCAGCTTCCTTGACCATGTGGTTCCCTCCTCGTCAGTCTTGCGCGAAAAGCGCCGCCACAAAACTCTGTGGATCAAAAGGAGCTAAATCCCCGACTTTTTCTCCCGTACCGACAAACTTAATCGGTACCCCCAGGTCGTCGGCGACGGCAAATGCAAAGCCACCCTTGGCGGTACTATCTAATTTGGTAATGATCACTCCCGTCAAACCGATATCTTCCGCGAATTTGCGGGCCGCCAACAGCGCGTTCTGGCCCGTAGTTGCGTCAATGACCATCAAAAGCTCGTGAGGGCCATCCGGTAGCAGTTTCTGTATAACCTTGTTGATCTTCTTCAACTCTTCCATCAGGTTATACTTCGTATGCAAACGCCCGGCAGTATCCACGATCAACACATCGCTGCCGCGTGTTCCTGCCGCCTGGATTGCATCATAAACTACCGCGCCTGGATCCGACCCCGGGCTCTGGCTGATTACCGGCACATTGACCCGCTCACCCCACACTTTGAGCTGGTCGATAGCCGCGGCACGAAAAGTATCTGCCGCCGCCAGGATTACTTTATGCCCCTCTCTTGTGAGCTGGTAGGCCATCTTGGCTATGCTGGTTGTCTTACCTGAGCCATTCACGCCGATAACCAGGATCACAGTAAGGGGGGATTGTTTGGCAAAATACAGCGGAGCAGGCTTCCCAAGCAACTTGACGAGTTCCTGACGCAGTGCGTGCTGTACCTGGTTGGCTGTGTGCATCTGTTCTTCCGTCGCTCGCTGGCGCAATCGGTTCATCAGCCACATCGTCGTACTGGGTCCAACGTCCGCACTAATCAACGCCTCCTCCAACTCATCCCACAGATCGTCCGTAATATCATTTTGACGGAAAGATTCACTAACCCGGCCAAAAAGTCTACGTGTCCGGCTTAAGCTGTTTTTAAAAGGATTAAGATTTTGTTCAGACGTGGAGTCCCCACCTGCGCGCTCTGGAGCAGCTGTTGGTTGGTTTTGGAGTGCTTGTTGCTGTTGCGGCTGTTCTTCCCGTTGCTGCTGTTGCTGTTCTTCCTGTTGCTGCTTTTGTTGTCGCCCAAAAAATCGATTGAGCACGTCAGCAATGACTCCTCTTCGCTGTAGATAAAAAGAAAAGGCAAAAGGAAAAGGTTTTGCCTTTTGCCTTTCAACTCACATTCACTGACCGCGGCACCTCAATAATTACGTGCGGCTGCCGCGATACGAGTGAAGTGACCCATCACTGATGGGTTCATTAATGATGATATCGCCGTTACGGATCTTGATATTGTACAGGCACGACGGGTTGGTGCAAACCCAGGCCTTGTACTCAATGGAAGCTCCCTGGCTACCGAAATCCGAAAGCGGAACCAGATCACCTTCACCACATTTGCGACACCGGGGAAATGCGTTTTCCACGAAATCGCCTCCTTCCTTACTCGCTGAAGGGTACAATTCGCCAACCTCACTAGTAAAACTGAACGATGCCTGGCGAAGAAGTAAGCCGAGGGGGAGCCTCCGCCTCGGCATCCGCGTCCCCACAGCAGTCATACATCATCCATACCACCGCTATCATACCATACTTTCTTACTTCTGTCAGCATTCTTGTGAAGAATTCTTCATCTTACTTGTGTATTGCCCAGATAAGATACTCTCTCTTCGCTAGAAAGCTGCTTTTCAGCATTTTGACAATGTACGTCTGCTTCTAGTGCTAGCATAGCAGGTGTCACAACTTCCGTCAAGTTCTATTTAAATACATGGATACATAGGCCAACTGTGTAATTTTCCCCATACATGGAAATCTGTTCATTTTTCACACGCTCCCATCCCATCGAAGCAGATTTTTCTGCCCATCGTACCCCTTCAGAAGAAAGCCAGCGCGCCGATAAAGATATACCTGAACACGATGAATTGCATTGATCAACTTTGATACAAATCGCCGCTTACGCTCTTTGGCACAAATATTGCACTAAAGCAGTGTAGGAGAGCATATCTGAACAATTTACGACTTCCTCCCCCAATACAAGGAAGTCCCCAACCTCATATTTTGTCGTGTTTGAACAGCTGAAAGAGAGTACTGACAATGGTCGCAAATCTATCAAGGCCGTACAGCGCCAATCGTATACGTAACGAAGTTCCTACCATGCCCATGAGAAAAAGCCCCACGAGAAAAAATAGCGCCTGCGCAGTGGTTGAGGCATACCGCGAGCCTGACCTGCAGGATGATTTCTTTGATGAGCGAGAAGAGGCTTTTGACATTGACGAAGAAGAGGATGCGCGTGGTATTACTGATGACGCGGTAAAACAATACCTCAAAGAAATCGGAACCTATCCCTTGTTAAACGCCGAGCAAGAGTTGATGCTGGCCGAACGCATCGCGCATGGTGATCAATCCGCCCTGCACAGCTTAATCGAAGCAAATCTCCGCCTCGTCGTCAGTATTGCCAAGCGCTATTCAAACCAGGGTCTTCCCCTGCTGGACATCGTCCAGGAGGGCAACATTGGACTGATGCGGGCCGCGGAGAAGTTCGACTACCGGCGCGGTTACCGTTTCAGCACCTATGCCACCTGGTGGATTCGCCAGGCTATCAGCCGTGCCATCGCCGAGCATTCACGCACTATCCATATTCCCGTGCATGTCGTAGAGATTATTTATAAGATCAAACGTGTCGCGCGCCGTTTGTACCAGGAATATGGCATCGAGCCGCTGCCGGAGCAACTGGCCGCTGAGCTAGGATTGCCAAAAGATCGCGTCATCGAATTATTGAGCGTCTGCGACCAGCCAGTTTCCCTCGATGCCCCTGTAGCCGAGGATGAGCAATACCACCTCGCCGATACTCTGGAAGATACCAATACCGGCAGCGCCGCGGATCAGGTATCCTACCAGCTCTTGCGCAACAGCATCGAGCAGGCCATGGATGTCCTCGACCCCCGCGAGCGCACGATCATCTCCATGCGCTATGGCTTGCAAGACGGCAAGACGCACACACTCGACGAGGTCAGCGTGGAATTCAAACTCACCCGCGAGCGTATTCGCCAGATTGAGGTCAAAGCCCTGCGCAAACTGCGCTATCCCGACCGCTACGTCGATGCGGGATTGCGCGAGTACGTCCATGCTTGATTGAGCAGTGTTCAAGATACAAAAATGCAGCGGTGAACAGCCCTGTGGCGTTATTCAACGCTGCATTTTTTGTGTCTCCTATACCTCCAGTTCGACCCCCCCTGCCTTTGCTTGCAGGTAAGCATAGATGAACGGGTCAACGTCGCCGTTCAAGTAGCCCTCGGTATCGCTCGTCTCGTAATTGGTGCGATGGTCTTTGACGATATTGTATGGGTGGACGGTGACGGTGCGAATCTGCGTCCCGAAATCGGCCTGTACAAATTCACCTTTGAGTTTGGCCGCCTCCTCTTCGCGCTTCTTCACCTCGCGTTCGTACAGGCGCGCCCTCAAAATGCGCATCGCCACTTCACGGTTCTGAATTTGCGAGCGTTCGTTCTGACAGGTCACGACGATGCCCGTAGGAATATGCCGGATACGTACCGCGGAATCCGTCTTGTTCACATGCTGTCCGCCGGCTCCTGTCGAGCGGTAGGTATCCACCTCGATATCTTCGGGTCGAATGGTAATTTCAATGGTGTCCTCGATATCGGGCATGACTTCGACTTTGGCAAATGAGGTATGGCGGCGGTGCGCGGCATCGAAAGGCGAAAGACGTATCAATCGATGCGTACCAATCTCCGAGCGCAGGTAGCCGTAGGCGTAGCGCCCGCGAATTTCAATGGTAACGCTCTTCACACCCGCTTCCTCACCCTCATTATATTCGTAGATTTCAGTGCGGAATTTGTGACCCTCGGCCCAGCGCAGGTACATACGTAGCAGCATCTCGGCCCAATCCTGCGCATCCACGCCGCCGCTGCCCGCGTGAATACTCATGATCGCGTCGCGTGTATCATGTTCGCCGTTGAGCATCAACGCGAATTGCAGCTTCTCAACCTCCTGCTCGATATCCGCCAGTGACTGCGCAACCTCTGCCTGCATGCCTTCATCTGGCTCCTCCTCAAGCAATTCGGCTAATCCATGCAGGTCATTCAGTTGCTCATCGATGGCTTCCCAGGTCGAAACCTCCTCGCGCAGCGCGTTCAATTGCTGCATCTGGCCCTGGGCCTTGCGATTATCGGCCCAGAAATCCTCGGCCATGCTCTCTGCTTCCAGGTCCTGAATTTGTTCTTTCTTTGTTGCCAGGTCAAAGACGCACCATAGTTTCATGGACGCGCCCTTGCAGGCGTTCGATTTGATTGGTAAGTTCACTCATAGCTGGCATTGTAACATGTTTTGGACACCTTTGCACGTTTGAACCCTATCCTATCCTACCCTACTTTTCAAGGCCACCTTTGTGGTAGCATTACTACAGGGTGTATCTTCTCCCTGCGTGCCGGCTCTTCATGGCTACACTTGCCGGTGAAGTCAGGTCTGAGATTCTGAAAAGGGAAGGAGTCCGTATGCAGCCAAATATACTTGCTTCCACGACGCCTGTCCGTTGGGGCGTACTCAGTGCCGCGAATATTGCGATCAAGTATGTGATACCCGCCATTATGGCCTCACAAAGCGAAATGCTGCTCGCGCTCGCCAGTCGTAATCCGCAGCGGGCGCGAGAATTGATGGCCCACCTGCCCGATGTGCGCATTTACGGCGAGTACGAAAGCCTGCTCGAAGACCCCGAAATCGAGGCCATCTATAACCCCTTGCCCAATAGCCTGCACGCGGAATGGACGATACGAGCATTAGAAGCCAAAAAACATGTCCTGTGCGAGAAGCCCCTGGCCGTCACCGCGGACCAGGGAGCGGCAATGATTGAGGCCGCGCGCGCTAACGGAGTTCTCCTGATGGAGGCCTTCATGTATCGTTTCCATCCACAGACCATCTGGGCGCTTGAGCAGGTACAGGCGGGGCGCATCGGGGAGGTCAAACTCGTCCATTCCTCGTTTTCTTTCAATATATTGCATCCCCCCCGCAGACAGGATATCCGTTTGCAGGCTGCGCTCGCCGGCGGCTCGCTCATGGATGTCGGCTGCTACCCTATCAATTTCTGTCGCGCAGTCTATGGTCATCCGCCGGTAGCCGTGGCCGCTCGCGTCTACCTGCAGGATGACAGCGAAGTGGAACTCTCGGCCAATGCTGTCCTCGATTTTGGCAATGGATGCTTTGGCCTGATCGACTCCAGTTTTGAACTGCCCTCACGTCAGCGCTCTGAAATCATCGGCGATACGGGAACAATTATTATTCCCACCCCATTCACGCCTGGCAACGCGGAGACCGAAGTCATCCTCGCTCTGGAAGGGCAAACAATCCACCAGCGTGTCTCCGCCGTCGATCAGTATCGCCTGGAGGTCGAACACTTCGGAGCTTGCGTGCGCTCTGGCACCGCGCCCTCGCTCAACCTGGAAGAGTCTCTAGAGAACCTTGCCACAATAGAAGCCATCTATTCCTCAGCCGGCTATCCCTGGCCTCCTGCACCTACCGGTCCATAAGACTCGATAACCGCGAAGGAGGAGACGACGCTATGCCACCCATCGATTTTGGACTGATGCTCAGGCCATCTAATCCCGGCGAGACGCTGGATGAGGTCATGGCCTATAACCGGCAGTGTATCGAGGCCATGAAAGCCGGCTTCACAACAGTCTGGCTTGAAGACCACCTGCAAAATGGGCAAACCGGCCAGCTCGAATGTTTCAGCACCCTCAGTTTTCTGGCCGCCCAGTATCCCGAGTTCCACTTCGGAACCCTCGTCCTCGACCAGTCCTATCGCAATCCGGCGCTGCTGGCAAAGATGGCGGCTAACCTGCAATTTCTCACGGGTGGAAGACTCATAATCGGCCTGGGCGCGGGCTGGAAAGAAGATGAATACATCGCCTATGGCTATCCGTTTCCAGGCACCAGGACGCGCCTGGAGGAATTGGAAGAGGCCGCGATTATCCTGCGTGCCATGTGGACTTCTCAGGCTGCTACGTATACCGGCAAGCACTATCGCATTGCTAACGCCTGGTGCGAGCCGCAGCCATCGCCCGCGATCCCCTTGTTGATCGGTGGTGGCGGCGAACGGCATACGCTTGCCATCGTAGCACGTTACGCCGATTGGTGGAACTACAATTCCGTCCCCGTAGAAGAATACGCGCGCAAGCTGGCTATCCTGAAAAAGCACTGCGAAGCCGTAGGGCGCAACATGGCGGAAATTCGTTTGACCTACCTGGCCACTTTGAGTGTATCCGAAGACCCCTCGCAAGTCATACGCCATCCGCAAAAGCATTACGTCGCCGGCAATGCGGCCCAGGCCACGCGCGAACTACAGCAATTTTGCGAGCTTGGCGTCACCCATTTCATGTTTCGCATCCCGAATATTGCTACACTCGAATACTTTATAACCGCCGTCACGCCATATTTTAACGGCTAACCATGCTAATGACGAACTTTACCAAATTCATCCGGCAATAGATAGATGAATCGGCCCCCACGGCTCTGCCGTAGGGGCCGATTCATCGTGCCCAGCGCCGATTCATCGGCCCGCTCCCGTTCTCAATTTCCCCATTCGCGCAAGCAGCTCCCTACCCTCATCGCATCTCACCCCTGGCACAAGCTCAAGAGGACCACGCGTCAAGAGATCGTTGATCGTCCGGCAGGTGACGCCGCGCACCATCATCTCCTCTTCGTTTGCATCCTCGCACAGGGCCGAATAGACCACGCGCCTGATGCCAACAAACGAAATTGCCAGAATGCACATCAGGCAAGGTTCAAGCGTTCACCTTTCAAACCAGCTTCTTCGATAAGACCACACCCGTATTCAGCCCTACCGTGTGCAGCCCTCCGAAAAAACGCGCGTGTTCGATCTTCATACAGCGATCCTGCACCACGATCAATCCGGCAGCGCGGGCTTTCTGCGCTGCCTCCTCGTTGCGAATGCCAAGTTGCAGCCATAACACCTTCGCACCTATCGCGATAGCCTCGTCCGCGACAGGTGGCACATCCTCCGCCTTACGGAAAACATCCACCATCTCAATCGTTTCCCCAGCCTCTTTCGCCTCCGTCAGCGTGGCGTAGACTCGCTTGCCCAGGATAGTTTGCCCGGCATAGTTAGGGTTGACGAGGACGATATCATAGCCTTCGGCCTGCAAGTAGATGGCGACAAAATGGCTCGGACGATACTGGTCGGCGGAAATGCCGACGATAGCCACATGCTTGTATTGCTGCAAGAACTGTAATCGATCATACATGTCAGGTGTTTCGTTCTTCATATAGCCATCCTATAATGTGATGCTGGTTGAGTCTTGTTATTTAGCCGGCGGCTTTTCTCAGCGCCTGGTCGAGGTCCCAAAGAATATCCTCTACATTCTCAAGACCGACCGAGAGACGAATCAAATCGGGTGTCACTCCCCCGGCCAGTTGATCCTCTTCTGAAAGCTGCTGGTGAGTTGTGCTGGCCGGGTGAATAATCAAACTGCGTGCATCGCCCACATTTGCCAGGTGCGAGAGCATGCGCACGCCGTTGATAACCGCCTTTCCGGCTTCGTAGCCCCCCTTTACGCCAAACGTGAAGATAGAGCCTGCCCCGCGCGGGAGATAGCGCCTGGCCAGTTCATATGAAGGATCATTCGGCAGTCCGGGATAATGCACCCAGCTCACCGCGGGATGCTCGTCCAGGAACTGCGCGACACGCAGGGCGTTCTGGCAGTGGCGCTCCATACGCAACGATAGCGTCTCCAATCCTTGCAGGAGCAGGAACGAGTTGAAAGGGCTGATGGCGGGACCCGTATCGCGTACCGTCTCCACACGTGCCTTCATCGCGAAAGCAAAATCACCGAACGTCTCATAAAAGCGCACGCCGTGATAGCCAGGCGAGGGATCCACGATATGCGCGAATTTGCCATTATCCCAGGGAAATTTGCCCGATTCGATCAGCACTCCGGCAATGGATGTGCCATGCCCGCCGATGAACTTTGTCGCCGAATGCATGATAATGTCCGCGCCATACTCGAAAGGGCGGCAGAGATAAGGCGTGGCAAAGGTATTATCGATTACCAGCGGGATACCCGCTTCGTGGGCGATGGCTGAAACAGCCGCGATATCCAGCACATCGCCGCGTGGATTGCCAATTGTTTCTCCATAAAGCGCGCGTGTGCGTGGAGTGAGCGCGCGGCGATAATTTTCAGGGTCGGTGCTATCAATAAAAATAGTATTGATGCCCCAGGTTCGCAGCGTCAGGTCGAACTGCGTGTGCGTTCCCCCGTAAAGGCTGCTCGAGGAGACAATCTCATCGCCCGGGCGCAGCAGCGTCATCATCGTCACCATCTGCGCTGCCATACCCGACGCGGTCGCGACCGCACCGGTACCCCCTTCGAGGGCCGCGATGCGTTCTTCAAACGCGGCCGTGGTTGGATTCATGATGCGCGTATAGATATTGCCGAAACGCTGCAAGGCAAAAAGATGCGCAGCATGATCGGTATCATCAAAAACAAAGGACGTGGTCTGATAGATAGGGACGGCGCGCGCTCCCGTCGCGGGATCAGGACGTTGCCCGGCATGGATGGACAGCGTGTCGAAACCAAAGACATGATCGCTATCGATTTCTGGCATAGTACTTGCTCCTCTGCTCAGTGTTTTTCCTTCCTTTATCCTATCACAATCCAGTCATGGGCATAGTTGCTGTCCTCCCATTACAGTTTTTCTCTTTCTACCATAAAAATTCTTACATGCGATGAAAAACCTTTCATTCATATGAATTCTTCTCATATATTATTGAATATGTAAAATATACTTTGTTTCTCTCACCACTATCAGTTGTCAGCCTTTTACGATTTAAATTCAAAACAAAGAACATTAAAACTTTGTAATAATATCCATTTCTAATCAAAAAGTTATTGACATGAAAGCTTGCTTGTGTTATAGTTCTTCCGGCTACATCAAGGGGTGAGAATAGGCCATAAATTTCTATTCTTTTTGAAGAATAGAAATGTGCTTGTTTTTCAAATCGAATCCATGATTGCGTCCCTGTTATTTCCACCAAGGAGGATTTTCATGTCACGTTATTTCCGTATGCGGAACGTCTGGTTCTTCGTAGGGCCGGTCGCTGTAGTAGTGCTATTGTTCGCGGGCATTCTGGCTTTCAGAGTACCCAACGGTGCGCACGCATCACCCCAGCCCACGCTCTACGTCGGTTCATTTATTGGAGACAATTCTAGCTGTCAATCGCCGGGATTCACTTCCGTTCAGACAGCTGTCGATGCTGCCAACCCGGGTGCTACCGTCTACCTCTGTGGTACGACCCCCTTTATCGAACAGGTGATTATCACGAAGGCTATTACGCTGACCGGAGACCCCGGCGCGGGTATTCAAGCACCGAATCCTTTCCCTCAGACCGATCCTTCGCGCCTGCCGCCGCAGTTTAGCCAGGATAACTTGTTCGTGCCACAGGCCATCGTGTTCATCTGGGGTTCAACTGCCAATGTCAATATCAAAGGTCTGATCATCAGCGGCCCGCTGGGCAATGGTAGTTGCGCAAACAACGAATTCGGTGTGTTGGTAATCGATAATGGCGCGGCCACCCTCAGCGGTGACCAGGTCAATAATATCGAGGATATGAACCCCGGCCTGTATGGTTGCCAGTTCGGTGTCGGCGTCCAGGTCGGTCGTGAATACTGGCCAACCTCGGACTTTAACGGTGATGTCCAGGAGAACTTCGTCGGTACGGCTACCATTAGCACTACCTCCATATCCAACTATCAGAAAAACGGTATTACCGTCGATGGTACAGGATCAAAGGCTACCATAACAAGCAGCACGATCACCGGCTTTGGGCCGACGCCTGACATCGCCCAGAATGGTATTCAGGTCTCGCGCGGCGCAACGGGTACCGTATCCAAAAATACGATCTCTGGAAACTCTTACACCGGCCAGGGTGGAGCGTCCTCTACCGGGGTTCTCGTGTATGGCGGCTCCTGCTATGAAGGAACATCCACACCGCTGACCACCGGCGTGAAAGTTCAGAACAATACCTTGCAGGGTAACGATCTCGGGATTGCTTTCTCTAACCTCAACGAAACAAACAACCAGCTCGGTTTCTGCTCGCTGCCGATTACCCCGACCAGCGATCTCGCCACCGGCAATCGTATCTCGGATGATGCCGTAAACAACGTATCGGGATATAATCTGTTTGGCTATCCTGGAGGTTACCAGGCTGGTATCTCAGAAGAAGGATACGCCGACAAGATGCAGAAGAATCAGATTTGCGGCATCGGCTACACGCCTGTAAGCCCTCCGCCCTACCTGTCGCAGATCGATGTCGCTGGAACCAATCCGATCCTGAGCGGCAACAAGACATGCCATGGCACATCTCAAACCGATATTGGGGCGAGCACCCAGTATGTCAAAAAGGGCCATATCCGCAATGTGACGAAACCGTTCAAGTAGCGCTTATCACCCTGCTCTATAAAATCCCGCTCTAGTCTTGAGTCCGGGCAAAGGAAAAGTTCCTCTGCCCGGGCTTATTTTTCTGTTCCTGACATCCAGGCTGAATATGTGCTACACTTTCAGTGGTGCCTGTGGTTCCCAGCACCATGAACTTTCACTAGTAAGACATGTTGGAGCATTATTTTATGGCACAAACAATTGACACAACTGGCCAGAGTTCCGCGGTCGGTAAGCGCACGCGGCGCAAGGATGCAGCCGATAAAGTTCGAGGCCTTACGCGTTACGCCGGTGATATGCCGGTAGCCGGACTGCTGCACGCACGGCTTGTACTCAGCCCATATGCCCATGCACGGATCGTCAATATCAACACCTCCGCTGCGGAGGCTATTCCGGGTGTAGTGGCCGTATATACCAGCGAGACACTGGGCATGGCCCATCGCAACAGCGGTTCGCGCTCTCAATCCCCCCTGGCGCAAAAAGAGGTCTTCTGGTGTGGCCACCCGGTTGCCATCGTGCTGGCGGAGACCGAGGCGGCAGCCGAGGATGGAGCTGCCGCTGTCGATGTCGATTACGAGCAGCTGCCCGTCGTCATGGATCCCATCGCCGCTATGCAGCCAGGCGCTCCTCGCGCGCGCCTGCAAGAAAACGATACCACGTCTGAAATTGCAGGTGGCGGCGCTCATGCCTCTGTTACCGAGGACGAGGTAGCCGATACGGACGAAGAACTCTCACAGAATGTCAGCGATAAGGCTCACTATCATGAGGGAAATATAGAGGCCGCATGGAACGAGGCTGAGGTAGTGGTGGAACGCACCTATAGGACGAGCTTTGTTCACCAATCATACATTGAGCCGCAGTCGATCACCGTCGTTCCCAGTACTACCGGCCAGCAGATGACGATTTGGGCCAGTTCACAGGGCATGTTTAGCGTACGCTCGGACGTATCCGAAGCGCTCAATGTTCCTGAACGCCAGATACGAGTCGAGTCCGTGCCTATAGGCGGCGCATTTGGCGGCAAATTTGGCCTGGTTGAGCCGCTCGCCGCCGCCGCTGCTTTTGCCGCTCACCGTCCGGTGCGCCTCGTCTATACGCGCTCGGAGGACCTGCTGGCCGGCAATCCTGCCCCTCAATCGATCATCACCATCAAACTCGGCGCGAAACGCGATGGAACCCTGGTCGCTATGCAGGCAAAAGTCATTTTCGATACCGGCGCCTACGCGGGAGCCGGAGCCGGACTGGGTGGCTACATCCTTGGCAGCACCTACCGCTGTCCCAACCTGGATATTCGCTGCTACGAAGTGCTGACCAATAAAGTTGGTGTCGGCGCCTATCGTGCCCCTACCGCACCGCAGGCCACTTATGCCCTCGAATCGGCGGTTGATGAGCTATGTGAACAATTGCAGGTGGACCCGGTTGCTTTTCGCCTGAAAAATGGGTTGAAAGAAGGCGATCCCACGCTTGATAAGAGTAGCCCACACTGGCCGCGTATCGGCTTACTCGAAAGCATAGAGAAGGTGCAGGAGCATCCTTTATGGGCAAAGCGTGCCGAACAGAAAAATCCACCCCCAGACTTACAGGGATGGAAGGTCGGGACGGGTATAGCGGTTGGCGGCTGGCCCGGTGGCACACAACCAAGCGCAGCTGCTTGCCGCCTGGAGTCCGATGGCACCGTTACGGTCGTTGTAGGCACGGTAGACCTCACCGGCTCCGATACCTCGCTGGCGCTCATTGCCGCACAGGGACTGGGTATGCCGGTCGACACAGTAAACGTGGCACATGGTAATACCGATACTATGCCTTTCACCGGTGGAACCGGGGGCAGCAAAACGACCTATTCCGTAGGTCCGGCAGTCCTGGCGGCAGCGCAGGATGCCCGCAATCAGATACTGACAATCGCCGCCGATATGCTGGAGGCCGCTTCTACCGACCTCGAAATCGAGGGCGACAAAGTAGTGGTGCGTGGTTCGCCGGGCAAAAGTGTTGCCCTGAAGGATATTGCCTCGGCATCCATGCAGTTCGCGGGCAAATATGAGCCTATCTATGGGCGCGGTCGCTCAGCAATTCGACATAGTTCACCCATGTTCGGAGCCCATGTGGCGCGCGTCGCCGTTGACCCCGAAACCGGGCATGTGCGTGTATTGGATTACCTGGTGGCCCAGGATGTCGGACTTGCCATCAACCCGGCAGAAGTCGAGGGACAAATCTTCGGCGGTGTCATGCAGGGCATCGGCTGGGCGCTTCTAGAGGGGATGGTTTACGATGAAAACGGCCAGTTGCTCACCTCCACCTTGATGGATTACGCGCTGCCTCATATCCAGGACATGCCACACTTCGAAACCATCATGATCGAGATCCCTTCTACCCTCGGTCCTTTCGGCGCCAAAGGCGTTGGAGAGCCTCCCGTAGTGCCCGTGGGCGCGGCAATCGCCAACGCGATCTACGATGCCGTCGGCATTCGCATGACGCAGTTGCCTATAACACCAGAGCGTCTATACTCTGCTCTGCATTGAAAATGGTGGTTTGAAAAAAAGCCTGAAACGAAGCCTTCCTCAACATTTGAGGAAGGCTTTTTAGCGTGATCTGGCGAAACCTGTCTGGTACTAATGGGCGTGTTATAATATGAATAGACTTTCCACCACATCACGCGTAGCTCTTGTGGCGGTCTCCGTAGTGTCCTGGTTGCATATTTAAAACACTAATGGCCACTGATTGCGTTCAACGTCTCTCCTTGTACAAAAACGCAATCTCTGACCCTCAAAAGGAGCGTAAATGATGTCAACTTCAGATTCTTCCTCTCAAACTTCTCGAACAAATGCCGCAACCAATTATGGTACCGCTCCGGTGAATCCAGTACAGGCTGATGTCGAGCCGCCAGTAGGTATCACTCCGCCGCAGATACTGGCGCGCGACGCTGCTGCCGGAAGGCGCGGAGCTGCATGGCGACTCATGCACTGGATCATGGAAGATGACCCGCGGGCAGTACTGGCCGTCTCATCTTGTGAGGATGATCGCCTGGCCCAGAACCTGCTCGAATTTATCGCCCTGGGCACATGGGCGGGGAAACCTTTTGTCGTGCCGAGAGCAATACGCACTCCACATGCTCGCACACGCCTGCGCACGCTCTTTTTGCCTGGTTCGGGCATGGAGCCGGCGCGAGCGGAGCAGGTTCTTTTTGCCGGCGCGCGTGATAAGCGTCCGGCCATGCGCGAGGCCGCTATACATATCCTGGGCATCTTTGGCTCGCCCGAAGCTACTCCAATTGTAATCGAGGCATTACATGACCCTGTTCCCGCTGTCCGCCTGCAGGCTGCGAAGGCGCTGGGACGCATTGGCGATGCCTCGGCGGTGCAGCCCTTGCTTGATGCATTGCAGGGCGCCGATGAGCAACTCGGCAGCCAGATTTTCTCCTCCCTGGTCAAACTTGGCCGCGTCGCGGTCCCGGCACTGATCGAAAGAAGCAAAAGCAGTTCTCCCTGGGTGCGCTGGCAATGCATACGCACACTAGGGGAGATAGGCGACCGACGCGCCGTGCCGGTGCTGGTAGATGCCATGCGCGATCCAGATCATGCTGTGGCCTGGATGGCCGCCAAAGCCCTTGCCAGCTTTGGCATACCAAGCGTAGAGGCAGTGCTGAAAATGCTCGAAACGGCCGATATGACTCCCTGGTTGGTAGAGACGGCCTCCTATGTCCTGCGCAACCAGAGCTACCGCCATCCTAAACTGAGGCCTTACCTGGAACCCGTCGTGCAACATATGCACGACGTAGCTTTTAGAGTAGGCACGTCGCGAGCAGCATTCAGAGCGCTCTCACAAATGCGCGAAGATGGTCTGCTGTAATTTCACATATCACGGAGGCGGGGCGCTTGCATCCCTGCCTCAACTCTTCGCCTGCTTGTATGGATAGTGCATCGTCTTATCGCCCTCCCAATTCTCGCGCAGGCCGGGCTTCGACAGATCCCAATCGGGCCGGATCTTGCGTGTGACTTCGCGCAAATCCTGCCACAGGTCCTGTGTTGAGGGCCGTCCCCAAAACCAGTAACCATTATAAATCTTGTAAATGACCAGCCCTGGCTCCAGTATGAAGGTGTGAGGGATCATAGGATTGTGGAACGGATCGGTGTACTCCTGGATATCCAGGTCCTGCTGAATTTTGCGTCCAGAATCCGAGAGAAATGTCCACTGAGCGCCCACGGCAGAACGGAACTCATTCAACTCGAGAATGTTGTCGGTCGCGATGGTAACGATTTGCGTGTAGGCAACGGCGATTTTTGGATAAAAAGCGGCAAGCTCAAGATGCTGTTGGGCGTCCTTGGGACAGTAGTGCCCCCGCGAGAGGATGAGAATCATGGGATCGTTGCCCTGTAGCTCGCTCAACTTGCGCCGGTTTCTGGCATGATCGGTCAACTCATAATCGGGGAAGCGAGCACCGGGGACGATATCTGAACGCATGTTAGTTCTCCTTTTAAGAAAATAGCGGATACCCACGCAAGGCATCCCTTGTTTGCAACCAATGTTTCTAGCCTGCAATCCAATCGGATTACGCTATTAGCAACAAAAACCTGGCAACATGCATTCCTTGCTTCCTGGTTGAAACAAAAACTATCCCATTCCTCGAAGCGGCAAAGTGATCAGGAGCGCCGCGTAAATGAATTTACCCCAGCACCCCTGATGGATAACGCGGGCTAATCTCCATTCCCCGCGTAAATCGGTCAAAGGCAAAGTGTACCATATCCTTCGGTTTCTCACCGGTCAGAATATATTGAGCCATCCATTGTCCAACGACCGGAGATAATTTGAAACCGTGCCCGCTGAATCCGGCAGCGCAATACAATCCTTCGTATGCTGGAAGGCGGTCCAGAATGGGATGGAAATCGGGCGTATCGTCGTAAATACCGGCCCATCCACCGCGAGGGACCGCGCGCGCAAGGGCAGGAATGCTTCCGGCTCCCTGGGCGCGAAAATAGGCGATCTCTTCTTCTGCCAGCCCCTGCGCATAATTGTCGGGATCGCTCGACGTAAAAACATTCTCAGTTGAACCAACCAGCGTTATACCCCCAATATCGGGACGCAGGTAAATATCGCGTGTCAGGTCGAGACCCACCGCGTGCAGGACCTGTCGCCCGCCAAAATCATTGGGACGGCGCAGCGCGACCATCGGGTGGCGCGTTGCGATAATCGGTAGATCAATGCCAATCGTCTTTGCCAGGGCAACGCTCCAGACATTCGCCGCCAGCACCACTACCGGCGCGTACACTTCGCCCTGCGTCGTGCGCACTCCCTGCACGCGGCCATGCTCTGTAAGGATACCCGTTACAGGCTCTCCCTCGCGTATAACAGCGCCATAGTCGCGCGCGCGGGAGGCAAAGCACGATGTCGTAGCCATTGGGTCTGCGACGCCGGTTTCAGGCTCGTAACATGCCAGGGCCACTCCTTTGCTGCTATAACCCGCTGCCATCTCGCTGATCTCCTCCGGCTCAAGCAGCATAGTATTCACACCCTGCTCCTGCTGCATCTGCACATTGGCCTGTAGCGCCTGCACGCCCTGTTCATCCGCCAGCACAACCATACCGGTAGTAAGGAAGCCCGCATCTCCTCCCACCACCTCATCAAAATGCTGGAAAACTGCCAGGCTTTCCTTCGCCATACGAATCGTAAAATCATTGGAGTAATGCTGCCTCACGATGGCCCCGGAACGCCCGGTCGTGCCGTTACAAATCGCCTGCCTTTCTAACAGCGTCACCCGTCGTTCCCCTGACTTTGCCAGGTGATAGGCAATACTGGTTCCCATTACACCACCACCGATGATTATGATATCTGCTGTCTCGGTCATAGCCTGTCCTTCCCTGCTAAAATTCTGCACCTTTCAAGTCAGCTTATCAGGCCATGCCAAAATTTGCAATATAAATTGCCGGTGATTGCCTGGAAGTCGAGTAGAGATGCTTCGCTGCACTCAGCATGACAGGCCCCGGAGACATCTGACTGTCTCCGGGGCCTGTCATGCTGAGTGCAGCGAAGCATCTCGCGCTCCTCAGACAACGTGGGTTCACCTCATCCCGGAGTGGGGCTTCTGAGTAATCACTAGAAATTGGTGACAACAAAAGTGGCTAATGGACCATACTGTCTCGGATTGGAATCAGACCCCGCTCAGTTCTGAGGTGACTATAATTTCCTCACGCAATGAGTGGCAAGCCCAGCACAAAAAAGATCATAAATACCGCCAGCAGTGGCGCGAAAAGCGCGACCACCAGGGAATGACGCGCCGGATGCTTACCAGTATTGCTCCATAAGGCGAGCAGCATGAACGCAGGAAACACTACAAGATAGTAGCGGCTGATGCTGTTGATGCTCGCAGTCGAAAGCGGCATGATGACCATCACAAGCGTATAGAGGCTATAAATCACCGGTAATCTACGCAATGACCAGAGACAAAAGCCAAGAAAAACAAAGATTACTATGATATTGAGCAGCCAGAAATTCCAGTTCATTGGATTGGGAGCCTGTGGATGTCGCAGCGCATGGGCAAGCACCTGCCAGGGAAGTTCAAATTGCCTCCCCCATTCGTGATGATTATGAATGGTCGCCAGAAAATCCCCTGTTTGGATATACGAGTAAATTAAAAAAGGTATCATGCCAAAAGGAATAAGAACAATAGCCAGCGCATTAAACCAGTTGCGCAGCGATTCTGAGGCCAGGGCCAGACCCAGGCAGCGCGAGTGTAACCAGGCATGTGCTTTTTGCGAAAATGTCATTCCGGCCATATCAGGTAGAGGAGAGTAAAAGTCGCTCAATACCTGCCAGTATTCCCATGCAACCGGCACAATCAGCAGAAATCCCTGAATGCGTGCAAGTGAAGCTAATGCGCCGCAAATACCCGCTAACCACCAGCGATGCAGGCGCGCGTAGTAGATGCAAGCCACAGCACAGGCCAGGAAAAGTGACTCTGGATAAATTGCTGAGAGATAGAAGCTGGTGGGAAAGAGCGCCAGGTAGAACACGGTGCGTGAGGCCGTATGTGAGTCAAATTCGTGGCGCACAAGCAGGAACAGGTATAGTACTGCTACCAACCCGGCAGCATTCGAGACCACAATGCCTGCTACATTAAAAGCCGCGAGATTTCCGCCGAAAAGAAGCCCTAGCGGTCGCATGAGCATGGGAAAAAGTGGTAGAAATATCCAGTCCGACATCTGGTGCAATGTACTGGCGGGCCAGTAGCCATCCTGAGCGATACCTACGTAGAAGCCTGCATCAAAGTGATTCCACATCAACCAGAGCGCGTCAGGAAAATGCGTGTTCTGCGCAACGGGCGATATATATGATCCAACTTTGAGCAAAGGCAAAATATAGAAATCGGCCAATAACCCTACAAAAACGAGTACAATGCGCGTCCCAAAATAAGGAAGTAGCGCTTCCTGCCAGGTAGAGGTTTTCAGGCCGTCATGATGACTGATCGAAGTCGCTCGTTGATAACTATCTTTTGCCTGTTCTTGCGCAATCATGTACTTACCCCCTGATTCCTGTCTGTGCTCTCATATCTTACTTGTAAGGAACGGCTTATCTATTTGCCTGTAACACATAATTGTTACAATAAGTATTAATACTGGCATATTAAGTATAAATACTTAGGATTGTTTTGATAACAAAAGTAAACTATTAATCGTGAGAATAATGATTTATTCCCGGCCATGCTAGAGCTAGCGGCAACATGGGAATATTTGTCCCTCTCCCCCTGTTATCTCCTTTGAATATGCTGACAATTTATTAGCTCCAACCAAAACACAGCAATCCTTGACAAACAACAAATGTGCTGGTAATCTTTGTTTAGAGCTAAATAAGAGTAAGTTGATTAATTTAGTCAACATCACTGCATTGAGAGGTGACTTGATATGGGTGAGGCATCCCGCGAAATTATGCGGCAAGCTCGCAAACAAGTGCCGGAGTGGACTCCAGCTCAGGTGCGTGAGTACCTGGGCCAGCAGCAAGACGCTGCGCCGGACGACCAGGAAATTGTTCTCGTAGACGTGCGTGAGAAGATTGAATGGAACGAGGGGCATATCCCCGGCGCCATTCATGTACCGCGCGGCTATCTCGAACTACAGATCGAAGAAGCTGTTCCCGATAAGTCAAAGACGGTCGTGCTCTATTGTGCGGGCGGCGTGCGCTCGCTCATGGCCGGTGCCACGCTGAAGCAGATGGGCTACGACAACGCCATCTCCATGTCGGGCGGCTTTGGGCAGTGGAAGGCCAGCGGTTTTCCATTCGTGCAGCCTCGCACAATGACCGAAGCCCAGGCCAAACGCTATAGCCGTCATCTGCTGATCCCCGAAGTCGGCGAGCAGGGCCAGTTCAAACTGCTTGATTCGAAGGTCCTCTTGCTCGGCGCCGGTGGTCTTGGTTCCCCCGCGGCCTATTACCTGGCTGCAGCCGGAGTCGGTACAATTGGCATTATCGACGACGACGTGGTAGAAGAGAGCAACCTGCAGCGACAAATAATCCACAACACCAAACGTGTAGGACAGTATAAGGCCGAGTCCGCGCGTGAAACCATAGAAGCGTTGAACCCCGATGTAAAGATCATCACCTACATTGAACGCCTCGACGAGACCAATGTAGCCCGCATCATCGCCGATTATGATGTAGTCATCGATGGCACCGACAATTTCCCGACCCGCTATTTGCTCAATGATGCAGCGATCATTGCCAATAAGCCGGTTGTGCATGGCAGCGTGTTCCGCTTCGAAGGTCAATTGACCGTTTTCAAACCATATGAGGGACCTTGCTATCGCTGTCTCTACCCCGAGCCGCCGCCTCCCGCGCTGGCCCCCAGTTGCGCGGAGGCAGGCGTCCTGGGAGTGCTTCCCGGCATTATCGGCCTGCTGCAGGCAACCGAGACCATCAAACTGCTGCTTGGTATCGGTGATCCCCTGGTCGGTCGCCTGATGACCTACGACGCGCTGGCCGGCGAGTTCAGCGAACTGCGCCTCTTCCGCGACCCCAATTGTCCAGCCTGCGGCGAGCATGCGCACCCAGAAGACCTGCCGACATACGCCGATGTCTGCGCGGTTCCGGCAAGGTAATCGAAAGATAGTAAGTAAATGAGTAAGGGTGCAATGCCTGCACCCTTACATTTTCGATAGATGGATAAAAGGAGATAAGCATGGCAACCGTTCGTCTTGCGCCCGTCCTGCGCGCCTCTGTAGGTGGGTCGAAGCAGGTAAGCGCTGAGGGAAACACTCTCACCGAAGTTTTGAACGATCTATACAGGCGCTTTCCCGCGTTGAAAGAACAGATTCAGCCGGAAGACCAGCTGAGCCGCTATATTAATATCTATGTCAATGACCAGGATGTACGCTTTTTGCAGGGCGGATTAGAGACTTCCGTTGGTCCGAATGACACAGTTATCCTGTTGCCCGCCATGGCAGGTGGGATGTCGTAGAGGCGCACCTTTGTGGTCGCCCGCCCGTGGTGGGATGTCGTAGGGGCAACCCTTGTGGTCGTCCGCGTTCGATTGGGTGCCAGTTTCAAAAAGAGGGGGAACAAAAATATGCTCTACAGCAATATACTAGATACGATTGGAAATACGCCGCTTGTTGAGCTAAAAAGCTTCAGCCCACGCCCCGGAGTACAACTTTTTGCCAAACTTGAGGGCGCGAATCCCACCGGCAGTATCAAGGACCGCATCGCCAAAAAAATGATCGAAGAGGCCGAGGCGAGTGGCAAACTTACCCCCGGTTCCATCTTGCTGGAGCCAACCAGTGGCAATACCGGCATCGCGCTGGCCATGATTGCTCGCGTCAAGGGCTATGGTTTTACAGCAGTCATGCCGGACAACGTGACGCAGGAGCGCCGCCAGATGCTCGAACTCTACGGCGCGAAGATCATTTATTCCGATGGCTCGTTGGGCAGCAATGGCGCGGTACGCCTGGCACAGGAATTGGCCCGCGATGATCGCTACGTAATGCTCTACCAGTATGGCAACGATGCCAACCCCGGCGCTCATTACGAGGGCACGGCGGTTGAAATCATTCGTGATCTGCCGGACCTCGATGTCTTTGTGGCCGGTCTCGGTACCGGTGGCACCCTTACCGGCAATGCTCGTCGCCTGAAAGAATATAATCCTGCTATCAAGGTCGTCGCGGCTGAGCCATTGCAAGGCGATGGCGTACAGGGATTGCGCAGCCTGGAAGATGGTTTTGTGCCGCCCGTACTCGATCAATCGCTGCTCGACGCCAAAATTCTGGTAACCAGCTCAGACGCTGTACGCCGCACCCGCCAGTTGAAAGATCAAGAAGGTATCTTCGCCGGCCCATCATGCGGGGCCGCCCTGCACGCTGCGCTGCGCGTCGCTAACAGCATGGAGCAGGGTAAAATCGTCGTCATCCTCGCCGATGGCGGTTGGAAATACCTCAGCGAAGACCTGTGGACGCGTGACCTGGATCAACTTGAGGACGATCTGGAAGCGAAATTATTATGGTAGGTTATGGAAGTTAAAGAAGGTTTTATCGTTCGTATTCCGCGAGCGATCTACGATGAAATGGTGGCGCATATTGTCGCGGGCTATCCCAACGAGGCCTGCGGCGCGCTTGGTACTAAAGACGGTCAGGTCGTCCGGCACTATCCCACCGCGAATGCCGCCGAACATCCCGATGATTTCTCCATTATCGGCGAGGCCGACCTGCTGCGTATCTTCGAGGATATCGACGAGTATGATGGTGAAATGATCTATTATCATTCCCATCCCAAATCCGAGGCCTATCCATCCCGGCGCGATAAAGATTGGGCCAAACGCAACAAACTGTTCTACGTCATTTTCTCCCATCGTTTCTATCCTGAGCCACCCTATGTTCGCGTTTTCTGGGTGCAGGATGACGATTCGGTAATCGAGGGGAAGGTTGAAGTAATTTAACCCTCCCCTTATTTATTTCCTCTCTCTCCCGTCTCCAACAATGTCATCTATCTCTTGCCGAAAACTAAATAAATACACGTTTAATGGAAAGGGGACGGAAATCCGGCCAAATTTTTGTGCCTGGAAAGTATTTTTCAGGCCAGGATTTCTTCCACGCGCTTTCTTGCATAACCCAGGTGGCTTGTCGTGTATTTGTATTTAGATTTGAGGTGTCTGTTGCAAGAATTGCAAACTACGCTTCCGGCAGGGAGTATTTTGCGAGATCGCTATGTTGTTGAAGACCTGCTAGGTCAGGGTGGTTTTGGGGCGGTCTACCTCGTCAGGGATTTACGGGTCAAGGGCAATCTGTACGCGCTCAAAGAGGTCATTGATCCCAACAAAAAAGACCGCAAACGCTTCATTTTTGAGAGCGAACTACTTAAACGTCTCGATCATCGCGCCTTTCCACGCGTCTACCGCGTCTTTGAAGACGAGGAGCATCATAGAGCCTATATGCTCATGGACTATATCGAGGGCGAAAATCTTGAAAAGTTGCGCCTGCAACAGCCGGAAAAACGCTTCTCTCTACCCCAGGTGCTCACCCTACTTGCTCCCATCATGGATGCCATCACCTACTTGCATGGTCAAAATCCTCCAATTCTGCATCGCGATATCAAACCATCCAATATTATTCTTCCCGCTACGGGCGAGGAGACCGTGCTGGTGGACTTCGGCATCGCGAAGGAGTTCGATAAAGACGCGACGACCACTGCTGTCCGCAGCTGCTCGCCCGGCTACGCAGCCCCGGAGCAATACAGCAGAGGAACCAGCATCCGTACCGATATTTATGGACTTGGTGCCACTCTCTATGTCCTCTTGACAGGTAAGGTTCCCACCGATGCTCTCTATCGCATGACGGCCATAGGCTCAGGCCAGGTTGACCCTCTTGAGCCTCCACGTAAATTTGTTCCCTCCATCCCACAACATATTGAGCAGGCCATTATCCGCGCCTTATCCATAAATAGCAATGATCGCTTCGCCAGCGTCGAAGAATTGTGGCAGGCTTTAAATGCTCATCCAACATGGAGACAATTGACTGCGCCTGTCATTATGAAGTCATCCTCATTATCTCAAATGGGAACCCTTATCCCCCGCAGGCCAGTTGTGACGCCTCTTCCTTCGACCATCACCATCCATAAACAAAAGCGGAAGCGACTCACTCGTCTACTGCTGCTCGTTCCGGCAGTACTGCTCATCATCCTTGCCGCGGCGGTCGGCTTCTTCTCTTATGCAACAAACGGCCAGAAGGCGCGTTCTTTCGCGCCAACAACGCAAGCCAGCTCGACCATCACCACTATAATCGCTTCGCCTACCATCACAGCCTATCCAACCCACATGGCTTCACCCTCACCACATACAAAGGTCAAAGCTACGCCCACATCTCGTCCCGTAATCCAGCCCACAATTATCGTTACAATCGTTCCTCCCCCTATCCCTACGATGAGACCTACTCCCCCATCCACGAAAACGCCGCAACCCTCGCCATCTCCGACCCCGCGTCCAACTCCTTCGCCGACGCCCGTTCCCTATCCGAACGTAGCCGGGAACTACACCGGTACCATTTTTGATCAGACCGAAAACATCACCACTGGCATGACTTTATATATCCAACAAAAAATAGGCCAGGCAAGCATCACCGGCTATTTCACCGTCAACCCTCCCCTGGTGGGTAGTGGCAATTTCACCGGTTCGGTCAATACCAACAAATACATCCAGTTCACCGTCCAGTCTTACCATGGAAACGCTCCGCTGTATTTCTGGGGCTGGGTGCAACAGGATAGCAGCCTCAAAGGAGATTATTGTAGCCTCAACTCAAAAGGTCAGTGCGACCCCTCTGTTGGAGACGCAGGCACGTGGAATGTTAGTGAATCAGGGTCATGATAAGGCTTGCAAGCCGCGCACTTATTTGATATGCTTGTAGTAACGACAAAATGAAGTTTGACTTCGTATGTCGAACATCAAATCTGACCTGGACCTTAGAGGAAAGAGAGAACTTATGGATACTTCTCCTCAAAGCACCAGTTCCACGTTACATGAGTCTGGTGTATACAAGCCGGTAGAACAGGAAGTCGAAGTAGAAGGGGCGGAACCGCACGTTCACTTGCCGAACCCAAGCTACTGGCCTGTTTATCTTAGCGTTTGCATCCTTGTGGCAATAGCCGGGTTTCTCATTTCATACTGGATATCTGTTGTTGCACTCGTTGGCATCCTGATCTGCATTCTGGGCTGGGGGCTGGAAGATCCCATGGCTCCATTGAAAGAGACGTACATCGCTATTCGCAAGAAATTTGACCCCTGGAAGTTCAAGATCGGTCAAAACGTGGTGGACTCACAGGGAAATTTCCTGGGCAAAGTGCAGGCGCGCTTCCCTAAATATATTCTGGTTGAGCGCAGCGTTTTTTCGACCCCATATTATGTGCCCCAGAGTGCCGCCAAAGATGAGATAAAGAACAATACCATCTACCTGACGATGAGCGAAGCTGATCTGCTGAGGCAGGGACTCAACAGCGTCCCTGACGACCTTTACGAGGAAGCGCCGGAACCTGGTATCCCCGTTGTAAGAGGCGCGGCGCAATTCGCTCGCAGGCCCCTTTCACCGGCGGAAACCGGCCATTACAACTACGGCAGAAGATGGCCCGGCATCAACACCGACGCCAGCGGCTCCTATCATCACCAGGAAGTCATGCCTACTCCACAGGAATACGTGACCGAGGGTGTGTATGCCACCGATAAGCCCATCCCACCACGGGCCACTAATCCAGATTAGAAAATGTCCTGTCTTCCCTCCAATAAACTGACCAATCGGCCCCACGGCTCTGCCGTAGGGGCCGATTCATCGGCCCGCCTTCCCTGCTGAAATACCTTGTGAAAATTCATTATTGGCCTCTGGAACAACCCAATTATTTCACCAGAACTTCTTTTCCTGCCCCAGTCAGGACAGCCTTCTAACCAGCTCAAATGCCCCAGGGGTATAATTGCCTTGTTAAGCATTGACTTAATAAAGAAAATGCTTTATAATAATGACATGGATATGTTTGTTGCACTTGCAGATCCTACAAGAAGACACATTTTAGAACTGCTCGCCAGCAGTGGTGAATTAACTGCCACTGCCATCTACGAGCAATTCCCTACCACTCCACAGGCGATCTCACAACACCTCAGAATCTTGCGTGAGGCACACCTGGTGGAGATGGAAAAACACGCACAAAAGCATCTGTACCGCCTCAATCCAGACACACTGTCCCAATTTGAAACATGGGTTCAGCAAACAAAGCAGAGGTGGGAAGAGCGTTTTGCTGCCCTGGATCAGGTACTCGAACGTGAGAAACAGAAGCTCGTGAAGGACGAGCATGAAAGCAGGTAAGGTGATGAGCAAACAAGAGAAAGATACGATGAGAAAATTCATTCTCTACATGGCGATGACCTTTGATGGCTTCTTTGTAGTTGAGAGATAAGGAAAGAGAAATATGGCAACAGCGAATTCACCCAACCAAAACCCTGCACTCAAACAACTTGAGATACTGGTTGGTGATTGGGAAATGGAACTGTTCAATACATCTTTTCTTCCTCGCCCATCCGACACAGTAAAAGGATCGATCTCTTTTGAGTGGATGCAGGATGGAGCTTTTCTGCTGATGCGTATGGGCGACAAACCGCCGCGTCCGCCCGTTGCCATGTGGCTCATCAGCCGAGACGAATCGACCCCAGAATACACTGTACTCTACTATGATGATCGCGGGGTTTCGAGGGTCTATCAGATGAGTTTTACGGAAGGCGTTTGGAAGATATGGCGAGAGGCACCGGGCTTCTCGCAGCGCTTTGAGGGCAAGTTCAGCGAGGATCACAATACCGTGACCGCCTCCTGGGAGAAATCACTGGATGGCACAACGTGGGAGCACGACTTTAACGTCATATATACGAGGAGATGAAAAACACATGTCAAAAAACACAACGACAATTGCCGCGGAGCCAGGGAAGCAGGAAATAACGATCACCCGCGAATTCGATGCTCCGCGCGAACTCGTTTTTAAAGCCGTCACCGATCCACAGCTGATCCCGCAATGGTGGGGGCCGAGATACCTTTCAACCGAAGTTGACAGGATGGATGTGAGACCCGGGGGCCAATGGCGCTTTATCAATCGAGACGCAGAAGGACACGAATATGGGTTCCATGGCGTGTATCACGAAGTCCTTGCGCCTGAGCGCATTATTGATACCTTTGAGTTCGAAGGGTTACCGGAAGCAGGCCATGTGACGCTGGAGACAATGAAACTTGAGCCATTGCCAGGAGGGCGAACCAGGCTCACAACTCAAACCGTTTTCCAATCGGTCGCCGACCGCGATGGCATGCTGCAAAGTGACATGGAATCAGGCCTCAAGGATAGCTATGACCGGCTTGAAGAACTCCTGAAAAAGATATAGAGACACTGATGAAATTTGCCGATCGAATCGGGAATGCTGTAGGGACAGGGCGGCGAGATGAAGAGAGATGATGACCCGATTCGGTTGGCAAAGCTCACTTTTTCTTATACGGTTCAACCACCGTTTTATAGTAATCGCACAAATCTGTAATCGGACATTTGCTGCACCGAGGATGCTCATACACACAGATACGTTGCCCATGCCGCAGCAGGGCCTTGTGAAAGTTATAGATTGTTCTAGAATCCTGTGGCAACAGGGCCTGCAACAATGCATGTGCATTATCGGCCGTCACCTTTTTCCCAATCAGCCCAAGACGTCCCGAGACGCGATGCACATGCACATCAACAGGCAGGATAGGCAACCGGCAACTGAACAGTAACACGCAGGCGGCAGTCTTTGGCCCGACACCCTCGAAGCGATTCAACCATGCCGCGGCCTCCTCCACCGGCAAGTTGCAGAGGAAATCGAGCTTCAGTTCACCGCACTCCTCAGTAATCTGGCGCATGATCGTCTGGATGCGTGGCGCTTTCACCTCGGGAAAGTTGACATTGGCAATCGTGTCCTGTACCTCTTCCATCGGCGCATCGCGTACCGCCTCCCACGAGCCAAAACGCTTCAGCAGGTTATCGTAGGCAGCGGCGGTCTGCTCGTCGCGCGTGCGGTGAGACAAAAGGATATCGACCAGCATGCTCATGGGATCCTTGCTGGAGAACGGAACCTCCCCATAAAATGCCGTCAGGCGATTTGTGACCTCTAGAGCCTTGGCAGCAAGTGCCGTCACATCGGAGGAAGGATAACCATAATCGGCAGGATTGCGTGTAGCCATAATACTCTTTTGCCCCTATCTCTCTCTTCGTTTTAGCACAGTATATGATATTTACACGCACATAGATTATTAGCGGTTCCAGTCTACTCCTCTAGCTGCGCCGCGAACTGTGCCTCGTATAATGCCTGATACAACCCGGACTGCTGTAGCAGCATCTCGTGCGTGCCTCGCTCGACGATCTGGCCCTGTTGCACCACAAGAATCTGATCAGCACGTTGTATTGTCGAAAGCCGGTGCGCGATAGCGATTACCGTCCTACCCTCGATCAGCTTTTCCAGCGCGGCCTGAATGCGCCTTTCCACCTGCGAATCCAGCGAACTGGTAGCCTCATCGAGCAAGAGATAGGGAGCCTGGCACAGCAGCGCGCGTGCAATGGCTACGCGCTGCTTCTCACCTCCCGAAAGCCGGTAGCCGCGCTCGCCAACTATCGTATCCAGCCCTTCCGGCAGGCGGTTGATCAGGTCCTGCAACTGTGCAGCCTCCACCACGGTTTCCACCTCCGCATCGGATGCCTCAGGTGCGCCATAGCAGATATTCTCACGTAGCGTGGCATGGAAGAGGAAGAGTTCCTGTGTCACCAGCGCCAGGCGATGTCGTAAATTGTGCTGCGCGATCTGCGCAAGCGGAATGCCATCAAGCCGGACTGAGCCGTGCGTTGGGTCGTAAAAACGCGCAGCCAGCGAGAGGATGGTAGATTTGCCTGCTCCACTGGGTCCAACCAACGCGGTGAGCTTCCCAAGCGGAGCCGTGAACGATATATCGTGGAGCACTTCTTTGTTGCCTGCTTTGCCTGGATAAGAGAAAGAGACATTATCAAAGACGATCCCCTCGGTTGGTAGAGGCGGCAGAGGTTCTGGCTTCACCGGTTCTGGCACAGTGATGGGAATCTCAAGGAACTGGAAGACACGGTCGAATAGTGCCAACCCGCCAAGCAAAGTCGCGTTGGCCCCCGCTAATGAGGATGCCGGGGCGTAAAGCTGCGCCAGGTATGCGGCAAATGCGACAATCGTGCCCAAAGCAACCTGGTGCGTAATCACGAGATAGGCCCCATACGTGTAGAGCAGAGCTGGGCCAAGCGCCGTAAGGCTCTGCACGACCACCAGCAGCCATTGCCCCTCCAGCAATTGCGCTACTTGCTCGTGACGCACGTGAGCGTTGATCTCATCAAAATGTTTGGCCTCGCGTTCCTCCGTGCCGAAGCTTTTCACGACGATGGCTCCAGAAAGGCTCAGCGTCTCCTCCAACATCACCGAGAGCTCACCGAGCGCCTCCTGAGCGCGTTCCATCGCCGTATAACGCCGTTTCCCAAAATACAGGATCGGAAACGCAAAGGATGGCAGGGCAACTATCGTAACGAGAGTCAGTTGCCAGTTGATGCTCACCATAACCGCCAGCGTCCCGACCAGGGTGATCAGATTGCCAAGCGTACCGATAAAGGACTGGGTGAGAACGTTTTGCAGTCCCCCGGCATCATTCAGAAAGCGTGTATGAATTTGGCCGGCGCGCGTCCAGGTGAAGAAGTCCAATCCCAGCAATTGTGTATGTCGGTAAAGCTTCGCTCGCAGGTCCGCAATCATCCCCTGGGCAATCGTTATGCTCAGATAGTTCTGACCCAGCCCCAGCAGGGCATTACCAATAGGAAAAAGAATCATGCCGCCTCCAAGCAGCAGAACAAGAGCGAATTGATGGTGTGGTATGGCCGTATCGATCAGCTCCCGGATCAGCAGCGGGGGAACCAATCCTGTTCCGACCCCTAAAATCATGACCAGCGTCCCCAACACGAGTTTCCCACGATAGACCCGCAGGTATTGCCAGACCTTGCCGAGCGTGCGCCGAGTATCCGGTTTGCCTTCAGACAGATATCCTAACGTCCGTTGTTGATGCCACAATGGACCCATTGCTCCAAAACGACCACTAAATGCCATGATAGTATTCCTCGTTCATGTATTAAATTTCACTATGACATGCCTTCAACATACCCAGGCATGTCGAAGGCATGTCATTCTGAGCGCAGCGAAGAATCTCAGCCTGCCTTCTTCTTAAGCCTGTCATTCTGAGCGCAGCGAAGAATCTCAGCCTGCCTTCTTCTAAAGAATCGCCAGAAAATTTCATCATTGACGTCTTGTATGTACTTAGTTTATCATATTGTTAGACAATCGAAGTGTTCATCAGTCAAAAGGGGGAAAATATTGGCGTTTATGTGTGCGCCAGGGAGGTAGGAAGTATGACAAGAAAAGCCGTGCAAAACGACATCGATATGGCGGAAGCGCTCCTGGATATCGTACCCGGACTGCTACGCCGTCTTGGAGCCGACTTACCGCTCGAAGACTCACCCGGGGCTGACCCCAGTTGGCGCGATGTGATTGCATTGCGTGCCACGCCGGGACAATTAAGTGTGTTGAGTGTACTGGCCGAACACAAACGCTGTACCATGCAACAACTCGCGGACCATCTCGCCGTGGCCCCATCGACAGCTACGGCGATGGTCAAACGCCTGCTTGCCCAGGGATATATCGAACGCAGCCGTGATGATGCTGACTGGCGCACGGTCTGGGTTCGACCAACCGAGGCCGGGTGCCAGGCCGTGCGTGTGGTTCATGAAGCGAAGCTCGCCTCGCTGAAAAAGCGCCTGGAGCAGCTCAGTCACGATGAACGGGCCAGCATTATGGCGGCCCTACCTGCGCTATATCACTTAATCGAAGTATAAATACCTTCAATTCCATGAAAGGATAATTATGAGTTTTTCACGTTCATCCGCGGATACTTCTGTGACCGCGAATCAAGAGGGCGTTGTCGAGGAAGCCATTCCCCATCGCGATGGCTATCAATGGACGGCTCTTTCAGTCACAACAGTTGGAGCCTTGCTCGCCTCTATTCAAGGTTCAGCCTTGTTGATCGCATTGCCCAATATTTTAACGGAACTTCAGACCTCGTTTCTAACTATCATGTGGGTACTGATCGGCTACTTGCTGATTACCACGGTCTTAACTCCGGTGATTGGACGGTTAGCGGATATCTGGGGACGCAAACGCCTCTATAATAGCGGCTTTCTCATGTTCGCGCTTGGTTCGCTGGTATCCGGGCTCGCGCAGCCACAGTTTCATGGTGGCGATCTGATAGTGGGACGTGTGATCCAGGGCGTTGGTGGGGCGCTGATGATAACCAACAGCACAGCAATTGTTACCGATGCATTTCGCAAGGGGCAGGTTGGTCTGGGACTCGGTGTCAACCAGATTGCGGGCGCGGCAGGATTCCTGGTCGGCCCGATTGTTGGTGGCTTGCTGACCGAGTTATCGTGGCGCTGGGTCTTCCTGTTCAATGTGCCGCTTGCTGTCTTTGGAGCAATTTGGGGTTTCTGGAGACTGCGCGAGCCCGTGCGCCTTGCCAGGCGCCAGCACATCGACTTCATAGGCGCTATTACACTTACCATCGGCCTGACCGGAACCCTGCTGGCACTGAGCCTGCTGGCCTTCCCGCTGCTGAGCCAGACCCTGACCTACTCCATTCTCACTATAGGTATTGTCGGGCTGTTCCTCTTTGCCGTTATTGAACCACGCATTAAGGAGCCACTGGTACAATTGCGCCTCTTCCGCGAGCGTCTCTTCTTGTTCGCGAACCTGAGCGGCCTGCTTAATGGCATTGCTCGTGGTGCCGTACTGTTCCTGCTCATCTTCTTCCTGCAAGGGCCTTACGGACAGGACCCGCTGAGAGCCGGCCTCATGTTGACCCCATTTGGTGCGGCTTTTATGATCGTTGGCCCATTGAGTGGCAGATTATCGGATCATGTAGGCTCGCGCGTGCTGACGCCGCTGGGCCTGGGCGTTTCTTCCCTGGGCTTGTTGGGGTTATCTACCGTCGGACCGTCAACGCCGTACTGGTTGTTGTCGATCTTCATGGCCCTCATGGGCGGTGGTTCCGGCTTCTTCGTCTCACCCAACACCAACGCCATCATGAGTTCCGTGGGAGCCCAGATGCGAGGGGCCGCAGCTGGCATTCTCAGCATGCTCAATAATACCGGCCAGATGCTCAGTATCGCCATTGTCTTCCCGCTTGCCCTGAGTGCCGTGCCTATGGCGGCAATGATGCAGGTTTTCATCTATGGAGGCGGCATGAGCCAGTTCCCAGCCGCGCTCAATACGTTCCTGCATGGCGTTCACACAGCGTTTCTGGTATCCTTTGCATTGAGCGTCATAGCCATGATTGTGGCCGCCTTGCGACCTTCTCATCGTTAGCTGTTTCTGAGCTTGTAACCCCCATATCTCCGGTACGTAATTACTGGTAGAAGACCTGTTGGTTGTCCCAGGGTGTCTGGGAAAACGGGTCAAGGAGATAAACACGATGAGTCAGCAAGAATTTGTCCCTGAGCCGGAGTCCTATGGAGAGGAAGCGGGAGACCGCGAAGATGACCTGTATGCTGCGCGGAAGTCATATTACCGTCGGCGCAATCCGCAGAATGAAGGCGTACCCAAGGATGAGCCGCCCTCAAGCTATCTTGATTCAGCCATCTCGCCTGGCTACCGGGCGCAAGATAATATACCAAACGAAAATCGCGGAACATACGAAACAAACGCCGGCGACCAGCAATTCTCGAGCAACGCCGGCCAGCGGCAGCAATTCGCTTCTGAAGATGATGCATACGAACAAGGATTTCGTCCCTACAACTCCTATTATGGCGGGGGATACGGGCGAGGTGTGCCGCCTTATGCTCAAAATGCAGGCTATAGCCGTGTGCGAAGGCGCAGCCCGTTCAGGGCGATCTTCCTCGTGCTACTATTGTTCCTGCTAATTAAGCCGATTCTGATCGTAGCGGGGCTATTCCTGGCAACAATCGGGGGCCTGCTGCTCTTTATGCTGCTAATGGCGTTCTTCATCTTTAGCCTGGGCCTGTTCCGCCTGGCACTTCGGCCCGGTTATCGTCGTGGCGGTCGTTACTGGTACCGGCGCGGCCCATGGTGGTAAATAAGGAGCGATAGGCCATGCCAGAGCCATCAGAGCCACGTACATTCGACAAGCCTATGTGGCTCTTGTGGAGCTGGGGCAGAGGGGATGCCCTGCCCCTCTGCTCAGCTGTGCCAGACCTGACGATTGAAGAGTCAACGCATGTTGAACTGCTCTCACATCATCTTCTCCTTATATTCATCTATGCATATTTATCCTGCTCAATCTTTCTATATATACATAAACTTCAATTGACATATAAGCTCATTATTCGTATACTCATGTGCAGAGAGCAGGATAGGACCCGAAAACAACGTATCCGGGTGACTATTCTTGTCTTTCCGTGAGGAGGTCACTCCTCGCGCATCGTCCTGCACGAATAACCATACTTATCGAGCAGGCGGGGGTAATGTGGTAAGTGAATTAAAGGAGAAATGTCTACAGTGAAAAATTTGTCTATCTCTAAGGTATTGGCTCCGGTCGGTATTTTGCTGGTGATGCTGGCTCTAGTAGTGACCGGTTTTGCCCATCTCTGGCCCGCCGGTGCCGCGCCATCGGGCCACACTAATATTCAGGCAACAACAGCTCCTCATTTGATGAAAATACATGGAGCAAAGCAGGGTGATACCGCGGCTCCTCCTCCGGTGCAATATCATGGCGGGCCGGTTATGCGACAAACCATCACCTACGCGATTTTCTGGGAACCGCCAACATTGCAGGATGGCACACCCGCGCGCGTAAGCAATCGCTACAACAGGCTATTGATGGGCTATTTCAATGACGTTGGTGGCACCGAACTCTATGATAACAATACCCAGTACTACGATGATTCGGGTCATATCGTCAACAGTTCGGCCTTTGGCGCAGCCTGGGTTGATACCTCGCCCTATCCTCCCTCCGGCTGCAGCTATATGGCAATGCCTGCCAATTGCCTCAACGATGCCCAGATTCAGGCCGAAGTAGTCCGCGCTATGGATGTCAATGGTTGGAGCGCGGGCCTGAACCATATCTTCTTCGTCTACACGGCGCGCAAAGAAGGTTCCTGCCTCGACGCTAGCTCGAAATCGTGCGCCTTCACCGATTACTGCGCCTATCATTCCGCTTTCGCTGTCGATGGTCAAACCGTCATTTATGCCAACATTCCATACGCGGGCACCGACCTCGCGGCCTGTGGCGTTCCCTATGCGCCTAATGGCAGCCTCGATTCCGACAGCGCCATTAATATCACCAGCCATGAGCAAATGGAAGCAGTAACCGATCCACAGCTCAATGCCTGGTATAACGCTGACGGCGAAGAGATAGGCGATATTTGCGCCTGGAATTTCGACAACATCCACCTGAACCACAATACGGCGAATGTGGATTGGCAGAACCATTTCTACATTGTGCAGCGAGAATGGAGCAACGTTTTCGGGCAATGCGTCCTGCGAGGACAGCTGGGAACCGTCCTGGTGACAACCTACAATGGTGACCTGTGTAATCTCAATACGAACGATGGTTATACGCGCTGGTGCTACGCAACGCCTCGCATTCAAGGGTCATCGCCCACGCTGGCCAACGGCGTCGTCTACTTCGGCTCTGATGATGGCTATGTGAATGCAGTTCACGAGTTGAATGGTAAACTGGCCTGGCGCTATAAAACTGACAACCAGCTTGTTACCTCCTCGCCGGTTGTCCAGGATGGCGTCGTCTATGTCGCCTCCAGCTCTCTCTACGCGCTCAATGCCGGTAACGGTTCGCTATTGTGGAAGCATCGTTTTCAATATGGCGCCGCCTCCTCACCCACCGTTGTCAATGACATCATTTACATCGGCGAAGGTGATGGCTATCTCTACGCGCTCAACGCCGGCGATGGCTCTGTGTTGTGGCGCTTCCAGACAAAGACCTACGTCTATTCTACAGCCCCGACCGTCGTAAATGGCGTGGTATACGTCGGCTCGACCAACCATACCCTCTACGCGCTCGATGCCAGCACCGGCTCGCTGCTCTGGAGTTACCAGACGAACGGAGCTATCTATTCTTCGGCGGCAGTGAGCGACGGCATCGTCTACATCGGCTCGGGAGATAATTCCATGTACGCGTTCAACGCCGCTGATGGTTCGCTCATCTGGCGCTATACGACGGGCGATTCCATCTATTCCTCGCCGTCCGTCGTCAATGGAGTTATCTACTTCGGCTCGAACGATGACTTTGTCTATGCGCTCAATGCCAGTAGCGGCTCGCTGCTCTGGCGCTACCAGACCGGCGGAAGAGTCTTCTCATCTCCACAAGTAGCCAATAGCCTGCTTTATGTTGGCTCAGAAGACTCCTATGTCTATGCGATCAATACCACCGCCGGAACGCTTTCCTGGCGCACTCAGCTGGGTGGTAGTGTCTATACAACACCTTTTGTCCATCTCAGGATTTTAGGAAACTAAGCAGCAGAAATCTCGCCAGAGCAAGCATATGGCCCTATCCTGGATACGCCTGCGCATTCAGGATAGGGCCATATGCTTGCTCTGACCTGACTTTCCCTTGCGCTTGCCTAATTCCGACCTGTGAGGTAGAATATAGGTTGGTAATCGCATTTGTGCAGTTTCAATCCCTCAACGGGTTCAGGAAAGCGCCTGGCTCCTGCCGCTCCCCTTGTGGGCGCCCGGGAGCCGCTAAACCCGAAAACGTCAAGGGCAATTGTATTTAGGGAGGTCATTAGTATGGCAGAAACACAAGCAGCTCTATCGAGCGCGAATTCTACATCCGGCTACGCTCATCCAGAGGCCCTGGTAGAAACAGGTTGGGTGGCAGAACACCTTAATGATCCCAATATCCGCCTGATCGAGGCCGATGAAGACGTATTGCTCTACGAATTAGGCCATATTCCAGGTGCCGTCAAACTCGACTGGCATGTCGATGTGCAGGACCCGGTCAGCCGTGATTTCATCGACCAGCAGGGTTTCGAGAAGCTGATGAGCCGCTGGGGCATCAGCAACGATACGACAATCATTCTCTATGGTGATCGCAACAACTGGTACGCCACCTATTCATACTGGCTTTTCACCATGTATGGTCACAAAAACATGAAGATCATGAACGGTGGTCGCTCCAAGTGGGAGGCAGAGGGTCGCCCGTTCAGCAAGGAAGTGCCACATTACGCACCCGCTACCTATCATGCGCAGCCCGTGGATGAATCAATACGTGCTTTCCGCGACGATGTCATGATGGGATTGCATGACCCCAATCGTCGTCTGATCGACGTACGCTCCCCACAGGAATATACCGGCGAACTACTGCACATGGTGAACTATCCGCAGGAAGGAGCGCAGCGCGGCGGTCATATTCCCACTGCCAAAAACATACCCTGGGCCACCGCCGCCAATTCTGACGGCACCTTCAAGTCAGCGGAGGAACTGCGCCAGATCTACGGCGGTAAGGATATCAAACCCGAAAATGATGTCGTCTCTTATTGTCGTATTGGCGAGCGTTCCGCGCATACCTGGTTCGTTCTGACTCGTCTACTCGGCTATCCACGTGTCCGTAATTATGACGGCTCCTGGACAGAATGGGGCAACCTTGTACGCGCCCCCATCGAGAAACCGTAATGAATCCCGTCGGAGCCGATGATGAACTTTCACAACACAGTCCAGCAAGCGGCCGATGAATCGACCCCGTGCCGTAGGGGCCGATTGATCGGCCTCGTCGTTTCATATATCGATACATTGGTCAAAATGTATGGGTGAAGATACATCATTATACCCAATACAACTCATCAAGTCCCCGGAGGGAAAAATTAGTATGGACCGGCAAGAAGCTATCGAATTTTTAGTAGATCACTATGAAAACCCGCGTAATTACGGGCCGCTGGAGCACGCCGATGTAAGCCTCACCGGTGGCAATCCCGGGTGTGCCGATATCATCACCATGCATGCTCGCTTCGACAAGAATGGCAAGCTCGAAGCCGTCAACTGGGAGGGCGAAGGCTGCACCATCAGCAGCGCCGCCGCATCCTACGTAACCGAACTCACACAGGGCATGACCGCGGAAGAAGTCGAAAATATGAGCTTTGAGGACCTCATAGAGCAACTTGGCCGCGAACTCGTCATGACCCGCCCAACCTGCGCAACTCTGGCGCTCGGCACCCTGAAAAAAGGCGTACATGAGTATCGCATGCACGAAAAGGCCAAAGAAACGAAACACACCAGTTAACCCGGTAAAGCTAACTGATGTGTTTCTCGATCAAGGTTAATGACTCTATACCCATTGCCTACAAATTTTCCCGCGGTGCCAGAATATGAAACCCAAATGCGGCCGTAGATTATCATGTAGAGTTCATGCCTCATAGCTCATACTTTACCCGCCACTCGGCCAGAATCCGCAAGGCTTTCCTCAACAATTCCATATGTTCCGGCTCATTTAGCCACCTGCTTACGCCGGAAGGATGAGGCAGCGGCAAGAATAGCATTCCATCTCGTTCCTTGAACGTGCCGATGATGTCTTCCAGCCGTCCTTTACCGAAAAATGTCTCGATAGCCATTGTTCCTACGAGCAACACAACCTTTGGGTGTAGCAGCTCTAATTCCGCATCCAGAAATGGCCGGCAGAGGGCGACTTCTTGTGGGGAAGGACGGCGGTCTCCATTGCCGCGCGGGTTACGTCCGGGGTCGCAGCGCGTGAGCGAACTGAGATATGTGTGATCGTGCAGGTAGCCGGGCGGAAAGCCCGCTTGCTCAAGCCATTTCTGCAAAATGCGGCCTCCCGGCCCGCTGAATGGAAGGTCTTTGGCAATAGAACGATGGCCGGGCGCCTGTCCAATCACCAGAATACGGTCGCTTGCTCGCCCACTGACAATAGGATGGGCCTCGCGAATATAGCCACGCTCCTGGCAGAGCCTGCAGGCACGAATGCGCTCCTGCAATGCGCCGATAGCCTCTGCCCGCTTTACTCCCTGCTCGTCATTCGAAATCTTCGTCATAATAGGCCGCCAGGCTAGGTCGTTGATAATCCCTTGAGAGGTGACGGTACTGCCCGCGATAATAGGCCAGGGGCATGCGAGCTTTTTTAGCCTCCAGGATATCTATTTCACTGCTCCCCTTTGGCAAATATTCGGTTAATGTAGAACTCCGCTTGCCAGGTTCAGTGGCAAATACGACCTCGCCATCGGTGCCCATCGCTTCCACCTGCCCTAGAAAGATAGCGTGATCTCCGCCAGGATACTCCGCGATGATGCGCGCGTCGATGAATGCCAGCACACCGTCGATGATAGGGGCACCTGTCGCGGCCACGTGATAGCTGGCGTGACAAAAGTTCTCATAACGTTCTTCAGACATGGTGGCAAAGCAGCGTGAGAGCGCTTCCTGTCGATTGGTGAGAATATTCACCGCGAAAACGCCACTTTCACGAAAATGGGGCAAGACATTGCTGCGCAAATCGACGCAGATTAAGACCAGCGGTGGGTCAAGCGATACCGAGGTGAACGAATTCACCGTCAAGCCCGCGGCACGACCATGCTCACAGGTGGTTGCGACCGTGACGCCCGTCGCAAACTGACCCATCACCTGCCGGAAAAAATCCTTTTCAATAGCCATCTAAAAGATAGTCCCTCAATAGAAAATTGCGAATTGCTGTATCATAAAAACTGAAACAAGGCAGAGGCGCAATTTATTGCATCCTTTTTGAGCAGCAACCATATCTGTCCTGTAGTATCGTCCTCGTTGCCTTTCCTGTCAACTGTACGGAAGGTCAGTTTTCCAGCGAACATATTTGACATCGCCTCGCATCTCTGCGTATACTGCTTGCAGGCAACTATTATCTTGCCAATGGTCACCGGGTGGCCTGTGTCGATATACAGGCAGAATAGGGAGGTCGGTGCAATTCCGACGCAGTCGCGCTATCGCCAGCATCCGTCTCCGGTTGACCCCACCTCCAGCCTACGCGAGTCGACAACGGACGTCATCATGTCTCGGAGAATTAACCAGATAGCGGCACCCAAACCTCAACTGAAGCAACTGCAAGGAGGCGTGAGAGCGCTACCTGCCCCATTGCTCCTCTTGCTCTTGAGCGCCATCTTGCTTTTCGTCATCCTGCTAGGCATAAGTTTCGGCTCAACACCCATTCCTCTCGGTACCATCATCGAAGTGCTGCTGAACGGCACGCAACTGTTCCATTTCGCGCAGCCATGGTACCCAACGGGCGTGATCGTGTGGCAGGTACGCATGCCGGGAGTATTCGGAGCCGCGCTCGTCGGAGCCGCGCTGGGTGTGGCAGGCGTTCTCTTCCAGGGTATGCTGCGCAATCCCCTGGCCGATCCATTCTTGATCGGCACCTCGTCTGGCGCTGCTCTTGGTGCTGCCATCGCCTTTGTATTGCCGCTCGATACCGTTTTCGGCTCCTTCTTTCCTCTGACTCCCTTGCTTGCATTCGTTGGCGCAATGTTCACTGTTCTGCTCGTGTATACCATCGCTCGCGTCGGCAGCTATACGCCGGTTGTCACATTGCTGCTGGCTGGCGTCGTTATAAACGCGGTGCTGGTCGCATTTCAAACGCTGATTCTAGAACTCAGCCCGCATGCGGCGTTTGGCATTCAAGCCTTATTCAACTGGCTCTCAGGCGGCATCGCCGTCTATAGCTGGTCACCGGTCTTGATCGTTGGCGCCATCATTATTGCCGGCATACTCTGTTCGCTATTGCTCGCGAACGTGCTGGATGCCTTCGGACTGGGCGAGGAAAGCGCCGCCAACCTTGGCCTGCACGTAGAACGCTCCAAACTCATCATCATCATCGTAGGTTCGCTTTTGACTGCCGCTGCCGTCTCGATCAGCGGGCTAATCGGCTTTGTTGGGCTGGTAACTCCCCATGCCATGCGTATGCTATTAGGTCCCCGCCATCGCCTGCTGCTGCCTGCCTCTGCGCTCGGGGGGGCCATCTTTCTCACCCTGGCCGACTTGCTGGCACGAGTCATCATCGCGCCTTCTGTACTGCCCGTCGGTATCTTCACCGCGCTCGTTGGTGCCCCATTCTTCCTGCTACTTTTGCGAAATAACAAGAGGGAGTACCGCTGGTGAAAAAATACAATGTAGTAGCGCAGCTCAATACGCCTGAAGCCGGGAAGCAACCAGGTAGTTCGCAATCCATGACTCCTCTTCTGGAAATCGACGGCATCTCCTTCGGCTATGACAATCACCCGCTGCTCTACGATATTCATATGCGCGTGGATGCAGGCGAAATGGTCGGTCTGCTGGGACCAAATGGCTCCGGCAAAACTACCCTGTTGCGCCTGATAAGTGGAGTTTTGCGTCCCCAGCAGGGCAAGATACTATTGGAAGGGCGCGACCTGCAAGCGTGGGGACGACGTGGCATCGCCCGTCGCATCGCGGTCGTTCCCCAGGAATTACACATCCCATTCGCCTTTACTGTAGAGGAGATGGTAAGCCTGGGGCGCACTCCATTTACCGGCCTCCTGGGTACCAGAAACAAGCAAGATATCAACATCATACAGCATGCCATGCAATCCACAGAAATCTCTGCTCTTGCCGGGCGTATCTTCAATGAATTGAGCGGGGGCGAGCGCCAGCGGGTCGCAATAGCTATGGCGCTCGCCCAGCAGCCCTCACTGTTGCTCCTCGATGAGCCCACCTCGCATCTTGACATAAAATATCAGATCGAAATCCTGGATCTGGCGCGGCAATTGAATCGCCACCTGGGTGTGACCGTCATTGCCGCCATGCATGATCTCAACCTGGCGGCCCGCTATTTCCCGCGCCTGCTCCTATTCCAGCGCGGTATCGTAGCGGATGACAGCCCGGCGAAAGTACTGGAGCCACAACTGCTGTACCGTGTGTATGGCGTCAATGTGCAGGTCGGGATATTGCGCGGAGCGACACATCTGAGCGTCCTGCCTCCTGGCGAAGAAACGCGGGTCATAGAACAAAAGAAACCAGCCCGACCGCGGATACATCTCATGGCCGGTGGCGGGTCCGGCGAATTGCTGATGCGCGCCCTCGCCGATGCCCATATCCCATTCACTGCGGGGGCCCTCAATATTGGCGATAGCGATCACGCTCTTGCGCTACGCCTTGCCGGTGAAGTAATCACAGAACAACCATATGCACCTATCTCAATCGCCGCTTTAGAGCAAGTGCGTGCAAGCCTGACGCGCGCTTCATTGCTGATCCTCTGTCCCATGCCGATTGGCCCGGGCAATCTTGTGTTGTTGCAAGAGGCCGCTTCAGCCGCGAAACGAGGGGTAGCCGTCTTATTGTTTGCTCCCGGCTCAACTGCTTCCCAGCTTGCCACAGAAGAACCTCAAACCATCAGTGACAGGCTGTTACAGCGTACCGGAATAGCCACGCGCGACTATACCAATGGGGAAGGGGTGAAGCTGGTTCGTGAGATGCTGCAAGCAGGGGCCAGAGTAGTCGACTCGCTTGGAGAAGTCATAGAAATTGCCAGGGATTCTTCGCTGCGCTCAGCATGACACGCATGACACCATGCGTGTCATGCTGAGCGCAGCGAAGAATCCCTGGCCCATTTATGGTAGTCACCAGGGAATTACTCTTGCGTATAATGAGTACAGGGGAGTATACTCTGTACGGGAAATTGATAATGTTCTATACGTAAATGTAGGTGGGTAAAAAAGTGTATCATCCATTGAGGTGATTGAGCCTGATACTCCACAAAGTAGAGAGTTATGAGCAACGGAAAAGCAATGGTTATCTTGCGCCTGCCCTCAACACTAGGCCTCTATAGCGACGGTAAGAGCCAGCTTACCTTCCAGGCGGACACCATCGAGCAGCTTATGGAAGAACTGGCCGAGCAGTATCCGCGCGTCTGGGAATATCTCTGTGTAGAGCAAGGCCGGCTGCGCGATCATGTCAGAATGTTTGTAAACAATCAACTCATAACAAGCCTGGATAGGCTGGAAATAGCGCTCAAACCAGGACAAGAGATCATTGTGCTTCCTACCAACGGAAAGAATTGATCGAAATATGATATACTTCTGAAAGTACCGGCAACCTTCGTTAAGTGCCATTGAAAGTGACCAGATGAAAATCGAACCACAAAAGCATATTCTCTCCGTCCCGCCTTCTGAAACCACACCCGCAACCACATCCACTCATACAACAACTCCCACTAGACGACACCTTGGCCCATGGGGTGTCCTGCGCAATCGTAACTATGCGCTCTTATTCTGGGGTCAGTTGATCTCCTCGACCGGAACGCAAATGCAGGTCGTCGCTGTTTCCTGGCAGGTATTTCTCTTAACCCATTCCGCGATCGCCCTCGGCCTGATTGGATTGGTGCAGGCCATCCCTCGCCTGATCTTTTCGTTAGTAGGTGGCGTATTCGCCGACGTATTCGACAGGCGTAAAATGCTCTTGATCGTGGAAATTTCCCTGGCATCCACCTCGGCAATACTCGCTCTCTGCACCATATTCAACGTCATAAACATCGCCATCATTTATGCCGTCGTGCTACTCGCTGCCAGCGTTTCCGCTTTTGAATTCCCAACTCGCCAGGCAATCATACCCAGCCTGGTAACGCGTGAGCAGATGCCCGATGCTATGTCGCTCAACTCCGCCATGATGCAATTGACCTTTATCATCGGCCCAACCGCTGGCGGTTTCACCATTGCCTGGCTCGGAGTCGCCAATACCTACTGGTTCGATGTCGTTTCCTATTTTGTCGTCATGGGATCATTATTACTGATGGTCGTGCCCCGCATCCCGCTCGAAAAACGCACTCGCCCTGGAATAGGCGCGCTTGTAGAGGGCATAACGTTCCTGCGTGCCCACCCGGTCATCCTGGCCGTCCTCTCGCTGGATTTATGCGCCACCTTCTTCGGCTCGCCACGCGCCCTGTTGCCCATCTACGCGAGTAATATCCTGCACGTAGGTCCCCAGGGCCTTGGCATCCTGCTGGGAGCCACCTCTATTGGCGCGGTTGCGCTTGTCCCATTCTCGGGTTTCATCGGCCGCATCCCGCGTCAGGGCTTAGGAGTGGCGCTGGCTGTTGTTGTTTGGGGTATCTTCATCACTGCATTTGGTATTCATCCCGGCCCCCTCTGGCTCGGCGTGCTGTTCCTGGCCGGAGCAGGAGCTGCCGATATGGTCAGCATGATCCTGCGCGCCCTGGTCGTTCAACTGACGACCCCCGATGAGTTACGCGGGCGTATCAGCGCGGTCAATGCCATGTTCGTCATCGGCGGGCCGATGCTGGGGCAGGTTGAATCCGGCCTGGTGGCCGGATTTTTCACCCCTGAATTTTCAGTCATCAGTGGAGGAGTCGCCTGCATCGTGGCTACTGTCGCCATTGTCGCTCTCGTGCCCAGCCTGCTGCGCGTCAAAGTAAGGTAGCCAACTGGCGCCATGCCTGTGTGCAAATTGAGAGCAGAACTATTTCTTTTATGATTAATCTGTGATATGTTGAACATATCACCAGCCTGAAAAGCGCTGTAGGGACAATGCCTGGTGCCTGTCCTGGTCATTTATAATATGTTTGAACATATCATCAGCCCTAAAAGCTCAAACCATGGAACTCAAGGCTATATTGAGCCAGGAGCTTCACTTGCTACCTATAGCGGCACCATAAAGGTTGCCTGATATAAAATAAAAACTGCATTAGGAGAAATAAATGGAACAAATTGCTACTCCAGCGCGACCACTACGCGTTGCTATCATTGGTTCGGGACCGGCCGGTTTTTACGCCGCCGAATCGTTGCTCAAGAAACGTGATATCGCATTGACGATTGATATCTTCAATCGCTTCCCCACTCCTTTCGGGCTGGTTCGCGATGGCGTTGCACCAGATCACCAGTCCATCAAAGCCGTAATCCGCGTATTTGATAAACTGCTGGCTGACCCCCGTGTGCGTTTCTTCGGCAATGTCACTTATGGCGTTGATATCCATCACAAAGAGCTCAAGCAATTCTACGACCAGATCATTTATGCCATTGGTGCCCAGGCCGACCGCCGCATGGGCATCCCCGGCGAAGATCTGCCCAACAGCTATCCCGCTACCTCTTTCGTTGGCTGGTACAATGGGCATCCTGATTATCGCGACCTGCCCATTGACCTCTCATGCGAGCGAGCGGTTGTCGTCGGCAATGGCAACGTGGCGATGGACGTAACGCGCATCCTCGTCTTATCCCCGCAAGTGCTGGAAAAAACTGACATTGCCCGTTACGCCCTTGAAAAACTGCGCGAGAGTAAGATTCGCGAAGTAGTGGTATTGGGACGTCGTGGAGCAGCGCAGGCATCATTTTCAACTCCTGAGATCAAGGAACTGGGCAAGCTGGAAGGCGTAGACGTAATCGTCGACCCCAAAAACATCGAACTCGACCCGGCAAGCCAGGCTGTTATAGAAGAGGATCGCACCGCGAGAGCCAATGTGGAAGTCTTGCATGAGTATGCTACTCGCGCAGAGCATACCGCGCCTCGCCGCATTACCCTGCGCTTCCTGGCCTCGCCGGTTGAAATAATTGGCGAGAATGGGCGTATCAAGGCGCTCAAAATCGAACAAAATGAGCTTGTCGTCGATGCTAACGGCGCTCTGCGTGCAAAAGGAACCGGCAACTATGAAATCATCGAAGCCGGCCTCATATTGCGCTCGATTGGCTATCGCAGTCTGCCAATTGAAGGCGTGCCATTCGATACCGCGACCTCGACCATCAACAACATTGCCGGGCGCGTCGTCCAGCCCAGCTCCGGTGAAGTGGTACCGGGCGAATACGTCGTCGGCTGGGCCAAGCGCGGCCCTACCGGCCTGATCGGCAACAACAAGCCCGACTCGGCTGCCACCGTCGAATCTATGCTCCAGGACCTGTCCAAGCTCGAAGGAATTAACGATGAGTTTCGCGACCCATCAAGGATTGAAGCCTTTTTGCGCGAGCGCGGCATCGACTATGTAACCTACCAGGATTGGAAAATTCTCGACCAGTACGAGGTTGCCTGCGGCTCAAAGCTCGGATGCCCTCGCATCAAAGTCGCAACAGTACAGGAAATGCTGGAAGTTATTCACCAGGGCAGAGGCTAATTAAGCAATACTATGCGCCAGGGCTATCCAAACTCCCCCGGTCTTTTGGATAGCCCTGGCGCATAATATTCTCCATCTACCCCAAAACAAACCTCTTGAAGCATTCGGCATACTCCATATCATGCCCCTGCGCCGTCTCACTGGCGCGATTTCGTACCCGCTCAAGTGACTGCGGCGAACGTATCTGGCTGGTATGTTGCAGCAATGCCTCTATCTTCTTCTCCAGCGTCTGCGCAATATCGATCCAGGTATCTGGCGCATCCGTACCCATCACATACACCTCGCGGACCACCCACGGTTCCAGCCCTTCTGCCATCAATTCAGGAAAGGTCAGGCGATCACGCGCGGTCGGATAAACAGCGGCGAGTGTGGCGTCTCCAACCGCCAGGTGATCTGGATGATTAATCGATGAGTTGATCGAGAAAGAACGGTAGGGCGTCATGGTGATCAGGCGCTGTGGCCGGTACTGGCGAATAGCCCTCGCGATTGCCTTGCGCAATTCAAGCGTATGTTGCAAGTAGCCATCCGGATTGTCCAGAAAGACAATATCTTTGACGCCCAGCACATCGGCAGCTCGCCGCTGTTCCTCGCGCCGCATCGCAATCAACCGGTCAGGACTCATTTCAGGGTCCGAAGACCCCTTGCTGCCATCGGTCGCCACCACATAGGTAAACTCAATGCCCTCGCTTATCCACTTCGCGATTGTTCCCCCGCACCCAAACTCGGCATCGTCGGGATGCGCAAACACCGCCATCGCTCGCGTAACCTGCTCTTGCTCTTGTTGACTCATCCTAAAATATACTCCTTAAATTTTCTATTTTCTATTAACCCCAGCGTTTGCGCAGCCTCGGCAGAATCTCCTGCGCGTATAACTTCAGAAACCGTGACTGGTCGTCGCCCGGCGCGTGGAAGATCAGGTGCGTGAAACCCAGTTCAATATAATGTCCCACCTGCTCCACGTGTTCCTCTGGATCAGAGGATACCAGCCAGCGCCGATGGGCCTGGTCCGCGACCGTTTCCGCCTTTTTCTCCATCTCCCGTGGATCGTGAATATTCACTTTTTCATCAGCTGGCAATGCCAATGCAGCCCAGATACGCGTATCCGCCATCGCACGTTCCTTGTCGGTATCGAACGAGACTTTCACCTCGATGGTGCGCTCAATCGTCGATGGATCGCGGCCCGCGGCCTTCGCGCCCTCTTCCAGGGCTGGCAACAGTTGATCGCGATACAATTCGTCGCCCTTGCCGGATGTGCAGATGAAGCCATCTCCTTCGCGCCCCGCGAATTTCGCCGCCACAGGCCCTCCCGCGCTGATATAGAGAGGTACCGGCTGGGCAGGCTTGTCGTAAATCTTCGCCTTCAGCGTGTGATAATACTGCCCATCAAATGTCACCAGGTCATCCGACCACAGCTGGCGAATCAGGTCAACCGCCTCGCGCAGTCGCGCCAGGCGCTCCTTCGTCGAAGGCCATTCGCTGGCGGTTACCGCGACCTCGTTCAGCGACTCTCCCGAACCCACGCCCAGGATAATGCGGCCCGGATACATCACTCCCAGCGTACCAAACGCCTGAGCAATAATGGCCGGCTGGTAGCGAAATGTGGGCGTCAAAACGCTCGTCCCCAGCATGATGCGCTTTGTGCGTTCCGCCGCCGACCCCAGCCACGAAAGCGCGAAAGGCGCGTGTCCGTTCGTATAACGCCACGGCTGGAAATGATCGCTGATCCACACGCTATCAAACCCGTAATCCTCGGCCTCCGTCGTAAATTCCAAAAGTTCGCGCGGACCAAATTGTTCCGCCGACGCTTTATAGCCTAATTTGAGTGGATGTGTCGTCATATTTTCTGGCTTCCTCCTGAATAGCGTTGTCTTCTCTAAACCTATTGTACTTCAAAGATGCCCCAGGTTCCACCACCAATCGGCGCCCGCGGGTTTCCCTGCTAACAACTTTTGTTATACAATGCATAGGAGGAATCCATTGAGGAGGTAAAACATGGTAAAGGTAATTTCAAAAGGCATCTGCAATTTTTGCAAAAGCGAAGTCGACAAGTCGAAAATGACCCAGCATCTAAGATATTGCAAACAGCGGAAAGCGGCTATGGCCGGCGAAGAAACGAAAGCTGCCGCTCATAAAGATGCGCAAAAAACAAAGCTGTTTCACATTGTGGTCGAGGGCTACTACAACCCCCAATACTGGATGCATCTCGAGCTGCCCGCGAACGATACGTTTTACGACCTCGATCAATTTCTCAGAGATATCTGGCTCGAATGTTGTGGTCATCTCAGCGCGTTCCGCGTAGGGAATATGTCCTACTCGTCCGACACTGAAGATATGATGTGGGGCATGCCTTTTGCGGATGGCGATGAGGAAGAGGACGAAGACGAAGAGGATTACGAGGAAGAGGACGAAGAGGGTCTCATTGATCCAGAGTTACAGCAAGAGTTAGAAAATAAGTCTCCTACCGAGATAGCCGGCATGATTTTAGAGATGCTGACGCAAGAATTTCAGGCCAATCCCCTGGAACTTCCGCCGGCAGAATTTGATGCTAAGTTAAGAGAACTATTGGCGAGACAGATTCAGCAGGAAACAGGCGCCGCGGTCTCTTCCGAACAGCAAGCGCAGATCGATAGCATGGTACCAATTATCAGAACAAGCCTGCAACTGACCACGAATCCACTCTTCGGTAGTATACTCGATAGGATGGAACGCGAGTCCGATATGGATGTTGAATTGCAGAAGGCGCTCAAGGTTGGGCAAAAATTTTCCTACGAGTATGACTTCGGTTCGACCACCCACCTCGCGTTGCGTGTCGTCTCTGAACGCGAAGGCTTCATCGAGGATGAAGACAGCGATAACATCGAAATTCTCGCCAGAAATGAAGCGCCCGAAATGCCGTGTGTCGTCTGCGGCAAACCTGCGAAAAAAGTTGCCCCAGGCTACTCCTTTGGCATTGAAGAACACGCCTATTGTAGCGCGAAGTGCGCTAAGAAGAATGATGAAGAGTTTTCCTTCAGTGAAATGCTGCCCGTCGTCAACTCTCCACGTGTAGGCGTGTGCGGGTACACGGGTTAGGATTAATGAAAGGTCCTCCACCAGTAGGGGCGGGGAAGTGGCGGATGGGGGTTGGGGAGCTTGCTCAGCCCCCTCGCACCCGATTGTTGGAAAAATCTGAATAAAATCGCCCTCTTGTCAGAAACCGTAAGTAATGGTACTCTCTCCTTGCAATTTTATAAACCCACCTGTAAGGAGAGATTTCTCGTATGACACAAACCGTAAACGGGCGAAAAAACAATGAAAATAATTCCCAGAAGCAGCGCCGCCCAGGACAGCGCCAGCAGGAGCGCTTAATGCGCCTGCAGCGCCGCCGCCGCCGCCAGCAGATATGGACAAGCTCGATTATCGCAATAGTAATAATTATTCTGGCCAGTATAGGCATCTGGCAGTATAATCGTGTCCAGTCTCAACAACAGGCTGCAAGCGCCGCCGCCACTGCGACTACCACAGCCAGAACAAAAGCCACAGCTACAGCAGTTTCCGCCAGGGCCACAGCAACATCTGTCGCTATAGCGGATGCAACGGCCATTGCCCAGGCCCAAAGCTGTTTTGTCTCGCCTCCAGGTACAACCCCCACTTCTATTTATTCTGGCACCGCAACGCCGACGGCTGGCCCATCTACGGCTCCCCATATTGTCGGCACGCCGGTCAAGTTAAGTGGCGGGCTTGAATATATCGATATCGTTAAAGGAACCGGCGCTACTGTTAAAAAGGGGAACACCATCAGTGTCGAATACACCGGGTGGATTGCCAGCACCTGCAAAAAGTTCGACAGTTCCTATGACAACAAGGGCCAGGCTTTTACAACTCAGATTGGTACAGGCCAGGTCATTCCTGGATGGGATGAGGGCCTGATCGGTATGAAAGTGGGTGGTACGCGACGGCTGCTCATCCCGGCATCACTCGCCTATGGCGCGCAGGGTTCGCCTCCTACCATTCCACCAAATGCTATCCTGATCTTCGATGTAACCTTGCTCAGCACGAAGTAATCGCACCGCCCGCAACGGTTTATTGAAAAATAGAGGCGCCTGCCCAGATGAAGCAACTCTACCTTGTCTGCTTTAGGAGCAGAACAAGAAGGTGAAGGGGCAGTACCTATCATTAGAAAGGTCAGTATGTTTAATCACGAACCAGAGGATTATGCCTGCCCTTTCTGTTTGCTTGCTCGGGGAGGTGAAGACAAATACAATAGCCAACAGGATATTATTTATCGGAACAAATTGGTAACAGCTTTTGTCTCTCCCCGGTGGTGGCCAAATAATCCGGGCAATGTCATCATCATTCCCAACGAGCATTTTGAGAACATCTATGATTTGCCTGCACAGTACACTCACCAGATTCAAGACATGGCCAGAGAAGTAGCCATAGCATTCAAAGAGGTATGCCAAACTTATATAAATGTGATGGCGTTTCCACACGTCAACATAACGAGCCAGCGGGAGGGCAAGAGGTCTGGCATTATCACCTGCATGTCTTTCCCAGGTATGAAGGTGACAATCTGTACAAGAGTTCTGCGATCAGGGACTTTATTCCACTCGAAAAGCGGGTCGTCTATGCTGAGAGACTGAGAGCATATTTTAGCTTACAAGGCGTAAGATGGGTCTGAAGCTCACTGGAACGAAGTGTTCACTATAAATCCTGAGATCGCGTTAGAACATCCAGAATCTTACCAACCCGATAGCCGCTCCCGCCAGAATCAACCACGCCGAATTGAGCTTGAAACGCAGGAGCACAGCAAACGCAACCAGCGCAATGAGCCAGGTAACAACATCGGTCAGCGCGCTTTGCCCCAACTGAAATAAGACGCCTGCCATTAAAGCGACTGCCGCGATATTGAGACCATCCAGCAGCGTACTCGTCCACGGAGAACGACGCAATGTCGCCGCCAGCGGGTGAATAATGGCAATAAAGATGAAGGAGGGTAGAAAAATACCGACTGTAGCAACCAGCGCCCCTTGCCATCCACCAACCATGAACCCGATGAAGGTTGCTGTGGTAGAGACAGGCCCCGGCGTAAATTGACCAATCGAGACGGCATCAAGCAATTGACGATCGGTCAACCAGTGCAGATTCACTACGAACTCCGGGCGCAGGAATGCCAGAATAACATATCCACTGCCGTAAAGTACTGCTCCGATTTTGAGAAATGTCAGGAAAAGCAGCGGCAAACTGTAGGGAACAGCTACAGTTGCTACCGCTGCTAAACCGGCGCTGATTCTGGTGAGGGAAATATACTGCCGTAGCTCTTGTATACTAGCGAGAGGAAGAGCCATGAGAACATTGCTGATTTCACTTCCAGATTTATGCCTCCTCTGGTAGGAGCGTTCAACCCAACGAATAATGCCAAAGAGCAAAGCTCCACCAAAAAGCAAGGCAATGGTATTCGTTCCAGGTAGGTATAATGCCAGTACCAACAGCCCCAGCATCACCGACCAGGCTCCCTTGAGTACAGTACGGCACAAGCTTACCAACACCTGGGCAATGATAGCAATAACAATTGGTTTGATGCCATAGAAAAGCCATTCCACCTGAGGCAGCGAGCCGTAGGATACGTAGGCCCAGGCGAGGGTCAGCACAATCAGCATCGCAGGACCAATGAAACATATGCCACCAATCACCAGACCTGGCCAACCTGCGCGTAAATATCCCAGGTAAATTGCGAATTCAGTAGAGCTAGGCCCCGGTATGAGGTTAGTGATTCCCAGAAGATCAACGAAGCGTTCATCGCTGATCCACTTGCGTCGCCGAACAACCTCCTCGCGCATCATCGCGATATGTGCAGCCGGCCCACCAAACGCCGTAAACCCCAGGCGCAAAAAAAGCAAGGCGACTTCTGCCAGGTGGTTTTCTTGTTTCTCTTCTGCTGGAGGTACCGGAGATGGATGATTGATATCGCTCATAGCCCGTCCCGCTTTTCTATGCTATTCAGATAGTAAGAATCTGTACCAGCAGGTAGCGAATGCGAGTTCGCAGTTGTTGCGCAATCTGCTCAAAAACAGCGTATTTTTCGTCCTCTGATCCCTCTATCAAGGATGGGTCAGGAAGGCTCCAGTGGAGATGGACAGGTTCAGGGTTTCCGGGAAAGCTCGGACACTTTTCCTTAACACGATCACAAAGGGTGATGACGTAATCGAAAGATTGACCATGAAATTCATCGAAATGTTTTGCCCTCTGGTGACTGATGTCAATGCCCATAGCTGCCATGACGCGCACTGCGTAGGGATGAAGGCTGCGGGGATTGCTACCCGCGCTAAAAACCTCAAACCGTCCCTGGCTCATGTGGCGCAGCAATCCCTCCGCCATTTGCGAGCGGCCGCTATTACTCGTGCAGAGAAAGAGAATGCGTAATGGCTTGTAAGCGGAGATGGTAATTTGCTCTCTGGATAAAATTTGTGCGTTGCCCAGAGCAGGATGCAGAACTCCAGCACTGCTGAAGTAGAGCGACTGAAGTTTTTCCAGGTCCAGGCTGTAATAGATATCGCGCCCATCTGCCGTACTGCGATGTTCTTTGACAATCCCAAGGTTGTGCATGCGCCGCAGGTGGTAGGAAACCAGGTTTTGCGGCTGTTCCAGAAAGCGTACCAGTTCCTGTACACAGTAATCGCCGCGCGCGAGCAAAGTGAGGATTTTCCAGCGCACATCATGTGCCAGCAATTTGAGGATAGCAGGTGATTGGACAGACGAAAGCGTAACGTCCATAAAATCCTCCAATCAAAATTGTATCAATTTCATTTGATAGAAATATAGCATATCTTTAGGGAGATAACAAGTAGAGTTTTGTCAATAATAGGGTGACCCAGCAGGGACGCGAGGTGTGGTGGCCCGTGGGTGAGGGAGCTTGCTCGCCCTGGCTCTCAGCACGTATGGTTGTGGTAGGGATTATGGTGGGGGAGTAGCCGCGTCGGAGCATGAAACAGGCAGTTTGCAGGTAAGCCCCTTTCTTCTCCTACCGGTACCGGGTCGGCATCCCAGGAAGGTGCCGACCCGGCGCGTGCGAGGCATCGTAGATGAAGTGAGCCGCAGGCGCTCCGGTGCCGGTAAACCAGTAGAGACTGACATCCAATAGCTGTTCATCCCAGGCTCTCTCTCGCCGGATCTGCGGTGCCGCGCAGGCCCCGCAAGCGGCCTATTTCCATTAGCTGGAAACCGTCTCTTGCTCTGCCTGAGCCTCCACTGCTTCGACCGGGGCAGCTTTGGCAGTGGCCCGGTTGGGCAGGAAAATCAGTGTGAGCAAGAAACCTAGCGCAGCGATTCCGGCGGCCACTACAAGCGAAACATCCATCCCATGGACGAACGCTGTGCGCACCGATGCAAGCAGCACTGCTGAGCCGAGCCGCTGAGCTACCGCCAACCCACCGAACAGGCTCGTCTTGACCACACTGGCGACCGTCGCTGGCAGCCCTGCCAGATTCAACTGAGCCTGGTAAGCGGAACTGAGGACGCTCCCCAGGATCGCCGCCCCAAATGGCGCTCCGACTTTCTGCAGAGCCTGCAGCACCGCCGATCCTATCCCGCTGCGCTCCTGTGAGAGTTCAGAAAGCGCAGTAGAGGCCGCTGTAGCCATTGTCAGCCCCATTCCAGCCCCAACCAGGGCCATCCATACCGCGATAAAGCCTTCGCCGGACGCTACACCGGTCATAGCCCCCAGGAGCATTCCGGCACCCAGCAATACGAATCCAAGCGCAACCGTAATCTTCGCACCCACAAGACGTGCAACGCGATCAGCCGGCAAAGCCCCCACGACAAGCCCACCGATCAATGGCAAGAGCCTGATACCAGAACCCATAGCATCTGTGCCTATAATGCCCTGGAAGTACTGCGGCATGGTGAACAGCACACCGATCATGGCAAGCCCCGCCGTGGCCGCCAGAATTACACCCCAGGTGAAGGAAGCCGAGCGGAAGAGTGCAAGATCTACTAGCGGCTGACCACCTGGACGGCGCCCAAGCCAACCTTCCCAGAGGAAGAATGCCACCAGAACCGCTACACCCGCGATTATCGGAACCAGGGCCGTGACATCCCCCCAGCCGTTCTGGCCTGCCTGGATCAAACCATATGTCACACCAACCAGCCCAACAATCGAGGTAACGATTCCGACCGGGTCCAATTTGGGACGTACCGGCGCGCGCGATTCCGGAACGAGTATCAGGGCGACGATCAATCCCAGCAGGGCGACCGGCACGTTCATCAGGAACACCCAGCCCCACCAGAAGTTCGTCAACAGCCAGCCGCCCAGAATCGGGCCGATGGGCAGCGACAGGAAGTTGGCCGCCGCCCAGATGCCCACTGCCCGCGGTCGCTCCTCTTCGTTAAAAAGTACCGTCAGCGCGGATAGCGCCATCACGACGATGCCTGCCCCTGCCATTCCAAGTATCAGACGCGCTACAATGAATGCCTCTGCCGAAGGTGCGTAGGCACAGGCCGCCGAGCCTGCTCCAAACAAAGCCAGGGCAGTAAGCATCACCTTCTTACGCCCATAGCGGTCTCCGAGCAGTCCTGCTGGCAGCATCGCCGCTGCGAGTACCAGCAGGTATCCAGAAGTGAACCACTGCAGGTCAGACTCCGAGGCATGCAGCGCTCCGGCAAGTGTAGGCAACGCCACACTCAGAATTGTGCCGTCCAGTCCGACCGCTAGAATAGCCAGCGTAAGCGCACCCAGCGCCCACCACCGGCGATTTCCGAGATTTGTCATGATGACTATCTCCTTTCTGATCTGAAACTAACTGATTGTTTTATTAACCAACTATTTAGTTAAAAAGAGACAAGAAAACTCCCTCTTCTATAGGATCGTCCAGTTCAGCCTGCTAGCTCAGTCCCCCGCTGTCCTTCGGATCGGCCATCATCCCATGAACGATAAAGTCAATCAGGTACGCACGCCCTCGTGCCATCGCCGCCTCAGAAGACAGGTCCTCATCCGTGAACATCTGATACAGAGGAATAGAGGACAGATAGGACCAGCAAAATGCCTCTGCCATAACAATCTGGATGAAAGGATCGAAATCCGAACGGAGCAGTCCAGCGTCGCGAGCCTTAGCAAAAAATGCCCTCAGCTCATCAACGTCTTCCGTATCCAGTTGTGACATAATCTTTTTGTACGTTTGCCAGCCCTCTGCCTGTTCCCAGAGAATAATGCGCATCACACGCGGGCGTTTGAGAAAAGCATCAAACACGACGCCGATAACAGCCTCGAGCAATGCCTTGAACCGCTGCGGATCGCTGGCAACCGTTTCATCTGCGAGCAGCGGAGCCACGGCACCCGTTGAAAGCGTGTTCAGTTCCCGATCAATACGCCTGTTCACCTCCGTATACAACCCGAGCTTATCGCCAAAGTACTGGAAGATCAGGCTTTTGTTATAGCCCGACTCCGCTGCGATGGCATCGATCCGCGCGCCGTCGAACCCGTGTTCCGCAAAGACTGCTTCCGCTGCATTGAGAATCGCTTCCCGCGCACCCTCTGCGTTATGCGTCCGTCCTCTTCGACCTGCCTGTGAGTGTGACTCTGAATGTTCCCTCACACCCCTTGCATCCTGCACAAGTCCTCGTCGACTGCCAGGTTCTCCAGACTCAGACATCTTATCCTCATCTCCTTTTCTAACGAACAACAACACGCCTATCTAACTATTTAGTTAGATTATAATCGGAGAAAGCGAGAATGTCAAGACCGTCATGTAGGGGCTACACCACCCATTATGAAAACGACATTTTCAGGAGAGAGGAAATGCTGGTGATTACCTGGAAGTTGGGCAGAGATTCTTCGCTGCGCTCAGAATGACATGGTTCCGGATACACATGGATGTGTCCGGGGCCATGTCATTCTGAGCGCAGCGAAGAATCTCCCCACCCTTCAGACTATGAGAACTCCTCTCATTTCAGGGACTTCTGAAGAAACATTCATTTATAAGATGTATTATAATATAAAAACGGCTTTTCAAGCAACCTTGACTTTTCAAAAATTACTGTGTATACTTCTAGCAATTTGAGATATGTTTCCAGACGTTCCATTGAGTGGAAAAGATCGAGTTTTGTCATGTTCAGAAAGCACAGGGTACAGACAACGGAATACGAGATGCGGCAGAAATGTCGCCTCTTCCATCCCATGGATGGACCCGGTGCCATTTTCGTTAAGAGTGTTTCTTCCTCACCCCGTTGATTCAGGGGTGGGGAATTTTTTTTGACCTTTTTGGTTGGCAACTGAACCACGTCGCGTCGTAGGGGCCAGATTGATCGCGCCCCTCGTGGTACTCGCCACAACACTCAAGGGTATGGACTTGCTCTTGAAGCAGGCAGCGAGTAAATGACGACGAGACAACATGATGTAAACACGTTTTATTGAAAGCTATGGAGGCTAGTATGAACCTGATCACGTCTTACCTGCAAAACAAAACCAGCGTGGCGAGTGGCGCAATCGAGATGATTGCTGGGGATTTTAAGGGCAAAGATATCGTTTCTCTCGATCAGTTTTCTGCCAATGACCTGCGCATTCTCTTTAGATTAGTAAATCGGATGAAACAGATTGCCGTGAATAACGAGCCATCATCTCTTCTGGCCGGCATCCTCGTTTCTCTGCTCTTCTTTGAACCTTCCAGCCGCACCTTCGGCTCCTTTGCGGCAGCCGTCAAGCGATTAGGCGGTCAGACCATCGAGATTCAAAACCCTGAGACCGTCTCTTCCGTCAACAAGGGCGAGTCGTTCGAAGATACCATCCGCACCTTCGAAGCATACTCTGACGCCATCGTACTGCGCCACAGAATCGTCGGTTCGGCTGAACAGGCGGCCAGGGTTGCCACTTCCATCCCGGTCATTAATGCCGGCGATGGTAACAATGAGCATCCCACCCAGACGCTGCTCGATCTCTATACCCTCTACGAAAAATTCGGCAGGCTCGATAACTTAACTTGCCTGCTTGCCGGTGATCCGCTCAACAGCCGCGTGATCCATTCGCTTATTCGCGGTCTGTCGCTCTTCGAGAACAACACTGTCTACCTGCTCTCTCCGCGCCAACTGCGTCTCACACGCCCCGATTACTACTGTCTCAGCGAGCGCGGCATTCATATCATCGAGATACATCAGGAGAGCGATATTCCCGATAATTGTGACCTCTGGTACTGGACGCGCATCCAGAAGGAGCGTTTCGACTCCCTCGAAGACTACCTGGAAGCTATGAACAACGGATTTATGGTGACACCTGAACTACTGCGCAGGCATGGCAATAGCAATATGATCTTGATGGATCCCCTGCCACGTGTCGGCACCATCGATCCCGCCGTCGATGCCGATGAGCGTGCAATCTACTTCAAGTCCCAGATTCGCAACGGCCTCTACACCCGCATGGCGCTGCTGGCACTCCTGTTCGGAAAGGCAGAAATCAATGCGTAATTGCGTCGAACCTGTAGGGGCACGATTGATCGCGCCCACCGCTGATTTATCGGCCAATGTCCCGCAAAACCACCTGGTACACGGAAAACTGATCCTGGAAGACGGAACATCCTTCGATGGACTCTCATTCGGCTATACCGGCCCGGCCTCTGGCGAGCTTGTTTTCAGCACCGGCATGGTAGGCTATCCAGAATCGCTCACCGACGCCTCGTATACCGGTCAAATTTTAGCTATGACCTATCCCATCATAGGCAATTACGGAGTGCCAGATTCATCATGCTGGGAGGACGATCACATTCACATCGCCGGACTCATCGTCTCCAACTATATTGACCTGCCCTCGCACGCACAAAGCACGATGAACCTGGGTACGTGGCTACAGCAGGAAAAAATTCCGGCCCTGGAAATCAAGGATACGCGCTTGCTGACCCGGCACATTCGCAAACACGGCACCATGCTCGGCAAGATTGTCTTCGATCAGGACATCCCTTTCTATGATCCCGATGGCGATAACCTGGTAGCGCGCGTTTCGACCCGCTATGTCGCGAAAGAAGGCGATGGCGATACGACCATCGTCCTGCTGGATTGTGGCGCCAAACGCAACATTGCGCGTTCCCTGCTGGCCAGAAATGTGCGCCTGATAACCGTACCGTGGGATTTCGACCTCTTCGCCCCGGATGTGAACTTCACCTTCGATGGCATCGTCGTATCCAACGGCCCCGGCAATCCCAAAATGGCGGGCAGGACGATTCATACCATCCAGAAGGCCATCGATCAGCGCATACCAATCCTGGGAATATGTCTTGGACATCAACTACTCGCCCTGGCCGCCGGTGGCGACACCTACAAGCTGAAGTATGGACATCGCAGCCAGAACCAGCCATGTATCCTTAACGGGACAAAGCGCTGCTATATCACAACGCAGAATCATGGCTTTGCCGTTGGGAAGCTGCCTCCAGATTTCACGCCCTGGTTCATCAACGCGAACGACGGCAGCAACGAAGGCATCCAGCATATCGAATATCCTTTCCTCTCGGTACAATTCCATCCCGAAGCCATGCCCGGCCCGGCGGATACCGAATGGATATTTGATTACTTTCTGGAAAAAATTAGCGGTGAGGGGATACGATAATGGAGCTTAACAGAATTATTCGGCCACGTGGGGATTGCCAGAGCAGAATCCGCTCCTACGGACTGGAAAAGGTGAGGAGCTAACGTGGAGAAGCTGCATAAAGTGCTGGTGTTGGGAGCAGGCGCCCTCAAAATTGGACAATCCGGCGAATTTGACTATTCTGGCTCTCAGGCCCTCAAAGCCCTGTGTGAAGAAGGCATCGCGACCGTCCTGGTCAATCCCAACATCGCCACCATTCAGACATCGAAACTGCTGGCCGATGAAGTCTACTTCTTGCCGGTCACGCCCTTTTTCGTCGAAAAAATCATCGCAAAAGAGCGGCCCGATGGCATCCTGCTCTCTTTTGGCGGTCAGACGGCCCTCAACTGCGGCATCGAACTGTTCCAAAAAGGCATTCTGGAACGCTACAATGTCCGCGTACTCGGCACGCCCATTTCCGCCATCCTGCTCACCGAGGATCGTCAGGCATTCGCGGAACATCTGCATAGCATCGACATTCCCACTCCTCACAGCAGCAGCGCGGAAACGCTCGAGGATGCTCTATCCATCGCCAACCGCATCGGCTTTCCGGTAATGATACGCGCAGGTTTCGCCCTTGGCGGCCAGGGTTCGGGCATCGCCAAAGATGCCGGGGAACTCGAACGCATCGTGAATGGCGCGCTCGCATTCGCTCCCCAGGTGTTGATCGAGCAATACCTGCATCATTACAAAGAAGTCGAATACGAGGTCGTGCGCGATTGCTACGATAACTGCATCACCGTCTGCAACATGGAGAACATGGATCCGCTGGGCATCCATACCGGCGAATCCATCGTCATCGCGCCCAGCCAGACGCTGACCAATAGCGAATATCATATGCTGCGCTCGGCAGCTATCAGCATCGTGAAAAGCCTGGGCATCGTCGGCGAATGCAATGTCCAGTTCGCGCTTGACCCGCGAACGTCCGCGTACTACGTAATCGAAGTCAATGCCCGCCTCTCGCGCAGTTCAGCCCTGGCAAGCAAGGCGACCGGCTACCCGCTGGCATATGTGGCTGCCAAACTCGCCCTTGGCTACGGATTGACGGAACTCACCAATCGCGTCACAGGCGTCACTCAAGCCTGCTTTGAGCCGAGCCTGGACTACGTGGTGGTGAAGATACCGCGCTGGGACCTGTCAAAATTCAAAGGAGTAGACGAGACCATCGGCACGGGCATGAAATCGGTCGGCGAGGTCATGGGCATCGGCAGGACGTTCGAAGAAGCCTACCAGAAAGCCATTCGTATGCTGGACCTCGACTTTGAAGGTGCGACAACGGACAAAGTCTTTTCCGCCAATGATACAGTAGATGATATTCTGACCAGGTATCTCTACACGCCTACTCCCAGGCGTATGTTCGCCCTGGCGCTGGCCATGCGCAACGGCATCTCCGTCTCGCAAATCGCCACCATCACCGGCATCGACCCCTGGTTTTTACAGCGCATCCAGCATATCGTGGATATCGAGCAGGCTTTATGTGCAAGCCAGGACCTCTCTGCTCCCCATCTTCTGGCAATGAAACAGCTCGGCATTTCGGATAAGCGCATCGGAGAGCTCGTGGGCAAAACCGGCCTTGAAATTCGCGCCTTACGCAAACAACACGGCATTACCCCATCGGTTTTTCAGATCGATACACTTGCCGCCGAGTATCCCTCGGAAACCAACTATCTCTATATGACCTACAATGGACAGCATCATGACATAGCGCCGTTAGGCGACGAAGCCGTCATCGTGCTTGGCTCCGGCCCCTATCGCATTGGCTCATCGGTCGAATTCGACTGGACAAGCGTCAGCACCGTAGAAGCCCTGAAAAAGTATGGCAAACGCTCCATCGTGGTCAACTGCAACCCGGAAACGGTCTCGACAGACTATGACACATCCGACCGCCTGTACTTTGAAGAACTCACCTTCGAGCGCATCGCCGATATCTGCGAATTCGAGTCGGCCTACGGCCTGATAGTCTCAGTTGGTGGCCAGACTCCCAACAATCGCGTCAAGGCCCTGCACAACTATGGCATAAACATCCTGGGAACGAGCGCCGTGCATATCGACCAGGCAGAGGATCGCAGCAAATTTTCTCGCCTGCTCGACTCGCTCGATATTCGCCAGCCCGCCTGGGATACCTTCGTCGACCTTGATGGCTTGACCCGCTTCGCCGAACGCGTGGGATTTCCCGTCCTGGTGCGCCCATCATACGTGCTTTCGGGCAATGCCATGAACGTCTGCTATACCCGCGAAGAGTTGGAGCAATATGCCCGGGCAGCCGCGGCAGTCTCGGCGGAACATCCCGTCACCGTCTCCAAATTTTTCCAGAAGGTCAAAGAGATCGAACTGGATGCCGTCGCGCAACACGGCGAGATGAAGGTCTATGTGATCTCCGAACATATAGAGAACGCCGGCGTGCATTCTGGCGATGCAACCATCGTCCTGCCACCCCAGACGCTCAACGAGGAGACCATGCACAAGATCGAGCAGGCGGGCAGAGCAATCGCCAGGGCGTTAGAAATCACCGGCCCGTTCAACATCCAGTTTCTCGCCAAAGACAACCAGGTCTACGTCATCGAGGCCAATTTGCGCGCATCGCGTACCTTCCCCTTTATCTCGAAAGTGACCGGCATCAACTTCATCGAAATCTTCGTCGACGCGCTTTTCTCGCAAGATGAACTTGTGCCGCTATCCATACCGCCCCTGACGTTTACCGTGGTCAAGGCGCCGCAGTTCTCCTTTTCGCGACTCACGGGCGCCGATCCTATCCTGCGCGTCGAAATGGCCTCAACCGGCGAAGTCGCCTGCTTCGGTGAAGACCTTGAAGAGGCCTATCTCAAGGCTATTATCGCTACCGGCGGACACATACCCACAAAAGGCATCTTTATCAGTCTCGGCGGCGAGGACAAGAAGGCCAGATTTTTGGAGAGCGCCAGGCTCTTAAGCACTCTGGGCATTCCACTCTATGCCACAGAAAAAACGTGTGCGTTTTTGCGCGCGCATGATATCGCAGCAACCATGCTCTATAAAATTCACGAGCAGAAATCGCCCAATATCCTGACCTACTTCAGTGAAAATAAGGTAGACCTGGCAATCAACATCGTGGACAATCACGTCAAAAAGGAACTGGACGACGACTACCTGGTGCGCCGCTATGCCGTTGACCACAATATCCCCCTGTTCACCAAAATCAAACAGGCCCGTTTATTTACGCGGGCCATCGTCTCAAAAAATCTTGCTACAATACCAATAAAGTCCTGGAACAAATACATATAATCACCACAAAACGGAGCATTGAATGTTACTACGTAATGGATTGGTTGTGCTGCCAGAAGATACAGTCCGCCTGGATATCCGCACTTCCGGCGAAACAATAGTCGAACTGGCAGAGCATCTTGTCCCCGAACCGGGGGAGCATGTGATCGATGCTGCCGGGCGTCTTGTGCTGCCGGGTTTCATCGATTCGCACGTCCATTTTCGCGAACCCGGCGCAACGCATAAAGAAGACTTTGCCTCTGGCACCCGTGCCGCTCTTGCCGGCGGCGTGACGACCATCCTGGACATGCCGAATACGCAGCCATCCACCGATAACCGCGAGCATCTTGCCGAAAAAAAAGCCCTGGCAGCAAAAAAAGCCGTCGTCGATTATGGATTGTATCTCGGCGCGACAAACAGCAACATAGAAGAGGCCCTCGCAATCTCGGATCAGGTCGTCGCTCTCAAATTATATATGGGTTCCTCAACTGGTTCGCTGCTGGTAACAGAATTTGCTCCCCTCTATCGACACTTTTCCACGTTCCCATTGCATAAGCCCATCGTCGTTCACGCCGAAGACGAACAATCGCTCAAATATTTCGGTTCACTCGGCTCAAAAGATCACAATCAATCGCGCCCGCCCTTAAGCGCCCAGATAGCGGTGAGTCGCGCCCTGGCCATTGCCGAGAAAACGGGCCGGGCCTTGCATATCGCGCATACAACCACGGCCAGAGAACTCGAGCTCATACAGGAAGCCAAACGCAAGGGCGTCCATGTTACATGCGAGGTGACACCCTTGCATCTCTTTCTCAACGAAGATGACCAGCATCACCTGGGAAACTTTGGCAAGGTCAATCCGCCCTTACGCTCCGAAAACGACCGCAAGGCTCTCTGGACGTACTTTGACACGATTGATACCATTGCAACCGACCACGCGCCGCACACGCGAACAGAGAAAGACGTACCATACGAGCAAGCTCCTTCCGGCATGCCCGGCGTGCAAACCATGCTGCCTCTCTTGCTGACAGCTGCAGGCGAAGGCAGAGTAACGCTCAACGAGATCGTGAAACGCTGCGTCGTCAATCCCGCTCGCATCTTTGGCCTGAAAACCAAAGGTGCGCTTGAAATAGGCAAGGATGCCGACATCGTGCTGGTAAACCCGAACGTAGCGTATGAGCTCACCAACGAGCAAATGCTATCGAAATGCGGGTGGACTCCGTTCGCGGGCTGGAAAGTAAAGGGAAAGATAGAGCAGGTTTTTGTGCGCGGTTCTCTCGCCTACGAGAATGGCACATGTATAGCCGAACCGGGCAGTGGCAAACCGGTTCCCATCCAGTCCTGAAGGAAAAAGGCCAATGCTATACAAACCGGTCATCCGCCCCGCACTCTTTCGCGCCTCTGCTCGCGACCCCGAAATTGCCCACCACCAGGTCATGAACCTGCTGGCATTCGCCTCTCGCTATCCGGCGCTGCTCAAGATTCTCGAAGTGGCTAACGCTTACAAGTCGCCTGCATTGGAACGCACAATCTTCGGAATACATTTTCCCAATCCGGTTGGACTCGCGGGTGGCTTTGACAAAAATGGGCTTGCGCTCCCAGCACTGGCCGCGCTCGGCTTTGGCTTTCTTGAAGCCGGTACTGTCACTCGCTACCGGCAGCCGGGCAATGATCGGCCCCGTATTTTTCGCCTACCCCAGGATGGCGCGCTGATAAACCGCATGGGCTTTCCAAATGATGGAGCAGATGAGATTTCTGAAAGGCTATCCCGGCTCCCTAAGCCCACCATTCCGGTTGGTTGGAGCATTGGGAAATCAAAAATCACTCCTCAACAAGAGGCCGTGGAGGATTATCTCTACTCGCTGCGCAAGCTGCATGCCTTTGCCGATTTCTTTACTGTCAATGTCAGCTCACCCAACACGCCCGGCCTGCGCAAACTACAGGAAAAAGAACCATTAGAGCAGCTGCTGCGAGCAATCGTCCAGGAAGCAGAAGTTCTCGCAAGCCGGTCTGGCAAGGATACAGCTAAACCAATACTCGTGAAAATATCGCCCGATCTGACAGAGAGCCAGGTAGATGATGTAATTGAGGTCTGCCTGCATTGCCAGATTCGTGGTATCATCGCTACAAACACCACGCTTTCACGCGCAGGATTGTGCAAGAATACGTCCGAGACTGGCGGACTGAGCGGGCGCCCGCTCTTTTCGCGCTCGCTTGCGATTGTGCAATATCTCTACAAGCGGCTAAACGGTCAGATACCCATCATCGGCGTTGGCGGCATCTCAGGCCCCGATGATGCTCGACGGATGTTCGACGCAGGCGCAATCTTCATTCAAATCTATACCAGTTTTATCTACGAGGGGCCAGGGATTGTTAAGCAGATAAATAAGAAGCTGGTTATTAAAGGAGATTCAAACTGATGAACGACCCATCAATCATGCAATTATTCGCCAATGCCGGCGCCATTGTCAGCGATAGCCATTTCGTCTATAGCTCAGGACGGCATAGCTCCGTCTATATCAACAAAGACGCGCTCTACCTGCATACCGCAATAATATCGCAGCTCTGCCAGTTGATGGCTCACCCCTATGAAGCAGATATCATTGACGCTGTCGTAGGCCCGGTACTGGGTGGAATAGTCCTCTCGCAATGGACGGCTCACCATCTCAACGCCCGCCGTTCAGCGGGTGAAACGCTGGCCATCTACGCCGAAAAGGATGGCGATGGCCCGCATAAAACATTCTCCTTTCATCGTGGCTACGACAAATACATCTCCGGCAAAAACATCCTGGTCGTGGAAGACGTGCTGACAACCGGCGGCTCCGCTCGCCAGGTAATCGAGCTTGTGCGTCAACATGGTGGCAACGTCATCGGCCTGAGCGCGCTCTGCAATCGTGGCAACGTTCAATCCCAGGATGTTGGCAATGTCCCCATTCACGCACTCGTTTCTATCACCCTTGAAACGTTTGCCGAGGAAGCATGTCCATTTTGCCAGCAGCAAATACCCATCAACACCGAATTAGGCAAAGGAAGAGCCTTTCTAGCACGGCAGCACACCAGATAAGGAAAACAATATGACCACACAATACTCGACTCCAACAACCTTTATCGAAAAGCTGGAATACTGCTGGAATCAAGGCAACCTGCTCTGCGTCGGCCTGGATTCTGCTTATGAGCAACTTCCCGCAAAAGTGAAAAGTGGTCAAACCATCGAGGAAGCCATCTTTGCCTTCAACCGGGAAATCATCGACGCCACGCATGATCTTGTCTGCGCCTATAAACCCAACACAGCCTTCTATGAAGCGCAAGACAGGGAAGGATTGCAAGCCCTCATCCGCACAGTACGTTACATTCGAGAAAGCTATTCTCACATCCCCGTGATCCTGGACGCAAAACGGGCCGATATCGGCAGCACCAATGCAGGATATGTAGAAGCGGCATTCGATCTCATCGGCGTTGATGCCATTACCGTCCATCCATATCTTGGTAAAGAAGCTCTCGCGCCATTCCTGGCCCGCAAAGAGAAAGGCATCATTATCCTGGTCAAAACGTCCAATCCCGGTGCCGGGGAATTTCAAGACCTGCCTGTAGGCGACTCCCAGGAACCACTCTACCAGGTAGTTGCCCGCCACGTCGCTCAATCCTGGAACGACAACGGAAATTGCGCCGTTGTCGTCGGCGCCACCTATCCCGTCGAGTTGAAAAAAGTACGTTCCATCATTGGAGACATGCCCATCCTCATTCCGGGTATCGGCGCGCAGGGTGGCGAGATTGCCGCCACCGTCGACGCCGGTAAAGACAGCCGCGGCTGGGGCATGATCATCAGCTCATCACGCGCCATTATTTTTGCCTCAAAAGAGGACGATTTCGCGCAGGTCGCTCGCAAGGCCGCGGAAGAGTTGAGAATGGAGATTAACAGGTACAGGTGAACCATGCCTACTCTTGAAACAGAGCGTCTGATCCTGCGTGACTTTCTCTCACCCCCGCCTCTGCTCGGCCCAGCGAACTCTCAAGCGCCTGCCCCCGCATTTGCTCCAGCCGCTCCAACCCTTTTGCCTGCACATCCGACCATTCCTGCGCAAATCGTCCCGATAAAATATCATCCTCCAGCACCCGCTTAAATCTTTCGTATAGCCATTCACCGTTATCCCCTAGAAGCGCGCGCAATTGGCCGTACTGGCTCGTGTGCGAGTGCAGTGTCAGTTGCTGGAAAAGGCCCTGTTCCGCGATGCGCTCGAAAACTTCGGCGGGCTCTCCTGACAGGTACATTTCGTAGAGGATGGCCTCGTCGCTGAACCCCGCCGCGTGCAATACGTCATAAGCCGCCCGAAATGCTGCCAGAATGACCGGCCAGATCGCCTGCTCGCTGAATAGGTCAAGCGCCGCCTCTTCCCGTGCCGAGGATTGTATCGCGCCGCCGCGGGTCGCGCCGATACCCTGCGCAATCGACAAAGCCAGGCGCAGAGCATTGCCGCTGGCATCCTGTTCAACCGAGACAAAGCAAGGATAAGGCTCGCCTCGCAAATAGCGTTCGCGCACACCCGCGCCAATCATACGCGGAGCAACCATCACCACATCGATAGCATTGGGCAGATCGAACAGCTTGAACGCCACGTTATAGCCAGAAGCGACCACCAGCGTCGAACCCGGTCGCAGATGGGGCGCGATCTGTTCGCGAAAAACCTGCGGCTGATCCTCATCCGGGATCAGCAGGAATACTACATCACCCCACGCCGCAGCTTCAGGTATAGAGACAACGCGAAAACCATCATTGATAGCCGCTTGCTTATATTCATCCTCGCGATTGCCGATCACAATCTCCGCGGCTCCGCTATCACGCAGATTTTTGGACTGTGCCGCCCCCTGATTTCCATAGCCAATGAAAGCCAGCCGCTTCGACTGGACGATGGAAAGATCAGCGTCTTTATCGTAGTATATCTTTGCGCTCATGTTCATTTCTCAGAAAATTGGAATTGCTAAATTACCCCACTGTTAGGATAGGCATCCTAACATTCATGTCCATGTTGAGAGAATAAATAAATCTGATCGGTTTCAACAACGTAAACCATGTTAGTAAGATCTTCCTCTTGTAAGATACTCACAGCACCCACCACTTTACTTACGACCTCAGCAACAGGAGTGGTATTTGGCAAATTCACTACAATGATCCCTGAATGAGGGCTCGGAAATAAATCTACCCTGAGGTAGTCCTTATCTCTTGTAATAATTACAAACTGAGAGCGAGTTCGACGAAAAATAGCGGAATCGGGTTTTCCTCTTAACCTTTCATCGATTACACGAGAAGTAGGAAATCCAGCTTTCCTCATTTCTTTCAGCAGATTTTTGGGGAGATTCTCATCTAACAAAAATCTTCTCTTACTACTTTCATCCGGCATGAATCACTTCTTCTCCGATCCTTTTAGCGGCGTAACCGAGAGCTGCACGAATATCCTCTATCGTGAGGTCATACTCATACATGATCTCTTCTATACTCATACCGCCTGCTAGGTGGCCAAGAACAAGTGATACAGGGATTCTTCTCCCCTTAATGGTTGCCTCTCCGCCAAGAATTTCCGAATCTGAAACAATGCCTGGGAAAATTTCTGATCTAGCCATAACTTACCTCCTGCCTCATATTATACAATATGCCACTGTGAGACATGATAAAATGAAAGAGAGGAGACTTATCACTAATGAACCCGGCCAACACATTCACCTATCGTCACTTTGACCCTCAGCACGATTTCACTGCCCTTATGACGCTCCTGCAAATCGTCGAACAAACAGACCAGGATGGCGAAGATGTAAGCGAGGCGATGCTGCGCGAGCAATTAATCTGGCCTGGGCATGACCCCATGCATGATCGCTGGGTGGTATTTCCATCTGACAGCGATGCGCTCATTGGCTATGGAGTAGTTTTTCAGGGGCCTGACGATGAGCATGCCGATGTCCACATCGCTGTTCATCCTCAATGGCGGCTGTATGGCATTGGAAGCCAACTTTTGAACCATCTTCTTGCTCGCGCCCACGAGAAGGGCGCGCAGGATGTACGGGCCTATGCGACAGTTCAGAATTCGGCTGCAAGGGCTTTCTTAAGCGCGCATGGTTTCGAACCTGTGGCAATGTATACCCGCATGCTCGCTACGGAAATCCATGGATTTCCTATAGCCAGAATGCCTTCTGGATTTACCGTTCGTAGCTACGACCAGGTGCAGCAGTTGGACCTCCTCGTTGAAGCAATGAACCGCGGCTACGAGGGCTTATGGGGACACCGGCATGTTGAACGAGAGGAATTGGGCAAATGGATTCCCCAATTCATTCAAGAGGGCATATTCCTGCTCTTTGCGCCTGGCGGAACAGTTGCCGGAATGTGCCGCGCCGAAATGAGCGAACACCTCACATCGCTGCGAGGAGTGCCAACCGCGCTCATTGATGCTCCAGGCATTGTTCCAGAATATCGTGAAACAGGCCTCCATGTTCCGCTCGTCCTGACTGCCGTCCAATGGTTGATCCCGCAAGCGCCCGCCAGAATTGAAATGGAGTCCTGGGGCGATGCGCTGTCTACACTCGCATCGTACCGCGGTCTCGGATTTACCCCTATGCAGGAGGCCATCTCGTATCGACGCGCGTTAACAAAATAGATGAACAAGCTATCCCAAACGGGGGAAATCATATGGTACTATACAGTGTGGCATTTGGTATTTCCTTAGCCCGGTAATACCATAATCAAAATCAATAACAAGAGAGGTAATCTCGTGAAACTGAACTTCGGATTCAAAACCGCACCCCAATTTACTACTTACGATGACATCCTGCGTGTCTGGCTCGAGGCCGATACCGTCCCCAGCTTAGAGCATGCCTGGGCGTTTGATCACTTCATTCCGCTCGGCCCTGACCCGACCGGCCCTCAATTAGAGGGTTGGACGCTGCTAGGGGCGCTGGCCGCCAGGACGGAGCGCCTGCGTCTCGGATTGATGGTAACAGGCAATATTTATCGCCACCCTGCCGTGCTGGCAAAAATCGGCGCGACCGTCGATCAAATTTCACATGGCCGCCTGGACTTCGGCATCGGAGCAGGCTGGAACGAGCTGGAGTGCAGCATGTACGGCATTCCCCTCTACAAGCCGGGCGAGCGCATCCGTCGCCTGGGTGAGGCATGCGAAGTAGTCAAGCTGCTGTGGACGGAAACCGTGGCCAATTTCGACGGCAAATATTATCAACTCAAAGACGCGCGTTGCGAGCCCAAGCCCGTCCAGAAACCCTATCCGCCGTTCGTGATTGGTGGCAGCGGAGAGCAACTGACGCTGCGCGTCGTGGCTAAATATGCCGACATCTGGAACTTCGTTGGCGGCGATATCGAAACGTTCCGCCATAAAAATGAGGTTCTGAACGGATATTGTAAAGAAATTGGACGCGACCCATCAGCCATTCAGCGCTCTATCCAACGGCAGGTCAATTATAACGACATGAATGAGACAATCGACAGCATGCGTCCTTATATAGCGGAAGGCGCGACGCATATCATTCTCAACCTGCGCGCCCCCTATCCCGAAGGCATCGCGCATCGGCTGGCAGAAGAGATAATCGCGCCCCTGGCAGCGGAATTCGAAGGAAAATAGGGTAATCGATAGAAAGATCAATCGGCCCCACGACGAAGCCGTAGGGGCCGATTGATCGTACACATCGCCGATTCATCGGCCTTGCGGGAAATTTCTCAAAATCGATCCCCTATCCTCAACCCGCTTTCACATCCGCCTGCTGATCTTCCTGTTCGCCTTCCTTCTGAATGGTTTCCAGTGATTTATGATCTGGTTCCGGCAGCACGAAGGTCAGCGCGAAGCCCGCGAGAGCCACCAGGGCAGCAATGCCCATGGCTCCGGGCAGTTTGAAAGCCGCGTTGCTGAGCAATAAAGGAAACAGAAAGGCTCCTAGAAACGCTCCAATCTTTCCGGTTGCAGCCGCTATGCCATGTGCGGTAGTACGCGCCTCGACCGGAAAGATCTCGGCCGGCAGCACAAACGTCGTCACATTAGGGCCAAACTCGGTAAAAAAGTAGCTCAAACTATAAAGCAGCAGGAAGGTCCAGGCGATTTGTGTCAGCGCCGGAAAGAGGAAGAGCAGACCATAGGAGATCGCCATCATGGCAAATCCCGTCCACTGAATACGTTTGCGTCCAAGGCGATCAATTGTCAGTGCCGCGACGATGTAGCCAGGAAGAGCCGCCACCACAAAGATGAGCAGCGTATAGAGCATATTCTGCAGCAGTGTTGTTTGCGGGCTAAACAGCTTAATCACTAACGGCGTAGACACTGTCGTGCCATAATAGGCGAAATCCAGCAAAAACCATGTACCGGCAGCGCCAATCAACCATATCAACAAATGCCGCGTCGTGAACAATTCGCGCGCGGAAAGTATATGCCCGGGTTGGATGTTCACACCATCACCATCGGCAACAACTTTGATTGCCGGATTGATCTTCTCAATCGACCCATCGGTTATCTGCTTGTGAATCCTGTCGCATTTGACCCCATCTTGCTTTCCTTTAACGACCAGTTGCACCGCCTGTTCGGCCTCCTTCGTATTGCCGTGTGCCAATGCGAAACGCGGGGATTCCGCGATTTGACGCCTCAACCAGAAAGTTGCCAGGGCCGGAATAGCTCCCACCCCCAGCAGAATACGCCAGGTCAGATTCTGATCTACCCCACTACTCAACAACAATACCGTCAGCAATGGCCCAATAATCAAACCGAGCGCCTGCGTCGAGAACACGAGGGTAATCAACTTGCCGCGATCATAACGATTGGAATATTCACTCATCAGCGTGGCGCTGACAGGATAATCCCCGCCGATGCCAAGACCAAGCACGAAACGGAAAAAGAGCAGCCAGATTACACCCGGCGCGAAAGCCGAAGCAATAGCCCCGGCTGCCAGCACAAGCAATTCATAACCATATACAAACTTGCGCCCGAAACGGTCCGCGATACGCCCAAAAATGATCGCACCCAAAGCAGCTGACAGCAATGCCGTGCTGCTCAAGAGAGAAATATCCAATGTGCTGATATGCCAGACACTTTTGAGGATCGTTGAAACAACACCTATCACAAAAAGATCATAGGCATCAGTAAAGAAGCCCATGCCCGAAGTTACCACCGTCTTAAAATGAAAACTGGAGAGCGGGCTCTCATCAAGTTGCCTCAGTGTATCTTCATATGTCCTCATAAGCAGCCTCCTTCCGCCTTTAGAAGCATGTGCGTAAAAGTAGCAATCGCATTGGCATATCACTTATAACACGCAACATGAAGACCTTTTGAGTTCATGTGTGGTTCTTGCAAGCAGGATGAAGAGAAGCTTACCCATCTTATAGTACACCTTTTTATGTAACCTACGTAATAGGATTAGAGTGGGAAGCAGTACATACAGCTTTCTTCCTTGGGGCAGTGATTTGAGAGACAGGAGAAATCTATGGTAAGTGAAACAAAACCTCAGCAGAGTGAGGAGAGTAGTAAACAAAAGGCAGCGGATAGTAAAAAACGCCCATTTGATCTACCTCGCTGCATGCTGGCAGAGCTGGTCGGCACCTTTGCGCTGACATTTGTAGCCTCAGGTGGTGCTGTTATTGCTACGGTGACTCATGGTGCGGTAAGTGACGCAGCCCGTTTCGTTGCCCCGGGATTGCTGATTATGGCAATGACCTATGCTTTTGGCAATCTATCCGGCGCGCATTTTAATCCGGTCGTGACGCTGGCGTTTGCTGTGCGGGGGGACTTTCGCTGGAGCCGCGTGCCTCTTTACTGGTTGGCCCAATTTATTGGAGCGATACTTGCTGCCCTCTTGCTACTTGCATTCTTCGGCCTGGTGAAGCATCTCGGCGCTCCGGAGCCGCATTATGGCATACTCACTTCGCTGGTATTCGAGATGGTGCTTACTTTTTTCCTGATAACCGTGATCCTGGCTACCGCTACCAATCATAGCCTGGTCGGCCCCACGGCAGCGCTGGCGGTAGGTGGCACAATTGCGCTTGCTGGCCTGTTTGCCGGGCCGATCAGTGGTGCCGCAATGAACCCGGCTCTGTCGCTTGGCCCCTACATTGTCAGTGGTCAGTTGAGCAATGCCTGGATTTATGTGGTTGGCCCGGTCGTGGGTGGACTGGTAGCTGTCGGCATTGCCTGGCTCTTACATGGTGGAACAACTCAGGATGAGGTTGAGACTGCCGAAGGTAAATAACAGGTGACCACAAGGATAATGAAATGTAACAAAATAACCGAGCGACGAGACCAACGAATCGGCCCACCGCTGTGCCGTAGGGGCCGATTGATCGCGCCCAGCGCCGATTGATCGGCCTCGCATAGTCGTCGGACGACCATTAGGAAACAAGAAGGAAGCAAAGAACATGGAAGAGAATAGAAAGGAAGAGCAACCATGGCTCAATCTGAACAAGACGTGAATCAACAGCAGCTAGGAATGAGTAGTCGTATTGGCCCGGTTGAAATCGACTGGCCGCGCACAATTGGCTATTATGGAGGACTTGGCCTGGCAACTGCCCTTGAACTGGTCGAACCCCCGCTGGCAATCTTTATCGCCGCCATTCCTTTGTTCAAGATGCTGAATAATCCTGGTGCTTCAGCGCCAACTCGCTTTGTTGGACAATTGCTCATAGGAGCATCGAATCCGGTTGGTGGTAGTGGCGAGGCTACTATCCAGCTTACCTCAAGTAAAGGTTCAGGTGCGCGCCGACCCACTTTCATGGACGAAGCACGCCAGCTGGCGAACAAGATGAAGAATGGGCGCTCGCGAACGCTCAGCGAAACAACATCAAGGTAAATACAACCAACAATCGAGAAGGCCTCCGGTTCTCGGATGGCAAGGAGGAATTTGTTTATGTTGCTCCTACTTACCACCGCTAACCAGAGGCCCTTAGCTAAGCTTGCAACACTGGAAAGATTAGCCCATCGGGAAAACTGGCAACTGGAAAGCGGACTTGGTGGAAGCAAGCACGCCGGCAAGTGCCGTGTACCAGGCAATAAGCGCAGTGATAATGCCGAGCCAACCACCAATATTAACCCAGGTCAAAGCGCCAGTTCCTGGAAGTGGGACGCCTGAAAACCAGCCGATCGTCAACGCCAGGAAAGTCAGGAACAGGAGGAAGAAAACGCCTATAAGAGCAAGGTTACTTCGCAACGTGCCGAGGAACATCAATCCAGTAAAGATGGTCCAGCCCAGGAAGAACATACCAGCTCCAGCAGAGATATCGGCCGCAGATGCCGGCGCACCAGCAGTAAGGTCGACAAGGCTCTTGCCTCCGAATAATGGCGTGAGCGTAACTGCGACGGCAAGCCAGAAGCCCCCATAGGAGCAGAAGGCAGTCGCGCCAAAGGTATTGTTATTTCTAAACTCCTGGATACCGGCGATAAGTTGCACAAGACCGCCATAGAAAGCCGCCAGGCCGAGAGCAATGTTCCCCGTAGCAATCGGATCGCCGTGGAAAATGAATTGTGCATTGGCGGCACTGAGGACAAAAGTAGTAAGTGCGAAGGCGCTAAGGCCAAGAGGAGCAGGGTTAGCAACGGCCGGAGCTGCGACTTCGGTACGTTCAATAGCTTGAGCCATTAAAGGTTCCCACCTTTCATTAAAAGACTAGCAATACATGTACACACTCATTAGTGCATGTGAGGTAAACACCAGGTTTAACCTCTTGCATCTGCTTGTCGCAGGCCGCGGTGCCTGCAAGAGTAGGTAGGATACGAACCATCCACAGACCTTATGGATGGGTTTGCAATCGCCCAGGGTGGGCGATCAACTTCACACAACGCTAACAGAGAATAGTGAAGTATGGCCTATGTATAAATGATGCCGGTTATCTACCTCCTTCCTTCGATAGATGTAGCCTGCACAACCATCAATGCTACACTCGCTTGAGGCTTGTGCTTATAGGACATTATAACATACAAAAAGCCCGTTTGTAACGGGGATTGCCAGGGTTTTTGCCGCTTGCGACTCGAGTCTTTTGGATGTTACACTTTACTTAATGGCAAATAGTCGTTTCACCAGCAAGGAGAAATCAATCATGCAGGATATTTATATCATTGATGGAGCCAGAACTCCATTTGGCGTATTGCAAGGCTCCCTTTCCGATGTCAGTGCTATCGACCTTGGTGTCATCGCTGCCAGGGGAGCTATCGAACGCAGCCGAGTAAATCCCCAACAGATCGATCAAGTAGTAATGGGTAACGTCATTCAGACCAGCAAGGATGCCATCTATTTTGCGCGCCATGTCGCGCTGAAAGCCGGATTACCCATTGAAACTCCGGCGCTCACCGTGAATCGCCTGTGCGGGTCTGGCCTCCAGGCCATCGTCAGCGCCGCCCAGATGCTGCAATTGGGCGAGGGCCAGATTGCCCTTGCTGGCGGCGCAGAAAATATGACACAATCCCCCCACGTTATTCGTGGAGCGCGCAACGGTTTCAAACTTGGGCAGGCACCGCAACTGGAGGATAGCCTGTGGGAGGCTCTCATAGACAGCTATGTCGGCTGCGGTATGGCAATCACAGCCGAAAATCTCGCCGAAAAATATGGCCTGACGCGAGAACAGGTGGACGCGTATGCCTTACGTAGTCAGACTGCCGCTCGTCGCGCCCAGCAGGCCGGCTTGCTGGCCGAAGAGATTGTGTCCGTCACAGTCAAGGACCGCAAGGGCAATCCCGTTCAGATCACGCAGGACGAGGGCATTCGTGACACCTCCATGGAGGCCCTGGCGAAACTGCCATCCCGATTCCGCCAGGGTGGCGTCGTCACCCCCGGCAATGCCAGCGGCATCAACGACGCGGGAGCAGCCGTGATTCTAGCAACGGGCGACGCAGTGCAGCAACATAACCTGAAGCCCATCGCTCGCCTGATCTCCTGGGGTGTTGTCGGCGTTCCACCCGAAATCATGGGCATTGGACCAGCTCCGGCCATTCGCCAGGCACTTAAACGTGCCGATTTGAGCCTTTCCGACCTGGACCGTGTCGAGGTCAACGAGGCATTCTCCCCGCAATACCTGGCCGTCGAAAAAGAACTTGGCCTGGATCGCGACAAGACCAATGTCAACGGCGGCGCGATCTCCATCGGTCATCCCCTGGCAGCCAGCGGCGCGCGCCTGGTACTGACCCTGATGTACGAACTGCGCCGCCACCACCTCAAATATGGCGCCGCCTCGCTTTGTATCGGCGGCGGACAGGGCATCGCAGCCGTCATCGAGAACGTCGCGTAGAAAAAATATATTGACCGTGCCAACCAGGGCGCACCCTTGCGGTCGCCCTGGTGGAATCGCTTTCACCATCCTTTGTCTATCAATGAGCCGTCCACCCGCAATCTATCGTCATTGCGCTGCCCGTTATGCCACTCGCATCATCGGAGCAGAGGTAACCCACGAACTTCGCAACCTCGTCCGGCTCCAGCAGGCGATGAATAGGCGCTTCGGCCACCATAATCTTCTCAACCACTTCGGATTCTGGAATGCCATGTACCTTTGCCTGCGAAGCAATCTGTTTCTCCACCAGCGCGGTTCGCACATAAGAGGGGCAGATCGCATTGCACGTCACGCCATGTTCCGCACCCTCAAGCGCCGTCACCCGCGTCAAGCCGATCAGGCCATGCTTGGCGGCCACGTATGCAGATTTGAAAGCTGAAGCTCTCAGCCCGTGAACCGAGGAGATATTGATGATCCGCCCCCAATGCTGCGCGTACATCCCCGGCAACACGGCCTTCGTCAGCACGAACGGCGCCGTCAGCATGATATCGATAAGCAGCCGCCACTTCTCCTCGGGAAACTCCGTAATCGGCGCAACGTATTGGATGCCCGCGTTATTGACCAGGATATCGACCTTGCCCTCGGCAGCAGTAGTATCCGCTACCAATCGCAGGCAATCCTCATCCCTGGACATATCGGCTTTCTGAAAACGCGCTCCCGGCAGTTGAGCTGCCTCGGCGCTTCCATGCTCTACATCGATATCCGACAGTGTTACCCGGGCACCACGTCCCGCCAGGTCGCGCGCGATTGCCAGGCCAATGCCACTGGCAGCGCCCGTTACAATAGCCACTTTTCCTTCCAGTATCGTCATCGCGTTTGTCTCCTTACTCGTATCATCAGCGATGGTTACTCCGCGGGAGCCTGTGCGTTCACACTGAGATTCTGCTTGCTTGCCTGAGAAAGACGTTTCTGCCGTGCCAGCGTCGTCTCAATCACGCTCACAACTGCCAGTGCCAGGATCAGGTGCAGCAATGGGGCCACCAGGCCATCGATTACTCCGACCAGTTGCAAATAGCCCACCAGCATGGTGCAGACGGCCAGCAGGACGGTCAACCCTTGAAAAGCGCGAATATTGCCGCCCGCCGGTACCGGCAAGAATAAGACCGTAATCGAGAGCAACAACACCAGCACCGCGCAGGTAATGTGTATCGCGATCAGCGTAGTCATCAAACTGCCCGTTTGCTCATTAATATTAAATATCCACATGAATAGACCGATAAGCAGCGCCAGCGTCGCGAACAGGCGCAGCGACATTTTCACTCCAGTTGTCAATGTACACCTCGATTTTCATAGTTTGTTTGCCAGGTATTTCAAATACCCTCCTCGCATTGTAACCTGTTCCGAAGTTCTTGCCAATAGCCTGTCAAAACCTACACGTGCAAGAAACCGCTCACCAGCAGCGCAATGACAATCAGCAGTGCCGCCTGCATATCACCGTTGAAATTGGTTGCCATCAGCTTCAGGTATTGCTTCAGGTCGCCCCTGGCATCCCGCAAAGCGAATTGTACCGGAATGATCGTCAGCGCGGCAATGATACTATACCATGGCAGCGCTCGTAAAAAAATATCGATCAGCAGCACAATCGCTATCAATAGCAACAAAAAGGCCCCCACGATGCGCGCCCCATGCTCCCCCAATGCCACAACCGGCGTCACTTTGCCCACCTGCTTGTCGGCCCGCCAGTGCAAAAAATGATGGAAGTAGAGTACCACCATCGTATACAGACCAATTGGTAGGGAAGCAAGTAGTGCCGTCAATGTAACTGTGCCGGACTGAGTATAGTATGAACCAACGACCGGCAAAATGCCGAACGAGATCAGGATATCCAGTTCGCCAAGCCCGCGCCCAATATATGCCAGGCGCAACGGTGGCGCAACGTAGAAAAAGGCCAGCAGGAAACCGAGCGCGCCAAACGCTAACGCCCATGGCCGGAAGAGGCTCAATACAATGCCGCAGATGAGGGCAATCGCGAAACAGGAAAACGCCAGTACGCGGTAGGTTCGCAATGAGAGTTTGCCATTGAGCAGGAACGTCGAACCAGTAGCCACCGTCTGTCCCTCCGGCATAATCCGCGCTGCGGCCTGGTCTGCTCCTTCGCTGAAATCGAATACATCGTTGACGACATTGGCTCCCAGGTGCGCGGCTAACGCTCCAATAAGGGTCAGCGCGAATAATCCCCAATAAAATGGCGAACCCTGCTGCCACGCCAGAATCGAACCAATCAGTACCGGCGCGAGCATCACCGGCAATGTGCGCGCTCGCGTTACCTGCAAAAAAAGCTGCAATCTATTCATATACGTTACTCCCCGCCAGAGGACTCCTTGTTAAAGCTAACCTCTGTATAGAGGGGGCCTCCTGTCAGGTCCGTGATGCGCAGCCAGTTTACCCGCAGTTCTACCGCCGCGGTGGGAACCATGGCAATAAATCCTGCTGCTGCCGCCGACTTTCTCCCCAGGTTTTCGCGCACGGCTGCAACGGCGCTATCATCGGTCAGAATGTGGGCCTCGGCTGTCGCTTCAAGCCAGATCGTCGGTTCGCTGGGACCAATAAAGAGACCCACGCGCGGGTTTTCGCGCAGGTTCGCCAGCTTGCGCGATGACGTAATGAAGGTCCCATACAGCTTCAAACTGCTATCGCTGTCAGCATCCTCAACGAAAAATACGCGCGTAACGTAGGGTTGACCATCGTGCATTGTGGCAATCGCCATCGTATCATATTGTGCGAGAAACGCAGAAACCTTCTCGCCAGTCGTATCATCCATAGTTATTTCTCCTTTGGGGCTCTACACACTTGCCCGATTCTAAAAAGCTCCTCTATGCATATCATAGTGCCTGCGTTCCAATAGCTCCCTGCTCCCGCGCGTGCCACCATTCCCGCAATGAGTAACATAGATGCTCATCATTTAAACGAATAGCGCAAATCCCATCCAATTCCACCTTATTCTTGGACGATATGCGCACAAAGGACACCCACCAGTGAGCAAATCCCGTATCTTGGGTCACACCCAGGATTTCCGAATGAAACCTGATTTGTTCCTGAGCCTGTGTCTCTTCGGACCAATAGCGATAAATGGCCGTGCGACCATGCATCGGCTCCTCAAATGGATTTTCATGATAGATGGCATCCTCCGTAAAAAGTGCTGCCGCCGCATGTGGGTCGCGATTCTCCCAGGCCCGTCCTAACGTCTCGAACCAGGTTTTGAAGGATTCATAATCCATCCGTTTTTTTCCTTTCATCGTATAAAGCAGGATAATATGCCGTTATTATAGCGTCAATTCTGATGGTCACACCGGGCAGAAGGTCAGTTCCAAATTGTACGATAGGGCAGTGTTAGTCATTAACGTGCTTGACTCCACTTGACGATAGGTGTACGATAACCACAGTTGGTAACAATCGTTACTGGCTATTTTCATTATGTCGGGGGAAAAGTCCATGTTGGAACGTGAAGCTATCCGTTGGTTGCAACTGACATATAAAGTACCGAGCGAGCCATCGCAAAAGCGTGTCTGGGTCTGGCGGCGTTTACAGAATCTGGGCGCTTTTGCGCTTCAGAATTCGGTGTATCTGCTCCCATATTCGGAAGAGGTAGAAAAGCAATTTCGCCAGTTGGCGCATGAAATTCGCGAGATGGGCGGCGAAGCAAGCATCTTTTCGGTCGTAGCGCTCGACACCGCCGATGAACGCCGCATTCTCGAGGTAATTGTCGAAGCTCGAAATAACGAATACAACACGGTCATCAAAGTTTGCGCGCGTTTCCTCGCCAAGGCCAGGACAGTCGTCGAAACCCAGAACTGGAACGAGCAGGTGCATGCCGAATTTGCCGAAGTGCTGGAAAAAGTGCATGTGCTGTTCCGTACCGCCAAACGGCATGATATGCTCGGCTCCCTGACCGCCTCAAAACGCGCCGCTGCCGCCGAGTCGCTGGCAGTATGCGAACAGCTTTTCCGCGTGCTGCTCGACCAGGAATATAGCCGCGCCCGCCGCTTGCTGGAAATGCACAGCGACCTCCTGCCAGCCACAACTGAGCCGGAGATGGCGTCCTCAAGCGGCGATACTTCTATGGTCGCCGGGCACGTGGAGCAGGTACATTCACGTCGCAATGAGAGCGAGCCACCGGAACTACCAGTGTGAAATCTGACAATTTTGTGACATAGCATACAATCTGCGTAATTGTGAGCCAGTTCATAAAACCCATGCAACCAAACTGTTACTCCCTGCGTATATGTAATTGAAAGCCAGAGTAATGAAGACCAGAACGCTTTCAACATACATCTGGTTCTCTTTCACACGAGGGAAAAGGTTATGCAGAATCAACAATATGTTCGTCAATCCAATGGTGCCAAAGCCATCGCTATCGATAATCGCCAATTTCTTCTGAAAATTCGTCTCCTTCAACTGTTGGCTGTGCTTGCCTCTGCCGCAACCGCGTTGGGCCTGCATCTGATTTTTGCCCACTAAGGGTAAAGCGGCAGTTTCAATAAAAAAGGACACTCCTCAGGTAGATCAGGAGTGTCTTTTTGATTTCCTTGACCCCCACATACGCTAAAAATCGCACTACTCTTGCGCTTGCGCCCAGAAATGGGTACAATCGATAGTATTCAGACCATCCATAATGAAACGGGGTTAGTTTTTTGTTATGCATAAGCCCTCAACAGGCCCTGGCAGGACAATTGAGGCGCGGCCTGCGCACGATATTGCTCCTCGCCAGATGATCGTTACTACAAGCGTCGTTATTTTTGCCATTCGTGATTGGTCATTGTGGGTCTTATTGCGTGATAGTCCGTGGGGACCTCCCATGCGCCTGGTAGCCGGCTCAGAATCGGTAAATGATGCAGTGGATCGCACGCTGGAGGCCCTGCTCGTCTGGTCCGAACAGGCAACACTCCTGCGACTCAAGGCCGGTTGGCAGGAGCAGCAGATCTATATCTGGAAGAGTTCTGACCAGGGTTCCTCAGTTTCCTTGATCCACAGTCTCCTGCTACGCGCCAATCGCGATGAACTCCGTCCCAACCTGCACGAACATACTGTCCCCAGCTTGCGCGTCAGCTGGAAATCGGTTGCTGATATCGAATCGGGCCGCCATATCCTTGATCCCGAAGTCCAGCCTGTGCTTGAAGCAGCACTCCACTCCTTACGTTCGCAAGTGCAGCGCGACCCCGAAATTGTGCTGCGCTATCTCGCGGATATGGCGTCGATGGGCGCTTCCGATTCAGGGACTGAATGGTGGAAACAGGATACATCTAGACGCCGGGGTAAGGAAACGCGCCCCTTTTCCACTATGAATGAACCGGCAACCGGCGATGGCACACTGACACTGGCCGAGGCCACGTTGCTCTACAAAGCCTTTTTCCCCTTAGATGAACAGATCGACCTCTCGAACCTGCGTCGACGCTTCCTCGCTACCAACCGCCTCGAAGCACTGGATGAGGAACGTCCTGTCCGTGGCAAAGAACTCGATTGGCGCCGTGTCAGCCGCACCTATCGCTATCTTGATTCACCAAGATAATGACACGTTGAGCAGCAAAAAATCTTTCCCGAAAGTGATATTCTGATACAGTGAGCATAGAAGTTTGCAAGGGCATAACACTTGATAATCATCCTCAAAAGGAGCAAATACATGGCAAAAGTAACAACCGGCACCGGCGATACAGGCTATACCGGCCTGCTTGGCGAGCAGCGCGTACCCAAATACGACCCGCGCCCCGACACCTTCGGCACCGTCGATGAAGCCACCTCCGCCCTCGGCCTGGCGCGCGCTATGGCCCAGGACCCCAAAGTCAAACAGATCATTTACCAGATTCAGCAGGAGCTCTACCTTTTGATGGGCGAACTGGCAACACCGCCCGAAAACTACGAAAAAATGGGCCTCAAAATGACCATTGACCATGTCAAACGCCTGGAACAGGTAGAAGAGCAACTCAAGCAGGAGGTAGAAATTCCCAATAAATTTATTATCCCCGGCGACACCCTCGATGGCGCCGCGCTCGACCTGGCCCGCACCATCATTCGCCGCGCCGAGCGTATGGCCGTCAAGTTGCTACACGATGGCATCATCCAGAATGGCGAAGTTGTGCGCTACCTCAACCGCCTTTCAGACCTTGTCTTTATTCTTGCCCGCTATATTGAGGTGAAATCTTCACTGGCAGAATTGCCCGAATAGGCCATCTGCCCGGCGAAAAGACAAAAGTCCTACCCGTCATTTTTGCCTTGACTTACTAGAACATTTATCCTATACTGTCTGTGGATGCCCTCAAACAATTGTGACCCATTTAGCCCGAAATTAGCTTAACTAAAGGAGATTTTCACATGGCCCATCCTTTCGTTCACATCGAGATTCCCGCTGAAGATACCCGCGCGGCTGGTAAATTTTATGCTGATGTCTTTGGCTGGGAAGTGCAAACCGATCCAAATTTCGACTATACCATGTTCCAGGCTGAAGGTGGCCCCGGTGGTGGCTTCGTCGGCGTACATCAATCCACCGATGGCGGTATGGTTCAGTACAAGGTCGATAGCCCACTGCTCTATATTGGCACCGATGATATCGAGGCCTCGCTTGCGCAAGTAGAGGCGCATGGCGGCAAAACCGTGCTGCCCAAGACCGAAATCCCCGGTATTGGCTGGTTTGCCATTTTTACCGACCCATCTGGAAACCACATGGCGTTATTCACGAATCTGCCACGCGCATAATCCAATTCAGTCTTCATCTGTATAGATGGAATGATCACAACTTTACAAAAGATAGGGTGAATATCCAGTTCACCCTGTCTGAACCAGCATTCCGCGAAGTTGAATCCCCCAAAAATCCATACCCTCCCCGTCTATCCTTTAAACCAGATAATCCATGCGTATATAATAAAGCAACCATTTACATTGCCTCATTTCGTTTTTATCACGACATCTCGTCGCTAAGCCCGGTCAGAGGATGGAATAGATCATGGAACGCCAGTCTTTACAGGCTACCGCTGAATATAATCGTCTAATTACCGATGGTGATCCATGGCGACACTGGGGACCATATCTCAGCGAACGAGCCTGGGGTACCGTGCGCGAAGACTATAGCCCGGATGGCCGCGCCTGGGATTATTTTTCACATGATATGGCTCGCTCGCGAGCTTATCGTTGGAATGAGGATGGCCTGGGTGGCATCAGCGACGACAAAGGACGCATGTGCTTTGCCCTCGCGCTCTGGAATGGTTATGACCCCATCCTCAAAGAGCGTCTATTTGGTCTGACAGGCACACAGGGCAATCATGGCGAAGATGTCAAAGAATGCTACTTCTACCTCGATAGCACTCCCACGCACAGCTACATGCGCATGCTCTACAAATATCCGCACGCCGCGTTCCCCTACCGGCAACTGGTCGAAGAAAATGCCAGGCGCGGCAGGCACGACCCCGAATTTGAATTGCTGGATACAGGTATCTTCAACGACAACAACTATTTCGACATCTTCATAGAATATGCCAAAGCCGCCCCCGAAGATATTCTGATACGTATCCGCGCCATCAATCGCGGCAATCAACCGGCGCTACTGCACCTGCTGCCCACCCTCTGGTTTCGCAATACCTGGTCCTGGGGAGCAGAATCTGATCGCCCTCTTTTGAAACAGGGAAGTTCAAATCCGGTTGCAAAACTGAACCATTCCCACTCTCTCATGATAATCGAGGCCGAACACTCCATGCTGGGCAGCTACATGCTCTCCTGCGAGGATGCAGACGACCTGCTTTTCACAAATAATGACACCAACCACGAGCGCCTCTTTAGTGTGCCAAACTCCACCCCCTATGTCAAAGATGCCTTCCACGAGTATCTTATCCACGGTCGTCAGGAAGCCGTCAATCCTGCCCGTACAGGTACCAAAGCCGCCGCGCTCTACACTCGAACGATAGCTGCCAGGGCTACAGTGACCCTGTGTTTGCGCCTGACAAGAGTACAGGATGGGCAGTTTGTTGCTGTAAGCTCGCCTTTCGCGGACTTCGACCAGGTCTTTGACAGAAGGCAGCAGGAAGCAGATGAATATTATGCCGCTCTTCAACCTGCCGGTCTGGATGAAGATCAGCGACGCGTGCAGCGCCAGACGCTCGCGGGTATGCTGTGGAGCAAGCAGTTCTATCACTACATTGTTGACCTCTGGTTGAAAGGCGACCCGGCTCAACCCGCGCCTCCCTATCAAAGACGCTATGGGCGCAACGCCGAATGGCGCCATCTCTATAACGAGCGCGTAATGTCCATGCCCGATAAGTGGGAATATCCCTGGTATGCCGCCTGGGACCTGGCATTTCACTGCGTACCGCTTGCCCTGGTCGATAGCGAGTTTGCCAAAAGCCAGCTCTACCTGCTGATGCGTGAGTGGTACATGCATCCCAACGGACAGCTTCCGGCCTACGAATGGGCATTTGGCGATGTCAATCCACCCGTAATCGCCTGGGCGGCCTGGCGCGTCTACAAAATCGACCAGGAGCAGACCGGTCATGCGGACCGTGCCTTTCTGGAGGGCATGTTCCACAAACTGCTGCTCAACTTTACCTGGTGGGTCAATCGCAAGGACTCCGAAGGCAAGAACGTCTTCCAGGGCGGCTTCCTTGGGCTTGACAACATCGGCGTCTTTGATCGCAGCGCGCCCTTACCAACGGGCGGTTATATCGAACAGAGTGATGGCACTAGCTGGATGGGCATGTTCTGCCTGAATATGATGACCATTGCGCTGGAACTGGCGCTCAATAATCCCGTCTATGAGGATATCGCGCTCAAATTTTTCGAGCATTTCCTGGCCATAGCCGCCGCCATGAACAATATCGCCGACGAGGGGATCAAGCTGTGGGACAAGGAAGACGAGTTCTTCTATGACGTACTGCACCTGCCCGACGATTCCCACCTGCCCATCAAGATTCGCTCGCTGGTTGGCCTCATCCCTCTCTGCGCCGTTGAAACGCTGGAGCCAGAACTGCTCGATGCCCTGCCCCGATTCAGAGGTCACCTGACCTGGTTTCTAAAATATCGCCCCGACCTCACGCGTCTCGTATCGCACTGGCAGCAGCCCGACGCGGGTGAGCGTCGTCTGCTGGCGCTTGTGCGTGGCCACCGCATGAAATCCCTGCTCAAACGCATGCTCGCCCCGGACGAATTTCTAAGCGATTATGGTATTCGCTCGCTCAGCAAGTTTCATGCCGCCAACCCTTACGTCCTCTCTGTCGATGGAATCCCTTATACCGTGCAGTACGAACCCGCGGAGTCCCGTTCTGGTTTATTCGGCGGCAATTCTAACTGGCGCGGCCCCATCTGGTTTCCCATCAACTACCTGCTCATCGAATCCCTGCAAAAGTTCTATCACTACTATGGCGATGATTTTAAGGTTGAATGCCCGACCGATTCGGGCCGCTATCTCACCTTAAAGGAAGTCGCGGACGAACTTTCGCAGCGCCTCATACGCCTCTTCCTGCGCGATTTATCCGGCCATCGTCCCTTTAACAGCGGCAATGAGATCATGCAGCGCGACCCGCGCTGGCGCGATTATCTGCTATTCCATGAATACTTTCATGGTGAGGATGGCAGCGGTCTCGGCGCGAGCCATCAAACCGGCTGGACGGGCCTCGTAGCCATGCTGATCCAGCAGCAGCATACCCTTAGAGAAAATGACCCCATGGGTATCTCATCTGCTGAGGGCAGGAAGACAGCCCGTCTGAGCCATGAGATAACCGAGCGGAGTTAAATTTGTGTTGTCTATCTTCCCAAAATCGTTGTTGCCTGCGATGACAGTAACCCCCCACTCCCATGCGCTACCGCCAGCTTTGCCCCCTCCACCTGCCGCGGCCCACACTGCCCGCGTAACTGGCGCGTCGCCTCGATAATCAGAAAAATGCCTCGCATCCCTGGATGATTAGAGGAGAGACCGCCACCATCCGTATTGATCGGCAGTTGCCCGCCCAGAGCAATGCGACCATCCTGCACAAATGCACCCCCTTCGCCTTTCTTGCAGAAGCCCAGGTCCTCAAGCAGCAGCAGGACGGTAATGGTGAACGAATCATAAATCATCGCCATATCTATATCGCCGGGTGTAACCCCTGCCTCACCAAAAGCGCGTGGCGCTGTCATCGCGGCGGCGGTTACGGTCAAATCGGGCATCTGCGAAATGTGTGCGTGCGTATGGCTCTCGCTGCTGCCCAGCACAAAGACCGGCACCTGCTTCAGGTCGCGAGCGCGTTCCTCCGTCGTCACCAGTACCGCCCCACCTCCATCGCTGACCACGCAGCAATCGAGCAGGTGCAGCGGATCGGCAATCATACGCGAATTCAGCACGTCCTGCACCGTAATCGGCTCGCGGTACATGGCCAAAGGATTAAGCGCGGCATGCCTGCGCGTCACGACCGCGATTTCGGCCAGTTGCTCTGAGGTCGTGCCATACTGGTGCATGTGCCTGCGTGCCGCCATCGCATATGCTCCCACCAGCGTATTGCCATAAGGTGCTTCGTAGGTCGCTTCGGGAATAGTCGCCGGACGCCCACCTGTGCCAATCATGCGACCGCGGCTGGATAGCTGGTTGCTGGCATAGGTAATCAGCGCTACCTCGCACTTGCCCGTCCGTATCGCTGCCACCGCGTGATTAAGATGCGCCTCGAAGGAAGAGCCTCCAATGGTGGTAGTATCGCTGTAGCGCGGAAATATCTGCAGGTATTCGCACAGCATCACAGTCGGCATGCCCAGCGAGTGCGAGCTGCAGAAGACGCCATCGATATCATCCTTGCGCAGCCCGCTCTCTTCCAGCGCCCGCCACGTGGCCTGCGCGTGCATCTCCATCTCGGTCAAATAAGGTACGCGCCCGTAGTCCGACTCGGCAACCCCAACAATGGCAATGCGCCCGTTGTATGAAGGCATCAATGGAAACTCCTTTCTGCCCGCTGTTTTGCATTCCGATCCTGCGTCAGGAGGTCTCCTGCTTGCACCTGTTCAATGGCAATGCCCGAAACGGTAATCAACCAATCGCCGACTTGCCATATTCCTGATTCGAGAGCTTCATGTGTAGGACGCACAAAATGGCTTCCCTCAATACACACAGCATAGCCACTGCCTGCTCGTGTCAATATGATGGCCTCTTTCGCTATATCGATTTTTCCAGCATGAACAGGGCGCAGGTGGAGGTCAACCCATCCCTCTACTCCGTCCACGTTGCGCATTGCCGGTAGATTTTTGATGAGAGGACCACTAAGGGTACAACGCCGAATTTCATATATGGCAGCATCTGTTTCCCAGAACTGGCTGTTCTCATTTCGATCCATGAGATATTTCTCCTTGTTCCTCTCGAATCCGGGCAAGAGTTGTAACGTGGAATGTAATTGGAATATACTCTTATCATCGCTCATTATACCTGATCTCTCTGAAGAATGTGAGGAGCACCTATGCCAGAAAACATCTCTCCCAGGCCCAAACCATTACCTGTTGTCACAGATGAAAATCGTCCATTCTGGGAGGGATGCAGGCAAGGCAAGTTACTGCTTCAATATTGCCTGCAATGCCAGAGCTACCAGTTCTATCCACGCCTGTATTGCATGCATTGCGGCTCCACCACGCTGAAATGGAAAGAGGCCAGCGGACGTGGCGTGGTCTACTCCTACACCATCATTCGCCAGAACAAATCCCCCGAATTCGTCAACGATACTCCCTACAACCTCGCCATTATCCAACTGGAGGAAGGACCGCGCATGCTCTCCAACATCGTGGATATCGACCTGGCAGACCTGCGCGTTGATCTCCCGGTGACGGTCGTGTTCGATCCGGTCAGTGAGACGATGAGCCTGCCCCGTTTCCGGCCATTACTGTAGTTTAGTAAATACTCCGGCAAAAGGCCGATGAATCACTCCTCACGGCTGTGCTGTAGGGGCTGAATCACTCGGATGACCGGTTTTGATGGTGAAAATTCATGATCGGCCCCGCGTCCATCCCCGAACGAGTTTGTCAAAAAAGATCGGCCTCGAGTTGATTCCCACAGTATTTTGTTAAGGTCTATGAACGCGTTTTTATGGCGAAGAAGGCTGAAATACGGCATCCCCCTCAATCTGAGCAGGTAAATTTATCTGGGTCTGTCCCGAACCATCGGCATTCATGATCCATATGGTTCTTTCAATGTCTCGTAGATGCTCTCCAGAGCGTTCAGAGCGCGTAAAGAGGATCTTTGTCCCATCGGGCGACCAGCTTGACGGTTCGGAGGAATCGACTGCCGTTGCATTTTTCGTCAACTGTACCAGGTGAGAGCCATCAGCATTCATCACATAGACGGCCGATTGGCTGACACTCTGACCTGCGCCAGCAGATACAAATGTGGCGTATCCATAGAGAATCTGCTTGCTATCCGGCGACCAGACCACAGGTCCATACTGCCCCGCAGTTCGGGTGAGTCGCTCAAGGCCGGAGCCATCGGCATTTATGAGGTAGATGCCTGAGAGCGATGGATCGTTATCCATCGAGACAAAAGCGATCTTTCTACCATCGGGCGACCAGGCTGGCCATTCCGCCTCTATGCTTGTAAGTAGAGGCCGTTTCTGAGAGCCATTGGCGTTCATTATAAAATATAACTAGCAAGCCATAAATTGCTCATAATGCTCTCCTGGAGGATAGGAAAAGCCAATAAAATTTTCTACATGTTATGCATTAATAGTGCGAAGTCTACTTGTTGTTTTCAAACAAACATATTATAATGTGTTCGTGTAAACCTTGTCAAGAGATGTCAGTTGGATTATTCTTCAATTATGCAAGATTGAGAGTGAGTTAGCGCAGAGCTGATTGATGGACACGCATAGCAACAAGTCACCCAGGTAGCCAGATAGGTTGTGCGTTTGGAGTTGTTATTAAGAAGGCTCTCTCAAATGGAGAATTAAATAATTAGGCACAACAAGAAGGCTCCCGCGTCCCAATTGCTGGACAGTTACTCTGTCAACAATAACTCTAGGTTGGTGGCAATTGCGGCAGACCTGGCGTTTGCTACTCGTTGTGGGTATAGGTGTGCTGGTTGCCGTAATCCTGGTATGTGCAGTGCCTCCCTACTCGCAGATCACGATGAGCGTCGGATTGCGCGATACCCTCAAAACATCATCTATTGGGCCATATGTGAAAGTGCAGGGCATTGGCGAAGATGTATCACAGACCTCCATTCAGAGTATCACACAGCAGCTGGATCAAGAGATGCGGCAACATCTAAATGGCTACCTGGCGGGTCCCGTACAATTTTCCGTGCAGCACTCTCTCGCCTTGTCAAAGCCAACTCCCGGGCCAGAGGGGAAAACGACCTTTCAAGTAGAGCGCGATCAGGTTGCCCTGATCGGAACTGACATACCACTTGCGGCGGAGCATGTAAAACTCCTCCAGGGGCGACTGCCACAGGTGTTCAGCAACCCGGTCGAAATTGCTATCACCCCCCAGACGGCTGCTCTGCTGCATGGAGCCCCAGGCTCCATGCTCTTTGTCCAATTCAGCTTTACTCAGTCTTTCCAGGAAGCTCCTTTTCAGAAAACGGTCACGATCAATCTACCACTGCGCATCGTGGGCCTCTTTACTCCTGCAACGGATAACGATTCATTCTGGCATGGTGAAAGTTTTCAGCCCGGACCGCTTGCTCAGCCATCGAGCGCGGTTGAAGAACCCCCGACACGCTACCCGGTACTCACGTCCAATACGGCCTACCTCTCAGTGCTGGAGCAGGAGATCCAGCATGCCGCGCCACCGAATCAATTCGTGAACTCGGTCCTTACCACCAACCTGCAGTTCTTCTGGTATTATCCGCTGAATACTTCGCGCTTCGATGTCAGCGATCTCAATACCCTGATTATCCAACTCAATCAAGTATTGGGCAATCTCTCCGACAATCCCATCTATCCTCCCTACGTTGAAAAGACGGCTGCCAGTGGCCCTCTCGATACGCTGGCTCTCTATAGCAGCCGTGTCGCTGTGGTGAATATTCCGTTGACGAGCATGGCCTGCCTGATTGTGTTGCTGGTCTTGCTCTTTGTCAGCCTGATGACAGATGTGCTGGTGAATCGTCAATCCGAAGCGATGGCGCTGCTGCGGAGTCGAGGCGCAAGTCGTCGCCAGGTGTTCGTCGCGCTGGTCACGCAGAGCATCGGTGTGGGATTACTCACGCTTGTCCTGGGACCGGTTCTAGCTGTCTTCGCCGCACTTTTACTGGCTCATACGCTGCTCTCGCCTGCCGACCAGGGCGCGATCAATGTGCTTACGACAAAGAATTTGTTATCGATAGCATGGAGCTTGCGCTGGCTGGCACTCTTAACCGTAGGGATGGGTGTGTTCGCGATGATCATCTCTATCGCGCTGGCTATGCGTGCGGATGTGCTAGCCATACGCCGTGAAGTCGCACGTTCGACCTATCGACCACTCTGGCAGCGCCTGCGGTTAGACCTGCTGGCCGCGGTTGTTGCCCTCGTAGGTTATGGTTTCTCCGTATATATCACCGCTCCTGGCATACTTGACGAGCGTGTGCGTGTACTGATCCTGCCACCGGTTACAGTTGTAGGTGCGCTCTTTTTACTGCTTGGATGCAACCTGTTGCTACTGCGTTTTCTCCCGCAGCTCCTCCGTTTTGCGGCGCAACTGGCCGTGCGCGGACGCAGCGCAACACCGGTGCTGGCATTAGCTCAGATGGCACGGGCACCGCGGCAGGCAATGCGCGCAGTATTGTTGCTCGCGCTCGCACTCGCTTTCGCCATCTTTACCCTCGCGTTTATGGCCTCTCAGCAGCAACGTGTCCTCGACGTAGCGGCCTTTCAGGTTGGGGCAGACTTCAGTGGTACGCTTCCTTTGAATGCTCTAGCCGGCGCAGATACCTGGAAGCAGCAGGAGCAGGAATACCGGAACATTCCAGGTGTCACATCCGCTACTATAGGCTATAGCAACCTGCTGCCGGTATCCGACGGTTCGCTGAACACTTCTGTGGATCTGCTCGCGGTCGATGCCACAACCTACGGGCAGACAAGTATCTGGACCGCTCAAGATGCATCCCAGCCTGTGCAATCGCTCATGTCCCAACTGATTGCTGAACGCGCAATGGCCGGCCAGGGAAAAGCCGTTGCAGCCATTGTCGATGCAGCAGCGGCCAATCTGCTGCACCTGTCGATTGGTTCGCACTTCACCATCAATAATGTGAATGATCCAGTGAATGCTGTGGTAGTTGCCGAAGTGGGATATATCCCAACGATCAGTGATAGCGCAGAGGTGAGTGGGACGAGCGATACCTCTTCTTTCGGTGGCGTCCTGGTCGATTATCAGAGTTATGCGGCCTACTTAAGTATCGTTAATAATGCCGGCGTGACACCAACCACAGTCTGGCTGCGAACGCGCAATGACGCGGCCTCGCTGGCAGCAGTACGAGCGGCTCTCAGTAGAGGGAACTTGCAGTTAAGCGGAGTGAACGACCGCCTTGCGACCATAGAGGCGTTGCGCCATGACCCGTTATACCTGGCACTCTCCGGTCTCATCATCATTGGAGTGGTCACGACAATGCTCCTGGCCGTCGTAGGAAATCTGGTCCTCTCCTACTTGTACACACGTAGTCACGTGGTCAACTTCGCAGTAATGAAGGCCCTCGGCAGCACGTCACAACAGGTGGCGCGTGTACTGCTATGGGAGCAAGGCATGGTGTATGCAGCGGCTATTATCCTGGGCATCAGCTTTGGGGCACTCTTCTCGTTAATTGCGCTTCCAGGACTGGTGTTTACCGGTGTCGCTCTACAGAATGGGAATGCAAACCAGATCAGTGGGGGGCAGTTTTATATCTTGCAGAATGTACCCCCTGTGCAAGTGGTGATTCCGGCCTGGTTGCTGATCATAGTACTCGGCATTCTCTTGAGTCTCTGCCTGGTTGGCATGAGTATGATGGTGCGTATAACAGCGGGATTATCCGTCAGTAGAGTACTCCGCTTGAGCCAGGATTAAGCATGTCACATTTTTGCCTTTTAAACGATTACTATAATGGAAGGGAACCATTGTGATCACAACCAGAATACCTGAGGTTCCCATTGCAAAAATGTGAACTACTTCACAGACACGCTGTGATACTTTCCTGCAAAATAACGTAAAACAATATGGCCTTTCCTGGCCGTTGTTGATCTGCTCATTGAAATGAGACAAAACGCTTGATGTCTGCATTATCCTCCTTAAAGGGTCTGAGTTCAGCACCCTATAGAATATCTGGGACCGTATGAACGTACTGGAAGATGAGCAGCAGCTCACTCTCGCAGCCTGTCAAGGTTCCGTGGAGGCGTTCGAAACGCTCGTGACCTATTATGAGCCACGTATTCGACGCATGCTTTACAGTCTGACGCAGGATGTGCAATTAACGCAAGACCTTTGCCAGGATACCTTTCTTGCTGCCTATCGTGCCCTGCCGCGCATGAATGGAGAGGAGCTTCGCTTTGCCCCCTGGCTCTATCGCATTGCGCTCAACCAGGTGCGCAGCGAATGGCGGCGTAGAAAGCATGTCACCATGGTCCCGCTCTTGCCTCCACAAGGTTCGAACGACGAGACCTTCGATGAACCCAGCGAGGAATACCTGGTGAGCGAAGAGCGTTTTGAAGAGCAGGTAGTTGTACGTGACCTGGTCCAGCGGGTGTTGACGCAGCTCCCAACAGCTTCGGCCTTGTGCCTGTTGTTGGATGCCGAGGGATTCTCGTATCGCGAGATAGCAGAGACGTTACAAGACTCGTTATCCGCCGTACGCAGTCGCTTATCCCGTGCGCGGCATGCGTTCCAACAAATCTACACGCGGCTCGATCAGGAGGGACGTTTTTGAATCAGAAAGACTGGAATGGCTTTCAACCCTGTCCATTCAGCGCTCATTGCCTGCGCCTGATTGATGACCTGGATTCACCGTCGATTGCACAACAATTTGAGAAAATTTCGATCACGCAGGATATCCAGGACGAATATCTACTGGCCCAGTTGCGTCTCCATGTGCCAGATTGCCCCACCTGCACCGCTGTACTTACCCATGCGCGACGAGTACGCTCCCGGCAGCGCGCCGCTTTATATAGCCTATTGCAGGAGAATGAATCAAAAGTTCCTTCGATGATCCCGCAAATTTTTGCCGCGATTTATCGCGAGCAAGACAACGGTCTGCCAAATACAAAACGCGCGCAGTATTATCTCGAAGAACTGGTCGTCTCGCCTGGCGCTGTTACACCTCACCATAACGGCAATAGTAATCATAAACTTGTAGGAGAACACCAGGCTTCCGTTCGCTCGCGCAATATCCTGCGTAATGCCTTTTCGCTGGCAACGATTGCGGCGCTCATTTTTGCAGCTATCGGCATCTTTAGTCACGTATTTGTATCCAGTTCGCCCGCTGTGATTTTTGGGCCGCATCTAAATACTGCTAGCGATCAGAGTGCGGCTATTCATCCTGCCCCCCTGGCTCCTGATCGGCAGAGCTTCAGCTCGTTCGTGATCGGCCTTACCGTGCTTTCGGCCAGTTCTGCCATCGGAATGACAAGTATCTATAACTATGATGCTGCCACCAGCAAAAAGCAACCACTTGGACAGCCATTTGCAGCCTCTTCTGTCCAACTCGACGGCATTACTCCAGATGGACAGAGCTTGCTCCTTCATTATGTCAGTGGCAATCGCGTGTTCTATCAGGCGATGCAGCCCGGTACGAAAACCGCCTCCTTTTATCAACTCAATGCTAACGATCGGGACGCCGGCAACGCCATCTGGATGGACGATAGTCACGTGTTCGTCGCCGGTGGAGAAAACGGAGTGGTAGAGGTGAATACCCGCACAGGCAGCCCCGTTCGCCAGTTGCCCGCCCCGAGGACAATTCACCTCGCGTTCTATCACACACCTTACCTGTACTATGTTTCCGGCCTGCCCATTCAACAGGGTACGTGGCCCGCACTTTACCGCATCGATACGACGAACCCCTATCAGCTGCCCCAGCGCATTTCGATGCGCTCGCCCGACTCCACCTTCTGGCTCAGTCCTGATGGCGGCAAAATCATCTATCTCAACAAAGGCCCCGATGGTAAAAAGGGAATCTATGCCGTGAATGCTGATGGCACCGATTCGCAACTGCTGCGCTCAGGTGATGCCATACCCATCGGGTATAAAGATAACCATACCCTGATATTTATGCAGGAAATAAACGACAGATTCCAGGTCGTACAATTGGTGACCGCTCCAAAGCAAAAAGAAACCATCGTCATGAATGACGCCGCCCCCGGAGCAACCTCCTTGTGCGATCACCAGGTTCCATCCGCAGACTCGCCCATTTGTGACAATGATATTGCACTGGCTCCTCTTGGAAACGACCTCATTCTCAATGCCTATTACCCAGGTGGCAAACACCGGCTTATATTCGATGATCTCACCTTGAATAAGTCAAATATCCTCATACCGGGCCTCGATAGTCATACCCAGGTGCAGCTGCCTGGTTGGGACGCGATGCCTGTCCCTGGAACCGGCTCGTCCCCAACAACGGTGCCGGCCAATAGCCAATCTTCCAACACAGGGCCAGAAGCATCTGTATCAGCTTATTCGCCTATGATACCGGCTCGACAAGATCTCTGCTATATAAAGCCATACGCGGATTGATACCCTTTTGTGTCATAATGGTTGGCACCCTATCGTGTCATTCTGAGCGAACATTCCTTTCGAGCGAAGCGAAAGGTTTAGAATGACATGACTCACTCATGCTTACAGATTTGGTTGTGAAATTTCATGATCCGCCCCTGTCCTTTGCCGGGTTATTTTGTGAAAACTCACTATATCCCGTATTCCTCCGCGACGCGCTGTTTCCAGATTCTCACCCTCGATAGTCCCGCCTCGCGCATAATCTCCTCTGTCAATCGATGGGCCTGGGCTACTTCCCGAGGTTTATGCGCATCCGAACCAACGCTTACCGGCGTTCCCTGTGCGGCGCAGGCTTTTGCCAGCCTTCGCACCAGGCTGGGATACGTCAGCACATCGTACCCATTGATCTCCAATGCCACATCACAACGTGCTGCCTCCGCCGCCAATCGTTCCAGTTCCTCGTCAAAATTGGGTGGTAGATGAGGATTACCAACTCGCATCCGCACCGGATGGCTCACAAGGCTGAAATAGCCGCTGTTCACCGCATCTCGCAGCAAGCCGAAATAGCGCCTCCACAGATCTTGACCAGCTTCCTGGCCCATATTACGATGCCTCTCGAATAAGAGGCCATCGATCTCGTGTACAGAGCCGATTAGAAAATCCCAATCGCAATCACCTATGGCTGCCTGAATTTCCTCGTTCTTGCCGGGAATAAAATCCACCTCCATGCCCAGGCGTACATCAAAATTCGCCAGCCGGCCAGCCGTCCATACCTCCTTGATATAATCAGCAAAAGAAAGCATCACTCCTTCTTGCGGCAGGTGTTCAAGAAGAGAACGAATCTCCTGCATCTGAAAATCATGCTCTGAAAGCCCCAGTATTCGCAGCCCCTTTTCGCGCGCGGACTCCACCATTTGCAAGGCAGAACTGCGCGAAACATGGCTATGAAAATCTGTATCGATGGTCATAATAAGCCAGAACTCCTTTTGCCCCCGAATGGAGAATGATAGAGTGAAAGAATATTACATCCGCCCGGCCTGAACCGTACCCAAAAACCCGGCCAGATAATATATACTATATACCAGTTCTTCTCAAGCGTCGAATAACAGGTGATCACCCAGAAGCGAGCCAGGTGACTTCTGGGTGATCACCTGCCGAATAACACAAAGGGATTGTGAAGGTATGGCCGCATCTACTACAGAGCATATCGTGATTATTGGGGGTGGGGCAACCGCTGCGTTGAGTGCCGTCCGGCTGGCGGAGCGCGGCTTTCGCGTCACCGTCCTGGAAAAAGCCCATATCGGCAATGGCTCTTCCAGCCGTTCGTCGGCGGGTATCCGGGCGCAGTTCAGTACGGAAGAGACCGTTGTTGGCATGCGCTACAGCCAGTGGTGGTACAGCCACTTCCATGACATCTTACATAGTTCTTTCGAGGTGCGCGAGCAGCCCGTAATCCATCAGAACGGCTACCTCTTCCTCTACGAATCTCCCGACGCCATTCCAGCATGGCAACTGCGCAGGCGCCGCGAAGTTGCTCACATCTGGCAGCACGCGCAGGCAACCGCCGCCATGCAGCAACGCCTGGGACTCCCGGTTGAATTGCTAACTCCGCAACAGGTGCAGGAACGCTGGCCGCACCTGTTGCCTGATCGCTTAATCGGCGCATCCTGGTGTCCAACCGACGGCTTTCTCAACCCCCATATGATCTATAACGAAGGGTTCAGGCGCGCGCAGGAACTGGGCGTGCGAGTAGAGCAGCAGATCGAGGTGCTTGGCGCCGTACTTCATGAGAATCGCATCACATCGCTGATAACAAACAAGGGGACGTTCGAAGCGGATTGGTTCGTCAACGCTACCAATGCCTGGGCTGCCCGTGTGAGTCCTCGCATTGGCGGCATGCCGTTACCGGTTGCTCCTACTAAGCGGTATCAATATTTCCTCAAACCGGCGCAGCCCATCATGAGTGCTGAGCAGTGGCAGCGCCTGCCCATGACGATCTATGGTCTGGGCAGCTACCGCGGCGCGCACTCGCGGCCAGATCACGATCTACTGATGATGATGTGGGCGCACGAGACAGAGCCGGAACCACAGTTCACTGACGCCGACCAGGACCGCGTTGACCCGCCCTTCCGTTCCGATAACGGGATCGATAACTATGGCTACGCTATCCTCGAGCAAGTCGAGCAATTCTCGCCGCAGCTTGCCAATGCAGGCGGTCTGATCGCTACAACCGGCGGCTTCTATGGCGTCACACCCGATGCCAACCCTCTCATTGGCCGCGACACGCAGCAGGAAAATCTCATCCATGCCGTCGGTTTCTCAGGCCATGGGCTGATGCACGCTCCCATCACAGCATTCCTGATCGAAGCCATCCTCGCCGGAGATGTAAAAAACGGCCACGTCCGACTGCCTGCCCCATTTGATCAGGCCAGCATAGACTTGCATACATTTGCTCCTGGCCGCACGTTTGATAGCTCGCACCGGGAAACGTTCGTCCTTTAAGGCCGGATGGGCTATATTGCTTTACTCTTTTACAACAGATATAGCAAACCCATCCGTAAAATTATCATCCATAGCGAGGTCGAGCGAAACCAGGCGCGGATCGCTGGCAATACGCTGGTTATACTCGAAGACTCCTACCGAACCTTCATCCATAGGGTCTCCAAATCCCCTGCCGCCGCGAATGCAATTATCCGCTACAATGATGCTGCCCGGGCGTGTCAGGCGCAGCGCCCATTCCAGGTACTGTGGATATGGCTGCTTATCGGCATCAATGAAAACGAGGTCGAACGGTGCTTCACTTTCCATCTGCGGCAGCAAATCAAGCGCTTTACCGACTCGTACCTCCGTCCGATCGCTCAAACCGGCCCTGGCAAAGGAATTGCGCACCACCTCAGCATGCGTAGGATTGATTTCAAGCGTGATAAAGCGGCCACCGGCAGGCAAGGCACGCGCCAACCAGATACCACTATAGCCGCCCAGCGCCCCAATCTCCAGGATTTTACGCGCCTGGCAGGCCGCTGCCAGCAATTGCAGGAATTTGCCCTGTACCGGCGAGATCTGAATCTCTGGTAACCCCGCCTGTTTAGCTGAAGCAAGAGCATTGCGCAGCGCTTCGTCCTCATGCGCAAAAATACGCTCGATATGGTCCTGTATCCGTTGACGGACCTCTTCATCCCGTCGTAAAGTCGCCAGTTCGTCATTCATATCCGGCATATGATCATAAACCTCATATCTCTAGTTGTTCATCGATGGATATAATGAATCTTCACAAAATACCCCGGCATCAGGCCGGTTATTAATTTTACCATCTAAAACCGGTCATCCGAGTGGTCCTGGCCATGGCATTCTGAGCGCAGCGAAGAATCTGTGGTCGGACGCAGATTCTTCGCTGCGCTCAGAATGCCATGGCCACAGGGTACTTCCCGATTTTGCTGGTAAAAATTCATCATCGGCCCTCAAGACTGTGCCGTAGAGGCCGATTGATCGCGCCCACCGCCGATTCATCGGCCCTCAAGACTGTGCCGTAGAGGCCGATTCATCGGCCCCTGGAATTGCCTGGCTATTCTGTTCAATCCCATTCTAAATATGTTACTTCGCCACCGCCACATGTTCAACATTGGAGCGGGCAAGTGTCTGTTCAAGCATCTCCAGGTCGATTGCAGCATAACAATCAATGAAGATCTCCCGCGCCTCGGCCAGCATCGCAAGGGCCTTCTGCCTCTTGCGTTCCAATAATGTCAGGCTAAAAGAGTACAGCGTGCGCGCATATTCCAGCCGAAATTCGTGTTCGCGGAATATCCGCAACGCCTCCTCAAAATGCCTGTTCGCCCCCTCGCCTTGCCCCTGTGCCATCAGAATACGTCCAATCAAGCGATGTGTCCGCGCCAGTTCACGCGTGATCTGGTGTTGGCATACCTCCTCAAGCGTTCGCAGCGCCCTTTGCCTTGCCGTCTCCAGGTCATTGAACAAGAAAGACACCAGCGCCATCACACGTTGTCCCTCCACTATCACCTCAACCTGCAAACCCTCCAGCGCCAGTGCCCTCTGTAAAGCTGCCCTCGCTCTCAAAAGCAGGCCACGACAAACGGGATGCTCCAGTAGCGCGTGTTCTCCTGGATCGACCAATTGCAAGTTGCAGATCGTAATTGCCTGCGTCACCCGCAGCTCTGCCAGCGCAATCAGCGCATAGGCAATAATGTTGTCGTTCTTAATTGATCGCCCAAGTGATAGGGCGCGTCGAATGTGTTCCAGTGCCCCGCGCAGGTTGCCCTGGTCTTTCAGGGCTTGCGCGAACTCCACGCAGCACCAGCTCAGCTCCCGCCGGTCGTTGATACGTTCCGCCACCTCCAGGCTGCGCTTGAAATATGCCTCCGCTCCTAATAAATCGCCGCAACGCGCCAGCACATCGGCAAGATTTCCGGTGGCAAACGCAATATTTGGCAGGTCCCCCATACGCTCCGCCAGCTCAAGCGAGCGTTGAAAATAGGCGCGCGCAACCGAATTTTCCGCCTTCATCGTATAAGCGGCCCCCAGGTTGCCGCATACCTGCGCCATCGCCATCACCAGATCATGCCGTTCAAAAATCGTCAGCGCGATATTCAGATGCTTGAGCGCCTCCCCATTATTGCCCGCCATTGCCTCTGTGATGCCAAGCATCTCGTGCGCGCGTCCTAATTCCAGTGGATTCCCGATCACCGACCGTTCCGTGCGCGTCTCCAGTTCGGCATGCGCAGCGTCTATCTGCCTGTTGCGATACTCGTTATACCTGTCCTGGTTTTCGTTGACCTGCTCCAGAATCTCCAGCGCCACCCGCAGGTATCGACGCGCCTCATCATAGTTTCCTAAAATGCGCGCAATATTTGCGTGTTGCAGTTGAATACAGGCCCAGGCAGCGCCAGATGTCACTCCGGCCTCGCGTAGAACCTGCTCGCCATGCGTAAAGCATTGTTGCGCGTGCGCGTATTCACCCGTCGAAAACCACGCGCGCCCTATCTCGCGCCAGATCATCGCCTGCCTTTGCGCCTCCTGCTGCCGCAACGTTTGCAGTTCCTGCGTCTCTCTATTCTTTGCTACCTCTACAAACTGCTGGTTGCGCAACTCAAGCACCCGTTTATAAAGTATCCGCACCTCCTCAAAATTTCCTTGCACCATAGTGCATTCGGCCACACGCTCCAGCAGGGACGCCAGGTGCAACCGGTTCTGCTCAATTGCCGACACTTCCGGTGCGCTGCCCTCCGTAATCGCCTCGATTGCCTCGCGGTAATAATACTGGGCCTCAGAGAAAGCGGAAAGAGCATAGGCACGATTGCCTGCAATCTCAGCATAATGGGCTATTTGCACCGGATCGCTGCCACCCTTGCGCAGGTGCTGGGTAATCGTAGCCGCTACCTCGGTCTCGCGCCCATGATGCAGGTGCAAGAGTGCATTAGCGGCCCTGCGGTGCAATTGGGCGCGCCTGGCCGCCGAGAGCCGCTCATACAGATGGCTCACAATCAAGGGATGCCAGAAGTGATAGGTAATACGCACCCCCGTTCCCTCCTCCGTCAATAACCCCGCGCGCAGCGCCTCTTCAAGCAAGTCGAGAATCGTATCCTCGCTTGTGCCCTGATCGTTTGCCATGAAAAGCAACTGACTAAATTCAAAAGAACCGCCCAGTACCGCCGCTTTACCTAAAAGCGCCTGGCAGTCGCTGCTGAGCCTGCTCAGACGACGGTCGAGAACAGCAGCAATTGTTTCTGGTAGCGTCGTCTTTGCTAAAGCCTGTGTATCTTCAGTATCCGTCCCCGAGTAGCGTGCCAGCTCTTCAGCAAAGAACGGATTGCCACCCGCTTGCGTCTGAATACTCTGTACGATATCCAGCGGAAGATAGGCCACCAGCGAACCAATCTGGCTCTGCGTGAGTGGTTTTACACACAAGGTCTCGACGACCTTCTCACGTCGCAAATCGTTAATCAGCGTGCGTAAATTAGAGGACGGCATCACCTCCGCATCGCGACATGTGCCCACAATCAGAATCCGCTGGTCCTCAAGATGACGAGCAAGGTAGGCCAGTAATTCGAGACTGCTATCATCAGTCCAGTGTAAGTCATCCAGCACCAGAAGAACAGGATTGGTTCTGCTCAATATACTCAGCACAGCCAGTGTCGCCTCCCATAAATGGAGCCGCTCTTGTTCGGGCGGCAGCGGCATCGATGTTCTCTGCTGCACAAAAGCATCTCGTGGAGAAAGTTCGGGTAACAGGACACTGAGCCTTTCGAGCCGATTGTAGGGGAAATCAAGCTGCTGTGTAGCCAGAGCGTTCCTCGGAAGCGCCTGCTCAACATAAGGCGAGACAGCCTGACCTCCCTGTAAAGAGGTGAGAAAATCTCGCGCCGAATCCTGTAATAGCGTTCGTAGCAGTTCGGTCCACGGACGATAGGAAATAGTCCCCTCTTGCTCAAAAGCCCTGCTCCACGCGACCGACCAGCCACGTGTCACCGCCTCCTGGCTCAATTCCTCCGCCAGCCGCGTCTTGCCGATACCAGATTCGCCCATCAACAGCAGGAAATGACTCCTACCCTCGTTGCCTCTCGCGGGCGCCGCCGGTCCTTCTTTCACTACCGGCCCATCTTCAATTTCAAACATCAGCTCCCGCATGGTAGCAAGTTCTTTTTCTCGCCCAACCAGAGGACTTTGATTGTGGCGTCCTGGTAGCCTGCTGCTTCCCTGAAACGAGGAAATCTCGTTGGGAAGGCGTGGTACATAATGCGCGCCGCCGTGCGAAGCACCCGCGTCGTTTGGGAAATAGTGCATGAATTGATATTTGACGCTTTTCTGTACTTGCACTTGAGGAATCTGGGCCGTACCCTGCCGCAGCGCCTCATACAGTTCGCGTGTTTCGGGCATTGGCTCATTGTCGTAATCGCGCCGCAGGATACCCGCCAGCTGCTGGTACACCTGTAGCGCCTCCCCGCGCCGGTCGAGCTGCGTAAGCACCGTCATCAAGCGCCGTACCGCCGTTTCATGCGTCGGGTCTGTAGAGAGAAGGCGCTCAAGCGGTTCAATCGCGCTGGCAAGAGCTCCTCGCGCTGCCCGCAAATCTGCCAGGTTGAGCAACAGGCCCATCCAACCCCTGCGCAGCGATTCCCGGCGCGCGGTCGTCCACGGCGAATAGAGTTCCTCGAGCAGGTAATCTCCAGCATACAATGCCGCCGCCCCCTCGAGTAGCTTTTCAACCTCCGGAGGATCGGAACTGACATTTGCCTTATTGAGCAACGTTTCGAAAGCCTCGGCATCCACCCATATGTGACTGGCATCCGCGAGTATCAACACATCTCGTTCCAGCCTGAGCAACTCCGATGCCGCCGGGCGCGCGATTTCAGGTTCAAGAATCTGACGCAGTTCATGCACGGCCCCATTTAAGCGATTCGCCGCCGTCTCAGTATCAAGGTCAGGCCACAGCGCCTCCATCACCTGCTCTCTTCCTAACCTCCGCATTGGACTGCCAAGCAAACAACCCAACAGCGCGCGAGCGCGGCGTCGCTGCCACTTACGATTGGCAACTGCCTGCCAGCCATCTCCACTCCTGCGTTCAACCCGAAATTGACCAAGTAGATACACGCGCAAATGTGTGGGAACGCCTGTATCCTCTTCTGCACGTCTTCCGGGCGTTTTTTGCGCAGGAAGCGATAAACCCTTGAACACCGCATTGCTGGCCGCCGTGGAAAAAGCCTGCAACCCGCTCTGATTGGCATCTGTACTCTTGTAAGGCACTGCCTCTGTTTGCCTTGCTTGAGACGATGATTGCTGATCCCCTACTATTTGGGAAATCTCGATGTCCGCGGGTGGATGTATACCGATATATTTGCTGATCGTGCGACCATTTTCACTCCAGTATGCATACCAGTAAGGCCCATGTCCCGGGCCGTCCTTACATTTATGACACCGCTGTTTCCCACAACGCGTAAATTGCTGTCGGTAGGTGATTTTGCTATTCATGAGTCTTTTCCCTCTCCCCCAGAGAAGGCTGTAGAGGTACAGGCGAAAACGTATCTCACCTGTGCCGCAGTAGACTGCCCTACAAATTACATGACTCTTATATAAGACAAAACAATTATAACCTATGGCAGCGTTTTAAACAATCTTTTCGCTACCTGTTTTCAAAAAAACTTGACGTTTCCCACATTTTTCATTATACTCAATACATGAATACTTATTCGATGAGTATCGGGCGCAGCTATTGTTGGCAGATAAGATCGCGCTTCATCGTCACAATCACGCTCGATGGGGAACCACCTGGTGCAGCAGGATTCATCGATTCGCAAGTAGGGACAGTGCCTTATGCCTGTCCTCTTTTTTTTAGCGCGGGATTGGTGAAGGCATTTAATTTTCTACCCGGATGCACTCCGCCGCCCGCCGCGCGCTGTTAGCCACCAGAGGATTGGAGTCATATTGGAGCTGTGTGAGGGCATTTTGCGCCGCTGGATCATTCAGCTTGCTGAGAATGTTTGCGATCCTACATCTTCGTTCGGTATCACCGTCACTTGCCCACCTCAGAGCCACAGGAAGCAAGTGTTCTGCAATTTTCTCATCGTTTAGTGCCGGCAACTCGTTAAAGAGAGAGATCAGCAGATCGCGCGTCTCCTCGTTTCCTTGCGTGAAAAGAGGAGCCAGAGGATAGAACACTTCGTTATCAGGAAAATCTTCCCACGAGTACGCGGGATATGGAAAGCGATAAGGCCAGAAGCAGTCGAAAATCATCTTCAGATACGCGTGCAACTCATGCAGTTGTTCATCGCTACCATTGGCCGGAACGCGAGTTGCTGCTGTAACCAGCGTCACAAAGATCTCTTGCGGTTGTGAAATCAGGCTTGCCTGTATAAACATCCGCAGCCAGCCCGCCGCCTCTGTACGTAGCGAAGCCGTGGGTGAATGTAACACGTGCAGAGTAAGCATATCAACGACCCGCTTGCGCTGGACAAGCTGTTTTTGCGCGGGCAACTTGAAGATACGCACCTGCAACGTATTCACCAGCTTCGACAATTGTGCAGGTGTCGTCGCTTCATCAAGCTGTATCAACAGTTCAGAAATTGTTCTCGAATGAGCATGGATCATTGGACGCAGCGCATTGCGCAGCGCGCTTTGTGCGCCATGCAACAGACGACCTGAATATCCTGGTAACAAGAGATTTGATGATCGGGCATCGCCCATATGCTCTATCCTCCAAACAGAAGTGTTGCCCCTCAATCCTTCTGAATCATTTCAGCAGATTACCTGGTAACATCCGTTACGAATATTGTACGCATACAGCTGAACTTTGTCAAGGAACCGTCCCTCACAAATTGTCTCAAATTCCTCACTATGTTCTCAGTTGCTTCTGTTTATTAAACGGTTACGGGTACCACAATTGTTTCAGGCTCTCCATTCTTTGGGCTTCACCGGCTGGCAAACTGCCCGATGAACAGGGTAGGGGCGATTGATCGTGCCCACCGCCGATTGATCGGCCTCGCGCCTCGATTCTACAATCATTTGGTAAACCCCATCATCTGGCCCCTACCATCTTTAGCTTTTGCGCCCCTTAAGAAAGATGAAATCGTTTGTAAAACTCACCAGTCGCCCATCCTGGTCCTCTTGTACCTCAAAATAACTACGAATATGCTCGCTGCTTCCCAGGATGTATCTTGCTAATCTTTCTTTCTCACCGGCAACCATTTGCGAACGAGTAGTCCAATCATCATACATATGGGCTTTGCGGAAAAACTCCGTATGTTCGATGCGTAAACCTGCCTCTCGAAAGAACGCCTGCCATTCCTCCACCGTGCAAGATCGCCCGTGCGAGGGATCACGCCATTTCTCGACCGTATTGTCAAACACATCAAGTTCCGCTTCGGATGGTGCCATACAGTCGATCAGCAGGAAAATGCCTCCTCGTTTTAAAACGCGCGCCACCTCCCGCACAAATTGTTCCACATTCGGAAAGTGATGCGGCGCGATGCGGCAGGTCACACGATCAAAGCTTTCGTCTTCAAATGGCAGCGCCTCAGCGTCTGCCACCTGGAAGACCGCGTTCGTCACGCCCTGACTCAGCAAAAACTCACGCGCCTTTTCGAGCATACGGGGCGTCAAATCGGTCACCGTCACCTGTGCCACATGCGGCGCAACAGCCAGTGCCGTATGCCCACCTCCTGTAGCAATATCCAGCGCCCGCTGGCCCTTTTGCCATTCTCCCAATTCAACCAGCCGCTTCAAATCATCGCCAGCACGGTGCGAAAAGCTGGCAACGTAGCCCTCAGCCGTGCGCGAAAAATAATCCTGTACCTGTGCTTTCTGCTGCTCGCTATCTGAATGAGGGATATGTGTCATATTGTGTATTTGAATTCCTTTCTGTGTTATCTTGCTACCATTATATACCATGCTCAACCAGACCCCTGACCTTTGTCTGTCCTTCTCACTGCTTTTGTTACAAACGCGACAAAGATATAACGGGAAAACCATGAGATGCCGCTGGTTTTCCCGCTCTGGAGAGCTTTTTTGGCGCGGATGATGGTATATCCCCTACCATCACATGCCTCAACTGTGTTAAGATAACAACTGTCATAACCGGTCACAAGTCATTCACAGAAAATATTCGAAGACACATGCTCAAACTCGAAGGCTCCGTCGAAAGCATCGTCTTCCGCAATGAAGACAACCATTACACCGTCGCGCGTTTCCGGCCTGCCGATAGCGGTCGCCTCTTTCGCGATGATCTTACTACTATTGTCGGCACGCTTCCCGGCGTCCATGTCGGCGAACTCCTTTCCGTCGAGGGAGAATGGGAAAAAGACCCCAAATATGGTCGCCAGTTGCGTGTCATCAGTTTCACCCAGCGCCTGCCCGCCTCCGTCGAAGGCATCACGCGCTACCTCAGTTCCGGCCTGATCAAAGGTATCGGACCGAAGAAGGCACAGAAGATCGTCGAACGTTTTGGCGAGCAAACGCTGGCCATCATCGAACAGCAGCCGGAGCGTTTGACCGAAGTCAAGGGCATTAGCGGCAAAGATCGCGACCAGATTATCAATGCCTGGCGAGAACAGAGCGAGATTAAAGAACTGCACCTCTTTCTGCAATCCCATGATGTATCGATGAACCTGGCGACGCGCATCTATAAGCAGTACGGCCAGGAATCGATTAAAGTCATTCGCGAGAATCCCTATCAACTGGCGCAAGATGTAATGGGCATCGGCTTTCGCACCGCCGACGAAATTGCCGTAAAGCTCGGCCTGCCGCGCGATAGCGTCCCTCGCCTTGCTACCGGACTCTCATACGTACTTGCCCAGGCCGCCAACGAGGACGGTCACTGCTTCTTGCCCGAAAACGAATTGATGCGCCGCGCCTGTGACATCTTGCAGGCCCCCTATGATATGTTGCCACCCGCCCTCGAGCAACTCCGCGGCCAGCGCGATATCTTCATCGAACCTCCCCTACCTGTCGCCACGCAACCTATTGCGACCTCGTCCCCCATCGAAATCCAACCAGTCGCATCCCCACCCCAATCGATTGTCTCCACCGTAGGGGCCGATTTATCGCGCCCAGCGCCGATTGATCGGCCCTCGCCCGCTGACAATGATGCGCCACCCATCGATTGGCCTGAACTCGAACAACAGCAACCACAAAACCGTATCTACTTCGGCCCATTCTGGCATGCCGAAAGTGGCTCGGCGCGGCTCCTGCAAAGGCTGCTGCATACACACAGCAACCTCCCGCCCGTCAGCCAGCAGTATTGGGAAGCCGTCTTCAACTTCCTCGCGCAAAATCGCAACATGGTGCTGACCGAAAAGCAGCGCGAGGCGGTACAGATGGCCTACAACAAGAAAGTCAGTATCCTCACCGGCGGACCCGGCACCGGGAAATCCACATCTATTCGCGCTCTGCTCATGGTCTTGCGCAAGCGTAAAGTCGATGTCGCCCTGGCAGCTCCCACCGGGCGTGCCGCCAAACGACTCACCGAGGCTACCGGCGCGGTCGGCTTCCAGGCGAAGACCCTGCACCGCCTGCTCGAATATGCCCCACATGACAATAGCTACCAGCGCAACGAGGAAAATCCGCTGCCCTACCAGTTCGTCATCGTCGATGAAGTCTCCATGGTCGATATCCTGCTCTTCTATCACCTGCTCAAGGCGCTGCCTCCCACTGCGCACCTGATGCTGGTAGGCGATGCCGATCAACTGCCCTCCGTTGGCCCGGGCAACGTACTGCGCGACCTCTTGCGCAGCGAAGCGATACCGACCATACGCTTAACGGACCTTTTTCGCCAGGCCCAGCGAAGCCAGATCGTCGTCAATGCCCACCGCATCAATGCCGGGCAGGTACCATCCTTAAAAAGAGAGCCGCAGAGCGATTTCTTCTTCATACCCGAAGAAGACCCCATCCGCGCTCAGCACCTTGTGCTTGACTTCGTGCAGCGCCGCATTCCCACTCACTATCACCTCAATCCCATGTCCGATATTCAGGTGCTTTCACCCATGTATCGCGGACCGCTTGGCGTCACCAGCCTGAATGAAGAATTGCAGGCGCACCTGAATCCCAAAGCCCCGGTCGAACTGGAATGGGGTGGCCGCGTCCTGCGTCTCGGCGACAAAGTCATGCAGGTGCGCAATAACTACGACAAGGGTGTCTTTAACGGCGACGTCGGCTGGATTCGCAGCATCGACAAGGAAAATTCAACCATCAAAGTGGAGTTCCTGGAAGAGGCCGGGCCCATGATGGTCGAATACGAATTTCACGAACTTGACGAATTGCTGCTCGCCTATGCCGTCACCGTCCACAAGAGCCAGGGCAGCGAATATCCGGCCATTGTACTCCCGCTGGTCAACCAGCACTACATGCTCCTTCAACGCAACCTGCTCTATACCGCCATCACCCGCGCTAAACGCCTCTGTGTCATCGTCGGCCAGCCGCGCGCATTAGAGGTAGCCGTCAAGAATAACCGCGTGGCCCAACGCAACACAGCCCTGGCCGAGCGTTTGATGCAGACCAGAAATGCGCCCGCGCTATGGGAGGAATAGCATGGTAGACAACCCGCACTTGAGGATTCTTATAGTCGCTACCGAGGCCGTCCCATTTGCCAAGGAAGGCGGCGTGGCCGATGTGATAGGCAGCCTGCCAAAAGAATTGGCGGAACTCGGCCACGATGTACGTATTTTTTTGCCTCGCTATGGCAGCATCGATCCCAATCATTGGAATCTCAAACCCACAGGCATCGTGCGCACGCTTTACATGGCCGGATATAACCGCGTCTTCTCTATCTTGGAGACAAAACTACCGGATTCCCCTGTCATCGTCTACCTGCTCGATAATTGGGAGTATTTTGGCCAGCACCGCCGCATCTATCTCGGCCTGGATCAGCGTGACGAGCAGCGTCGCTTTCTCCTATTCTGTCGCGGCCTGCTCGAAGCGCTTCCCCCTCTCGGCTTTGTCCCCGATATCATCCACCTCAACGACTGGCAAACCGCCCCTTGCGCCGCTTACCTGCGCGCTTCTTATCGCTACCTCTTGCGTTCCGGCGCAACCCGCATTGTCTATACCATCCATAATCTGCAATATCAAGGGCGCTGGGATGCCTCCATCCTCGATGAAGCCGGTCTGGATCGCGCGAGCGTGTTCTTGCCGGATGGCCTGGAATTCTGGGGCGATGTAAACTGGATGAAAGCCGGCATAGTCTATGCCGATGTCGTGACCACCGTGTCACATCGCTATGCCGCCGAAATCCAGACGCTCGACCATGGTTGGGGACTCGACGAAGTCCTTTTTCAGCGCCATCCCCGCATCTCCGGCATCCCCAACGGCCTCGATTGGCGCGCCTGGAATCCTGCGACCGACAGCGATATTGCTGTCCAATATACTGAACTGGAAGCCCCATCTGCCAAAGTCCGCAATCGTACAGTGCTGCGGCAAGAATTCGGTCTGCCAGATGACCCACAATTGCCCTTGATAGGCATCGTCAGTCGCCTGGTAGATCAGAAAGGCTTTGATCTCATCGCTGATGTTGCTGCTGAACTAAGGAATATGCCCCTGCAGCTTGTTGTGCTTGGCACCGGCCATCCGCGTTACGAGCGCTTATTTGGCGAACTTGCGGCCAGCACCGCCAATATTCGTGCGCGTATCGGCTTCGATGCCCCCCTGTCCCACCGCATTTACGCCGGCTCCGACTTCTTCCTCATGCCGAGCGCCTTCGAACCCGGCGGTCTGGGCCAGCTCATCGCCCTGCGCTATGGCACACTACCTATTGTCCACGCAACCGGCGGTTTAGCCGACACAGTTACCGACCTCAATGCTCATCCCCACACCGGAAACGGTATAAGCTTCACACCCTATACTTCATCCGCATTGCTCGATGCCTTGCGCCGCGCCTTGCAGCTCTACACGCAACGCGACCTCTGGCCGAATCTCATCAAACGCGCAATGGCCTACGATTCACGCTGGTCATCCAGCGCCAGGGCCTATAGCGATCTCTACCGGCGCGTCCTGCGTCTCCCTCCCATGTGAAACGAAACGATCCCCTCGTTCACCAATCTACCTAGCGATGTGTAACCTCGCTCTGTACTTCCTTCCATCCGGGAACGGCTACAGTATGCTGCTCGCAAGTTGGAACCATGCGCCATTCTCGCTCCGAAACTTCGTAAACAATGGCAACCCCTGCTTGCTTATCACAACCGTGATAGACGCAAGGCAAGGGCGGGTCTATCTTGATCTGTCGAAAACCGTCGTTCATTGCTATTACCTCTCTCTAATAATCTTCCCCCGGAGCCTGTCATTCTGAGCGCAGCGAAGAATCTCGCCTGCACCGCTCATACCTCTCTAATGACCTTCCTCTCCCAGGGTGAGGACTAAAAATCAATCAAAACAGTCGCTTGTTGACAACTGGCACTCTCGTGCAATATACTGCACGAAATTGATGTTACCATAAGCATCCGTGTAATGTCAAAGACAAGCATGAAATTACAAGGAAAAAAACGCAATGTTGACCGCGGAACGACGACGTTCAATTATGCAGCTGTTGCAACGTGATGGGAAGGTGCATGCAACCGAATTGAGCAAAACTCTGCATGTCTCAGAAGATACTATTCGCCGCGACCTGCGCGAACTGGCCGCCGCGGGTATGCTGCAACGTGTCCATGGAGGCGCGCTGCCTCGCTCGCCTGTAACCGCCAGCTTCACCGAACGCCAGCAGCAGCCGGCCAGAGCCAAAACAGCCATTGCGCTCGCAGCCGTCAAACTCATTCGCCAGGATCAGGTGATTATCTTCGATGGTGGCACGACCCCTCTACAGGTGGCCGAACATCTGCCCCGCGACCTGCGCGCCACCGTTATCACCCATAGCCCGCCTATCGCCCTCGCTCTGGCGGAATATCCAGAGATCGAGGTCGTGATGATTGGAGGGAGGCTCGACAAGCATCAACTGGTAGGTTCCGGCGCTGCCACGGTCGAGGCCTATCGCAATATCCGGGCCGATCTCTGCTTCCTCGGAGTAGGAGGCCTGCATCCCGATGTCGGCATCAGCATCTTCAACCTGGAAGAGTCCTATGTCAAACGTGCCATGATCGCCAGCGCCGCCGAGGTAGTGGCTTTAGCGGTCGCCGAAAAATTAGGCACCGCTGCCCCCTATATTGCCGGCCCGCTCACCGATCTGACACACCTCATCACAGAGCGTTCCGTCCCCGATGAGCTGCTGGCGCCCTATCGCGCGCAAGGCATAACCGTCATCCGGGCATGAATAAATGGTTTTTGCAATTACCAGGTAAGGTTGTCACCTGCTCTACCGCGCTCACCACCTGCTCGAAATTGTCCAGTAGGAGCAACACTTGCTGCTCTCGCAGTTCCTCCACGAGGCGTTCCAGGAGCGTCCGTCCGCTACCTTCTCGAATAGCCAGCGTCTCAGCAATAGTCGGCACGACCAGGGCAGGATCACTGATGGGAGCCAGGTTCACCAAGAACACACCACCGGGGAACATCTCACCCACATCTGCAGCCACCTGCAAGGCGAGGCGAGTTTTCCCCGTCCCACCCGGGCCGGTCAGTGTCACAAGGCGCACGTTCTCGCTGCGCAGCAGATCTCCGATAGCTCCTACCTCGCGCTCACGTCCCAGAAACGCTGTTGGTTGGACAGGCAGGTTATTTGGGAAACTCCCCAGGGTGCGCAGCGGTGGAAAATTGGCGGGTAGACCATCGATCACCAATTGGAAGAGGTGCAAGGGACGCCCGAGACCCTTGAGGCGATGCTCCCCCAGATCACGCAAGGATGCACCCTCCGGCAGGTCTTGCTCCACCAGTGAGCAGGTTGCCTGGGAGAGCAGCACCTGTCCGCCATATCCAACGCTCATTAAGCGAGCCGCGCGATGCACATCCAGGCCAACGTAGCCCTAAGTAACTCGCTCTGGCTCTCCTGTATGCAGACCCATGCGAACCTGTACCACCACACCATCAGGAAAGGCGTGGCAGGCCAGGGCGCGTTGAGCTGCCACGGCCGCTGAGATGGCATCGGTGGCGCGCGCAAAGACCACGAAGAAGGCATCTCCCTGGGTGTCCACGATATTCCCGTTCCAGTATTCAAACACTGCGCGCAGGACCTGGCGACACTCAGCTAACACGCTGGCATAGCGATTCCCGAGCTGTGTGAGCAGGCGTGTGGACCCCTCAATATCAGTGAACAGCAGCGTTACCGTACCGGTTGGCAAATTCTGCATAGCTCTGCCTTGCATTCATGCTGTAGCCGATACCCGGCGTGCCATCTCCCGCTCCCAACCGTGCGCGAAGCGGCGATCTTCGATTGTCTCGCCGCTGGGCACAGTATCGGAAACAAAATCTTCTGGCCGCAGGTCGGTTCCGATCTTGCAATTACGTCCCACTTTCAGATGATCCGGCAGGCGCGTCCGCTTGCCGATGAGCGTGATACCGCTGTTTAACAGGTCCGGTTCCAGCTTGTTTGGCGTCATATCATCACCGGTGCCAATCTGACACTGCTTGCCTATGATGACCTCTTTATCCGTGATCGTATGATCAACCATGCTGCCTGCGCCCACCACCGTATCAAAAAGCAAGATAGAGTTTCTTACAACCGCGCCCTCCTCAACAATCACGCCCGGCGAAAGCACGCTGCCCTCGACATGCCCCTTAATAATGCAGCCATGCGAAATCAGGCTTCCAATGATCTGCGCCCCGCCGTATACGTGGGCAGGAGGCCGCTCTTCACTGCGCGTATGTATGACCCAAGAGGGATCATAGAGGTCGAAGGATGGTGGATCATCGAGCAGTTTCATATGCGCCTCCCAATAGGAATGGATCGTCCCCACATCCTGCCAGTATCCAGTGAAAGGATAGGCAAAGACACGCTCCTTGTGTTCCACCATCGTAGGAATAATGTTGCGACCAAAATCATGCCTGGTAGGAATGCCGCTCTCGCCAGCGCGCGCATCCTCAATCAGCACACGAATCAGCGTATCGCGATCAAATACATAAATTCCCATCGAGCCAAGGGTGCCTCGCGGCGAGCGCGGTTTTTCCTCGAAGGAAGCGACTCGCCCCTCGGCATCTGTTTCCAGAATGCCGAAGCGATGGCCCTCCTCCAGTGGCACAACCACCGCCCCCAGTGTAACATCAGCCCGGTGCTGCTGGTGAAACGCGATCATTGGCCTGTAGTCCATACGATAGATATGGTCGCCGGCCAGGATAAGCACATAGTCGCAGCGCGATTCCAGAATAAAACTCAGGTTCTGGTAGACAGCGTCGGCGGTGCCTGAGTACCAATCTGATTCCTTCCGGCCCACATACGGCTGGAGCAGGTGAATCCCACCTTTCTGGCGATCCAGGTCCCATGGTTTGCCGATGCCGATGTGATCGTGCAGCGAGTGCGGGCGATACTGTGTCAACACACCCACATCTGTAATCTCGGAGTTAACACAGTTACTCAGGGCAAAATCAATGATGCGATACTTACCGGCAAAAGGAACCGCGGGCTTGGCACGCTTTTGTGAGAGCAAACTCAATCGCTCACCCTGACCCCCGGCCAGGATAATCGCCAGCACCTTACTCATAGCTCAACACATCCTTTCTTGATGGGGAACCATACCCCGCTCATCGCTGAGGCGTACAGTTTATTATATCTCATGCCGCTCACCGCCATTAGACCAGCCCCACGGCTCCGCCGTAGGGGCCGGGCAGTCCTGTCTGGGGGACAGGCATACCGTACACAGCGCCGATTTATCGGCCTCCGTGTCCCTTGCCGGACTATTTCGTTCAAATCCATCATCACCCTCTGGCCAGGTCTCATGCCGCGCACCAGCTATGTCATTGTGAGCCAGCCATGTCATTCTGAGCGAAGCGAAGAATCTGTCCCCGGGGAGACCAGGATTCTTCGCCGCACTCACAATGACATGCCCGGATCTCTCATGCCGCGCGCCGGAACAAATTCAGCGTGCGCCCCTGTAAATGGTCAAAGTACACAGCCAGGATGATCAGCAAGCCAATCGCGATTTGCAGGTAGAACGGATCGATAGCCAGCAGGTTGCCGCCATTGGCAAGCAGGCCCATAATCAATGCGCCCAGCACCGCGCCGATGACGCGCCCCTTAGCTCCTGACAGGCTCGCTCCGCCGATAACCGCGCCAGCAATCGCCTGTAACTCGTATCCGGTTCCAGCAGTAGGAATACCCGCTCCCAGTCGCGACGTGGTCAGGATACCGGCAAATCCGGCCAGCAAACCACTGATACAGTAGACTGCGATCAGCACGGAGTTCACCGGAACGCCCGAGAGACGTGCCGATTCCGCGTTTGAGCCCACAGCATAGACGTAGCGACCAAAGATCGTTCGCCCAAGTATGAAGGCCGCTATGAGCGCTACAATGATGAGGATCCAGAACAGGCTGGGCAAACCGAGTACGTAGCCGTTAGCAATGATATTGAAGGCATCGGGCAGGGGCGCGATTGTTTTAGCGTCTGTCCACAGCAGCACCAGCCCTCGCGCAACTCCAAGCATGCCAAGCGTGGCGATGAATGGAGGAAGCTTGAGCCGCGCTACCAGCAATCCATTGATCAGCCCAAGGACCAGCCCCACCAGCAATCCGACCAGGATAGCCACCGGGACAGAAGTACCGTTGGCGAGCAACAGGGCCGTTACTCCTCCGCTTAGACCCAGGATCGAACCAACTGATAGATCGATACCACCGGTCAATATCACGAACAGCTGTCCTACCGAAAGGATAGCGAATACGGCCACCTGTCGCACCAGGTTGTCCAGATTTGTAAGCGTCAAAAAGTCATTCGTCGACAGTATCAGCGCGGCTACGAAGATCAAAAGAACCAGGATGCCGCCGCTTTCACGCCCTAGACTGATAGGCGTTCGCTGTTCTTCCACCGCCTGCTGTGTTATCGCAGCCTGCTGCGATGGTTGTGGAGTACTGGAAGTTGTTGCCATGAGTAATATCCTTTCTATTCGTTATGCATTCACTGCAACGGGCGTGCTACTCGCCAGGCGCAGTACCTCTTCTTCCGTCGCCTGTTCAATTGGTAGCTCGCCGGTGACTCCAAAGTCGTGCAGGATTACCACACGGTCGCAGATGCCAAGCAATTCCGGCAAGTATGATGAGACGATCACGATGCCCATGCCCTTAGCCGCCAGATCACCGATAATGGTGTAAATGTCCGCTTTGGCTCCTACATCGACGCCCTTTGTCGGTTCATCGAGCAGCAGAACCTTCGCGTTTGTCGCCAGCCAGCGGCTCAGCAAAACTTTCTGCTGGTTCCCACCTGAGAGCGATGAGATGGGCTGCTCGCTCGTATGGTACTTCAGGCGCAGGCGCGGCACCAGCTGGTTGAACAGGGAAAGCTCTTCTTTATGGGAGACAACCCCCAGGCGGGAGACCGCGGACATGTTCGCGATGGTCACGTTCTCCCGCAGCGAGAGATCCGCCAGTATCCCTAGCTCCTTGCGATCTTCTGTCAGCAATCCCAGACCTGCCTTTACTGCCTGGGCCGGAGACCCTGGAGGCAGCGGTTTGCCATCAACGAATATTTTGCCAGCATCGATAGCATCAGCCCCGAAAATGGCGCGCACCGTCTCTGTTCGGCCCGCTCCCACCAGTCCCCCAAGTCCCACAATCTCACCCGCGCGCACTTCCAGATTGATGGCGTAGGGACTGCCTTTCAAACGCAACCCCTGGACAGATAACAGCGTCCTGCCAAATTGCTTTTGTTCGCGCTTCGGGTAAAGCGCCTCGATCTGGCGCCCGACCATCGAGCGAATCAATGTATCATGCGTAAACTCGCCAGTAGGAGCCGTCGTGATCAGCTGGCCATCGCGCAAGACGGTGATGCGATCACCAATCTCGAAGATTTCTTCCAGCCGGTGTGTCACGTACAGCACTGCTATACCCTCTTCCGTCTTGAGCCGTTGAATCAGTCGTAAAAGATGCTGCGCGTCCTCTTCTGAAAGAGCAGTTGTAGGCTCGTCGAAGATCACGATACGCGCATTCGCTCCCAGCACCCTGGCAATCTCCACCATCTGGCGCGTCGCCACGGGCAATTCTGAAACCAGCATACCAGGGTCGATGCGGTTCAAGCCTACGCGCTCCAACATCTGGACGGCACGCGCGCGTAGTTCCCGTTTCTTGACAACCCCACGCGTGGAGGGCAGATGCCCCATCAGCAGGTTTTCTTCGACCGAAACATCCGGCAGCAGGCTCAACTCCTGGTAGACAACGCCCACCCCGAGCGCCCGTGCCTGGGCAGGGCTGGGAGAACCCACCTCCTGTCCATCGATGAGATATTCACCCGCATCGCGAACCACGGCGCCCGTCAGAATTTTGATCAAAGTTGACTTGCCTGCGCCATTTTCACCTGCCAGGCAAAGAACTTCACCGCGAAACATCTCAAGCGAGACATCTTTCAATACCTGCACCGGACCGAAGGATTTTGTGATGTGTTTGAGCTGAACCAGCGGCGTTACCGGTGTCGCGGACGTCGAGGTCGTCATCTTATGCTCCCCCTTTCGTAGTCGGAGGATTCAACAGCTTCTGTACTGCCGGCGTGTTCATATTGCTTGAATCGACCAGTACCGCTCCTGGGTCCAGGCTAGGTGGGGCAAATCTTCCCTCCGCGCTCATCACGGCCTCAACCACGCCCTGGTAGCCAAAGAAGTACGGGTTTTGTACCACAATGGCTTGCAGTGTGCCAGCTTTGATCGCGTTGATCTCCTGTGGGTCTGAATCGAAGCCAACCGCGACGATACGATTCTGCGCATTGTTTTCCTGCAAGGATTGGGCTACACCGTCACCTGAGACGTTATTGTCGGCGTAGATTCCAACCAGGTTGGAATTGGCGGAGATGGCATCATTCACCTGTGAGAGTGCCGTAGGCGTATCGTTGTTGTTATAGCGATGAGCGATGATCTTTAAGCCAGGAAAGCGTGCCGCAAGTTCGGTCGTGAAGCCCGAGTCGCGGTCAACGATGGTCTGTACGCCCGCAACCGAAGACTCGATCAGGATGCCACCCGTCGTGATGCCTTTCTTCTGCAAGAGTTCTCCCAGCCGATCAGCTGCCGCTGCACCCGCCTTCGTATTATCGGTGCCAATAAAGCCGTCACTCGTCGTGGTCACCTTCGTATCAACAGTAATCACTTTGATGCCCTGCGCGCGCGCTCGATCAATCACGCCATCCAACGCCTGTGAGGATGAGGCGGCAAGCACAATAGCATCAACATTGCGAGAGAGAGAGTTTTCAACCAGGCTTACCTGGTCGGAAACATCTGCCTCCGATGTAGCCCCAAAGAGGCCAACCTGAACACCCCAGTCTTTCCCCGCCGCCTGAGCGCCTGCGAGCATCGCCTGCCAGAACTGCGAGTCGGTCGCTTTGACAATCACATCGATGCGCTTGCCCGAAGCTGGAGCGTTCCCGTTTGCGCGCGTCGAGGTGGGGACAAACAGGCGAGCGATCAGCACACCGATAATGAGGGTGACGAGCGCAATCGCCGCAACAGTTGAAAGTGTAAAGGGGGTTCTGAAGAATCTGGACATACCTTTCTTACTCCTTTTCTCAAGTTGTAGGAATGAAGCCGGCCGCCGCTGAAAGTCGCATCCTGCGCTAGTTCGTGTTGACCGGCTGGTACACAAGGGACTTGCGCCACAATTGCTACATGCAAGTGGTCAAAGTCTACAAGTAGACATACCTACGAAGCCTACATACAAAGACTCAATGATAGAAATCCGCGTGCTACACAAGATAGCCATACGAGACGCAATACAGGAGGAACACTACGAGGATAGGGTTTTCAGATATTCGAAAACCCGCTGACTTCATGTAAATAAGGGAACGAAGCAATACCGCCATAACGGGTGACGCTGATACCTGCTACCGCGTTCGCGAAATTGCCGATGGTACTCAGTTCCTGTTCTGACAGAACCTGAAGATCCGAGGGGGTGGAGCAGCCTTGCTGAACCAGCATGTATAATACTGCCCCGATAAATGCATCACCCGCCCCGGTTGTGTCAACGGGACGAACCGGCAAAGGGCGAATCTCTACTTGCCGGCTGGCCGTCATCAGCAGCGCGCCATTCGCACCAAGCGTGATGATGACGAGCCGCGGACCTCTCTCTAAAAGCGTTTCTCCCAGCGAGGTCAACCAGCCACTATCAGGAGGATTGGCAGGCGCTGTTACCTGATCGCTCAAGAAATGCGCCTCGTCGACGCTGAGCTTAAGAATGTCGGCGCGCTCTACGGCTTTAGCCAGAATCTCTTGTATGGTAGATGGCTCATCCCACAATGATTCGCGGACATTGACATCGAACGATACGATTGCGCCAACACGCCGCGTATGTTCCATGGCCGCCAGGGTCGCTACTCGCGCCGGCCCGCCGGAAAGTAAAACGCCACCCGTGTGACAGATAGCCGTATCTTGCCACGCCGACCAGTTCAGTTCTTCAACCCGTAACAGGCTATCGGCAGTGCCCTCGCGAAAAAACATAAAGCGTCTCTGGCCGTCATCAAGCAGCGTTACCAGAGCAACCGCCGTAGGTGCCCGCTCGATGAATTGCACATAGCGGATATCTACGGAATTTTCGACAAGCGCCTGTAGCAGTAACCGGCCAAACCTGTCCTCCGCAATTCCCCCAATGAAGCGAGAGGAACCCCCAAGGCGCGCAATGGCTACAGCAGCATTCGCTATCGCCCCACCGGCATGAGGAGTATAGCAGGCCCCACCTAACCGGATTGGTGAACTCGGAATGATATCGATAAGCGCTTCACCAAGGTTAATGATATGTTTCATACGGCCACCTCGCCAGTTTCGGGGCTTCTGTTGCCTCTTCGTCAGTATTTCGCCCCGCTATTGTAACTACTGCCAGAGAAGAAATTGCTTGATGTTCAAATTGTAAACGATTACAAGAATTTTGTCAAGGCTTTTTGGGCGAAAAGATGACAGATTCGATAATTTGGTCAAACTTGTTTCCAGAAAAGACAATATGCCGCCCGCTCGGGAAAGCAGCACTGAAAAATACACACTTTTGGACAGAAACATGTTATAATGTAGTAAATCGTTTACAAAAATTTGCTCAAAAGGTTGTTTCCAGCCCAATTTATTCTGAACCGGGAAAAGGGAGAAAAGAAAAGCTCATGAGAAGGAGTAAAAATCTCTGCTTTCATGCTTAAGCAATAGATGCATTATCAGGAGGTAACTTGTTCATATGGCTAGCATCAAAGATGTCGCGCAGGCTGCCGGTGTCTCGACAGCCACAGTTTCCCGCGTACTCTCCAATGGTCTGCACGTTCGACCTGAAGTACGCGAGCGTGTAATGGCCGCGGTAGAACGTTTAGGATATCGACCCAACCTGGTGGCTCGCAGCTTGCGCTCGCAGCAGTCTAACACTATTGGCCTCATCGTCTCCGATATCAGCAATCCGTTCTTTACCGCCATCAGCCGCGCGGTTGAGGATACCGCCTATGAACAGGGTTTTAGCGTCGTACTCTGCAACACAGATGAGAATCCACAGAAGGAAGCAATCTACCTGAACCTGATGCGCGACACGAGCGTCGCAGGGGCCATCATGTCGCCTACCCGTCAGACCATCGCCAGCTTTACAGACTCCAATCTTCCATTTCCTATAGCCGTAATTGACCGCTCTATCTTCAATGTTGATGTCGATGTGGTGCTGCTTGACAATGTAGACGCGGCCTATCGCCTCGTTACTCATCTTATCGAGCAGGGTTACAGGCGCATCGCCGCCCTATGCAGTGAAATGAGTACCGGCCTGGAGCGGCAGCTAGGATACGAAAAAGCATTGCGCGCCCATGGTCTCTCTCTCCGCTCCGAATATATGCGCTATATTCCACCCAGAGCCGATGCAGGGTACGCGGCAACGTTGAAGATGCTCGACCTTGCCGAACCTCCCGATGCTCTCTTCACCGTCAATAGCATGATTGCCGAAGGCGCTTTACGAGCCATACGCGAGTGCAATGTTACCATCCCTGACGATATCGCCCTGGTCACCTTTGACGAGACCACCTGGGCCTCGCTCGTCCAACCCGCCATTACCCTCATCGCCCAGCCAACTTACGAGATCGGCAAAACCGCCGCTGAACTCCTCATCCAGCGCATCACCGACCCCGACCGTCCAACCCGCCAGGTGATCCTCAAAGGTCAGTTGGTCGTGCGCGGTTCAAGCGTTCCCCACCACAATAATCCTGCTGATTCCCCAAAAGTTGGCATGGATTCTTCGCTGCGCTCAGAATGACATGCCCTATGTCATTCTGCATGGATTCTTCGCTGCGCTCAGAATGACATGCCCCGGACGTGTCTGGACATGCCCGGGGCATGTCATTCTGAGCGCAGCGAAGAATCCCCCCGTTGCATTCTGGGTAATCACCGGAAATCCTACTCACGCTAGAACGGCATACTGGTAGGAACAGCGCCCAGGCCATGCGCGTAACTCAGCAGGAAGTAGCCCACGATACCGAGCAGGAAAATGAACAGCACGAACAGGAAAAAAACGAAAGCCACATTGCTTGTAAGTGGCTGCTTGCCGGGTGAGGGTGATGGCTGTTGCTGCCTGCCGAACGTATGTGAAGGCGGGTAAGGCGCGAAAGGCGACCGGCGTGTTACCGGTCGTGACACAGGTGGTTGATAAAACTGTTGCATCTGGCCGGATGAATATCCCCCCAACGGCCCTGAAATCGGTATGCGCCCTAACGGACTGGACTGTCCGGGTGCGTGAGTCGTCCCTATACCTGTACTTTGCAGCCCTGGACTCTCAAGCGTTGGATACAGGATAGCATCGATATCGCGTTTCATCTCCAACGCCGTCTGGTAGCGCCGGTTGATATCCAGCGCCAGCGCGCGTTCCAGCAACGCCTCTACCTCAGAAGACAACCGTGGATTAATTGTGCGCGCGGGCGGAAACTGGAATAACGGATGCTCGGTCGGATCGCGATTCGTCAACAGGTAATACAGCGTCGCCGCCAGTGCATACAGGTCAGAACGTGGCTCAGCATTGCCCTGGTATTGTTCCGGCGGAGCATATCCAGGCGTGCCGAGGGCGGTCGTCTGTTTGCGCTGTGCCTTCGAGGGAGCATAGAGGCGGGCAATGCCAAAGTCTACCAGGTGGGCCTTTTGATCCCTGGCCCCGATAATAATATTGGCCGGCTTGATATCGCGATGCACAATCGGTGGTCTCTGCTGCTCCAGGTAATCCAGAATATCAAGCACTTCCGCGGCATAGGTGAGCGCTTCCTGTTCATCCATCGGTCGCCGGATGCGCTCCATTCGCTCATCCAGGTTCTCACCCTCGACGTATTCCTGCACCATAAAGTAGTGCGACCCCTCCTGAAAGTGGTCGGTCACCGCCGGAATGAGCGGGTGGTCGAGATGCGCCAGCGTCTGCACCTCGCGTTGAAAGTTGCGCACATCTTCTGTTGGGTCGGCATGCTCGGCAATCAGTTCCTTGATAACCACAGGCTTATCGACGAGGCGCGTATCGATAGCCAGCGCTAACGTACCCATTCCTCCCTGCCCCAATATCTTCTTGATAACATAGCGCCCCTCCTGCAACTGAGCGCCCGGAATCAGGAACTGTGTGGTGTTCGTGGTGCTTGCGGGCAGGCTTGTATCCACATTTCCGCTGGCAGGAGACGAATCCAGAGATGCCCCGCAATGCGTGCAGAAGCTCTCATCGTCGTGATTTTTCGTTCCACAAAACGTACATATTTTCATGAATCAGTAATCCTGGTATATCGCATCCATTTTGCCCTACACCATATTCTACCACCTGAAAGATACCCTATCCCAGATTTCTAACGTCAGTTTTCTCCCCTCAGAGGTGATTGAGGAGGAGATATACTCTACTAGAGTAAATGGTTCATCAATACTCATCTCAGCAGGGCATTTGTCATTTTGACATTTCTTGTTTTGACAATGTGTTCTATTTCGGTTATACTACCTGTGCTTGTTGCGAAATCGAAACCACTACCTATCAATGGTAGGGGCGACCCTGGCGGTCGCCCTGGAGTTCTCGTGCGAGGAACAGGTTCTTGAGCAGATATTTCACCAAAAAGCGCATCATCATCCTATATGCAGTGACGCTATTCCTCGCCGCCAGCATCTTCACCTATTTTCATCCGCTGCAATTCACCGGCTACGAACTTGCCTACATCAATCCTGCCCCGCCGGTCATTCCTGCTCTACAGCAGTGGCAGGGTAGCACTGGCTCGTTTGCCCTCAGCTATACATCGCGCATCGTTGTGGACCCTTCTTACAAAGCGCAGTTACTCGATACAGCCCAGGTTTTCCAGAATGACCTCTTCAATGAAACCGGCACCAGGTTTCCTATAGCCATATCAAGCCCACCCAATACCGGAGATTTTTTCCTGACGCTGACCAGCCTGGATAGCGGCCTCGGCAACGAAGGCTACCTCCTCGATGTAGAGGATGCCGTCACAATCAGCGCCCATACCAGCACAGGCGTATTTTATGGAACGCGCACCGCCTTGCAGATACTCAGAGAAGACTCCGCCCGCACCTATATCCCCAAGGGAATGGCAAGAGACTACCCGCAGTATCCTGAACGCGGCTTTATGCTCGATGTCGGGCGCAAATATTTCCCCATCAGCTACCTCGAGGACATCGTGCGCATGATGGCCTGGTATAAGATGAACGATTTCCAGCTTCATTTGAATGATAACGCGCCTGGAGCCGGAAATAATTCGAATTGGATGCACCAGTTTGCCGCATTTCGCCTCAACAGCCCGAACTTTCCCGGTCTTGCCGCTCCCAGTGGTTCCTATACTGAGCAAGATATCCTCGCGCTCGAATCCGTTGCCAGGCAGTATCACGTCACGATTACGCCAGAGATTGACATGCCCGCCCATGACCTCGCTCTCACCCAGTATCGTCCTGACCTCGCCAGCTCCGCATACTCAAAAGAGATGCTTGACCTGAGCAATCCCGCAACCTATACCTTTGTAGAGTCCCTCTGGAATACATTTTTACCATGGTTTCAGGCCTCCCAGGTCGATATTGGCGCCGATGAATATGTTACCAGCGCTGCAAACGACTACCGCCTCTTCCTCAACGCGCTCGACGTATTTCTTAACCAGAAAGACAAAACTGTGCGCATATGGGGGAGCCTGTCGAAGATGAACAGTAACATTCCCATCAACACAAATATCGTCATCGAAGACTGGAACAATAGCTGGTCTAACCCCGTAGATATGGTCAGGCAGGGTTTCCACATCATTAACGTGAACGATAACCTTCTCTATATCGTCCCCAAGGCGGGATACTATCATGACTATTTAGACACCCGCCAGCTCTACGAGCAATGGGAGCCAAACATCTTCGACTTCACACGTCCCAGCCTCAACCTTGCACCAAACGATCCTCACCTGCTAGGTGGCATGTTTGCCGTATGGAACGACGCGATCGGCAAAGTAAGCACTACAGATGTCTATGCCCGCGTGAAACCCGCCATGCCCACGCTCAGCGAAAAACTCTGGAACGGCCCCACAACCCCCTTACCCTATGAACTCTTCCAGCAATTAGCCATACTCATTGGCGACCCTCCCGGCACGCACCTGCCCGCTGTACCAACCTGGTGACCGCATACTGAGGAACGAAAGGGAAGAATCTGCACCTTGCCACCGTGTCATGCTGAGCGCAAGAAGCCGAAGCCCTGAGCAACGAAGGGGAAGAATCCGTGCCCATCCGAGCGAGCCAAGCCGTGTCATTCTGAGCGCAGCGAAGAATCTGTGCCCCCTCGTGCTGAGATTCTTCGCTGCGCTCAGAATGACACAGCCCGAGCCACCAGGCTTCCCGATTTTGCTGGTAAAAATCCCTTATTGGTCCCACGTCCATTTGCCACGAGAATCCTCATCCCATGTGATACACTAGTAGGGGCCTGATTTATCACGCCCAAAAGACCCGTTTCATAGAAGAAATCCCAGGATGCTAAGAACAATAACTGCTACACGCTATGTCACGCCGCTAAGAGAGGGTGGTTCGCTGCCCGCTATTGTTGAGGCCGATGATGATGGTCTCTATGTACTCAAATTTCGCGGCTCCGGTCATGGGACGAAGGCATTGATTGCAGAACTGGTTGCCGGTGAAATTGGCCGCGCGCTCGGACTGCCCGTGCCTGAAATCGTCTTCATGGAGCTTGATCCTGTACTGGGCCGCTCAGAGCCGGACTTTGAAATTCAAGCACTGATTGAGGCGAGTGAGGGCCTCAACCTCGCGCTCGATTTTCTGCCCGGCGCGCTGCCTTTCGACGCCCTGGATGCCGGCAGCGTAGACCCTGTACTGGCCTCGTCAATTCTCTGGTTCGATGCCTACATAACCAATGTTGACCGCACACCGCGCAACACCAATATGCTCTGGTGGCATCGCCGCTTGATGCTCATCGACCACGGCTCCTCGCTCTACTTCCATCACGTGAACTCGAACTATATTGAGCGCAGCCGCATAGCCTTTTCTCCGATCAAAAATCATGTCCTCTTGCCGGTAGCGTCCGCCCTAAAGGAAGTTGATCGAGACCTGAGCGCGCGGCTTTCACCGCAGATACTCCAGGATATCGTCGACCTCATTCCCGAATCCTGGTTAGAGGATGATCCCGACTTCCCAGACCCCGCTGCTCATCGAGCCGCTTATCTGAATTACTTGCTGGATCGCCTGGCAAATTCACAAATCTTTGTAGAGGAGGCCCTGCGTGCGCGAGACCAGCTCATATGATTACGCCATCATTCGTGTCGTTCCCCATGTTGAGCGTGGCGAATGCCTCAACGTCGGCATTATCCTGCACAGCCCGACGCGCCGTTTTCTCGATGCATCCATCCATGTTGACTATGAGCGATTGCGCGCATTTGCTCCCCAACTTGATCTTACTGCCGTGCAGCAACAGCTTGAGCATATCATCCAGATCTGCCATGGAAAAAAGCAGGGCGGTCCTATCGGGCAGCTCTCCCAATCAGAACGTTTTAACTGGCTCATATCCCCACGCAGCACCATCATCCAGACCTCGCCCGTACATGCCGGTATCTGCAGCAATCCAGAGGAAGAATTACAGAACCTCATGAAGAAACTGGTGCTGCTTGAGAGAGAGCAAAAAGATACAACATTGTCCGTTCCAGGAAAAATCGCTCATCAGCGCGAGCCTGAACGTTAGCCCTGCGCAGGGAATCATAGAAAGAGGATACATGAATGACAGACAATAAACACTTCACCACCATTGACGAATACATCTCCACCTTTCCAGGACCAGTCCAGGCTGCCCTGCAACAAGTTAGGCAAGCCATTCATCGCGCTGCTCCTAATGCCGTGGAGACCATCAGCTATAACATACCTACCTTCGATCTTTATGGCAGACATTTAGTGTTCTTTGCCGGTTGGAAACACCATATTTCCTTGCATCCTATACCCGCTGGCGATGAAGCGTTCCAGCAAGAACTCTCGCATTATAAAACAGCTAAGGGTACGATCAAGTTCCCAGTAGAGAAACCGATCCCATCCGATTTCGTGGAGCAAATTGTCACGTTCCTTACCAGGGAGAGAACCCTGCCACAATGAACAATACTATTTTTTTTATCTCATTTTCCACCTTGCGGCAGCTTTTGCGAAAACAGCCACTCGAAGAAAGGAGGGTCCGCCTTTGGATCGTAAACTCCGCCGGGACCCCATAGACCATGCCCGGCATCAGGATATTCGGTGTAAAGCGGCTGACCACCGGCCAGCATGATAGCAGAAATCATATCCCGCGAACCCGATACGGGCACAACCGTATCCTTTGCCCCATGAAACGCCCAGATTGGCTCGCGAACCAGCAGATACGCTTTTGAAGGATCGCCCGCTCCAGCAAGCGGAGCCGCTGCCGCGAAGTAGTTCGGCCAGCGCTCAATCGCCTCCCAGGTTCCATAGCCTCCCATGGAAAGTCCCGTGACGTAGAGTCGATGCGAGTCTATGCCCTTGTATTGCTGTTGCACCCAATCCAGGATTTCTTTTGCCATGCGTAAAGAATTGCTGGGCTGCGAAGTCATAGTATAGGAGCCGGTGGAAGCGGGAACATTCACCCAGCGATCCGGTGCCATAACCTGGGGAACAAGAATAAAGCTCGGCCACTTCTGCTGAATTGCCGGAGAAATCCATACCTGTACATAATATTGCTTGAGCAGTACATCTCTGTTCTGTTGGGCAGTCGCATTGGCCTTTGCAACCTCTCCACCGCCATGCAGCAACAGCACAAGTGGATACTTCTGCCCAGGATTATAACCGGTGGGGATATAGAGATAGTAGGTCATCTTCGACCCGCTTGCATCGTTAAACGTAAGTGTCTGAAATCCATCGAAGGTGGTAGCCGTCGAAGATGGTTGTGCTGCCGTGGGAGTAGGATTGTTCGTGGCAACAGGCGCAGGAACATGTTGAGAGCTGCTTTGCCTGCTTTTCCCACTTGCCGCGTCGTTAGAAAATATTCCCAGCGCGATCAGTGCCAGACCCATAATAATCATTGCAAGAGCTATCCAAACTATGAATTTCTTGACCAAAAACATACGTATCTCGCTTCAAATTGCTCACCTGGCGCACCACCATTGGATAATTTTTGAAAAATTGCCAGATCAGGGCTGCAGCCGTAACCTGGCACCATTTCTTCTGAATTTGCTCGTCGAATAGCATATGTGGCCATATGTGCCCCTCATTCAAAATGCGATAGTGAATAATCGCCACTCCATCCCTACACCCCAGCCATTGCTCGCCTATAATCGTTTTTTGCCTCAAGAATATATCTGGCCGGTTATTACAATTATCTCTCTGCACCCAACTCAGCAGCCATTTCGTCACCGATTCGTAGTCCTTCGACACGCTGCCATTATAAGGCACAACCCGGTCTCCTGTGCCATGTATTTCGAGCAAAGGAACCGACCTCACAACATGATAACCGCCAGGTACAGGATAATACGAGCCTGATATCGAAGCAAATGCTGCGATCCGCCCTGACAATTGTGCCGCCAGCAGATTTACCATCCCACCACCATTTGAAAATCCCATGGCATAAATGCGCGTCGGATCGATGCATAGCCGCGCCTGCAAGCTATTCAAGAGATCGCTCACAAACAGCACATCGTTCGCATGCGGGTCGTGGGCCGGCCCTGTCGCCCAGCCGGTTGTATTATCCGGCCCAACCATCCCCTGTGGGTAGACCGCTATAAAATCCTGCTGATCGGCCAGTATCGACAGCTTCGTCAAATGTTCCTGCTGTGTAGCAGTGCTGCCGTGTCCATGAAAGTTCAGCACTAAAGGCTGTGGTGTGTTGTTCCTGTAGCCCGAAGGCAGGTGCAAACGGAACAGTCGGGCAAATCCCCCAGACCTGATCGTTTCGTTCTCACTCGAGCCAGGCGAGAAAGGCGCCGGTTTGCCGCAGCCTGAACTTACTATTGGATGCGTAACTATGCTCGTTTTTGCTAAAGCATGGTTAGTCTTTTTAGACATGCCGGACGGGCTATAACTACAGATCAATAACAGGCCACAAACGAGAACGCTTATCAAACCGATCAGAGTTGTACGGAGTGCCTTGTTTGGGCCTCTTTTCTTAAGCGATACTTTGTCACTCCTGACTCCATTGCCTACCACAACTCTTACCTTCTCTATATGAAGAATATGGCAAGATTGGTGGCGGAGTACCTTCTGGGGACAGCGTCTTGTACCTGTCCTCGCCCCGCTGCGTTCAGTGCAACCAATTCGCCGGCCAGTAAAAAGAATATGCGCAAAGCAGCACCCATTCTATCACAACGAGACTACGAATAAAAATGTTGCGCTGAGCCTTCTTTTATGGTCGGCCATGTAGGGGCGTACTCTTGCGGTCGCCCGCCTTTCACTCGTATCTGGTTTGCCTGTCTTCTCCCTCCTTCGCCTTTACATTTCCCGTCCTATGCGGCGAAAACAACCCTCTGATCAGTACCGGCCACCAATGGCGGGGGCGAGAGCTTTGTCATCCAATGATCCTCGCTCATGTATTTCCAGCCTCCATCCGCCAGAATGACCACAATCTTGCCACGATTCATAGTAGCCGCGATACGCAGGGCCACTTCCAGCACCGCGCCACTCGAAGGTCCCGCGAAAATCCCCTCCAGCGCCTTTAATTGCAACGAGCGCATCCAGGCCTCGGAACTTGAAACTAACTGCCGGGCATCGATGACCGATAAATCGAGTACCGGGGGTACGAAACCATCCGCCAGGTTGCGCAATCCCTGAATACTATCGCCCTGCACCGGCTCTGCCGCGACAACGCGAATACCAGGATTGTGCATCTTTAACCGCCGGGCCACGCCTGTCAGCGTTCCGCCTGTTCCCAGTCCCGCGACAAAGACATCGACGCCGGGCATATCCGAAATGATCTCTGCCGCCGTAGTCGTATAGTGTGCCGCTGCATTGGCCTCATTGCCGTATTGATACAGCATCACGTAGCGCTTATCCTTCTGAACTAACTCCTGAGCCAGCCGGATAGCTCCATTGCTGCCGGCTGATCCAGGAGAAGTGATGATATCGGCACCATACAGTTCGAGCAATCGGCGTTTATCCTGCGTTCCTTTCTCGGATATCACCGCTGTGAACGGGTATCCCTTCATATTTGCCACCAGCGCCAGCGCCACTCCCGTATTGCCACTTGTCGGTTCCAGTATGATCGAGTTTCGCGCCAGCAAACCTTCAGCTTCAGCCTGCTCGATCATCTTCAACGCGATGCGGTCCTTGATGCTACCCGATGGATTGATCCCCTCCAGTTTCGCGAAGATCTGCACACCTGGCTTGATAGTAAAACTTTTCAGTTCGACCAGTGGCGTATTCCCAATCGTCTCCAAAATGTTTGCATAACGCATAATTTATCACTCTCTTTCTATGGCTTCGCACTCAATTGAGCGATACTTTCTGATACAGCAGCGGTGTCAATAAAAGCGCGTGGAGAGTGGAAGTAACGGCCCGCAACATGTTTGCCTGTAGCAATCGTTTCCTCGATGATGGCCCATACATCTTCTTCAGTGGTCATATAATTGACCATACAGGCGCGCAGTACCTCCTTGTCCTGAAAATGCGTACTCGTCAGAAATGCTTTCCCACGCCGCTGCATTTCGTAGGTCAGCGCTTTATTTAACTGGTCTAGTAGCAATGGCTCATCGCGTAGTTCCTCTGGAGCATAGCGAAAACGCACAATACTCAATGGGCCTGTCGCCACGAGTTCGAGGTCTGGATTGGCTTCAATGAGTTGTCCGAGCAGGTGAGCCATTTCGATATTTTTGCTAATGGCCCTGGCCAGCCCATTGCGACCGGCAGTATGAACGATGGCCCAGACTTCCAACGCCCTGAACCTGCGCGTGCGCTGCAATGTATATTCCGACTGCCACGGTTCATGCTCATCCTGCCCCGGCGGAGTGAGGCGAAATGCATCGCGCAGCGCCTCACCATTTCTCACCAGCGCGCAGCCGCAGTCAATAGGAACAGAGAGCCACTTATGCTGGTCGGTCGCCAGGGAATGCACGCGCTCGATGCCCTTGTAAAGAGGAGCAACATCCTCATCGAGAATGCCAAAAGAGCCGTAGGAGCCATCTATGTGCAGCCACAGTCCTTGCTCTTCACACAAATCGGCCAGCTCGTCAAGCGGATCAATCGCGCCCGTGTCGACAGTTCCGGCGGTCGCAACCACACAGAATGGCCGCAGTCCCGCTGCCCAATCGTCAATAATCTGCTGGCGCAGCTGCTTGACATCCATCTGGAAAGTATCTGTCGAAGGAATAATACGGATCGCATTGCGGCCCAGCCCCATCGCCTCGACCGACCTGCGAATGCAAAAATGCCCCTGATCTGACTGGTACAGTATAAAAGGACGATGCATTCCCTGCACGCCCTCAGCCCGTACATCCCAGCCATCAACGCGCGCTGCCCACTGGCGAGCGGCCTGCAAGCACGTGAAATTGGCCTCGGAGCCGCCACTGACGAACACACCGGCGCTTCCCCCTGTTGGAAATCCGCACAGTTCCATGATCCACTGCACCATGCGCCGTTCCAGCTCCTGGCCGGCATGATCTCCGATGCCACAATTGGGATTCATAGCAGCCGCCAATGGTTTGACCAGGATACCGGCATGGGCAGGCGCCGAGTTAATCCACCCGGCAAAGCGAGGGTGCCCATTCCCCTGTGGATAAGGAAGAATCATGTGTTGAATGAAATCCAGCGCTTGCTCGAATGGCTGTCCCTCCAGCGGAAGCTCCTGCCCTCGGATGGCCTGGTGTACCTCATCCGGCATTGGTTGCCATATAGGCCGCTCATCTATCTCATCCAGGTACGAAGCCACTTCATCCATCACCCGGTAGCCAAACTGCCGGAACGTCTCCCTATCAAAAGACAATCCGGTTGACGAATCCGGCATTACCTTCGTTTCTCTGTTCAATGAAAAGCTCTCTATCGTTTTCATATCGTTCTTCTCCTTGCAAATGAATCGGCTCCACGGCTCTGCCGTAGAGGCCGATTGATCGCGCCCATCGCCGATTGATCGGCCCTTGCGATGGACGGAATAATTTGTTCAAACCCATTATCGGCCCCTACAGATGTTTGAAGCGCCCCTGGTGCTACCTTCTTACTTGTGGGCTGCGCGCGCCCAACCAGGTGACTTAAGCCGGGAATATACAGCAATATCACCGTCGCTCCCATTGCGCTTCCCGCGGTCAAAAACCAGGTGAGAAAAACGCGGATTGCGATGGGCCACGCTGCCGGCATTGCGGGCAGCACCCATTTCAGGATTGCCGTCAGGAAGAGAACGTGGATGAGGTATACTCCAAACGAGGCATCTGATAACACCTGCCAGGTGCGATAGCCGCGTGGCAGGTTGTCCTTCTGCCTGTGACTTGCCCAACGACAAACAAGCCAGAACGAAAAGAGGATCACGGCCAGGCTATAGAAAGCCATGATCGGTTGCAAAACCGATGTCGCGTATCCCATCGACTCCTGGTACACACGCAGTTGCAGCACGAAGTGCAGCCACAGCGCAGCGGTTGCAGTCAGGAATCCGCATGCAATCAACCATCCATTGCGCAGCACAAATGAGCGCACCTGCTGGAAGTACAATGCCGTAAACCCGCCCAGTACAAAGTAGAACTGGTAGATCAGTATGAAGCGATTCTGGTAGGTAGCGAAAAACTGCCAGAAGCCGGATGAGGCCAGCGTACCCTGCTGCACCCATCGATAGTCCGCGTAGAGCAACAGAACCTCAAGCACGAAGCTAATACTTAATACTTTCCATGGATGGCTTGCAACGTGCGTCATGAACACCAGGAAAAGCGGAAAGAGGATATAAAACTGTAGGGTGAGCAGGATGTAATACAGTTGAAATGAAGCATTCCCCGACACTATATCAATAAGCGTGGTCTGAATATATTGGAGCGGCGCCTGTCCCGGCACGTTAACCGCGACATAGATCGCGCTCCAGATACAATAGGGCAGCAGAACCCCTATGCTTCGTTTGGCCCAGAATTTCTTGACATCAAAAGGCTTCCCATGATAGACATAGATCAGTGCGAAGGCCGTTACAAAGATGAACTCCTCTCTTGTAAAGTGCAGTGCCACCACCAGCGCATTTTGTATCTGTGCCCCCACACTCGTATGGTTGAGAAAAGTAGTTAAAGCGACTGCATGCACAGCGACAACACAGAGAGCCGTTATCACTCGCAGCGGATCTAATTCATACACGTGCGGGCGGCGAGCCTGTAATTCTTTCACCATCTCACCACCTCAACCCCCTACTGTATTCGTATGGGCCGGTTCACCGTGCCCCTCGTCGGTTGATCGGCCCCGACCACCATTGCTCGCCCCCATCGCCGGTTGATCGGCCCGGAGGGGCCGGTTTACCGTACACACCGCCGATTCATCGGCCCCTCCGGGCGTACCCTTATAGTCGCCCGCCTCCCGCCTGCCCGTGCCCGCCCGTTCTCGCAACCTCAACAAATGCCGGTCAATCTTACCCGTAGCATTCCTCGGCAGCGCATCGAGAACAATAAAATCGATAGGCACTTTCTGGGAGCTTAGCCGTTGCGCCGCGAACTCATGCAGCTCCCGCGCCAACGCCTCAGTCCACGCGCCCCTGACGGCAAGATAGGCCACGACCTGTTCGCCATAGATAGCATCAGGACGACCGACCACAGCCGCCTCTCGTACCGCGGCGTGTCTCAAGAGCACTTCCTCAACCTCGCGCGGCGCGATATTCTCTCCGCCGCGATTAATCACCTCGCGCAGGCGTCCCCGAATAAACAGGTAGCCATCCTCATCCAGGTATCCCAGGTCGCCGGTGCGAAACCATCCATCCGAAAAGGCCCCTTGTCCAGCATTATCTGCATAGGCATCGATCACGCTGGGGCCGGCAATACAGATTTCACCCGTCTCCCCAGGCTCAACATCGCGCAATAACTCAACATGCTCTCCACTGCCATCAGTTCTCGGATAGCAGATACGCAAAGCCACGCCAACGGGACGACCGGCGGAGCCTGGTTTGCGAACTCCTGGCGGCACAGGGTTAGCAACCACCTGGCTCGCCGCCTCCGATAAACCATACGTTTCGATAACAGGAATGCCGAAGCGAGCCTCAAAAGCCAGCAGATCAGCAGCAGGCAGCGCAGCCGAACCCGTTCGTACAAAGCGCAAAGACCCCGGCAGAAAAGCCGGTCTTTCTGTTTCCAGCAGCATCGCCACGATAGTTGGCACGATACTTGCCCACGTAACCTGGTAGCGTTCGATCCACGACCAGAAATTCCTCCTGCTGAACCGTCGCGCGATAATAACCGTGCCACCGGCCAGCAGCGACGAGCAGAGGCTTACCACCGGCGCGTTCACGTGAAAGAAAGGCAGCACCGTCAATCCTCGATCTACACGGGAAAGTTCATGACTGGCACGCACACGATCCGCAGTCCAGGCAATCTGCCTCTCCTTCAGTATGACCCCTTTCGGCGTGCCGGTCGAACCCGACGTCGTCAAACAAATCCGCCCCTCCACCGGCTCGATAGCGCCATAAAAAAACGCCTCTTCAATCAAGGCATCGCATTGCTGCCGGCTTATAATTCTGGCATAGGGATAAGCAAAATCCTCCGTGTTTTCAACAAACAAAACATCCGGCTCGTATTTTTGCATAATCCGCAACTTCTCATCATCAGTCGCATCCGGCGGCACCGGCACTAACAGGTGTCCCCCACTCAGCGCGCTCAGCCAGATTACCGCGCTGGCTATTCCGCCGGGCAAAGTCAGCATTACCCGTCGTGGAGCCTCACCGAGCATCCGTCGTACAGCGTTAACCGCCGCAAGCGCGCGCGCATATGTAAGCTCCCGCCCTGTTTCCGCCTCCACAACAAACACCGCCTCCGGTTGTATGCGTGCCCACTCGACAAGGCCCTTATATAATGACCCCCTGGCAAGATTCCTTATGCCCTCTAAATCCTCCCGAAAAGTTAACACCTTTATCTCCTTCTCAAGAAATTTTTAAATCGTCTTTATTCTGATCCATCAGACTGAAAAAGAAGCTATCCCTCGCTGAAAAATCCCTGAATTCAGCAATTTTTCAGCGAAATTTGCTATACTGATGCTGGGTGAAAAATGTATGATTGCCCTGGAGAAACCGTAACCAATCAATATATATGGCAAGGGCCGGTCTCATCGCCTTTTACCATCGCCCTTGCAGGCAGAAAATATGTATCTATGGCAACACTGAATCAAAATAACATGAGCGGCAGGCAACCTATCGCCTTAATAGTGGACGATGAGCCGCAGATAGTAGACTTTCTACAACTGGGATTCTCATATGAAGGGTTTAACGTCCAGGTCGCCACTACCGGTCCTGAAGCAGTACAGGCTGCAACGGCGCATCATCCCGATATCATCATTCTAGATATCATGCTCCCCGGCTTAGATGGCATCGAGGTCGCACGCCAATTACGCAAGACAAACGATGCCCCCATCATCATGCTTACCGCGAAAGGAGATATCGACGACCGCGTTTCTGGACTGGATGTCGGGGCCGATGATTATGTCACAAAGCCGTTCGCGTTCAAAGAGCTGATGGCGCGCGTGCGAGCGGTCATGAGGCGACATGGCAATGAATTCGCGGATGTACTCACGTTTCATGACATCACCCTTGATCGAGGCACGCGTATCGTCACCTATAATGGGCAGAGCATTGATCTGACCCCACGCGAATTTGATCTCTTAGCGTTGTTTCTTATGCATCCGCGCCAGGTACTCACACGCGATATCATACTCTCGCGTGTCTGGGGCTATGATTATTATGGCGATGACAACATCATTGAAGTGTATATCCGCCACCTGCGCGAAAAACTGAACGATAATCCACCGCACTTACTGCAAACCATACGCGGCATTGGCTATACATTGCGAGGGTAAGGAAACATATGTGGCGCATGAAACGATTGCGCAGGTTGGTGAATCGCATCCCGCTTCGCTGGCGATTGGCGCTCATTTCTTTAGGAGTGCTCGCGCTCCTGCTCAGCGCGCTGGGCCTTGTTATCCTCTTTACCGCGGAACAGGCGCTTTTGAGCAATGAGGCTGTAGCCCTGCGCAATGAGGCACGCCTGGCCGCCGATGGAATCAAAGGTCATCCTCTTTTCCCTGCACCGCCTCCTGGCCCGCCGCCAGGTTCCTTGCCAACAAATTTTGATGTATACACGACCATTCTGGTAGAAAAGCTCGCCAGCGCCAGCGTCAACGCCACCGTTCTTTCGCTCAATGACCAGGTCATTGTTTCTGGTAATGACCTGGTCGGCAACAATTTCCCACAGACCCCGTTCCCGGTCACACTAAAACCCTCGCTTATCCAGCAAACGCTTGCCAATGATTCGCAGGGTAGTAGTTACCTGATTGCGCGCGATATACAGGGAAACCGCCAGCTCGTCGTCCTCATGCCACTTGTCAGCCAGCACCGGACCGTCGCCATACTGCAACTCAATACTCCCACCGCGCCATATGACAACTACATTACCACCTTGCGCCTCATCTTGCTCATAGGTGTTCTCGGCGCATTAAGCTTTGCCATAGCGCTCACATTTCCCCTCATTGGAGCAGCACTGCACCCGCTTGTCGTCATGGAAAGAACCAGCCGGCGTATCGCTAACGGCAACCTCTCCCTGCGTCTCGATACACCTGTCACTGACGATGAAATTGGACATCTCGCCGTTTCATTCAACTGGATGGTAGCTCAGCTCGAAGCCGCATTTAAGCGCCAGAAGCAATTTGTCGCCGACGTATCCCATGAACTGCGCACTCCGCTTACCGCCTTGAGTGGCAGCCTCGAAATGCTGCTCATCGGCGCCGACCAGGGAGATACCGAGGCATCGCGTCGCCTGATGCATAACATGTACGCCGAAGTGCAGCGCATGCACCGTCTCGTAGAAGACCTCCTCGCCCTGACACGACTCGACGAGGGCAAATTAGTGCTGCGTGTAGAGACTATCGATATCCGTCCGGTGATCGAAAAGGTATACGATCAGGCACAGCAACTGGCGCACGGCCAGGAGATTCGTTACGAGGTCGCAACCGACATCTTGCCTGTCCGCGCCGACGCCGACCGGCTGCAACAGGTCTTGCTCAATATCGTCGATAACGCCCTCAAATTTACTCCTGCTGAGGGCCTTGTGGACATTTCGGCCCATGACGAGGGACAGACTTCCGTCATCATCAAAATTCACGACACCGGCAAGGGCATTCCCCCTGATGCCTTGCCCCACGTTTTTGATCGTTTCTATCGCGCCGACCCCGCCCGCGCCCGCTCGCCACAAAGCGTCACCGGCAACGGCCTCGGTCTCGCCATCGCAAAGGAATTGATTGAAGCACAGGGTGGCACCATCTCAATCGATAGTGTGCAAGGCCAGGGTACTACTGTGGTGATCCGGCTGCAAGTGCCGAAATGACCTCCTTCAGTCGCTGCTGGGCTTGCTGAAGCGCCGGTAATCTGATAGCAACTCCTGACTTCTCGCCGCTTTGCAGTAACTCCGCCTGGTCGAGTATCTGCCACAGCGCCGCCTCGCGTTCCTCCTCGGAAGGCCCATGCTCCGGTTCGCACAACAGGCTCGTCGACAGGCGCAGGCGCAGCACTTCAGGCTCCTCGCCGAAAACGGTGCCGGGAAGAGTAGCAATATCCCATTTCTCCAGCAGATAATGCGCAAGTTCATCGCTGGTGCGCACCCCGTTCGCGAGGAGCGCCTCTCGCCAGGGAGCGAAATCAGGATAAAGATAGAAGCCTCCGGCCGGACGCGGGCACGGTATGCCGAGCTGGCAGAGCGTATCGTAAAGCTGAGCGGCAACATAGCCATGCACAAGCGCCGAATGCCGCACGTATTGCTCGATTGAAGCCTCCGGGCTGAAAGCGATAATTGCCGCCTCTTGAATCGGCGTAGCTGCCGACGACCAGATTTCGCTTGCCAGTGAGCGCAGGGCCTGCATCGCCGCTCTTCCAGCTTCCGCCGCGGGCAGCACTGCATATCCCAGCCGCCACCCTCCGGCAGAGAAAGCCTTGGAGAGTCCGCCGGTCACAATGCAGCCGACGGGATAGAAGCGTGCAGGTGAAATATGTTCGCGCCAGCCATGAGCCAGTTCCGCGTAAATCTCATCGCTGATGAGCGTTACTCCTGCCTGTTTGCACCAGCCTGCAAGCGCTTCCACGATGGTGCGGTCAAACATACTGCCGGTTGGATTGCTCGGCGTATTGATAATCAAAATGCGCGGATCTGCTCCCTCTCTACGCGCTTGATCCATTGCTGCTGTGAGGGCTTCTGGAGACAGGCGATGATGTTCTTCAGCATCCGTCTGCACGCCAATCACCCGTCGTCCGGCCAGCTTCGCCATCGGCGCGTAGCTCACCCACGACGGAACCGGCAGCAGCATATCCCCATCCAGGATGTGCAGGAGCGCGTAGAGCAATGGCTTGCTGCCCGGTCCAACCACCATCTGCTCCGCGAAAAACTCGACTCCTCGCGTGCGTGTGAGATAAGCCGCGATAGCCTGCCGAAGTGCCGGTATGCCCAGCACAGGCGCGTATCCCGTGCGCGTCGCTGCCTTCGCCAACGCGCCTTTCAACAGCGGGTGCAAAGGAAAACTCGCCTCACCAAAACCCAGGTGAATCGTCTCGCGGCCCGCGGCACGGCGTTTTGCTACCGCCTCGTTCATAGAAAGTGTTGCGGATGCCGGTAGCGCCTGGGCTGAAGAGGCCAGGTCAAGCGGCTTACCTGTTCCCGTCGCATGTGTAGTACTCATCATGTTTCCCTTCCCGTAGTTGCACTTGAACAAGGGGATTTTTACGGATAGTTATAGAATAGTATAGACTGAAGGAATCAGATAATAAAGGGCTAGCCGGGCGAAGTATGTGTTACAGAAGTTCTTAGCATCGAAAAGAGAGGAAGAGTAGTGCCGTATGTTTACAGCAGAGTTCCGCGACTATGTGCGTCAACGAGTGCTTGAACTGGCAAAAGCAGACTCGCGCGTCATAGGAGGAGCGCTCACCGGCTCCGCATCTCTAGGCACAGGCGACAGGTGGTCCGATGTTGATATTGCCTTTGGAATTGCTGATGGGAACAGGCTTGAGACAGTTCTTGATGACTGGACGCGAAGCCTCGATCAGGAATTCAGCCTGGTCAACTACTTTGATTTGCGTGCTGGCAAAAGAATCTTTCGCGTATTTCTGCTGCCCAACGGTCTGGAGATCGACATATCAGTGATGCCCCCGGAGGAGTTTGGCGCCTATGGCCCAGAGTTCCACGTTCTCTTTGGTACTCCTCGTCAAGTGGAGGCCATGCCGCAGCCGGATGCCTCTTTGCTCATTGGGCTTGCCTGGCTTCACGTTTTCCATGCTCGCGCGTCCATCGAGCGCAACAAGCCCTGGAAAGCTGAATACTGGATCAGTGGAGTCCGCGATCAAGTCATTGCCCTGGCCTGCCTGCGCCTGGGCGAAAATGCCATCTACGGCCGTGGCGTTGATCGCCTCCCATCATCCGTAACCGGCCCACTCGCGGGCGCGCTTGTTCGCTCGCTCGACACGAAGGAGCTGCGCCGCGCTCTTACTGTGGCGACCCGGTGCCTGATCGCGGAATTAGAGGAATGGGATAAGCAACTCAGCGCCCGCCTATCACCACTCCTTCAAGAGTTCGGGACTTTCCAGGGCGAAAGGGAGCAGACAGGCACCTCAGAGTTGCTGGCCGAGAAGGAGGAAAGCTGAGGCCCTTGCCCGTTTTAAAATCCTTATCCTCTCGGCCTGCGGTCCTCCACGCGCCTGGCTTTCAACTCGAAACGGGGCAGCGTTCCCTGCTCCACTGCCTCGATAGGCACGCGCAGGTGCAGCGCCACGTGCAATTCTTCCTGTAACACCGCTACCAGGTCAGGCGAGCATTCAACCTGCAAGGCAATCTCATCCATCGCGCCATTTTTTGTCACGATGATGCGGTATTCCTGCACCTCAGGATAACGATGCAGGATATTCGCCAGCGCCGATGGATAAACATTGACGCCGCGCACGATCAGCATATCGTCGGCGCGCCCCAGAACTCCTCCGGGCAGCGACAGAAAGCTACGTCCGCACGCGCAAGCATAGCCACCATGACGCACAAGATCACCCGTGCGATAGCGAATAACCGGACTTCCCCAGCGCCCCAGGTTGGTCAACACAAGCTCTCCCACCTGGCCCTCCTGCACTGGCGAGCCGCTCTGCGTATCCAGAATCTCCGCGATAAATTCGCCCTCGTTGATGTGTATCCCCTGCTGCTGCGAGCAGGCGAAGCCAAAAGCGCCGACCTCAGTCATACCGGCATGGTCATACGTCTTCGCCCCCCATGCCTGCTCGATACGCTCGCGCGTCGCCGGGATCGAAGCCCCTGGTTCGCCAGCGTGGATCGTCACGCGAATACTCGACTCCGCCAGGTTTATACCCTGCTCCTGCGCTACTTCCGCCAATCGCAGGGCGTAACTGGGCGTACACACCAGCACGGTCGCTCCAATATCCTGGATCGCTCGCAGTCGCTGCACCGAATCCATCCCACCACCCGGCATCGTCAGCGCGCCCAGCTTCTTTGCCCCCTCGTAAGCAGACCAGAAACCGATGAAAGGACCGAAGCCAAACGCCAGAAAAACGATATCATCCCTGCTCACTCCTGCCGCCCTGTACACACTCGTCCAGCAATCAGCCCACCAGTCCCAGCTTTCCTGCGTATCAAGAATCCTCAGTGGCCGCCCTGTCGTGCCCGAGGTCTGGTGAAAGCGCACGTACTCGCTCAAAGCATACGTCAGGTTGCTCCCGAACGAAGGATTCTGCTCCTGGTCGGCGACAAGTTCGCGTTTGGTCGTGAATGGCAACCTGGACAGGTCTGCCAACTGTTCCAGCGTTATGATATCGCTTCCCTGCAAGAGCTTTTCCCGGTAAAAACCGTTCTGCGGCAAAATACGGCTCAGGCCCCGTTGCAGGCGCGCCAGTTGATGCTCCTCGATAGTTGATCGAGGAGCATGTTCTAGTTCAGACATCGTTTGACTTCCTACTCGTTTGACTGCGAGGAACCCCAGACCTCGCGTGCCACGCGTGCCACCAGTTCGAGCTTTTTGCGCTGGTCCTCAAACGAAATGCGGTTCCCTTCCATGGTCGATGCGAAGCCGCATTGTGGGCTGAGCGCAAGCCGCTCCAGGGGGATGAGCTTCGCGGCCTCTTCAATACGCTGGCGTAGCTCATCGGGAGACTCCAGGCGCGGTTTCTTGGTCGTCACCAGTCCCAGCACGACAAAGCGATCTTCGGGCACGTGCTTCAGTGGCCCAAAGCCGCCCGAACGCTCATCGTCATATTCGAGCAGGAAACGCTGGAAATGCGTCTGGCTGAAGATACGCGCGATCGGTTCGTAGTCGCCCTGGGCATAGAATTTGCTCTGGTTGTTCCCGCGGCAGATATGAATCCCGAACGTGATGCCGGGATGTCCATCGATAATGGCATTGTCCATCTCGATACAGCGGTCGATCAACTTGTCGGGGTCGCTGCCACGCTGTCGATAGCCTTCCCTCATCTGCGGATCAAGCAAGGCAGCGTATTGGGGAGCATCGATTTGAATATAGGTACAGCCAAGTCGTACCAGTTCGTCTATTTCCCTGCGCGAGAAATCTACGATATCGGCAAGGTAGGCGTCGAGTGATGGATAAGCCGAGCGCGATTTCTCCGGGTCGTAGTAGGCCGCCGCCTGTTGAGCGCTGAGCATCGTCACCTTTCCCGGCCTATTCTTGCGCGAGCGCAAATACACCCACTCCTCGCCGCACATGCTCCTGCGCCAGCTCAGCCGCTCCACGACCACCGGGCGTTTCAGCACCAGTTGCTCACCCGTCTCATCTCTGAACGGAATAGCCCAGCCGCCAAACTTATCGAAACCATTCAACGAGTCGATCAGGTGCCCATAGAACGCGTAGCGGCGCTGTTCTCCATCGGTGATAACATCGATCCCGGCATTTTCCTGCAGCGCAATCGCCTCATTTACCGCGCGATCCTCAATCGCCTTGAATTCCGCCGCGCTCATCCGCCCGGCTTCATACTCTTTGCGGGCTTCCGCAAGATAGGCAGGCCGCAACAGACTGCCCACCACTTCGCTGCGATAAGTCATGTTCCTAGTACCTCCCTGTAAATAAATGCTCAACGGTTTGAACCATATTAACCTGACCCCGCTAATACAGAGTCAACTCCAAAGCTCTGGAAACACCTGTATTCTCCTGTTAAGTGTAGCCCAGGAACTTGTAAAATGTAAGGGGTAATTCCTCATTCCCTCATTACTATACTTGACAGTATATCACGTCTCAGGTAAACTGTTCTTGTGGTAGAACAACTTGTTCACCATAATGAACCTACAAGAGAGGAGGACAAAAGACAGCTCATTTCTTCCCGGTTCTATAACCGGCGCGTTCCACATCTTCTACACACTGGCGGCTTTTCACGGATCTGATACGTAGTCCTTTGGCACTAGTTTCCAGCCCGTCCCTCCACTCGTCGGTGGAGCGGCGTGTGAAAGGAGTATCTTATGGCATCCGAAGCAGGCGGTATTTCTAAACCTGTAGCAGGCGCAGGTAGCCCCTCTGGTGCTGCTATCATTGCCCGGCAGGACCGTATTCCAGTATGGTCGCTCTCCTACCTTTTCATCGGTATCATCGGCGTTGGTTTCCTTTTCACCTTCTTCGACATTTTTGTCATCAACGTCTCATTCATCCAGACCTGTACGCAAATCCTCTCCAGCTGTAACCCTGGCAACTCGGTGAATTACTTTGGTCTTCCGGTCGAGTTGAACCTGGCAGGTTATGTTGTCGGTGCGCTCATCCTGTCGCCGCTGTCAGACAGGTTCGGCAGGCGAAATATGCTGCTCTATACCCTGCTCCTGACGGGTATTGGTTCGCTCTACACCGTTTTTGTCAATGACTATACCAACTTCATCATCGCTCGTACCATTACCGGCCTTGGCATCGGTGCTGACCTCGCGTTGGTTAACACCTACATCAATGAAGTAGCGCCCACCGGGAGTCGTGCTCGCTACACATCACTGATCTTTATCATGTCGGCGCTGGGTGCTTTCTTTGGCATCTGGGTGGGCCTCTGGCTGACCACACCCGCGGCACCTTTCCCAAATGGCCTGCCTTTTGCCATGGCTACAGTAAGCGGTCCCCAGTTTTTAGGCAATGGTTGGCGTGTCATGTACGGCATTGGAGCGCTCCTGGCACTCATCGGCATCCTGATGCGTTTCCAGTTGCCTGAGTCCCCGCGCTGGCTCATTTCAAGAGGACGAGTGGACGAAGCAGACCAGATTGTCACAGACATGGAGGAGCGCGCGCGCAGGAGAATGCCCAATTTGCCACCCCCGGCCACTGAGCTTCCCGTGCAAGCGGTCGCTGACAGGGTTTCATATACAGAAATCTTCAGCAATCCCCTCTATCTGAGGCGTACCATCTTCCTGGTAGTGGTCTGGTTCCTTGGATATGTTACGGTCTATTCGATTGCTCAAGGTCTGACCACGCTACTGGCCGGCATTTTACCTCTTGCCCCTAACCTTCCGCCGGCAGAAGCTGGAGCAGCAAGGGCCGGGGAAGCAGGAATGATCGCGGCATTTGGAACCTTTGGCTTCATTCTAACCGCCATCTTTGCCTACTTCTTTGGTGAGCGCCTGGAGCGAAAGGTATGGCTGCCGATCTCTGCCGTTCTCACCCTCATTGGCGGGCTGATGATTGCGCTGTTTACGGCCAACAACTTCCCACTCGCTGCCATCGGCTCCATTATCACCTTCTTTGGCTTCAACCTGTGGGTGCCCATGACCTACACCTGGTCTACTGAGAACTACCCAACCCGTGCGCGCGCCACCGGTTTCGCGCTGGTGGATGGTATCGGTCATCTTGGCGGTGGCGTTGGCATCCTGGTGATTGCTCCGCTCATCCCTGGCCTGCTCATGTCTCTCGGAAATACGACCGGCGCAATCGTGATTTTCTTGATCATCGTAGCTTTCATCATCGTAGCTGCCATCATCGCCCAGTTCGGCACTGCTACCAGAGATAAGCGTCTTGACGAAGTTTCACCGTAATCGCTGACCCGTAGGGGCGTACCCTCGTGGTCGCCCGCTTCAACCCGTAGGGGTCGATTGATCGCGCCCACCGCCGATTCATCGGCCCCCGCGGGGTTACCAGAATAATTTGCGAAAACTCATGATCGGCCCCAATCGCCGAATTTTTCATCAAAAACCAATAAGTCAAAACTCATGCAAAAAAATATTAGACCGCCTGCGGCCAATTTGCCTCGCCTAGCCAGAAGCTGTTGAAAACCGCTGTCAGAGCCACAAAGTACATAAAAGTATGGCAGGTCTAGGCAATTCATGCCAGAGTATCAGGTCAGGTTGAGGCGTTTTGTCTCAACCGCTGCCCTCGACCCGAAAGCCTCGGTTTCCTTAGCCCCCGCATTCATCAGGCGGGCTTTCCAAAACCAGACTCACTTTTCCCTTAATCCTAGGAATTTTATACCAAAACACTTGACAGTGAAAAAAACATATGTTAATTTTTTATAAATTAAATATAGATATTTTCTTAAACTGCCTCCATAGAGGGGTTAGAAGCAGGAAAGGTGAGGGCCAATCAGAGCGCTTCCCAGAAGATCCTGTAGCGTGTGTTTTGTATCCGTTGCCCGTGCATTTTTCTGCTAACTAAAATATTGATTGTGGGAATGGGACAGGGCCGTGCCCAGGGTGGAGTTGTGGCTTTGCCGGACAGTATCCTATTCCCGCTTGGTATCACACCCGTCTCCAGGAGTATGATGATGCGACCTGGGGCGGGTATCTAGGCCCGGAGTTCTTTAATTGGACGAAGAATCGGTTTCTCAATCTCTCTTTTCAATGGGGGTATAGAACTACTCCAAGCCCCCCTTGCAATGGTGGTGATGGGTGTCCAAACTTTTATTTAGGTGCTCCACCCCCTCAGATGTACTGGAGTACCTACCCCTCTCAGAGTGGTGCAGGTGGTCAATTGACGACTTGTGAACGGAGTGATGGCAATCCAGTCTGTTGATAGCTCCTTGACCAAACGCGCTCCGTGCCATCGGTTCGCATCCGGCACACGGAGCCCGATATTTGGTGGATGTATGGCCGATCCATCGGTGTCATAACAAACGTTCCAGGGCATCGGCGAGTGCATGACCGTTCAGGAAACGCTGTGTCGGGACGCGCTCCAAACAGCTCATAATAACCGCTTCCACGTCTGGAGGCATGTTGGGATTGTACCGGCTGGGTGGTGCGAGTGGGTCTTGCGTTTCTTGCATAGCCACCTCTTGAGGCGAGTAACGATCAAAAGGCAAGCGGCCGGCGAGCATCTCGTAGAGTACCATGCCTAGCGCGTAGACATCTGCAGCCGGAGTCACCATCGCCCCCAGCGCCAACTCAGGCGCGTCAAACGTCCCTATTGCTAGCGTCATCCCTGGAGTGGTGCGCCGCTGGTAGGCAGCAATCTCCTTATAGGCGCGGGCATAGCCCAGGCCGTCCAGTTTGACCAGGCCGTTGTGTCCCATCAGAATATGGTACGGCTTGACATTGCCATGCACCAATCCCTTTTGATGGGCCGTGCCCAGACCACGTGCGACATCGCGCGCAATCCTGATGGCCTGCTCGACGGCAAGCCTGCCCTGTGTACGCAGTATATAACGGCGCAGTTCCATCCCTCCAAACGGCTCCCTCACCAGATAAAAATTTCCATGGCTTAGGACACCGTCATAGACCTGCACAATATTGGGGTGGTACAGGGAGGAGGTTGCCTTCGCTTCCTGCTGCAAGCGCGTCACCAGCCCGGGATCAGCGCTTTCTACATCATAGAGCACTTGAATGGTCACGAGGCGATTCAGATGAGTATCTCAGCCAGTAGAGCTCATTATCTTGCTGCCTCGCCCAGTAGAGCCTGGAAACCGGTAGCGATCACCCAGCAATTCGAACCCTTGTTTTAGCCGTGGTGGTACTTGTGACTTCTGAAGATTGCCTGCCGAGCTGAGCATATATATGGCTGCCGCACGCGCTTTCTCCAGGCTGACACCCAGGCTCTGGAGTACCCCGGTGGCAATGCCCTCACCCTCGCGCATCAGGCCCAGCAGCAGATGTTCCATTCCAATCGTGTGATGATTCAGGTGGCGAGCTTCATCCACAGCGAGTTCGAGCGCTTTGTTGACGCTCGGAGTGAAGGCAATTTCGCCAGGAATAGCGCGATCTCCACGTTCAACCCTCAACTCAACAGCAGACCGAAGCATGGTCAGGTCCACACCAAGGTTGCTCAATATGTTGGTAGCGTCTCCCTCTATCTCGCGTATCAAACCCAGCAAGAGATGTTCGGTGTCGACAGCATCATGTTGGAGGCGCTGCGCTTCTTCCTGAGCGAAGCTCAAGACCTTCCTGGCCTGCTCGCTGAAATTGTCAAATCTCTTGCTGTCCAATGAGGTAGTTCCCCCCCATTCATTTGTATCACTCAGGTCAACTCTGCCTCATTCTACAACATACTGTTTCACAATCGAGGCCTGACAACGTTATTGTAGCTTTGCAGATAAAGCGAGAAACCTTTTCGCTCTATTCAAGCTGAAGCATCCAGCCCCAGCAACTTGATCGCATTCTCCTTCAGAATCAGAGGTCGCACCTCGGGCCGGATCGCAATCTGCTCAAAGTCAGCCAGCCAGCGGTCGGGAGTAATCAATGGATAGTCGCTGCCGAACAGCACTTTATGCTTGAGCAGCGTATTCGCGTACTGTATCAACTGCGGCGGGAAATACTTGGGCGACCAGCCGGAGAGGTCGATGTACACCTGCGGCTTGTGCAGGCAGACCGAGAGCGCCTCATCTTGCCAGGGAAACGAGGGATGAGCCATGATGATCGGCATATCGGGAAAATCCACTGCTACATCATCAAGATACATCGGATTCGAGTACTTGAGGCGCACGCCGCCACCACCACGCATGCCGGTTCCGATGCCGGAATGCCCGGTATGAAAAATAGCCGGCAGGCGCGCCTCCGCGATCACCTCGTACAGTACGTATGCCTTAGAATCGTTTGGATAAAATTCCTGCATCGAGGGATGAAATTTGAAGCCTCGCACGCCGAAATGCTCGATCAGGCGACGTGCTTCACGCGCCCCCATCTTTCCTTTCGCCGGATCAATGCTGGCAAACGGAATCAGCACGTCCGGATTCTCGGCAGCGACCTCGGCCACCTCTTCGTTCGGCACCCGCACCAGCCCCGTTGTCGACTCCATATCGACAGGAAAAATCACACAGGCCATCTTTCGTTCGCGATAGTAAGCCGCGATCTCAGGAATAGTCGGGCGCGGCCCCTCATCCTTGAAGTATTTTGCCGAGGCCTCCTGCATTGACTGCCACAATGGGTCGTCAGGAATGCGGCTCGATACCTCGGCATGCGTATGCACATCGATTGCAACCAGGTTCTGTATATTCACGACAGTCTCTCTCCTGTCTATCGTCTACAAGCCCATCCTGCGCCGTTCCTGCTCCTTAAGAATACGGCGCAAAATCTTGCCAGAAGGATTTCGAGGAATGGCATCGATAAATTCGACCTCGCGCACATTCTTATAGGCCGCCAGTTTCCCATTCGCCCATACTATCAGTTCATCCGCGCTTACCGCCTCGTAGCCCGCTCGACGCACAACAAAAGCCTTGGGAATTTCTCCCGCCTTGTCGTCCGCTTTAGCGATCACCGCCACGTCGGCAACGGCAGGATGTTCCAGCAATAACGCCTCGAGCTGCGCAGGAGCGACGCTGAAGCCCTTATACTTGATCAACTCCTTTTTGCGGTCCGTGATCGTCACGTATCCATCCTCGTCGCGCCAGCCGATATCGCCCGTGTGCAGCCAGCCATTGCGCAATGCTTCAGCGGTCGCCTCCGGTGCCTTCCAGTATCCCTGCATCACCTGCGGCCCCTGGACAATCAACTCGCCCTCTCCGCCCACGCCCAGTTCAACCAGCCCCGTCTCGATATCGACGATCTTCTGTTTCGTATCGTGAATCGGCAAACCAATCGTTTCGACCTTGATGAGTCGCGGATTGTAAACCGGATTGGAATGCGTTCCCGGCGCCGCCTCGGTCAGTCCATACGAAGTCATAACCGTCACGTGCGTGCGCTCCTCGAAGCGGCGAGCCAACGCCGGTGGCACGGGCGCCGCGCCACATTGCGTAAAACGCACCGTGTGTAAATCGTAATCATTTAATCGCGGCCAATCGCTCAACACCGCCAGCACCTGCGGCACGCTGTACAGAATCGTAATGCGCTGCTCCTGGATTAGCCGCAGGCATTCACCTGGGTCAAAACGTTCCATCAACACAATCGTCGCACCGGTCATCGCTGCCAGCCCCATCAGCATAATACCATAGATATGATAGAGCGGCACAAACACCAGCAGGCGATCCGCGCAAGTAATACGCGCAGTAGCCACCGACTGGTACGTGTTGCATACCATGTTTTTATGACTCAGCATGACGCCCTTAGGCAATCCCGTCGTCCCACTGCTGTACGGCAGCACTATCATATCTTCCCACTGCCATTGAGCGCGAACTGGCGGCGTTGTTGGACAGTTTTGCAGCAAGTCACTGAAGGAATGCGTCTGGAACCCGGTATGCTGTGAGCCTGAGCCAACCGTAATCACATGTTTCAAAGACGGAGTCTCCGCGCGAGCTGCCTCAACAATCGGGAGCAAATCATACTGCACGATAACCGCTACCGCCTCGCTGTTATTTAGTTGATAGGCAACCTCGCGCTCTTTGTAAGAGGGGTTCATAGGGCTGGCCACCGCGCCCGCGCGAATAATCCCAAACCAGCTAATCAGATATTCGGGTCGATTGGCCATGAACAGGCATACCTGCTGGCCCCTGCCTATTCCGAGGTCCAGCAGAGCATTGGCGAAGGCATTGACCAGCGCATCCAGCTCGCGATACGTCACGTTTTCATCCTGAAAGAGAACGGCCTCGTTTTCTGGAAAACGCTCGGCTGTGCGGGCCAGCATTTCATCATAAGGATGGGATGGATAGTGCAGCGATGGGCGAAAGAGTTCCTTTTGCATACGTCAGTCCCCATATCTTTTCACGAAGATTCCGCGTGGTCCACAATGCATTCTGACAAATATATCACGCTATCACCATAAATGTATCCTCTGCCAGATAAATTGTCAAAGGTCATTATTAATAAGGTCTTCCTCCTCTTAAGGGATGCAGGAGCGAGATGTTGGCAAACTCACCATCTCATGTTATAATCCTTCCATACAAAGTCATCCATGTGACGACAAAAAACAAAGCTGTACATAGCAGCAAAATTGGAGAACCCTTTTCTAAGGACCATCTGCATGCAACTAACGCATTGTCACCCTGAGGAGGAACATAACCGCCGGCTTACCACCGGCGGCAATACCATCTGCTAACACATTCACACACACCTTTTTGAGATGTGTCAGATTGGAATCCCTGCATGGCATTCCAAATCCTGTCCCTTGTGAATACTGTTAGCAAATGGAAGGAATACCTATGTTCTCGCCATCACGTGTGACGGTGCGCGTACCCGCCACCAGCGCCAATCTTGGCCCTGGCTTCGACTGCCTTGGGCTTGCGCTCAAGCAACACAACATATTCGAAATCCAGCTCTTGCCTGCAAACATATCAGCCGAGTCTGAACCGCTCATCGACATCTCTTCAGCATGGTGCAATGATGCCGCCATCGCCGCATTGCCCAGAGATCAGCACAACCTCTTCTACCGCGTCCTCCGCGAGCGCCTGAAAACTCTGCAAATACCTGTTCCCCCTATGCGTATCCGTGCCTGTATAGACATCCCTCCTGGTCGCGGACTTGGCAGCAGCGCGACCGCCGTCGTAGGCGCTATCCTTGCCGCCGAAGCCCTCGCCGGGCGCATTTCCTCACCGCAACAACGCGCCGGTTTACTGCATGCAGCCGTTGAACTCGAGCAGGGCAAACATGCCGATAATGTCGCCGCCGCGCTCCTGGGCGGCCTTGTCGTCGTGACGAAGAGCGAGCAGGATGAAAAGTGGCACGCTATCCGCGCCTCGATACCCGCCGGACTGCAAGCCGTCCTTTTCGTACCCGACTTCCCGATGGACACCATCTCCGTGCGAGCCCTACTGCCCCAACACTATACGCGCAGCCACGCCGTGCATAACGTCGGACACGTCGCCCTCTTGCTCGCGGCCCTGGCGAATGGCGACCTGCACAGCATCGGCTCCGCCATGGATGATCGCATGCACGAACCCTATCGCGCGCAGATCTTTCCCCAACTGCCTGACTTACTCCTCGCCGCGCGCCGGGCAGGCGCAATTGGAGCCTGCCTCTCAGGCGCCGGCTCCAGCATCCTCGCGCTTACCAACGGCAACGCGCGGGCTGTCGCGGCAACTCTAGAGCTTAAAGCCCAATCGCTCAATCTTCCCGGTCGTATCCTTATCACCGCAATCGATCACCAGGGAGCAACCATCGAAGTCGAACCCCCCAACCCACTCAATCAATCGGCTCCCGAAAAACATCTCGCCTCGCTCAATCAATCGGCCCCCCAAATCGATCATCCCAACCCACCCAATCACTCGGTTCCCCGTAGGGGCCGATTGATCGCGCCCACCGCCGATTTATCGGCCCGCGCCCTCACCAACTCAAATCATCCGCCCACCGCTGGTAATGAATGTGAACCAACAAAATCGACCAGCTCCCTCTCGCCGTCTCATTCTGGCTCCCCATGTCATTCTGAGCGCAGCGAAGAATCCCTGCCCCATCCCACCCTCACCCTTTCCTGTAGCCATTGCAACACCCATTTCCCCCTCACCCGCACCGATTATCGCTGTTCCTGTGGACAGCCATTAGACATCGAGCAGGGCAACACCGGAGAAGAAATGAATGCCGCGCGCTGGCAGCAGCGTTTCGACGCGCGTCTGAACTCGCTGCATTCCATCGACCGCAGCGGCGTATGGCGCTTCCGCGAACTCCTGCTTCCCCTGCCCGCCATCACTCCCATCACCCGGCCCGAAGGATTAACCAACCTCTACCCAGCAGGTCGCGCCCAGGATAGTCACGGTCATGGTCGCATCGGAGAGTTTGTAGGCCTCGACCACCTGTGGGTGAAGCACGAGGGCGAGAATCCAACCGGGTCTTTCAAAGACCGTGGCATGACGGTAGCGGTCAGCATCGCGAAATGGTTGGGCGCGACCGCCGTCGCCTGCGCTTCGACCGGCAACACTTCTGCTTCCATGGCCGCCTACGCTGCCCAGGCTGGCCTGCATGCAATCGTCCTGCTACCCGAAGGCAAGGTAGCCGCCGGAAAACTCGCCCAGGCCATCGCCTATGGAGCCGAGATTCGCCACGTCCCCGGCGACTTTGACCGCGCCATGCTCGACGTGGAACGCATGTGTCTCGATCAAGGCATCTACCTGCTCAATTCCCTCAATCCCTTTCGCCTGCTCGGCCAACAATCGCTTGCCTTCGACATCCTGCAACAATTACATTGGCATGCTCCCGATTGGATCGCGCTCCCAGCTGGCAACCTTGGCAATACCTCGGCGCTTGGTATGGGCCTGTTATGCGCGTATCGTTTGGGGATCATAGATCGTCTTCCGCGCATCGCCTCCATCCAGGCGGCAGGTGCGAACCCGTTTTACGCGAGTTACCGCGATGGTTTCGTCGCTCTCCAGCCCGTCAAGGCGCATACCCTGGCCACCGCCATCAATATCGGCAATCCCGTCAGCTTCCAACGCGCGAAAACGGTCATTCAGGCGACAGCAGGAATCGTCGCCCAGGTCAGCGATGAGGAGATTCTGCGCGCCAAAGCCATCATCGATAGCGCCGGTATCGGCTGCGAACCTGCCTCCGCCGCCTCGATTGCTGGCCTCAAGCAACTCACGGCCCAGGGCATCATCCATCCCTCACACCGCGTAGTTGCCATACTGACCGGCAATTTACTCAAAGACCCGGACGCCATTATGCTCTCTCGTCAGGTGTCACTTACAGCTAGCTGAGACTAAAGATTTTTCAGCACGAATGGGCATGAACAAATGCCTTTTTGTTCATGCCCATTCGTGCTGAAAAATCTCATCCCTCATGGTTTCGCTTAAAATTGGGGTCTGTCACCACGAGAAAGTTATCGCTGCCATGCGGATTGCTCACATATCCATCGGCCTGGCTATCATTCATCCATTCTCCATCACGGCGGTAGCGAAATTCATACCGGCGGCCCACTTCCAGGTCAACCGTAATCGTCCAGTTTCCTTCGCGGTCGAGTCGAAAAGGATGCGATGTCTGGTTCCATCCGTTGAAATCACCCACAAGGTAAATGGTATCAGCCCAGGTACTCTCCGGCAGAGTAAATGTGACTCGTGCAATGGGACCTCGCTCTGTTTCAATAAATGACTTGTGAATCATAGGCTATTCTTCCACTATGTTATTTTTAGCTCAGCGGGCGCAAGATTGCCCGCGCAGGTGCGCCATCACTACCAACAATCTTTATTGGCAGGCAGATCAGTTCAACCAGCCCTGGTTGTACGTTTGCAAGGTTCAGTCCCTCGATAATCCAGATGCCCGCTCCCAGCAGCGCATGATGGGTCGCAGCCCCATCCTTGAAGAATCCCCCGACCGAGAGGTAATCGACCCCGACCGCCTGTACCTTTTGTTCCGCCAGGTACTGCGCCGCCTCAGCAGAAATATACACGAAATCCTTGACAAAATCATCCGTTTGCCAGCACCTCGATGAATTGCGCGTCTTCAACAGGATACGTTCACCAGCCTGTATCTGATGTGGTCGCAATTCACCGGATTTGATCGACTCCGGGTCGGCAATCTCAATCACCCGCGCCTGGCCAATAACGGCCGTTAAAGGCATGGTATCAATACCTTTCCCACCGGGAAAGAAATGGACCGGTGCATCCATATGTGTCCCGGTATGCACCCCCATTGAAATCTTCGAAACATTCGCGGCATCACCTCGGCTCATATCCAGCGCGCGTTCAATCAAAACAGGCGGATTATCCGGCCAGTGAACCATACCGCTGTGCAGCGGCACCGAAACATCAATCCAATCTCCTGCCATTCTTTTCGCTCCTTCGCAACCTGTAAGGGTCACCTATGCTGCAATTATATGCGGAATCCTACCATAGGTAGACAAGAGGTGGACAGAATGGCTATTCCAGAAGACATATCCCTATCGGTATTGTTCCTGTAGCAGTTCAATTTTGATACGGGGGAACAAGAGGATTAACGTGGATAGTTTTCGCAACTAAATCAAGGAATGCGTCGTTTTCCTGCAGAAACCCCTGGCTTGTCGTTAAGATTAAACACCCTGTTGCTTGCACATCCATTTCCTCGCTCGTATTTGTATCCTGGATAAATTTTAAATGGTAAACGATGCCAGAATCTTCCGGGCAGTTTCGCTTACCGTTGCTCACGGCAGGCAAATTGTAAGCAGCTTGATAGAGTTGTTGCACAGACTGTTTATCTGTAATCGTGATGTTCAATGGGGGGAGAGGTCGGAGAGGCGATGAACGTGTGACATCAAGCGTTGTAGGGGTGATTTTTGTCGAACCACATGAGCTTGTGATACTGAGTAGTATCAGGCAGAAAAGCGCGAAGAAAGCTCTTTTGCTAAATGTGTGTGAATATGTCTTTTATAAGTCCTCATCTTTCACTCCTTTGAGGATATATGTTTTGGATTTTTAGATTATAGCGCCTTCCTATTATAGTGACCCAGATTGTCAGGCTCACCCGCACTTTGCGTGAAAGATGAGCCTAGAAGAGACTTCTTTTTTTCAGAGCTGCTTCTGGAACTCCCCAAATCTTTGCTCATTCCTCTTCTTGCAGACCTTCTCACGGAAAGTGAGGGAGAGCCGCAGAATCCTGGGATTTACACCAGAGCGAATCCGAGCACACGCAGCGACCGTGGCAGGCGGAGCGTCCGTTGGGCGTGGGGAAGGGCGAGCAAAGGAACCCTCTCGGCGAAGATTTTGCGCCGACAAGTCGCTTTGGGACAAAAGAAGCGGCGGACTTCCACATGCAGATGAAGCGCTCGTTCGCCACTGGGAAGGTCGTGTAAATGTCGCGTGTACCGACTTTGCACCCGTTTGGCCTCAGTCCCGCAACAGGGACAGGGAGCGGCGGGGGAAGTGGCTCGCAGCGTCACCGTGATCTCGTCGGCCATATGGATCTGCTCGACCATCCCATCAGAAAACTCGGGAAAAATTACCAGAGAAGATTCTCATTGGGAAAAATGGGTTCGCTAGGAAGGAGAGATTATGTCCTTTCATTATACCACATTTAGGATCAGCGAGGTTGCGTAAGAGAAAATGCGTCAACACCTTGTTTTTGGTCCCAGAGGTGGGTATACTGTCAATCCCACAATGAAACTGGTGAAGGAGTACCATTATTCTGGTAGCTTTGAGCTTTCTTCCTTTTCCGCTCTTCTCGCTTGAGAGGCTAAACGAGCTCTCTTTCTTCCCCAAAGAGCGTGGCTCCATTGGTCAGGATCATTGTACCGCTGCCACCAGTTTCATCGTGGGATTGACCATCGGGTTGCTGGAACATCTTGCTGATGCGAACATCCGTGCCTACATGACAAACGAGTCACCCGAGTCCGACCGACTCAGTCGCTGACTCATTTGGCGCAAGCTCTCAGTCGCTTCACTCCTGAGGTGGTCCTGGCCGGGGCTGGTCTACCGGCGGCGGAAGGCCGCACTGAGCGCTGTTGTGCCGATGTTCCACATGTTGTCGGCGATGTTGATCGTGACTCCAGGGGGAACGATCTGGTCGATGCGGTCCAGCACGTCGCTCGACAGGTCGATCCTGGAGGCCTCGAGGTAGGTGTCCAGGTGTTCCATGGTGCGCGGGCCGATGATCGCGGAGGTAACCGCAGGATGGCGGGTGACGAATGCGACTGCCATCTGGATGAGGGTTATCCCGGCCTCGTCGGCGAGAGCGCCGAGGGCGTCGGCGGCGGCGAACTTGGCGGCATTGGCTGGGCTGGTGGAGTCATAAACGCCGGAGCGCTGGGCGCGAGCAGCGGAACCCGGCCCGCTGACCTGCTGGCCCTTGCGGTATTTGCCCGACAGCCAACCCCCGGCCAGCGGGCTGTAGGTCAACACGCCCATTCCGTGGCGCAGGCAGGTCGGCAGCACATCGTATTCGATCGCACGGGTCAGCAGAGAGTAGGGGGGCTGCTCGGTACGAAACCGTTCGTGGCCGCGGCGTTCAGCGGTCCACTGAGCTTCAACGATCTGAGAGGCGGGAACCTTCGACGCGCCGAAGGAGCGGATCTTGCCAGCATGGACGAGATCAGATAGGGCGCCGAGGGTCTCGTCGATATCGGTGGTGGGATCAGGAACACCCACCTGGTAGAGGTCGATCCAGTCGGTCTGCAGCCGACGCAGCGAGCCCTCGATCGCCTCTGTGATCCACCGCCGCGACGCTCCGCGATGGTTGGGGTCCTCATCGAAAGGAACGCCGAACTTGACGGCGAGTACCACGTTCTCCCGCCGTCCGCCAGAGAGCGCCTTGCCTACGATCTCTTCCGACTCGCCGGCAGAGTAGCCATCAGCGGTGTCGATGAAGTTGATCCCGTTGTCAAGCGCTTTGTGGATGATGCGGATCGACTCGTCATGATCGGGGTTGCCGAAGGCGCCGAACATCATCGCGCCGAGGCACAGGTGGCTGACATTGTCATCCTGAATAATGTGTTCTGCCTGATCGATACGCCGAACATCATCGCGCCGAGGCACAGGTGGCTGACCGTGATGCCGGTGCGGCCGAGGGTGCGGTATTGCATGATTGTCTTCCTCCATGATATACTGACAAAACGGAGCAATGCTCCGATACCATTATACGGAACGCTGTTCCGTTTGTCAAGCTATGGTTTGAGGAAGGAAGCGATGACCACCAACGACGAGGGAGCAAGGCAACCAGCCCGCAAGATTCGGGCCGACGCGCAGCGCAACGAGCAGGCGTTGCTCGCCGCAGCCGCTGCTGTGTTCGTCACGTCCGGTGTCGAGGCGCCAGTGCGTGACATCGCGTCTGCTGCTGGCGTCGGAATGGGGACGATTTACCGCCACTTCCCGACACGAGCGGATCTCGTGGTGGCTGTGTACCGCCATCAGGTCGAAGCTTGCGCCGAGGCTGGTCCGGTCCTACTGGCCAATAGTGACTCGCCGCACGCGGCCCTCGGTCAGTGGGTCAACCTCTTCGTTGATTTCCTGGTCACGAAGCATGGACTTGCTGCGGTCCTGCAATCAGACAGCGCTAGCTTCGATGCGCTGCATGCCTACTTCCTTGACCGCCTCGTGCCCGTGTGCGCTCAGTTGCTCGCCGCCGCAGCAGAAGCCGGAGAGATCCGCGCCGATATTGACGCCTATGAACTGATGCGTGGCATCGGCAGCCTCTGCGTTGGCGGAGACCTCGACCCGCGCTACGACGCCCGCCGCATGGTCGAGTTGCTCATCGCGGGACTCCGGGGTAGCGCTCGACCTGATCCTTCTGATCCAGAGAAGAAGCACCAGCAGTACCTCGATACGGTTGGTCAACTTCATATACATTTGGGAATTCCGTGAGCGAACATGTTGATACATCGGTGAGTGAATCCTCCCGGAGACAAGAGAGCAGGTCATTCATTGATGTATCCTGATTCCACCCATAGAATTCCCAAATGGACATCGAGACAAATGAGGGTCAGAATCTGACGCAATATCCTCGCCAATTTATCCTTCTGGCGCATATCTCCCCGTTTTGGCGAATTTATGTGTCAAACGACAGCTGCCGCCAGCATTCATCATGACAGCTGAGTACGATGTGCTTCGTGGCGATGGCGAGGCGTATGCGAAGCGGCTTGAACAAGCGGGAGTGCCAGTAACGTATTCTATGCAACTAGGTCATGTCCATGTGTCTGCATCGATGACCAAAGTCATGGCGGCAGCGCGAGCGTGGAGGGATGAGGTCCTCATGGCCCTGCAGGGCGTGAATGAGCAGCGCGAAACAGCGCAGGCGGGAGAGCAGAAGTAAGCGCCGCCGCTTGTCGCACGGGAGATTCACCAGCTTGATCTTTACGACCTCACGGCCCTGCTAGTATGTACAACTCGTAGTAGCCAGACACTGATCACAGCTTCAGGAGGCGCTCCGCGTTGCCATGGGCGATCTGTTCTCGATCGGCGGGACTTACTGGAAGTTGGTCCAGGAAAGAGCGAGCCTGGGTCATGGAAGCGTAGGGATAATCGGCTGAGAACAGAATGCGGTTGACGCCTACCTCAAGCAACAGATTCAAAAAGGGCGGAAGAAAATTAAAGCCACTAAAGCTATAGTGGAGATTTTCACGGAGATAGGCTCCAATTGGGCGTTCCAGGGTTGTTATCTGTTGGGGCAACGTGAGTTCAAGCCTTGGCATCATAAACGGGAGCCCTTCACCCAGGTGACCAATGATCACTTGCAAGTCTGGATAGCGATCAAAAGCGCCGCTGAGTACAATGCGCAGCACGTGAAGAGCCGTTTCGATGTGCCAGCCCCAGGACGAGTTTGCCAGAGCGGACGCGATCACCGGGGAGAAATTACCGGTATAGGAGGAGGCCACCACTGCTTGTGGAGGTTGTGTTGGGTGGAGGTAGAGCGCCACCTGGAGAGCTTCGGCGCGTTCCAGAATCGGCCAGAAAAAAGGATCGTCCAGGTAACGCCCCCGGACGTGACCATTGATAACCGCTCCTTTGAAGCCATAGGTGTGCACAGTGCGTTCTAGCTCAGCAGCAGCAGCTTCCGGGACGGGAGTTGGCAGCGTCGCAAACCCGGCGAGACGGTCTGGATGGCGGCTGACCGCTTGCGCGAGGAAATCGTTGATCTCGCGGGCGCGCGTGATGGCCTCGGTGGCATCGAGCTGTTCTGTACCGGGAGCGGTATGAGAGAGGACCTGGACATCGATTCCGGCCGCATCCATATTGGCAATGCGGCGTTCGTCAAGATCGCAGAGCAGTTCAGGCACCCCGCGCATTCTTGTCTCAGGCCCCTGGGCCCGCTCTTTCAGAGAGCGCCCCGGGCCCTCTAGAAAGGCTGGAGTCGCGTAATGCTCTTCTACTGTGATGGTGCGCATCATCTTGGCTTGTTCTTGTCGAGGCATAAGCGTTTCCCTGCTTTCTTCACTGATAGGTTTGGGTCAGCATATCCAGACCCGAATATTGGACGCTCAGGAGCGGAGACGCTGACCCTTGCTTCGCCGACAGCAATGCGGGCATCCAGCAGGTGGCTCACTGCAGAAGCTGCGTCGCGGTCTCCGGGTGCTCAGGCCCCACGGACTCGGTCGATGATTGCATCTGCACCTGGCCGATCAATGGACACTCCGCGCCAGGCCACATGCTGATCAGGTCGCACAAGCAGCAGCGAAGCCTCGTAGAGCCTTTCGAGTGCCTGTCCGCGTAGCTCGACAACGGTCAGCGGCACACGACGGGCCGCAGCGGACGCGATAAATGGAGCCACATCGGCGTCATCACGGAGCCGCAGCAGCGAGAATCCATTGCCTAGCCGATCATAGAGGGAGGCTCCATCTGGTAGCCACAGGTGCGGCAGCCGCGCTCCCGGTCTGGCCGTCGGCACATACGCCTGGCCTTCAGGAAGAACAGGCGTCCCGTCATCCACAATCACCGGCGAGGCATCGTATTGGTAGCCCAGGACGAGTCCCAGGCTATGGAACTCGCGGTCTTTGGTGGCCCGGATCACTTGAGCGGCCGCGTGCCGCGCTTGCTCACCGACGAGACCCGGAGCGTCCAACTCAGGATTACCCAGTTCCGGGGCCAGCACACTCATATTCGCGACCGCCTCCCGAATGGTGCGCTCGGCGATGGGTCTCCGCTCCGCTTCATAACTAGCGAGCAGTCCATCTCCTCCCCAGCCGTCAATCACTGCCGCCAGCTTCCAGCCGATGTTCACCGAATCGCCGATGCCCGTATTAAAGCCGTGTCCTCCCCAGGGCGGATTGAGGTGCGCGGCGTCTCCAACCAGGAAGGCCCGACCGTTGCGATAGCGGTCCGCCAGCAACATGCGTGCCGTCCAGGGGTCGGTCCCCAGGACCTCAGCCTCGATCTCAGTACCGACAAGACCACGAATCAAGGCATGTGGATCGGACTGACCGACCTCGGCAGGGACGCCATTGGCGATGGCCCACCACACATCCTCCAGATCCATCCGGCCCAGTACCCCAGGGCAGGCCGGATTGAGGACCCAGTAGTGGACCGCCGGGCCATGAGGTTGCCGCTCGGCCAATCCCGGCGCGCGGAAGACGAGGCCAAAGTTCGGACGCTGGTCTGATGCACCCTCATAGTGTACTCCGATTGCCCTACGAACGATGCTGCGAGCTCCGTCACACCCCAGGACGTAGAATGCTCTGACCCGCCGCTGTTCGCCTTGCTCGCTCGCGATGGTCGCATGTACCTCGTCGTCATGCTGCTGAAGAGCGTGCAGCGACCAGCCCAGGCAAAGGTGACACGGCTCCAAATTGCTCACGGCCTCTCGCAACACCTCTTCGACCAGGGGCTGGGCGATCTGCTGCCCCGCCTCTGCGAACTCCTCGGTTCGCTCTCGTGAAAGACCGAGGCAGTTGCTGAAGCGCATCACCTCGTGGCCGAGCAGGGTCGTGCAGAAGACGATGTCCTGCGACCAGTCGACCTTGAGCGGCGCCGCCTCACGAATGCGCTGGGCCAGTCCCCATCTGCGAAAATGCTCCATTGTGCGCACACTGGTCGTCTTAGCACGGGGTCTGAGCCGCGAGACAGACAACCGCGGCTCCACGATCACGCACTGCACGCCTCGCTGCCCCAGCTCGACGGCTGCGCTGAGTCCAACAGGGCCTCCTCCAACGATGAGGACTTGCGTCTCCTGAGGAATATCTTGACTGCTGTCTCTGGTTTCTCTCGCCGTCATGGTACAACTCCTCACATCACATAGGCGCAAGTTTGAGCACCTTTTCGGCATTCCCATGCGCGATTTTTTCTCTGTCGGCTGGACTGACCGAGGCATTCTCCAGAAACGCTCTGGCTTGATTGCCCGCAATATAGGGATAATCGACGGAATACATGATGCGATCTGCCCCCATGATCTGGAGGGTGAGCAAGAACGGGGGAAGCGTAAACATCCCGCTGGGAGTTGCATACATCTGCTGGACGAAGTAGTCCGCGACAGGCCTTTGCAACTGTTTGGCGACCGGGGTTAAGATCTCATCAAAGCGAGCCAGGAAGAACGGGATCATTTCTTCCCAGTGACCGAGAATGAGTTGTAAGCTGGGATAGCGATCAAAGACGCCACCCAGAATCATGCGCTGCGCATGAATACGCGTGTCCAGATGCCATCCCCACCCGAATGTGGCAAAGCTTCCGCTGACAGCAGGATCAAATCCAGCATAGTACACATCCCACACGGCTCTGACCGGGATGGCAGGATGCAGATATACGGGAACATCGAGGGCAGCGGCTGTTTCGAGCATGGGACGAAACGAGGAATCATCGAGAAAACGACCATTGGTCTGCCCGGCGATCATCGCTCCTCTGAAACCCAGGGTGTTCACACATCGCTCTAATTCGGCGGCCTCCGGATCAGGCATCGGTAAGGTCGCCATGCCGACAAAACGGTCAGGGTGGGCAACAATGGCTGCCGCGAGTTGGTCATTGGCCTCTCGCGCGAGAGGAACGGCCTCCGCTGCTGGAACCATGGGTATTCCCGAGGAAGGATACGAAAGAACCTGGACATCGACGCCCATGGCATCCATAGCTTTCAAGCGACCAGCGCCCAGTTCTTCGAGTTGGGCTGTGGGTGGACTATACGACGCTAACTGAGCGGTATCTTGGGCCCCTGGAAGAAATTTCGCTACCACCTTCTTGATCGTCGCAAGCTCAAAGCGCTCTTCAAGGGCAATGATTTTCATCTTCTTTTTACTTGCCCTTTTCCGTGAGAACCATCAGCAACCCGCCGATCATGCTCAGATTTTTCAGAAACTGGGTCTCTTGATTCTGGCGCTGTGGTCCTGGCTCTTCCTTCCAAAAGGCATGTCCCACAATCGTGGTTGGAATCATGCTGCCGAGCAGAAGGGCCGCAGCGAGCCGAGGTGTGATGCCCAGGCCGAGCAGGAAACCAGCAACGATCATGACAGCAGCGTTGAGTACCACGGCCCGCTCTGGTTGTGGGATACCTGCCGCAGCAACCAACTTGGGCCGTCCACCGGGCTTACTAAAGGCCCCCCATCCGTTAATAATGTAGATACCCGAGAGAAGCAGGTGTGTGACGGTTCGTATCATAGTGGTGTTCCTTTCAACGGGATGCCATCCATCCCTTGCCTGATCAAATCAATGATCTCATTCGTGTGTATGTGAACTTCCTGTCTCCTGTACAGGTGGAGGTTCACGCAACGGCTTTGAAGCAAAGGTGTCAAACGCGCTACTGCGCTTAGGGAAATCGGTGGCCTCGAAGGCAAAGATCTCGTACTCAGCCAGCCCCTGCTGTTGGTAGGGATCGGTGGTCAGAACCTCACGCAGTTCCTGTTCACTGGTTGCTCGTGCCACGATGATGCCCCCGATGAGGGGTTCACGCCGTCCAGAGACCAGAAATCGCCCAGATTCGTAGTTCCGTTGTACCCACGCGCTGTGCGCTGCGAAGGAGCGGTTCACCTCCTCAAACGGCTTCTGGAAACGAGAGATGAGAACGAACATGTGCATACTGCCTCCATTCGAATTGAAGAGAACGCCATTGGCTTCGAAACCGCATGGATCATAACAACAGACACGCGCTTCCTGTTCACTTCCACAGCAAATGCTGCCCAAGGTCATGTGTAAGACCTGCAACATCCTCTGACGAGTAGACATGACGGGGAGGTGACTCAAAGGTGGCATACGGCTGCACACGCAGTTGGACACGTCGCTCAGCAAGTGCCAAGTGTCTTGTCTGCTCGCGTACCGACTCCGGCATAGGCTTTCCAGCCATCAAGCCGAGAATCCGCATCAACAAGTCTGTCACTTTTTCAAGGTCGGTATCGACGGTTGCATCAATCGTCGCCTCGCCATAGACTTGCAGATAGGTGAGCGGCCATTGCTCGTCGAGCACACAGAGAGAAACCTTTGGATTGCGTCGAATCGCTTTGGCCTTGCCTCGACCTTCCATTGTAGAGATGAGGATATCGTCGCCATCCATCAGGTAGTACACGACCGACATCGCCGGGCCATCATTTTTACGATTGAAGCCGTAAATGGCTGTTCGATGAGCATGAACAAACGCGATGCGTTGCTCTTGATTCATCCATCTTTCCTTTTTAGAGTTTTCCTGGAGGTGTTTTCCTCCGACATGTTTGTCCGCACGCGTGTCCCGTGTTTCACTCCTTTCAAAGGAGTGACACTCTATGGGCACCCTCCGCACGTCCCTACAACTACATGGGAGAGTGTGGATCGCCTAGCGGCACACGCAAATCCTGAGGACGAGAGGGCTGGAACTCACCGCTGTAGGCCCGCTCGTGCAGTTCGGCGAAGGAGGCTCCAGCCTGGCGTGCGGCCACCATCTGATCAGGATCGATGGGCATCCCAATGGGGTTGGCGGCGAATTGCGGCGAGGTACGTATCCATTCGCTGGACTCCCGCCAGCTCCCAAAATTGTCGGCTTGCAGTTCGACACTGTTGCCGTCGGGATCCACATAGTAGAAGGAGGTAGTCAGGCCATGATCGAGGCTGGCGTGTGGCACAATGCCTATGGCCTTCAGACGCGAGTAGGTGTCGAGCAGATCCCCCATCGACGGGTACTCGAAGGCGCTATGATGAAAGCCGTTGTGCATCAGCTTGTCAGGGTCATCGGTCAACACCGGTGAGACCAGTAACGCCAGGCGATGATTGGCCTCGTCATTGGTGAGCCAGGCCCCACCGGGAAACGTATAGTTTGATGTCATGCCCACCACGGTACCGTACCACGCAATCATCTCGTGAAGGCGTGATGTCTTCAGGTTGAAGTGGTGTAACGTGGGCCGAATAATGGTCGTGTCTTCAGATGCGTGTGACATTCCTTTTCTCCTCTCATGGTGTTCAGATGAGAGACACCCCTTCCATAGGACGCATCTCTCCAGATAGAATTCCCTCTTTTTTGTGCTACTTCTCTCGCTCTGCTCCTGCTTCCGTCCGCGTACCCACAACAGAATTGCGTAGCTGACCAATGCCTTCGATCTCGACTTCCACGACATCTCCATGCTGTAAAAAGAGGGGCGGCGTACGCTTGAATCCCACTCCTGATGGCGTCCCTGTCGCAATGATATCTCCAGGCTCCAGCGCCATGAGGGAGCTGAGAAACGAGATGATGGCCGCCACGGAAAAGATCATGCTGGCCGTGCTGGCGTGTTGTACCTCCTGTCCATTGACTCTAGTGGTCAACAGAAGCGCCCGGGGATCGGGAATAGCAGATGCCAGCACGATCCCAGGCCCCATCGGCGCGAAGGTGTCGAGTGCCTTGCCCGCTATGTACTGGCTCGTCTGCATTTGCAGGTCACGCGCGCTCACATCGTTCATGATGGTATAGCCAGCCACATACGAGAGGGCCTCCTGCTCAGAAACGTCTTTACAGCGCGTTCCGCTGATGACCGCTAATTCTCCTTCATAATCGATCTGACTGCTCACACGGGGTAAGAGGATCGGGCTGGTCGGACCGGTTAAGCTGTTACGGAATTTGGCGAAGAAGAGGGGTACAGATGTCTGTGCCAATCCAGCTTCACTGGCATGATCGGCATAATTGACGCCGATACAGATAATCTTATCGGGATCGGGTACCGGCGGTCCAAGTTCAACAGATGCCACCTGGAACACTCCTGATGTCTCAGAACCAGCAGCGAGTATCTCGCGGGCCTGTTTGAAGACGCTCTCTATGACCGCTGGTCCAGCCGCGAGCAGTTGTCTCGTCGTCACCTCATGGCTATTCCCATGCCAGAGGGGGACGACATCTGCCACAAGGCCCTTGTGTTCCACGCCTGCGCGCCAGGCTTCATCCGTACCAGCATGAGGCCGGTAACTCACCAGTTGCATGATGATATTCCTTTCTACATGCTCGCTCGATTTTGATGGTACAAGATGCACTCCTCGACAAAAGCGAGTATCTTCATGTAGAATGCGCGGGCCAGCGTATGCAACTCTGCCGAATGGCCCGCCATGCGCTGTATCCCCACATCGACAAAAGGCGCGGCAGTAAACATCGCGGCCACGTGGCTGAGTGCCTCCTGATCACCACGCCAAATGCCATCATATTCCGGAACAATGAACTGGACAGGAACTCGCACGGACGCCGCAACCTGTGGAAGACGTGCGCCCCATTTTTGTGCTTCTTTGAACTCTGGCATGGGACAAGGAACGTCCCGTTCTGGGTCCAACTTCGCCAGTTCCTCTGGATAGGACCACGGCGGTCCGTACATGACAGCAACTTTAATCGATTGATCCATCACCACGGTCGGTGCGTCATTCATCAACGTTGCAAATGCTGCACTTGTCCGAGTTTGATAAATAGCTCCCGAGCCAGTCATATTCAGGCCGAGCAGACGTTCATGCGGGTTTTCTGCCGCGAGCAGTAAGGCAATCATCCCCCCGATGGAATGCCCAATCACAAACATCCCTGCGGATTGCTGGCCATAGTCATCCCAAATCTCCGCAAGCGCCTGCCGCAAGATGGGAATCTGGCCATCGAACGAAAGGTGGTCCTGTGGAACAGAAGTAGCTGTCCCATACCCAGGTCGGTCAAGCGCCAGGATCGAATAGCCGAGTGAAGCGCACAACTCGAGTAACCGGGACGGAGCGGTATCAAAATATTTACTCGAGTAGGTTCCACCATGCAGTGCAACCAGAAGCGCGCCTGGCTGGCCATTGGTCGCTGGAAGGAAGCGTCCTGAAAGCTTCACGTTCCCAGCATCTACGCTGACAGAGCGACTTGCCATAGTTGTTCCTTTCTTCATGTTCCGCTCAACGATTGGCCTATCTCAGCAAGAACCGGGGATAAACCAATGCTTCGCATCTAGACAAAGCACGTTAAAATATGATATATTATGTATAATGTTTCATATATTTGTCAAGGGGAGAGAACAACAGGTATGAACGTGACGGCACATACGGGAAAGGGTAGCCAACCGACTATCCTCACAAAAATCACGATGCCGGAGCAGATTGCGACTGCTCTGCGTGAGGAAATCGTCACTGGGCAGCTTGCCGCAGGCACCCGGTTGCGCCAGAATGAGATCGCGCAACGCTTTGGGGTCAGTACGACTCCCGTCCGCGAGGCGTTTGGACTGCTGCAAAGTGACGGCCTGGTGCAAATTGACCCCCACCGGGGAGTCACCGTGTTCTTGCCAACCATTCAGGATCTCATCGAGCATTATGAAATTCGCATGGCACTGGAGATGCTGGCCGCCGAGAAAGCTGCCGAACACTTCCAGGCGCAGGATGCTCCTCCACTTATTGCCCTCCTCGATGAGATGCTCACCACCAGCAATGCCGTTCGCTATGTCGAGCTGAATCAACAGTTCCACTTGCGCTTGTATCGACTTGGGGGACGTTCGCGGCTAGTCACGATGATTGAAGAACTGCGCAATGCCTCGCTTGCCTACAACCATCTCTATGCCGCAGCCGATGTTCCCAGGGATGCAGAGCGCCTCGACGCGGAACACCGCGAGATTCTGGCTGCCTGCCAGACGAACGATCCGGTTCGTGCTGCCAATGCGGTGCGCCAGCATATGCAACAGACTATCGCTCATGTCACGAAACTGCTTGAACAGGGAGGGAAAGCGGAAGAGGCAAGATGATAGTCCTCAGACGTATTCACTGAGGTTATTCACATCCCTGGAATGCAAGAAGGACATGCTGAGAGAGGTGAACGTGATGGAAATCAAGACGTTTACGACGCACGCGAATGGCATGGATTTCCATTGCGAAATGATGGGTCAAGGTCCAACCGTTGTGCTTGTCCCCGATGGGAGCAATGATTGCGGTCCGGATGAGAAGATGATGGCATATCTATCCGATGAGTTCACCGTTTTGACTTTCGATCCTCGTGGTGGATCACGCTCACCTGATCCCCATCCTCGTCCAGTAACACCAGAATTATTTTCCGATGATATCGCCTCCCTTGCTCAACAAGTTCCTGTAGAAACGCCTGTTTCGGCATTTGGTGTGAGTTCGGGAAGACAGGCAGTTCTCGCGCTGGCCAGGTTCCACGCAGATATTCTCAGAAATGGCATTGTTCATGAAGCTCCATTACAGGCGGATACACCCATTGAAAATGCTGGCTTTTCGACTTCACCATTGGGACGTGGACGCCTTCCTGGTTGACGGCTGCTAATCAAACTACCGCCGCACGCGGAAATCGTTCAGTCACCTGGATAAACAGTTCCCACTCTCCCCATCTTACGATGCCGGAAGAAATGACACAGATTGTTCGAGAGAAAGTGAAGCAGTATATGAGATCATAAGGAGCCAAACACAGCATTCACAGGAGTTGAAAGAGATAAGTGAGGACGAAAAAAAGCAGAAAAGAAGGGAAATATACCTATGTCTGAAATAATCGCCATTACGAATGTCAACGTGTTTGACGGCAACGCCTTGACCGGAGAACGCACGGTGGTCATTGACCATGGCATCATCTCTGCTGCCACGACGGCTGACACCATCGTTGATGGGCGGCATGGAACGCTGCTGCCTGGCCTCATCGACTCCCATGTCCATCTGAGGAATGTCGCTGAACTCGAGCAAGGGACATACTGGGGCTGTACAACGATGCTCGATATGGCTTCGCCATCGATGGCAGTGACCGATTCACTGCGTCATCGACACGGGTTAGCCGATATTCGTGGTGCTGGAAATCCAGCGAGCGCACCAGGAGGGATGCAGACAACTCGCATGGGCTTCCCTGCTTCGAGTGCAGTGGCAGGCCCAGCCGATGCGAATCGCTTTGTGGCTGAACGCGTTGCGGAGGGTGCGGATTATATCAAAGTGATTGTTGAAGACCCTGCCAGAATGGGTCCCGCTGCGCTTGACGTGGCAACCATCACGGCGCTGGTCGAGGCCGCTCACCAGGCGGGTCTGAAAGCGATCGCGCATGTCACCACCTTAGCTGCATTCACCATCGCTGCGGAGGCAGGAGTAGACATTCTCACACATGCCCCCATCGATGCGGAGGTTGACGACATTCTGGCGTCCTCAATTGCGAAGCGAGGCATCGTGTCGGTGCCGACGTTAGTGATGATGCGTGCCGTGGCAAGCATCGCAGCACGCCTCCCAACCCATGCTGGTTCCAGCGTCGATTATGCCCACGCGCGATCGACAGTGACAGCGTTCCGCCGGGCAGGCGTCACCATCCTGGCCGGAACGGATGCAAATCAAGGATCTGTTTCGCCCGCACAGATTCAACACGGGAAAGCACTGCATGATGAATTAGGGTTGCTTGTCGAGGCAGGGCTGACGGCTGTGGAAGCACTGCGTTCTGCCACAGTCCTGCCGGCTGCATACTTTGGCTTCACAGATCGAGGTGCCATTGAGCCTGGTCGCCGGGCTGATCTGCTGCTCATCGAGGGAGACCCGACCCAGGATATTGCTGCCACCCGTGCTATTCGTGGGGTCTGGGTGGCAGGAGTGCAAGTTCGCTAGGCAGTCGAATTTTCGGTAACCATACACTGATTGAGTCCCGCCTTGATCCCGGCCCTGTAGGTTGCCTGGCTGCTGCACACATCGGCGGAGCAACATCTCGCAGTGACAGCGACGCATGCAGAGTCACTGCCTCGTGTTCTCGCCTAGCGGCGAGCTCATGAACTGGAGTGGGCTTCTGCACGCATTGCCATAGGGTACTCTGTTGGGGAAAACAGAAAGGAGAACAGACAAGCATGAATATATTTTTGGGTAATCCAGACCTCAAACCAACGGATCTCAACGACGTACAACCAGGATTGTGTCAATAGCGACTTAAACCGTGGTATGATGCACCTGCGGCAAAAGTTTCCACTTCCTGTTCAGCCCGATTTTCAGCTTGCCTGTTTTGCTGCCTGGACTAAACGGCGGATGGTTTCTCGTGAGATGTTGTAATCTTTCGCAATGGTGCGATAGGACTCATGGTTCGCCACTCGTGCAAGGACAAGTTGCCATTCATCCTCTGGAATACCGTAGGGAATGTCTTTGGGGCCAGGTCGTCGCTGCGTCTCAACGACAGGCGGGACATCAACTTCTGAAAGGACTTTTTGGAGCTTCAGGGAAAGGGGAGATGAGGGTAATTGGAAGAGGTATAAAATTGGTGACAGCGTAGTCGTAGCCCGTCGGTTCCGGTCGGTTCCGCGATCATGCCCAAGCCCTTAAAGGAGGCTTGGGCATGTCTTTTTCCTCTTCCCTTGCTCTCAATGAAGAGGGCTGTGTTGCATATACGCACAGGGGAACATGCTGGAGAAGAAGCCGCGCTTCCTGCTCAGCTGAGGCTGCCACCGGAAACAAGCTCCAAAAGCATACTTACCTGTAAACGTCAAGAGCAAAGTGCATCACTGTTTGTCGTTGCCAACCGCGATGTTGATCGGTTCGCCCGCGGTCGTGAATGTGCCGTAGGGTGCGATTGTCGGGTGGTTGGTGCCCTGTGGTGTGGGGTCAACGCTGAGGCTGAATGCACGCTGTCCCTGGAACACTGAGAGGTTGAGTGCTGTTTCGAGCAGCGATGTGCTGAGGTGGCTGACCGCATTACCGGTGCTGCACCCCACTAACGCCGACACGATCCGAACGCGCAGATCATCTCAGAGGTGATGTCCACGATCGGCACACGACACGCTACGTATCGGCTCCTGAACGCGTTACCGATATGAGCCTCGACATCCCCTGGATGACCTGGTCGAGGCCCGCATCGTCCTTGAGCGGTCCGGTGATGCCGAAGCTATTGACAGATCCCACGACGAGTTGGGGATGCAGTTGCTCGAGTCGCTCGGTGGTGAGTCCTAGCTTCTCGAGTGTGCCGAGTTTGAAGTTCTCTACGAGGACATCGGATCCCACAATCAGCTTTTCGAGGATCGCGCGCCCTTCCGCCGAGTAGAGGTCGATGCACACCGATCGCTTGTTGCGATTCACGGAGCCGAAGTACAGGCTATGGTCATTTTGGACGGGCGGCCACTAGCGTGCGATGTCGCCCCCGTTCAGACGTTCGACCTTTATAATCTCGGCGCCCATGTCAGCCAGCAGTGCCGTGCAGTACGGTCCGCCAGAGCACGGCTAAGGTCGACTACCCTGATTCCCTCGAGTGGTTTGATCATGCGGCGATCTGCTTCATCCTGTCTATCCATGATTCGATCTGCCCCGTCGAGGCGCCGGTCGGCAAGCCTGTCATGCGTAAGGCCATTGGGGGTCTCCCCTCTTTGGGCGCGACGACGACGACAATGTTCGCGAGGTCATAGTGTTCACCGGCGACGAGGTCGGTGAAGAGGAAGTTGGCCAGATCTGACGTGACTTGTTGCACAACGCGCTGCTGCCGAGGGAGGCGGTCGGACTGTTCGAAGGCTGACAGCGCGGCCTGATGACGCTGCAGCACCTCCGACCCAGCCGCGAGCAGCGAATAGCCGCACTCACGAACTCGCTCGAGATGGGAGCGGTTGAGAGCGCGACGTTCGTCGCTGAGGTCCGGTGCACGCCCCAACCATTCGTCTATATCGGAGTCTGAAGCGTTCACCATGAAGACCGCACCGAATGGCGGGATGATCGGTTGGCGATGACCAAGCGGGAAGGGTTCTACGATCGGCGCATGATTCGCGGCCAGGACTTGCACCGCGTCCCAGCGGATTCTCGCTAAGACGCTGCAGTTGACGCCGACCTCGACGCTGAACTCTTCGACTTGGATACGCATCGTTTCGGCGGCATGGCAGGCCTGGATCAACTCGGGATCCGGCGCGGCGATGAAGGACCCTGGCGAGAACTTTCCATATCCCCCCTGGAAGAAGAGCAGCGGCAGCGTGGACCGCTCGACGGCCAGGTCGCGCACGCGTCCGAGCACGATGTAGTGATCACCAGCTTCCCGAACATCTTCGAAGGTGCATTCGATCCACGACACTGCACCAGCGAGGATCGGCGAACCAAGGGGGCCCGGTCTCCAGGCGACGCCGTCGAACTTGGAGTCGCCCGCAGTTGCAAATCGGCGGCAGAACGGTTCCTGATCGGACGCCAGGACATTCACGCAGAAAGCGGCAGCGGTTTGAACCTGCGCGAAGCTCCGCGAACTGCGCATGGAGTAAAAGGCGATCAGCGGGGGATCCATAGAAACCGACGAGAAGGTGCCGACAATCATTCCGACGGGCTTGCCGTCGCCTGCCACTGCAGTGACGGCGGCGACACCGGTCGGATAGTGACCCAGTGTTTCGCGGAAGAGCGCGGGATCAATATCTTTGGACATGCGACCTCCATTAGACATAGTGCTGAGCAGCGGTTCTGTCGCCCAACTTTTGAAGCAAACCAATTCTTCCTAAACATGTCAACGGTTATGATTGAATAAAACGATAAATAGGCCGTCCGTGTCAAGTCAAATGAAAATGTGACCGCATTTTAGATGAGGGAAAACGCCATCTTGACAAGCGAGAAGCCACAGAGTATAATCGTAAATATCCGAAAGGTTCGGATGTTTTAATTCCGGCCCGGCCGCTCTCCCAAAGACGAGGACTACACATATGACCAACGACGACAAAGCCGAGATCATCGAGATCCTCAATCTCTATGCCTTCGCACTCGACACCCACCAGTGGGACCTGTTCGACCGCGTCTTCACCGAAGACGTCGTCGCGGTGTTCGGTCCGGCCGGAGCCGGCTGGAACGGCCTCAATATCTTCAAAGCCTCATTCGCGGAATTCCACTCCAGGCTCGACAGCCATCAGCACACCATAATGGGCCATCTCGTCGTAGTCGACGGGGACACCGCCCACGCCTTCAGCTACGGCAACTGGTTGCTCATACGCGCAGCGGCCGAGGGCGGCCCGACCTGGACCGGCACGGGCTGGTACGACGACGACCTCGTACGCACTGAGCAGGGCTGGCGCATCAAGCGCCGCGTCTGCCGACTCCAGGGCTGGACTGGTAACCCGAAAGTTCCCGAACAGCACAACGAGCACAACCCCGACATGAACGTGAAGGTGCTGCACTCGTTTGCCGAGGCCGGGGATCTCAGTTTCCTCAAGGCGCTCCAGGGCAAATAGCCCAGGCGCGAAAGAAAACGTTATGAACACGTCGCGAAGCGGGGAATCGACGGGCCTCGTCGATTTCATCGTCGTCGGCACTGGAGCCGCACGTGAAGTACGTGGTGCTGCCCTCGCCGCCCCACGAAAGTGAGAAATGAATGAGCACGACCGACACGCAAACCGGAGTGTTCGCCGGCCCGATCCGCGGACTGCGGTTCGAGACCCCGACGAGAAGCGGCATCACCAACGACCGTGGCGAGTTCCAGTACAGAGCGGGCGAATGTGTCACGTTCTCGATCGGCGGCCTCGTGCTGGGATCCATCGATGGCGCACCGCGCGTGAACCTGGCGCAGTTGGTCAAGCGTGCAGACGGCAAGGTCGATCGGCTTCACGACCCAATGGTGACCAACCTCGCCAGGTTCGTACAGACACTGGACGAGGACGGCGACTTCGAGAACGGCATCACGATCGCGCCAATCATGCACGATCTAATCGGACCGATCGTTCTCAACTTCAACCAGGCCGCGACGGATGCCGCAGAGGTCGACGGTGCCGCGCACGGCTCAGAGGGCACAGCGGCCATGGTCGCGTTCTCGACTGACCAGATGATCACGTTCGCCAGCGACCCTGCAGTGACGGGCCTGTTGGCGACACTCAATGCGACACCCGGTGCGTTCACCGCGAACACCCCGCGCAGACTGCGCAATGGTGCTGCGGCCCGCAACGAACTCCGCCGGAACATCCGCGGCATCGTCAAGCTCACGGATGTCCGGATCCCGTTGCGAGACGGGTCATATGTGTGCGCCGACATCTTCCTGCCCGCCGACGACGGCCAGCATCCGGTCATCATGAACCAGGGGTTCTACGGTAAGAGCTTCGACCACGGCGTCATCGGTAGCGACGAGGAGGCCCAGCAGAAGGAGGAGATCGAGGACCGCTACTTCACGGGCAATCCGGACGGCCTGCAGTACGAGAACCACGAGAGTGTCGACTCGTCGGTCTGGGTGCCAAAGGGATACGTCTGCATCCGGGTCGACGCTCGCGGCGTCGGCAACAGCCCAGGGCTGCAAGCGCCGTTTAGCGTGCAGCAGGCCGAGGACTATTACGACGCCATCGAGTGGGCTGGCACTCAACCCTGGTCCAACGGCAACGTCGGACTGTGGGGGATGTCGTACCTTGCAATCACCCAGCACGCCGTCGCGAGCCTGCAGCCGCCACACCTCAAAGCGATGATCGCCATCGGCACCGACTCTGACCTGTACAACGAGGCCTTCTATGGAGGAGGCCTCTACGGAGAAGGATTCTGGGCATGGTGGCGCATGGCGATGACCGGCCACAACTATAACACTGAGCAGCGGCAGGAGACCGACTGGTTTTCCCGTATGCTGGCCACTCCGTTCAACGACCCCGAGGCATACGGCCCACGAGGGTCGATCTTCATGTGTCCTGAGATCGAAAAAGCGATCGCGCCAGTCTGGATCGTCGGCCCGCAGACCGGGGTCGTCATCCATCAGCTCGGCAGCAGCGAGACGTTCATCCACTCGACCGGGGTGCAGTCGAAGAAGTTCGACTTCGTCGACGCGTGGTTTCCGCACAGCTATAAGAACTCGACGATTGCCGATCATCAGCGCTTCTTCGACCACTGGCTGAAGGGCGAAGACAACGGTGTGATGGATGGCGCGCCGGTGCTGGTGCAGGTCCGCACCGGAAACGGTGGCCACTACCTTCTCGAAGAACAGGAGTGGCCGCTTGCCCGCACGACGTATCTGCGGTGGTATCTCGATGCGACGCCATCCGACTGGACAGGTGATGATCGACGTGACGACTTCCTTCGAATCGGCACGAGCATTCCGACCGTCGAGGCATCCGCGAGCTATGACGCTTCACTGGACCGCGGGCATCCCATCCCGGCACCGACCGGCTACATCGGTGGAACTCCGCGTTGGTCTACTGGCGTCTCGTTCATCAGCGAGCCGATGACGGAAGATATGGTGCTCGTCGGCTACATGAAGGCAGGCTTGTGGGTGTCTTCGACGAGCAGCGACATGGATGTCTACGTGTCGCTCCGAGTGCTCGACGAGCACGATCGCGAGATACGCTACGAGTCCCTCGTGCCCCCGATCGATCCGGCCAACATCCATCCGGTCGGGCATGGCCTGCTCAAGGTGTCGCATCGCAAGCTGGACGATGAGCGGTCGACGGCGTACTGGCCGGTGCAGACGCACCTCAAGGCGGACTACCAGCCGCTCAGAGATGGCGAAGTCGTGTACGTCGAGGTCGGCCTCAACCCGAGTAGCGCGGTGATCCGAAAGGGCTGCCGGCTGAGGGTCGACATCCAACCCTATTCGCCGGCCGGAATCCCGTCTCGTGCGTACGACGAGAACTACCACGCCGGAGCGACGAATACCATCTATACCGGACCTAACCACCCCAGCTACGTGCAGCTGCCCATTGTGCCGCAGAACTAAGAGAGGAGAGGAATTGAGAATCATGACGACCCCCGACTCCGCCGACCGGCTTGCGACGATCCTCGAGAAAGTGCGCGCCATCGGACCGACCCTGCGCGCGCGCGCCCCCGAAGCAGAACGCGCTACCAGACTCTCTGACGAGACCATCGCCGACCTTGACGCTACCGGTGCCTTCAATATTGCAAGCCCGGCCGAGTTCGGCGGTGACGAGCTCTCCGTCAGGGAGCAACTCGACGTGGTGATCGAAGTCTCGAAATGGGACGGGTCGTGCGGATGGGTCGTCTGGGCGGGCGCCTCGACCGACTGGATCCTTGCCGGATCGGGTTCGCGCGTACTCGAGGAGGTCTTCGCACCGGAATGGGTCGGACCGCGCGTTGCCGGATCGAGCCACTTCCCGGCATCCCGAGGTCGTGCCAAGCGAGTTGATGACGGCTGGATCATCACCGGCGGCCCGTGGACGTTCGCGACCGGGTCGCTGTGGGCGCCCTTCACCAACCTCGGGTGCATCGCCGAAGACGCCGACGGAACCTACCTGGTCGCCGTGCAGGTGCCGCGCGACGAACTGAAATTCCTCGACGACTGGCACGTCGCTGGCATGCGTGGCACCGGAAGTGTCTCAGTCGTGCTGAAGGGCGATGAGTTGCTCGTCCCCGACTATCGAGGAGTCGACTTCCGGCAGATCACGTCAGGCGCGATTGACAGTGGCCTTGCCGGCTCACTCTGGAAGGCTCCCTCTCTCGGCTGGTCATTCAGCCTGATGGCGGGCATGTCGATCGGCATTGCGCAGGGCGCCCTCGAGCGTTTTCTCGAGCGCTCGAACGGACGCTCCATCAGGGGGACCACCTACAAGAACCAACTCGAGGCACCACTCACGCATCTGATGCTCGCTGAGGTCCACTCCAAGATCCAGTCCGCGACGCTGATGACGCGTGCCAATGCCGAGGAGACCGACAGGCTCGGTGAACTCGCTGCCGCAGGCACACCGGCGGCCCCCGAGTACATGCAACGGTTCAGCGCCAGGGTTCTCGTCGAGACGGCATACGCGGCCAAGTGGTGCGCCGAGGCGATCGAACTGCTGCAGCGCAACTCGGGGTCCACCGCGATCATGGACTTCGAGCCGATCCAGCGATCCTGGCGCGATGCGCGGATCATCACGCTTCATGGGGCCCTCAACCTCGAGGCGCTGTCCGAAAACTACGGGCGCCTGATGGCCGGCATTCAGCCGCATCTGGTCGCGGGCATCACCACGCTCGACCGGTTTGCGCCGGCACCTGAGATAACTCAATGATTGTTGAGTTTCTCACCGTAAAGCCGTACGCTCGCAACGACGCGAGAACCGACCCTCGGATCGACAGAAAGTAGGAAGTGCCATGACCGACGACAAGAAGATCTCCATTCCGTCCAGTCCTCTGCGGACGGCGAGATCCAGCGTTCTGACCACGTTCGAGCCGGGCGCCAGTACGCTTGAGGCGACTTACCAGGGCGCGCCGCCATTCGAGTCGCTGCCGCCGACATCGTCTTCGAGAAGGATGTCGCGGTCACGTTGCGAGACGGGGCCGTAGGGAGGAGATGGCAGTCCTATGAATGCACCGTACTTTGATGAGACGTCCGGCCTGATCGACTTCCTCGTTGTGGGCGCGGGCCCGGTTGGTCTGGTGACGGCAATTCTCCTCGGACGTGAGGGATGGCACGTGACAGTCGTCGAGAAATGGCCGTCGCGCTATCCGATGCCACGGGCATGCACGATCGACCACGAGGCTCTTCGTATCCTGCAGGCGGCCGGGGTCATGCGTGAGCATGCCGATTTGTTCGAACCGTCGCGCGGAGAACGGGGTGGCTACCAGATTCGCAATGGGGAAGGTGAGCTCCTTCGCGCGATCAACTGGAACCGACCGGCAGAGTCCGGCTGGGCGAACGTCAACGGGTTCTACCAGCCCGACCTCGAGGCGGTACTCGAGTCGATGGCACACGCCCTGCCATCGGTGGAGATCCGTCGAGGATGGTCTGCCACTGCCATCGACCAGGATGAGGGCTCGATCACGCTGACCGTGTTCCGCACCAACGATCATTCACGGCATGATTCGTTGCGGGGTCACTGGCTCATCGGTGCCGACGGCGCCAACAGCGTCGTTCGCGAGCTCGCTGGAATCGAAAGCGTCGACACGGGATTCGAGGCGGACTGGCTCGTCGTCGATTATCAGCCGCTCGATCACCGACAGTGGGATGCGTTTGTCACGCAGTATTGCGATCCGGTCCAGCCGGCGACGGCGGTCAACAGCGGCCCTGGTCGGCGACGCTTCGAGTTCATGCGTCGAGCGGATGTCTCGGCTGACGAGCTAGGACGAATGGAGACTGCGTGGAAACTGATGGAGCCATGGGGGGTGACACCCGAAAACGCGCGTCTTGAGCGCCATGCCGTCTATACCTTCCGCGGCCGGTGGGCGCGGGAGTGGCGCCGGGGCCGCATTTTTCTCGCTGGAGATTCCGCCCACTTGATGCCACCGTTTCTCGGGCAGGGCCTGTGTTCGGGACTTCGTGATGCGAGTTCGCTCGCCTGGCGGTTGTCCTTAGTCGAGTCCGGTCGAGCGTCCGAGTCGATCCTCGACTCGTACGGCACAGAGCGTGGCGGCCATGTACAAGAGATCATTGCGGGAGCCGTCGCACTTGGCAAGATAATCTGCGAACTCGATCCACTTAGAGCAGCCAAGCGCGATGCAGACATGCGCGCCGAGCTGAACGACCCCGAGGCAGTCACCGTCGAGCCACCCCACCCGCGACTCGGTCAGCCCTCGATCACCGAAGCAGGCGACGACAACGCTGGCCGGCTGTCCGTTCAGGCTCGGGTCGAAGCTAACGGGATCGTCGGGCTCTTCGACGATGTCGTGGGTGGCGCGTGGCAACTCATCGGGCTGGATGCAGAACCGATGGTGGACGTTTCGGCAGAACTCCGCACGTGGTTTGAAGACCTCGGCGGCACGGCTACCGCGCTCGACGTCGACGGCGGGGTTCGCGACATCGACGGCGCATACCGCGCATGGTTCGAAGCCCACGGCTGCAGTCTCCTGCTCGCGCGACCCGACTTCTATATCTATGGAACTGGCGATGCACAGGATGCCGCGCGCCTTCTCGGCGATCTACGCAACGCTCTGGGCGTCGCTGTTACGGACACGAATAAACCCATCGAGAAAGGTACACTACCATGACCATGCGTGTGACGAGGATTGCTGATGCCGAGCCGTTCAATCCGGTCGGGCATGACGGTGTCGGACCGGTGCGCCTGCAAGGGGGAGCATCCACTCCTACAACAGACTTCACCATCGTGCTATCCCATTACCTGCCCGGTGGAACGGCACAACTCGCGCCGCAGGAGGCCGAAACAGTGTATGTCGTCCTTTCCGGGCAACTCGTGATGGCGAGCGACGGGGTCGAAGAAACACTTGGCGCATACGACTCGGTCCACTTTACGGCCGGCACGCTGCGTACCGTCGAGAACCGCACAAACCTGCCGGCCAGCATGCTCGTCATTCGAGCGAAGAGGTAGGCATTGAACATATGAGGAATGGAGAGAATATGCGGATCGTTGGCCTCAAACAGGATGATGGAACTGTTCTCGTCGGTGCTCTCAGCTCGAACGGCACCGAGGTCGTGGTCTTTGCAGAGGTCGAAGATTTTTGGGCGTCCCCGCACGCGTTTATCGCTGCTGGCCCCACTGGACCCACGTTTCAGGTCGAGCATGTCGAGCTTGTCCCTCCGGTCGTCAAAAGCGCCCGAGTCCTTTGCGTGGGCCTCAATTATCTTGACCATGTAAATGAGGGCACGTACCGGGACACGCAATTGCCCGAGATCCCCACCCTGTTCGCGCGGTGGCCGGCGTCGTTGAGTGTCGACGGTGCCAAAATTCCTGTTCCCTCCAACGAAGAAGGCCTCGACTGGGAAGGCGAGGTCGTCGCCTGGATCGGGGCGCCACTGGTTGACGCCACTGCCGAAGAGGCTCTCGCTGCTGTGGTCGGTTACTCGACCTTCAATGACGTCACAGCGCGACGAGCACAGAAGGCAACGTCGCAATGGATTATGGGGAAAAACGGCGACCGATCAGGCCCGATCGGGCCGATGGTACCCGTCGCGGAGGTCGGCGACCTCAGGGACGGACTTCAGATCGAAACACGCGTGAATGGTGAGGTCGTGCAGCAGGGAAACACCGCGCAGATGATCTACGGAGTTGGTGAGACTCTGGCCCACATTTCCAAAAGCTTCACGATCCATCGAGGCGATCTCCTCGCAACCGGTACGCCGTCCGGTGTCGGCTACGCGCGAACGCCGCCGTGGTTGCTGCACCCCGGCGATGTCGTTGAAGTCGAGATCGAGCGACTTGGAATTCTCACCAATCACATCGTTGACAACACACATCGTCGGCTCACCGCTGACTCGGTGAGCCTCACATCCAACTCACGACCGACTGGAGCAAATCATGGCATATAGACGTGCATATCTCGCTCGCCCTGGCGACCGACCTGACGACATAGACGACGTTTCGACGCCTGTTTTCACGATCTTCGTTCTCGATGTCTGCGGCGTCCGACTAGCTGGAAGGGGGAACCACCGATGAACCTTGAAGAATTGAGCGCTCGCGTTGAGATTCACGACGCGCTCCTGCGGTACTGCCGGGGTCTGGACCGCATGGACATGGACCTGGTACGCAGCGTATTTCATCCGGACGCCTGGATTCAGTTCCCCGCAAGCCTGCACATTGGCTCCGTCGACGGCTTCGTCAAATTCCTGTCGGGAGAGATGCCGCGGTTCGTGAGAACCATGCACTTTCTTGGCAACAGTCTCATCGAATTTGACGGACCGACCATCGCCCACGTCGAGACGTACCTGAACGCGGATCACCAGGGATCAGAAGTGCATCAGTGGAAGGGCGAGATCGTCAAGCTCTGGGCGCGCTATCTCGATCGATTCGAGCAGCGTGACGGCGTCTGGCGCATAGCACGGCGCAAGCTTGCCACCGGGTGGATGTACCGCTATCCTGCGGAAGGCTGGTTCGATGATCATCCCGACGCGTCGGCGCTCGGTCGCGACGGATCGGACCCCAGCGTCGAGCCAGTCGCAGGTTTCACAGGGACACCCATCTCGAGAGAGGACTGGCCATGAGCACGGACATCGCACAGCCCCGAGCCGAAGAGATCATCGCGCGAATCGTAGAACTGCAGCCTGCACGCGGCGAACAACCTGGACACCTGGGCGGAGAACCTTGGACGAGCACTCACAGGCGTCGAGGCCGGTCCTTCATCCATGAGCGTGCTTGAACGCCGTTCATAGGCGCGCCCGAAGTTCAGGACGGATCCTGCCCTTGAGGCAACTACCGTGAGTGAAGTCGCGGGCGACCGCAGGTGCAGGCATGCGCTCAGCACTTCGACCAACGACCACCAGTGAATGACGACTTGGAGAATGACATGACGAAGACAGGTGTTATGGCTGGGCCGATCGCCGGCCTGAAATACGAAACGCCCACGCACAGCGGTCTGACAAACGAGAGAGGAGAGTTTCAGTATGAGGACGGTGAACGCGTCGCGTTCCTGGTCGGAAACACGGCGATCGGGAACGTAACGGGACGACCCCGCGTGACTCTCGCAGACATCGTCGCGCGCGTTGATGGCAATATCAACAAACTCAGAGATCCCGGCGTCACAAACATCGCTCGCCTGGTCTTCTCGCTTGGGCGCAGCGGTATCCGGGACAACGGCACAGACATCGCGCCCGAAGTCCACGAGATCATCGGCGACCGAAGATTGAACTTCCGTCACGATGCCAACTATGAGGCTACGACAGTAGTCGATAAAGTGCAGCAGTTCACCCAGGATCAGGTCGTTCTCGAACTCCTTGACGACCTCAATAACTCGGGAGTGTTCACCGATGGCACCCGGCGTGAGCTCTGTACCCCAGCGAACGTGCGTAATGAACTCAGGCGAAACGTGATGGGAATCCTCCGCTTCCGCGATGTGAAAATCCCGCTGCAGAACGGCGAGTATGTTCTCGCAGACGTCTTCCGACCTGCGACGCCGGGCAACTATCCGGTGATTGTCAGTTGCGGGCCCTACGGCAAGGCATTCAATCACCACTCCATCGAGACGGCGGACGACCTCGAGAAGCACGAGCAGATGGAGGAGGACTACTTCTTCGGGAACTCAGCCGGCCTCCAGTTCGAGAACCACGAGACGGTCAACACGGCCGACTGGGTGCCCAACGGCTATGCCGTCGTTCGGGTGGACATGCCGGGGTCGGGCAAGAGCCCGGGACAGCTCGCTCCGTGGGGAATCGCCGGTGCCGAAGCGTTGCGCGACTCGATCGAGTGGGCAGGGGAGCAGCCCTGGTCGAACGGAGCTGTCGGTACATGGGGTATGTCGTATCTCGCAATGAGCCAGCATGGTGCGGCCAGTCTGCATCCGCAGCACCTGAAGGCCATGATCGCTATCGGAACCGATGTCGATCTCTATGAAGAGGTCGCCTACAACGGAGGGATTTTCAACGAGCAGTTCTGGTCGATCTGGAAGGCTTCCGGGCTGATGCCCGCGATCGTCGGTGAGCCGGACGTCGCCGACTTCATCACCACGCTGAAGCACTCGCCCTTCCGTGATTCCGATCCAGAAAGCGTGTTCGGCCCGCGTGCGAAAGTGTTCATGAGCCCCGATTTGAGCGGAGTGGATGTTCCGCTGTGGGCTGTGGCGGCTACCACGCACGTCGCTCACTTTCACCAGCTCGGCGGCAGCGGGGCGTACCTGAGCACGCCGACCCCGAACAAGAAGCTCGACTTCTGGGAGGACTGGTTCCAAAAAGCCTACGCGACCGAAACATTCGCGAGCCACAAAGCGTTCTTCGATCACTGGTTAAAAGGGATCGACAACGGAATAATGGATGTTCCGCCGGTGCGGCTAGAGATCCGCACCGGTAACGGTGCGTCGTTCGTGCTTCAGGAGAACGAATGGCCGGTTGCGCGCACGAACTACACCAGGTGGTATCTCGACGCGACTTCGGCGGAATGGGCCGGAACCGACGCCCGCTCCGACTTCCTGCGCCTGTCGAGGTCGGAGCCCTCGGTCGAGCGACAGCGGAGCTATTCTGCGGAAGTGCGGCTTCTTCCGCCCGGCGTCGGCGCAGCCATACGTCTCGACCCGGAGTCGCCTGAGTCAAATCCACAGGTCACTGGCATCTCGTTCATCAGCGAGCCGCTCGGCGAGGATACGGTACTCGCCGGGTACGGCAAGGCTGGGATGTGGGTGTCTTCGAGTACTGCGGACATGGATATCTACGTGTCGGTTCGCGCGGTCAATGAAGACGGTCGAGAGGTTGACTACACAGGCTTCACAACGATGGGCTTCGGCGACCGGCCGACCCCGCTGATGAAGGGATGGCTGAAGGTATCCCATCGCACGCTAGATCTCGAGCGATCGACGGAGTACAGCCCAAAGCACACGCATCGCAAGGCCGACTACGCGCCATTGGCGCCCGGCGAACTCGTGCAGGTGGAAATCGAACTCATACCCAACACGGGGCTCATTCGAAAGGGACAGCGCATCCGGGTCGACATCCAGCCATACGACGGCGTTGCTCACGGCATGCATCACGCCTATGACCCGAGCTATCACGACGGCGCGACCAACACCGTGTACACAGGTCCGGGGCATGTCACCTACGTGCAGCTTCCTGTCCTCCCGACCCTTATTCCGCATTCCGCAGGTTCCTAGAAGGTCAAGTAAGCCCGTTTCCATCACGGGCCAGGAGGTAAGACTATGACTCCAGAAGAGCAAATTGAGCTCGTCAAGAAGCACTACGCGCTCAACGCGTCCGGCGACTACGCGGCGGCGGAGGACCTGCTGACCGACGACTTCGTCATCACGATCCCTCCCTTCCTGCCGTTCGCGGGCGTCTACCGGGGCAAGAAGGCCTTCCGCGAGTTGATCCCGCGCGTGGTCGAGTCGCTCGCTGTGGTGAAGATAAAGTCCGTCGCAACGACCGTTGGGGATGACCATGCTGTCGAAGTCGTCGAGTTCACGTTTGCCGGAGACGACGGTGTGACGGTTCAGAACACCGAGGTGATCCGGTTCCGCGGGCAGCAGATCTGCGAGATCCGACCCTTCTACCACGATCCAGCGCCATGGATCGCTGCCGCCGCTCGTCTCAAGGCGGCGAGGACTCCGGGAGCGTCGACGAGCAGCTCGTCGTGAGCCCTTATGGCTGGTGTTGACACGCCGCTGCCGGCTCACTTCCACTCGAACGGGCCCTGAAAAGAAGCACGCCGGGTTACTCCACGTCGAGTAATCCAGCGTGCTTTTCGACCGCGATCTTTACGCGCCGGGTGTCCCCGGCGATGATGGCATTGACAAGCTCCTCGTGCGTCTCCATGCGGATGTGCAGCCACTCAGCGGCCGATTCGTGGGAGGCATCGTGAGTAGCGACCACAGCATGCTCGCGCACGAACCTTGTCATCGACAGGTAGAGCGCCGATGCCGTCTGGTTCGGAGAAATGAGCGCAATGCGTTCGTGCAGGTCCCAGTTCGCCAGCAGGAACTTGGTCCTACCCCTGGCTGCCGCTGACTTGAGTTTGGCAAGCAGTTTCTTGATGTCGGCGACGTCGATGGCACTTCGGTGTTTCGCAGCGTCGACATCGATCAGGACCTCGAGCGCTTCTCGCACGGCTATAGCTTCGGCAACGGCGGTGGGGGCATCGGTGACGGCAAGGAGGGTGTGCCGGATTTTGACCATCGGTCCCGGGGCTGTTGCAAACAGCCCGCCTCCACGCCCAGGGCGGATTTCGGCGAGCCCGCGATCGGCCAGGAGCCGAATGGCTTCGGCGACAGTCGACCGGGCGAATCCAGTGCGCTCCCTCAGCGAGTCAATAGTGCCGATCAGTTCGCCGGGCTTGAACTCTCGGTCGAGAATCTGCTGTTCGATCTCGCTCGCAAGGATATTCGCGCGCGTCAGGCCTGCTAAGGATTTCATGTATTCAGACTCCCAAGAAACAGTCTAGATTGGATAGGGCCGCACCGGGTGCGGGGATCACCAGGACCAGTCATTTACTTGAAGCCCGGTGCTCTCGCTCGACGTGGTGCGAGTCGAGAGGTGAGAGCCGTACTCGGCCAGGCGCGCCGCATGGTCATGGAGAGTGTCGTGGGCGAAGTCGTGCTCGAAGTCCCGAATAACAGAGTGAAGATGGTTTCCGCTGTCGACAGCATTCACCATCTCGATGAGGAGTAAGCGTGTCTGGATTCGGAAGTAGTGAGGTTGACCTCGCACTAGCCCGCCTGCCCATGCGAAGTGGGTTTCGGTCGGGCCGTCAGCATCGATCTGCGCGCGGTACTCTCCGGCCGCGCGCGCGGGAAGGCGGGCAAGGTACGTGTCGATCAGACGGGTAAGCAGAGCCTGCTGGGTCTCCATGAGACGGTCTGCCGGAATGCCGGACGGCTGATCACGCACCAAAGCAAGCGCCTTCCGATCTTCGGTCGTGATCTGGTACTGCGGCATTCCCAGGTCGTAGTGGTCGGGATACTCAATCGCGCCGATCAACGGCACCTGTCGTGACACGAAGTCGGCGGGCGCCACGTCATGGATGACAGCGAGACTGCGCTGGTCGTCATTCAGTGAGTCGAGCAGCTCGAAGCCGAGTCCTTCGTCATCGGACATCGGATTCAGCACACCGGAGCCGATCATAGGCTGCTGGCCAAGAGCGCTTGGCGTGGTCGAAATCCAGCGCTGGTTCACGATGGTGATATTGAGACACACGTGGTGACCGAGGAAGCGCAGTGACCAGGTATCTTCGAACCCGGGTCGGCCGAAGATGCTGAGGAAGTAGGAATCGGAGGTGCGCCATAGTGGTGCGGCGACCCCCAGGAATTCCGCCTCCCGCGCCCGTAGTACGTGCTCGAGCTGCATAATGGCGAGCACCTTGGTGTAGACCTCGTGTGAGACCGCAAGTCGCACGAGGTCATGCACCACGACCTTCTGGTGACGATCGAGGTTATGCATCGAGACTCCGACGCGGTCGGGCTTCGGAATGATGTCCCAGTCGAGACGACGAGCGTCATCGAATCCGAACAGGGCTGCGCCGCGCTGCTCGGCTGAAAAAGTATCGATCAGGCCAATCACGCCAACGAGCAACTTCTGGATGGTCTGCGCGTCTTCGTGTGTCGGCTGTCTGGTGGAGTTGCGGGTCGTCATTTGGGCCTCCTTTCTGCTCATGAAAAGATTATAACATTTATGCGTATTTCTTGGCAATGGCGCGGACGTCTTGACATCCCCTACACGAGGTGCATATAATTAACAAAACATCATAACCATATCGATGTTTAGCAAGGGAGATGACGTGTCGTCGATGGATGCTCGATTTGTTAACCATGGCCCGCAGAAGGCGGACACTGTGAAGGCGCTCGCGGGGATTGTGAACGCTCCCGGCGCAGAACCGCTGGTGGGCTGGCTTGAATTGCCCTCGCGCTCGCCCGGCACCACATCGCTACAAGTGATTGCCGCTCCATTAAACCCCCTCGACCTGCTCATCGCTTCGGGGACATTTCATTCCGTACGCCACGAATCTCCATACGTCCCCGGCAGCGAATGCGTGGGAGTCGTGATCGACTCAGACCGATTCGCGCAGGGAACCCTCGTGTATGCGGAGTGTCATGCGTCGCCGGCCAGACCGGGAGCTTTTTCAACCCAGGTACTTGTGGACGACGAGAACATCCTTTTGTTGCCCGATAGACTCGATCCGATACAGGCTGCCGCCATCGGAAACTCTGGAGTTGCGGCATACATACCATTGGTCGAGATCGCCAGAATAAGGCCAGGCGATAACGTGCTGATCCTCGGCGCGACCGGTGTAGTCGGCCAGATTGCAGTCCAGATCGCAAAGGCAAAGGGTGCGGCCCGTGTGGTCGGGGTCGGCCGCGACCGCGCCGTGCTGGAGCACCTGAAATCTCTTGGCGCCGATGCTGTCGTCGAGCTGCACGCTGGCGAAGAGGCGGTCGAGCTCACGCACCGATTGCGTGACATGGCCGACGCGGTGAACGTCATTTTGGACTGCCTGTATGGACTGCCGCTGGAAGCCGCGCTGCCGGTGTGCGCATCACACGCGCGTGTGGTCAACGTCGGACACTCGGCAGGCGCGACGGCGTCGATTCCCGCTGGCATCCTTCGCGGCAAGCAGGTGGCCCTCTTCGGATTCGCCGGAGTACACACTCCGCTTAAGGAGAAGCAGCCGGCTCTGTCCTGGCTGTGGGCTGCACTAAAGGGGGGCACGCTTCGTGTGCATGTCAAGACGGTATTGCTCGAGGATCTCCCCGAGGCCTGGCGCGGGCAGGCAACGTCGCCGCACGCAAAATACGTCGTGCTGCCCTCGCAGGCCAAGAAAAGTCGGCAATAGATGTGCCGAGCCAACGCAATGAAGTATTCGCAGACCCCATTAGCCACTTGACACGTAACTCAACACACGTTGAGTTACGTAAAACGCGGACGTATGCTCGCAACCATGCGAGAACCGATCTTCGGACCGGAAATGAGGAGAGGCTTTCAATGAGCGACGACAAGAAGATATATGTGTCATCCAGTCCGCTTCCGGCGGCCAGGTCTGGGGTGTTGACCGGATTCGACCCCGGGATCCGCACCCTGAAGGCGGGCTTTCAGATCGCGCCCCAGTTCCGGCCTTTGCCCGTCGATGTGGTGCTCGAGAAGGACATTGCGGTCACGTTGCGTGACGGGGTGACGGTCTACGTGGATGTGTTCCGTCCGGTAGGCGAAGAGAAGGTGCCCGTCATCGTGGCCTACAGCCCATACGGCAAAGGCCAAGGCACCTCCCTGAGCGTGATGGGCATCTTTGGTCTGGTCGGCCTGGACAACAGTATCGTCTCGGGTCTGGAGAAGTTCGAGGGGCCTGACCCAGCATTCTGGTGCGCGCAGGGGTACGCGATCTGCAACCCTGATATCCGCGGCATAGGCAACTCCGACGGCGACAGTGTGCTATGGGATCGACAGGACGGTCGTGACTGCTACGATCTCATCGAGTGGCTGGCCGAACAGGAATGGTGCAGTGGCAAGGTCGCGATGAGCGGGACCTCCTACCTGGCGGCCACGCAGTGGTTCACCGCAGCCGAGCAGCCGCCGCACCTCGCCGCCATCAACCCGTGGGAGGGTGTGAGCGATGTCTACCGCGATCTCGTCATGCGAGGCGGAATGCCGGACACCGGCTTCGCCCGCCAGTTGCAGACCGGCAGCTTCTTCGGCAAAGGCCAGAAGGAGGACATACTCGCGGAGGTCGAGCAGTACCCGCTCGTCAACGACCTGTGGGAGCACAAGATTGCGGATTTCGGCCGGATTGACGTGCCTGCCTATGTCGTTGCGAGCTATTCAAACACGCTGCACACCGCAGGAACGTTCCGCGGCTGGAGGCGGATTGCCTCGAAGGAGAAGTGGCTGCGTATCCACAACAGCCAGGAGTGGCCCGATTACTACGACGAGACGAACAGGGACGACCTGCGTCGATTCTTCGACCGCTACTTGAAGGGCGAGGACAACGGGTGGGAACAGACACCACGCGTTCGCTACTCCGTGCTTGACCTCGAGGGCGGCGACAGGATCAACATCGCTGCGGACCAATTCCCCCCGAAAGATGTCACGCCGACGAAGTACTACCTCAACGGACGCTCGAGAGTCCTGACCACTGAAGCCCCGCCGGATGAGGTGGCAGCGACCTACGCTGTCGGTTCCAACCCCAGTGCGGTGTCGTTCATCATGCGCTTCGACCAGGAGACTGTGCTCGTCGGTTACCCGAAGGCCCATCTCTGGGTCGAAGCACAGGGCGCTGACGACATGGACTTGTTCGTGCTCATGCAGAAGCTCGACAAGGGCGGCACGCCACTGCAAGCGTTCACCGTGCCCAACCACAGCGCGATGATCCACGACATCACTGATCACGGTGCGACGATCCTGAGGTACAAGGGATCCGACGGACGCCTGCGCGTCTCTGCCCGCAACCTCGACGAGACGCTGTCGACCGACGACGTGCCCGCCCACACGTTCGACCGTATCGAGAAGCTCTCACCGAGCGAGGTCGTCGAGATCGAAATTGAACTGCTCCCGATCGGACTTGCCTTCCACCCAGGCGAACAGCTTCGCTTCGTCATCAGCTCTAACAACCTGCTTGGCACGATGATGCCGGGAATCCAGGAATACGTCGGTGCGAACAGCGGCTCACACGTCATCCACACGGGTGGCGCGCACCCTTCTTATCTGCGGCTCCCCGTGCAAGCGGGGTAACGACGGCCGCGACATACTGTGCGATATCGCCTTGATGATGGCGATGATCGATCGCTTGTTGCATCAGGGGAGGTCTTTTACTTACGAGGCATCTCGTACCCCCTTCGGGGGAAAGAGCTAGTGACGTTGACCGCCAAACCAGATCTGGCCATCGCGGCCAGCAATGGAAAGGATTGAGTCTGATGCCGGTTTTTAGGCCGGAATTTCGCAGGGTTGACAGGCTCAGACGCACTTTTGCTGATGCGGCAGCCCCGAGCGGTGAAGCACGCGGAGACGAAGTAGGTCGAAGTTGGCTCGTCCGTATCCTTGCCTTTTAATCAGTTTGAGTCGATGGACCTGAGCCTCGGTCTGCCCTTGACTCCACTCCAAAGCCAGCCCATTGCGAACCGCGTCGTAGTCCCGATAGATCCCGGCAGCAAACCCCTTGAGTTCTGGAATCCCACTGGCTTTGGCTTCCTCAAGCCAGCGCGGAAGGGGATCTGCCTGATGAGAAGCCACCATGGCCCGGAAATCTTGGGCAAGCTGATACGCCTGGTCCAGTTCTTCGTCCCCTCTACGCAGCGGGTCCAATTGCCAGACCTATCTCAGTTTGAGCTTGCAGGGATTGCACACAAAGAGCCAGGCCGCCTCCCGCGCTGTAAGGGGTGCAGGGGTGGTCCCGGGGTGATGGTGCTTTTGAGACTGCTGGTACGCCTCCTTCCAGGCAGGCTGTTTGCGCATGCTGCGGAGATAGTCCCGGACAATCGTGCTGCCACCTTGATAGCCTTGCCCTCGCAGTTCTTCAAGGAGGCGAGTGGCGTTGCATTGGCCCGCCTGCACGCGCTGCTGGAGATAGGCTTTGTAGGGGTCGAGTTTGCTCGGACGCAAGCCTCGCCGCGCCATTTCTGGGAAGGCCGGGGCTCTGAGGTAGCGACGAACGGTGTCCCGGTCCAGTCCCACCAGGGTGGCAATCGCCACTTGGCTGGCTCCCTGCGCGTGCAACTGAATCACTGCCTCATAGCGACTTTGGCGTCTAGCGCGACGAGCTTGTCGCTGCGCTTCCGCGCAGGTGAGAGGCTTCGGCTCACCTTTCCCCTCTGATGCTGGCTCACCGGGAGGTGGAACCGTCTCCGCCTGCTGTCTGCACTGTGCTTCCGAGGCCAGCCGTGTGAGGGTCTCGTGCTTGCGCTCAAACAGACGGGTCAGAGCGGCCTGGAGGTTCAGCAAGAGATGAAAGCGGTCACTGACCTGCTTGGCACTCGGCGCGCCACGCCGCAGCGCGTCGGCATACGCGCCCGCGCGATCACGGCTCGCGATCTCAATGCCAGGATGCGCGGCCAACCACTTGACCAGGGTCTCCGCCTCTCGATCGGGCAGGACATCGATGACTTGGTGGAGCACCTGGTCGATGAGAATCGTTCCGTAGCGGCGGCCACGTTTCCAGGCAAAGTCATCGACCCCTAACACCCGAGGTGTGGCGCTCTCGGGAGGATGGCTTCGCCGCATCAGCCGGACAAGGGTATCGTGGCTGACCGGCATGCCCAGCAGGTGAACAATCGGTTCGCCTGCTCTCCCTCCGAGCGCAAAGGCCAGTTCACACAAGGTCTCTGCCTGCCGGATTGTCCGACGGGCGTAAGTTGGCGCGCAGGTGGGCAAGCGCTCGGTAAAGATTTTGCGTTCGCAGTCCCCATTCAGACAGCGGAAACGCCGGACCTGCACGAGCCAGCGCACTCGCTGTCCCGAACAAGAGAGGTCAGCAAGCGTCCGAACGTAGCGAGAATGGACCTTGCTTGAAGGGTGCTGACAGCGTGGGCATCGGGCCTCGGAGGCCGTGGTGAGAGCCGTCGCCACAATCGTCTTCGTGGGCTCATCAACCTCCAGGTGGGTAAGCATTAGTTCAGCCGCGTCGGGGAGCAGTAAGACACTTGCCATGGCGGTGGACTCCTTCCATCCATTCCAGAATTATCTTTGGCAAAAGAGTGTACTGCATCATCCGACAACAAGCTATTAAAAGTGCATAAAAGAACAGGGGGAATATAGAACACGTGTCTCAGCAAAAGTGCGTCTGAGCCTGACAACCGTGATTTACAAGCAGATAATGGAGGGAGCGAGGGGCTCTTTTCTTCGCAGTCATGCCATGCCCGTTCCAGGGAGGCCAACGCATTCATAAACTGAGTATGTGTAATAGTTACGCATCTGCGGAGGTCCTTCTTTACGATCCAGCTATACCGTTCATTGCTCAATGCCACCTGGAGGTAGAGAGGTGCCATTGGCTGCCCTCCAAGCAGTGAGATATGTATGGATCGTGTTGGTTTGCTGATCGCAAGCTGAAGAAGCGGTCTCTGTCTCGAAAATGTATCTGTTTCAACGATTTTTAGAAGCGCCCTCTGAACTTCCTGGCACTGCTCTCTGCTCAGCTCGATGTGCAAAGCCTCTTCGTCTGAACGGCCAGTTGCCTCAATAGACGCATAAGAACTTCGTCCTGAATTACCAAGCATACATTCCAAAACATGTTTCTGGGGGAGCCAGATCAGATGGATGTCCTCATTTGCAAGCTCTTCTGCATCTTCCAGAAAGGGATAAAGCCAACAAAGGGCCTGCCATAATTCATGAGCGACGACATGAAGAACATCTTTTTCTGACAGAAGTGATTGGTCAGCGAGAGATATGCCTCTTGTGTCCTCCTGTATCGATGAAGAGCTAACTTCCTTTTTTGAAAGCAATGCGTCGAGTGTGAGTTGGGTCAGTGCAGCAGAATCTGCCATCGGAAGAGGCGCTGGACTATTATCGCTCATGGAAGAAGGGGTTTTCGATACAGGCGATTGTGGGAATGGTGAATCAGGCGTTCCTAGATGGTTTGGGAGGCGACTTTGTTGCACGAGGGCCTTCCGGCGTTGCTGAAGCTGGTCTGTAAGATGCTGCTACTGTGAGTCACGCTCTATGTGTTCTAACAGTCTTCGCATATCGCGCAACTGTTCGTTGCTGATCGGTTGACTTTCCTCCCAGAAAGGAGCCCAATCCGCTCGAATACGCTCAATGAAGTTCGGGTCGGCAACTGCAACGCCATATTCGAGGTTGCGGTCTAAGCCAGAGCGGGTTGCGCTCCCGGAACCAACGACGGCAAATTGCCTATCAATGACCCATACCTTCGCGTGAATGCGCTGATGTGTCCGCAGTTCGACTGCCCAATGCGGCATCTGGCTTGGCCAGGCGAGAAGGCGTTCAAGTGCTTTCAACTCAGAGGCCCCTGTTAAAAAGTCCTCGATGCGGATGCGTGTCAAGATATGGAAGGTAATGAGTGAGTTTGCTTTTTGTGGAAGGGAAAGCAGCGTTTTTTCTACGTCTTCAAGCACATCGTCAGTGAAATAAGGACTAATACAGAAAATGTCTTGCTGTGCTTGCTTGACGGCTTCTACTAGGGTAGATCGCCAGGGGGGCATCACTAGCCGAAAGAGAGACGGTATATCGTTTTGCATACGAGCAAAGCCTTCTTCTCGTGAAGAGGGAAAACCCCTCGTCATTATCTGCGATAGACGCTGTAACGGACCGGATATGCATTTTCAGTGTTATCATAGCGAGCTTTCCGCAGATGCGTCAATTTTCTTGGCAGAAGTCCTGTTTCCCCTAAGAACGCTATTTAGAAGATATATCTTGTGCATCCCTTGTCCCGATTGTTCTTGATTCTACACAGGTTTCATATCGCATGGAAACATGTTCTCTTACCTGCGCTGTGGCTAAATCGTTTCGGAGGGGAAACCGTGCATGAGAGACGACCTGGAGACAGGCTCGAGCTGTGCCCGAATCACATTAACTCTCTTGGCCTACGTAAATTGCACACAGGTGTCTGACATCATATACATCTCTGTCAGACACGCCGCTTAAGAATCACGGTGCTGTCAGACAGAGTCCCCAGATCCACTAGTAATGGTGCAATGTGCTGGTGCCACCTGATTTCTAGCGCAGCAGGAGGATAGGATAGCGTGTACCGCCTTTTGAAAGAGATGGTGTAGTGAGGAACTTGGAAGCAGTATCTCCTTTAACACGGATGATGTTGCTGCCAGAAGTCCAGGCGGTTTTCGTAGTGAGGAACTTGGAAGCAGTATCTCCTTTAACACCGTGGATCGTAGCATCAATCACGGGTGGCTGGCTACTCTGGATGTACTTCGGAAGAAACCGCATGAGGACATTGTGGACACGTGGCATAAGGGATGTGCTGTTGCTGCCAGTAGCGCACGAGTGCCTCTTGCTGCTGCGGCGTAATCCACCACTCGCGCGCATTACGCGTGGCGTTGTCCCGCGAAATAATCGAGAGGGCGATCTGCTGCTCCTCGTACAGTTTCTTGACACGATTCACTTTCACCTGATGTTGCTGCGCGAAGGCTGCGACGGTCATTGATCCTGACGGCAAGCCCCTCCTGCCCAGCACCGAGAGCGATCGATCCGTCGCCCTTGACGAACGAAACCCGGCGAGCAAGCGGACCATGTCGTGGGGCTCGAAGGAGGGCTGCTGCTCTGAATCGGTTGCTTGGGTCTTGGCTCGAACCCTGGCGGTAGTGAACAGCGCCAGCAAGGAATCAATCTCCACCCGGAGGAAGTGAACTTGCTCGGTGAGTTCTTGCACGGCATGGACAAGCTGTTCGTGGCGATCGTCCGAGGAGAGAGTTGGCAGACCTTGCCGCTCTTTCCAGGCCAGAACATCGTCGTAGGCGATCCGCAGCTTGTTGCTCCTGGCATGGGATGCGACCAGTTCACCTCGATCTATCATACGGTAGATGGTACGAGGGTTGACACCCAGCAAGGCGGCTGCTTCTGCTCCTGTGAGATACTTGCGTCCCTCGTATTCGTGCTGCTCTTTTCTCATAGCGTTTCCTGTATTCTGCGTTTCCGGTCAATACGCGTCACCGCCCTCCACGTCTTGTCCGAGCCTTCTTGCCACCCTTTTCATTCGTCTGGCTACATCTTCTGCCGCGCCCCTTCTCTTCATCATGCTTCCCGCTCACTACTGTAGCAGAAAAAATGCCACATAGCTGTTAGTTTTCACCCAACATTTTCCCTGAAATTGGTCAAGGCACCAGATTTGTGCGTTATCGTAATCTGCTGGATGCCTGAAGGCCAGTTCATCGGTACAAGGATACGCGCGAACTCATATGTCATGACATGTCGGTCCTGAGAAGACTTGGCGGTATCGTTCTTGTCATGTCAGGGCTTTGCAGTCGGCCTCGTTTATCCAGCATCTTGTCGTGACGGGTCCATACATCATCCTTACCCAGCAGATACTCCTGTCATGACAGGCACTCGCAATAGAGGCATCTCCGTCTCCTTCCTCCTGTATGCGTGTTGCTTCATCAGCGCTTCCTGTCGTGACAGGTCGCCTCTTCTTGTGCATCAGCCAAGTTCTGCGGTCATGACGTGTCGCTCCCTCCCGCTCTTCTCTCTGTTGGCATAGTCATGACAGATCCTCTTTCTGCACCGATGTTCTCTTACTCTCCGTCATGACAGGTCTCTCTTTTTGAGGAAACTAATACATATAAGTAAAATGATCAACATATATAAGTTTAAAATTAACACGTATCATTTGAAAATTCCCTAAATATATGCTATAAGACCTGTATACTATTGTGGTATGACTTCGCCCAAAGGGAGTTACAGTACGGGCCGCTGTGCCAGTGGGGCAACCCCTGGAAAGGCTCAGGTCGATCGTCACCTCACTGTGCTAGCGGCTGGGAAGTCCGCTGGTGGTGAAACGACGAGGCGTGGTTCCGCCGTGGCAAGCAGTTCTTGGAACACCGACCAGATGCTTTTCACAAGCAACCGGGCCGCATCTGCCAGCCACCCTTCTCGGTGGCCATGATGGGCGTGGCTCCCCTCTTACGAGCTGGTGCAGGTCGCCTCAATGATCTGGTTCGCTCCGCACCTGGCGCAGCCTAGCTACCTCAGCAGTTCTGAGGCACCACGACGATTTGGCATGACGTTCTCGTAGGGCACCCTTGGAGTGCGTGCCTGCTAGCGGTGAGAGTCCTCTGGCAGGATCGGATGACGGGACTGGTAGAGAGATATCCCTCCCAAAGAGGTTTGGGTGTTCCCGGCAGCTGTTCAATTGATGAACGGATAAACAGGGGAGTAGGTAAAGAAGGATCGAGGAGCGTCATCAGTACCTGCGGATAAGTGTCGAGCTTCGGAAAATTTCTCAACTCGATTATGGTTTCCTAGCAGAAGTAATAGGAGGGCACGCCATGGGCAAACGACCTGGAGCCAAGTATGCCGCCGTTCAGCGCCTCAATACACTCATGGCGGATCATCAGAAACGAATGACAGCCAAGGATGAGGCCCGCGCACGCGGAGAGTCCCTATTTGCCTTCACCGACAACAAGATTCATGCCTTTGAGTCGCGCAACAATTATCAGAAGATCGTGATGCGTTTCATCGATTGGGTGCGCGATCAGCACAATATCCGTGACCTGGCTCGTATCGACTTGGAGGCTGACGAACTGGCCTCGCTCTACTTGCTGGAACGCATCGAGCGAGATTATAGTGCCTGGACACTGGCAACCGAGCGCTCTGCATTGCGCATGTTCTTTCAGGATCGCACGCTTACCGATTGCGTAGAATTACCTAAACGGCGGCGTGAAGATATCACACGCTCCCGCTGGCCCGCCATCCGCGACAAACACATTAACCCGGAGAATTGGCAACATGTCATCAACTTCTGCTTAGCCTGTGGGCTGCGGCGGGAGGAGCTACGCGACCTCCGTGTGCATGAGGTCTACCCTCGACCGAGTGATCATCGCCTGGTGGTCTGTGTCAGACACGGCAAAGGGGGCAAAGATCGTCAGGTGCCTGTCTTCCCTGGCCGCGAACAGGCCGTTCTCTCGCAAGTCACTGGTCGCTCTCCCGGCGAGCATGTGTTTACGAAGATTTCCGGCAATCTGGACATTCACAGCTATCGCCGAGAGTTTGCACAGCAACTTTATGAGCATCTCTCCGGCAAGCCGCTGCCGCCATTAACAGGTCGGCTGCAATCAGCGAACCTGGACCGCGATGCTGCTCTGTATGTCAGTCGCTGCCTTGGCCACAACCGCATTGACATCATTTTTGGTCACTACATCCGCTGATGTATCGGTTGACAAAGCAATGGATGTCCTTTGAAGCTGTGCTAACGGGCGGCGCTTCTGTGGCTAAGGGCATGCTCCACAGCCCATCAAAGGAACCTAGAAAGCACATAGCTCATGTCGAATGCCTTTCGTCCACAGAAGGATCCTCGGCCAGAGATGGAGGAGGCTCTTGACAAGGCCATCGCCTTGTCCGCCGGAAAGAGGCACTACGCGGTGACCGATGGCCAATTGCTATATGAGCAGCACCGACGCTATCGCTATGCGTTCACGCTCGTCAAAGGGCGCTGGGATCTGCCCGATGGAACCGACCTGAGGCTCTCCAGTGCAGACCTCATTAATCCGCTCCCGGTCGAACTGTCAGGCACCAAAGAGGATACTGTGATCATCACGGTGACGCGGCGACTCATGGAGAGCACGCTGACCTCTGCGCAGCTCGTCGTGGACTGTGGCTTCCAGCTCAGGAAACTGAAAGAAGCTCTCCTTCGCAAAGCGACCACGGCCCAGTTAGGGCTCAAACTCTTCGGTGTACTCGACTGCCCCGATGATGAGGCAGCCTCGCACCTGGTCGATACCATTCAGGATGCCTTCGTCCCCGACGAGGCACAGCGCCAGGCGCTCCGGCGTGCGCTGGCAAGCGCATTGCTGGTCGTCCTGGGACCGCCAGGCACTGGCAAGACCAACGTGCTGGCCGCCATTGCCCTGCTCCACGCCACGCTCTTTGGTTCTCGGGTGCTCATCGTCTCACACACGAACGTCTCGCTCGACAACGCCGTCATCTGCCTGGCGCATTTTCTTCGTGCATGTAGGCTGGGGCAGTGGCTCGACGGGCAGCGCCTGATCCGCTTCGGGAATCCGCACCTGGCCAAACTCGAAGAAGAGGACTATCGTACCGTCACCCTGCCACACATTGTGGCCGACCGCGTGGCGTCCAATCGCCAGGAGATGACAATTTTGGAACTCAGGCGCGCAACCCTGCTTAAGCAACTCACCGAATCTCGAGAGGAACTGCCTGAGCAAGTGCAGGCGTGGCAGCAGCGATCCGCTGAGTTACTGCGGAAATGTAAGCGAGCCGAGCGCGCGTTGGCCGACCTGGAAGCTGAGGAGCATGCGAGGCAGGCCCCGATCCTGGAGCATCTCTCACTGCACCTGGATCAGTATGCGAAAGAAGAGCAGACCATGAAAGACACCAGAGCCGACTGGGAAGAAGCGGATCGCCAGTTGCAACCGTTGCAAGCGTTTTACCAGGAGCAATGGATACGGTACGAGACTGCCTACAGGAAGCTCGAACACCTTCGGAAGTATCCGTCCGTGATTCGTCTCGTGATTGGGGTATGGACGGGCGAGCGAGAAAAGGATCTGGAGGAAACCGTCCAAACGCTGGCAACTCAGCTCCATGACCTTGCCATGCAGATCAAAGAGCTTCAGCAGGAGCAAAGGCAGGATATCGATGCTTATCTACAAGCCAGGCAACGAAGGGATAGCCTTGCTCCTGCTATCGCATACTGGGAACAAGCGCGTGATGCGCGACCGATCCACGCGGTAGAGCAGCAGGACACGCTGACCAGGCAACTCAACGATCTGACGCAGGAACTGGCTGAAGGCAACCTGCATATTGCCGAGATCGAGCGTGACATCGCCTCCTGGGAACAGGAGGTAGCCTCACTTGAGGGAACCCTGGCCCGCCTCGATCAGCAGGTCGCGGATCTGAAGCGCGAAGCGGAACGGCAGGCTGTGGAGAGGGCCAAAATCATCGCCGCAACGCTCACCGCGCTCTACCTCAACCCGGTGCTCCTCGCCCAGGAATGGGATGTCGTGCTGGTTGATGAAGCATCGATGGCCCCACCGCCAGCGGTAAAAGTGGCGGCTGATTGCGCCAGGCATCACCTGATCATCGTTGGCGACCCACAGCAGCTTGCACCCATCTGTATCTTCAAGGATGACCTGGTGTACCGCTGGCTCGGTCTCGACGTGTTCGCTCACGGGCACTACACCCTGGAGGAGGCGGAGCAGGGAACGCACCACTGCATCCTCCTCCGTTATCAGAGTCGCATGCACAGAGACATCTGCGACCTGGTTCGCGGTCCGGTCTATCAAAGGCGGCTCAAGGATCGCAACCCCTTGGCACCCAGGCGCGCCTATCAACCAGAGCCTGAACACGCCGTTGTGCTCTATGATACTGGGAATGTCAAACGCGCGCGAGCGTATCACCCGGACAATGGCCAGTCGCGCTATAACCAGTACCATGCCGAGCTTGATCTCATCCTGGCAAAGCAAGTCCTTTCTAGTGTCCCCATAAACGAGCGGTATGCGGAATACATCGGCATCGTGACACCGTATACAGCCCAGCGCGAATGTATCAAGGAACGGATGCAGGGCAAGGACCTGGAGATCTATTGCAGAGTGGGGACAGTCCATGCCTTTCAGGGGATGGAATTCCGCGTCGTCATCTTCGATGTTGTCGAAGCGCCTGACCTGAGGATTGCCCCCTTTCTGCGTGAAGGATGGGGGTCTGACGCCATGCGCCTGCTCAACGTGGCCGTCACCCGGGCCAGGGATAAGCTGCTGATCGTCGCCCACCTGCCGCACATCCGTAAACAGCCTGCTTCCTCTATGCTGAAGCAGATTATGCTACTGGCCGCGCAGAAGAGGCAGATTCCAGCTGAGACCCTTCTGCTCTAAGAGACCCTCTCATTGGCCCGCACGACTGGGAGCGGCGTAGATGACAAGGCGAAAAGACGCGCCGACTGCTTTCCGCACAGATACAGGAGAAAAAAGGACGAATCAGGAGGTGCTTCTCGTCATCCCGCTGAGGCAGGATGTGATTGGCCGCAGGCGATTTGGCACGCGAATTTGCCTCTCTTGCCTTCTGCTTACGTACCGTCCTGCCCAGATCATTGAAAAAGTGGCTACCTGGGCTCACTCTTCCTCAACGCAATGTATCCATTGTCAGTTCGGCGGCGAGTTGTTCAAACAGATACGATGTTCGCAGGTCTCTCCGCTCGACACATCTACGCAAGGCGCTTTCGATGCGTGCAGCAAGGTAAGGTCATAGCTCTGCTCATCGCAAATCTGGCACTTCAGCGCTGGTATGCCAATGACCTCGATACATACCATGTGACCGACCCACCGGAATGACACGGCTCGCGTCGAGGCCACCAGGTGCTGCACACCCTGATCGCGCACATAGGTTGGAGAGGCAGAGAAGCTCGCTATGGTGTGGTCAAGCACCTGTCGCTCTCCCTTCTGACCCATGAAGTCCCTGAGAATCTGCTCTAGTATACCCTATGCAGGTGCAGCTATCAGCCGTTCTTAACCTTACGTATAATTTTTTTTGCTTCCCTGATGAGAATCCAAGTTTAGCTACCGATATATATTCTAGGTCTCAAAAAGCGCGCAAAAGTTGCTTTTTTTGCGCGCTTTTGGTATAATAAACAGAGCTAAAGATCAAATAGGGGAGTGTTACATGGAACAAGCTTACGGTTCACGCCTTGAAGAACTTGAAGCGCTATTGCGTCGTCATCCAGCGGGTCTCACATCTAGTGAACTGGCGGAATCTTTAGAGGTTGATGTTAGCACGGTCCGGCGCGATTTGGCCCGCTTATCATCGACAGGAGTAGATATACACAAACGTGGTCGGCGCTACAAGATAAGCTTTCATCAGGCGACCCGCCCTCTACGACTGACGCCAGATGAAGTGCTGGCGTTGTCCCTGGCATGCCGTTTGCTTTCACGCCATCAGAGTGATCGTAATCCCCATGCAGAGAGGGTTATGCTCAAGCTCGCCAATGCTGTGCAGGATGACGCCCCCCGCTTTTCGAGCTATATCGAGGAGGCCGCCCTGCTGCAGCGGTCGCTGCCATTGCATGAACGCTATCTTGCCGTGTTAGAAACGATGACACAGGCCTGGTCCGAGGGACGGGTTGTCTATCTGCATTACCGTGATCGTGAAGGGACTCCCACAGAGCGGCGTTTTCATCCTTACTGCATTGAACCCTATGGTGCGACGAATAGTTGCTATACTATTGGCTTCGATGAACTGCGTGGGGAAATCCGCACCTTCAAACTTGATCGCATTGCTGCTGCCGAGTTAACCAATGAGCGGTTCGACATCCCCTCCAGCTTCAATCCTAATCGTATGTTTGCAGAAGCCTGGGGAGTGGTCTGGCGTGATACTCCTCCTCAGATGGTAGAATTGCTCTTTTTTGGCGACACCGCACGTCTTGTACAGGAGGCGTTCTGGCATCCCAGCCAGCGTGTGATACCACAACAAGATGGAGGCTGTCGTGTCACATTTCAGGTGTCCGAGCCTCTCGAAATGGTCTCCTGGATCCTTCAATGGGGGGCATCAGTAGAAGTCATTTCCCCTCTCCAACTACGGGAAGCTATCGCTACTGAGACACTTCAGCTAACGGAACGGTATGCTGGGTGCAATACCTCTGACTCTCATTAGCCCATTGGAGGAACTGCCTCCAGTGAGAAAGGCACTGTCATGACAGGATACCCTGGTTACTATCAACGTGCGATTGATGCGTATGAGCATGGCCTCAAACTTGTTTTGGGGCCAACAGGCCTGGGCAAAAGCAGCAGTATTCCCGATGTTGTGCATGCGAATCCTGATCGCAAGTTCATCTATATGGCTAACCGTAAACAACTGCTCGAAGAAATGGCAGCGCGATTCAAGCCAGGAGAGTATGTCATCTTACGGCGTGATCTCGAGGTCGTGCGGGAAGTGCTTCTGACCCAGCGAGCGGCCTTTGAAGCATTGCTCGCTGATCCTCGCTTCAAGTCCTACCTCGCGCGGGCTCGCCAAAAAAGCCGCCTGAAAAGCCTGGAAATCGTTGCTATTCGTCGTGCCTGCCAGCAAGTGCTTGAGATGACAAAAGAGGAACGGATATTGCCGGACTGGCTATCCAGGTACGTTGATGCGCAAGCGCGGATAGTGCTCCAGGCGGTCCGCTGGGTTCTTCAGGTCACACGTGATGAAAATGAGCAGGGCAAGGTCTATACCTGGCTGGTAAGTCACCCTATCGTCGAGGCACTCTTCCCGGCCATTCCTTTTCGCCGCCGCTCTGAAGTCCGCATTATGTTGGTGACGCTCCACAAAGCCTACTATGGCTTTTTCGACGGTGCGCAGATGCGCAGCCTCACCGATCTTGCTGCCGAGAAACGCCTGGTCGTTTTTCTCGATGAGTTTGATTTCCTCGAACACGATCTTGTCACATTGATTTGCCGCGGCCCCCAGATCACTGATCCCTTTGCTTTCATGGCACACTTCTATCGGGCGATGGCCCATCATAAGCTCCCGAAAGCTGATTTTCCCCTTCACCCCAATATCCGCAAACGTATCGAAAAGATCGTCGAGATCATCGATGGCGTGCAGGGAAAAGGGCTGAGCTATCCGACAATCAATCAGTTCACGCTGGAAAAAACACCCACGCCAGCAAACCAGCGTTTTACCCCGGCAGTGTTTCGCACGCAGCATGTGATCAGCACCAATCCGCTTTATATTAACCAAACTGAGCGCGCTTTCCAGCTAGAGATGCAGCGCAGCAAACCGAACTGGGTTGCGGCACGGTGGCTCTTTAACGCTGTTGGAACGGCCACGACGCGTACCATCGCGCTGCTCAAAGAGATGGAGCGTGATGAAGAAGTGCGCTATTGGGAGATCCTGCGCCAGTGTTTTAATAATACGGACTTTTTCGATCAAGTTGCCGTCATTCCACGGTTACCTCGTCAAGAACAAACGCAGACTACCCAGCGTGGAAGCCTGCTCAGTGGAGGATATGATCTCTTCGACATTAGTGACCTTGAGCAACGTACCGATAACGAAGAGGTTGAAGTACAATACTATCAGATGCTGCAAACACCTGAAAACTTGCTCCATGCTCTCGCAGAGAAGTTCCTTGTCTTCGGCCTCTCGGCAACTGCCGATCTGCCACGCTGTATTCATCATTTCGATCTTGACTGGTTCGACCAACAGGACCTCCTGCTTCCTACGACCGATGAGGATCGCTCCGACATCCAACTCATGAGTGCGCAGAAGGCAAAGCAGCGAGGAGGTCACCAGATGAGTGTCGCACTCGTCGATGGTCTCGACAAGGCTGATCCTGTTCAAGAACGCCTGTCTCAGTTCCTGGAAGCGGTGACACACGATGATGAATTTGAAAAGGATGCGGGTGGACATCGGAGCCAGCGCATGCACCGTTTTTGCGCCAGCCTGTTTTGGCTGCTTGATCACGGGGGCGAGCGTCCTCGGCAACTGCTCTTTTTGAATTCTTTTCACCAGATACGACTTCTTTTTACCACTTTTGCCAGTCACGGGGAGGAGGCAGGTGTCTATCAGGTCGAGCCATTGCCCGATACCCCCTGGTTCGATGCCTTTAGGCTCACGATAGCTCAACGCAAAATCACCGTGGTCTTTTTTAATGCCGAGCTTGCTACACAAGTGCGACAAAGCAAAGAAGCCGAACAGGCTTTTACGCGGCTCTTCTGGACGGCGGATCCGGTGATCGTCGTCACCCAGTATCTCTCCGCTGGCAATGGCGTCAATCTCCAGTACACAAACGAGAAAGGCGGGCCAGCACAGGACTTCACGCATATTGGGCTGCTCGAGGCTCCCTATTACTTTTTCACGAATCCTGATCCACAGGAGCAATCCTTCGACGATGTTTTCGCTGGTCGGAAGGAGAATGTGTGGTATCAGGCAAAGCTCTTCTGCGCCAAACTGATTTCTGAGGCGCGCTTTCGCCAGGTTCTCAGTACCATCAACCGACCTGGAGAGTGGAATGTACGCTATCAGCAGGGAACGACGGCGGAGGACTGTCTCCTGAATCAGCTTGCCATCTTTATTCAAGCATTGGGCCGTGTGGAACGGACCTGGGGTGAGACGCCTGCTCAAGTTGCGTTGCTCAGTCCAGAAGTCTTCCGTGCATTCCAGGCATTTATGGATGACAGGTATGAAGCGATCAGAGAGCAGCATGCGCCTTTTACCTCTGCCAACCTCCAATCCGTGCTTACTGACGTTGCACGCAAGACAACAGATTTCGAGCGCGAGGCACGCCGTCGACATGACACGCGTCTACGAGCCAGAAACGATGCTTGTCGGGAAGCGATTCAGACTTTAGTTACCCGGCTCGAATTAGTTCGCAGTCAGGGGAAAGACCTGGAAGCCAGGCATGACTGGGAAGCGCTGCGCCGGGCAGTACTCCGGCATGATTTTCATGCAGAGGTGGTGAGTCGCTACCATTGCGCCGCTTCTTCCCCGTATTATGCGCATGGTCGATTGAATCTCACACCTGAACTTGACCTTCTGCCCCTTGCGCTCGCGGTACCTGGTAGTCGGATTTTCCACCTGGATGGGGTTTATGCCATTGTCGCGGAAAACCCCGTGATTCGCGACCATTTTCTCGATCAAGGGTACGACTTACAGTTCGATCATCCAAGCTCTCATTTCTTCACCCCCTATTGCCTCCAAGCCATTTTGGCTGGAGCAATCGGAGAGGAGGCGGTTACCGCGCTTTTGGAGAAGGATGGTATTCCGATAGAATCGCTACCTGATGCGCTTTTCGAGATTGCGGACCTGCGCATTGACACAAAGCCCTGGTTCATCGATTGTAAAAACTACAACGACCTCACCCTTGATCGCTTTTCCCTTCCCATCGACGATCCGCTGTGGCATCCGTCGTTGAACGAGTCAGCCTTTACCAGGCACGCACAAGACAAGCTCGATCGTATTCGGCACACTGTCGGACCCGATGGTAAGCTCATCTATATCAACCTTGTCAGCGGGCAGGAGCGACCACTAGGATACTATACCCGCGAATTTCGAAAGGTCACGGACTTTTCCGAGGCAGCGATCATCGTTGTGCAAGGCGCGCTTGATCGTCAAGCCCCCAGTTCTTACCAGGCTGCATTCACGATGTTCCTTGCCGACCTCAAAAAAGCGTTACGTCCAGCAGAGGAGAACGAAGCATGACAACCCAAACAACCCAGGCTCACCCCAAACAACACACGGCGAAGACAACCACGCTAGTTATCGAGCGCCCTCAAAATTATGCACTGCTCGAAGAGCGGTTCCGGCTCGTGCGCTATCTCATTCCCAAAGCGTTACGCTCCCAGAATGCTGCTGACTTTGGTCGCGTTCACAACGCCATCCGCGATCAAATCAAATTTCCTTACAGGTCATTTCAGTATGATACCCTTGATGGGGCGCTGAATAAACAATGGGCGGTCTACGTTCTTTATCCGCGAGAGGCCGAAGTCAGTGAACTGGTCCTGACCTGGTATCAACCACGTACTCCCCTTCCTCGGCGGGAGATAGCGTTTAGCGACCTACCATTGCATGTGCTGCTCAAACTGTTACAGTTCAGGCTTTTCCGAGGCGATAAGACGAACCGCTTCGTCGGCCAGGACAAATGCTATGTATATGCACGTCCAGGTGGGAAGGACAGTGACTTTCACTATTGCGTGGAAATTGAGTTGAGCGGTGCTCCGGCTAATAGTGAGGACGCTCCAACACAAGAGTTTCGTGTCATTCCTCACGCCAGGTGTTTTGGCAAAGTGACTCCGCCGTTGCGACCAGGGACCCCTTTCTTTGGAAAGCGTGCAGTTGGAAGCAGATTCGTTTTGCTCCATCTCACGACGGCAGCAGTTGAGCAAGAATCGCCAGTCTATAGCCTTGTTACCTTTCCGGGTAAACGGGTGCAGATCAAGTATCACGACCTGCGTGATGTGAATGCAGGTAGAGGCAAGATCGTTTTTGACTTCACCCAGCAATTTATTGTCAGTCTTAGAGAGGTAGGCATAGTCGCCCATCTGCGAGAACGTAACTTCACGCTGGCGCCTTTATCCAAAACAGCCGATATAGCTGTACAGCAACTGACTGAGGTAGGCATCTATGATAATCGCTTGAGACGCACACACAGCCTCGACGCCTATCTTGATCTCTTTCAAGGCATGTACCCCGCGCTCCGCTTTGCGGCCTTAGATGATATTGCCTCTGCACCGCAGGGAGGAGTCATCGTCTTGTTGGATGCGGCGGCAGAAGATTTTGAGGAGGATGGGCTCCTCTTTGGCCGGGATGATCCCTACCCTCCACTCTATAGGGAGCATCCCAACGTTCCTAAACAGTCCATCAATGTCAATACCAACGACCCTGATGCGTTAGAAGGTGGAGATTATCTCGATTATTCCATGCTTCAACTGTCCGATAAGGATTTTAAGCGAAATCTTGACGTAGTACTGAGCGAACTCTATCTGAAATGCGCCATCATTCATGGCACGGCGCGTTACCCCTTGCCATTTATCCCTGATGAACTGGCATTTGTTCGTCGGAGGCCCTTTGACGGCGATACCATCACAACAGCGCTCTGGTTTGCAGAACAGCAGTTGCACTTTATCGATCTAGGAGACCCAGCACAAAGCGAGCCATTTTATGAGATGCTCGAGGGATGGGGGGTTGACTGGGATAAGCAATATGAGAAGCTCCTCGCAGAACGAAAGCGCATCTCAGAGCAGGGGCAGGTCAAGGACCTACCCGAGTTTGATATCATTGTGGGCCGTGATCTTTTCGTCGCTATCGAGAACCTAAAAGAACGTATCTTCTACGACTACGATGCTATCGAGCAGCGACATCAAGAACAATATTCCACGGCCTATCCTGTCAAATACTTTCAGTTAGCTCCACACTATGAGAGGATTCAGCAAGAGCGGTCTACGACACTCTTACCCTTGGAGCAGATGATGCAACAGGGTCTCCTGGATGGTAGCAAGCAACCTAGCACGAGAAAAGCTCGGGACTCTCAGGCTTTTTACAGGCAATTGCTCGCCTATGATGCCTTTTTAGAAGAGGTAGCTGCGACACATCCTATGCTCACCTATCAAGAGTTAACGAGCGGAGAATGGCTGGAACGGATTGCCCGCATTTTTGACAGCAAAGCAACGAGCCAGGGGAAATACCACCGCAGACTGATCACGAGGATTTATAACGACCTGGGAATGTTTTTACCTGAAAGAGGCGAAAATGTTCAACTCTATCAGGGTATTTGGTATGATGATACGGATGCCTTTCTCGTAGGTTCTCCAACAAGCATGAATCTCCAGGGACAAGCACGAGCGCATCTCGTCAGGCGTTTCCAGATCATGCAGGGAAGCTCACACTTTGATAAAGAAGAGCTTCTGAAAACAATGGGGGTGCTTTTTGTGCGTCACAAGCAATATACCGTCTCGCCATACTATTTCCACCTGATCGATCTCTACGTGGAGAATGTATTGCGGTATGGTTCTTCGGGAGAAGAGGATTCCTGAGAGAACGCACAAAGAGGTTGAAACGATAAATACACGCGTCCGGCGGATTTCACACATATGTAGCCGGTGGCTGCGAAAGTGGCGCTGTATACCTTCTGCAGAATCAACAGGCAGCTTAGACAGACCCTTATTGGTGGCTTGCGTGGCAATACTGCCAGCTTAATGCGTATCGACCTTATACCAGAGCTATAGACAAACGGCGAAAGGAGTTGCTAGAATGTAGGAAACGACTTAGGGGAAGATTGGAGTCCTTCATTTATGGTGACGCAATTGAGGGAGCTTACCGATGAGGTACAGAGTGAAGAGTATAGTTGCATTGAAGAGAGTGATCTAGCTGAGTTGCGCGAACGCATCCGAGTGGAACTTCTAGCGCATCTCGCTCTTATTGGACTGAGTCCATCACCGGATGGGAGAGAGCAGATTTATACGAAGGATCTTGTGCGCGCCCGTCATGCAGCACAGAGGGCCGCGTTTAGAGAAGGCGAGCAGCAATTTCTTGCTCGCTATGGCCGCGCCCTTCTGCCACATTTTGCTGAGGGCCACGAAGTTATTCCTGAGGCTGTTGAGCCTCAGATCTCTCTCGTCTCGTCGGATACCGAAGATGCTGCTTTATTTCGCCTCGCGACGTTGTTATGGTCGGTGCCTGTCTCACGGGGGTATGGGCGCCGGATGCGTTTTCTTGTCCGCGATCGCGCTAATGGTAAGCTCCTCGGTCTCTTTGCCCTCACCGACCCCGTGTTTAACTTGAAGGCACGTGATACGTGGATTGGCTGGAGCCTTGATGAGCGGCGGCAGCAGCTTGTACACGTGATGGACGCCCATATTGTTGGAGCAGTGCCCCCCTATTCCCTGCTGCTCGGGGGAAAGGTTACCGCAGCGTTGATGGCGTCTCAAGAAGTCAGCGACACTTTTGCCGCCAAGTATAATCATCGGAGCGGCATTATCAGCCAGCAATATAAACATGCACAACTCCTGCTGATTACCGTCACCTCGGCACTCGGGCGCTCCTCCCTCTACAACCGCCTCAAACTGCCGGGGACGGTAGACTTTGTCCACGTTGGGCAGACCACCGGCTGGGGGCATTTTCACATTCCCCAGCCGCTTTTCCTGCTGATGCGGGAGCTTCTCCGCCGTGAAGGGCACCCTTACGCGTCTGGACACCAGTTCGGACAAGGACCAAACTGGCGCCTACGGGTAGCGCGCGAGGCTTTGCGCCGGGTTGGCCTCGACCCTCACATGCTTCAACACGGCATCAGTCGAGAAATCTATGGAGTTCCTCTCGTTCCTAATTGGCGAGAGTGTTTACGCGGGGAAGCAGAGGTTGGAGCGGCTGTGCGCTCTTCTGCGGCGAGCATCGGGACGCTTGCCGTCAATCGCTGGCTTATCCCGAGGGCGAGCAGGTATCCAGACTATGTGCGTTGGACAAGAGAAACCACCTGGGAGCATTTAGTAGGGGCAACTCAGTAGGCCGTTCTGGAGCAGAACACGCGAGCGGTTAGGCAAGGAGGGGTTTCCTATGCATCTCACACCAAGTGAGGCATTCGAACACATCAAAGAGTCGATGATCGAATACCTGGAAACGGCTTATAAGATCGCGCATCCTGCTATCTTTGCTGAACGCGGGGAGATCCTCCGCCAACGGGGAGTGGTTGCTCAAGCCCCATTTATTGAAGCAATCCCAGCATTTCCAACAGCACATAAACTCGCAGAACTTGAGGCATTGTATCCGCAGAGCGTTCCCGCTGGGCTGGCTGCACTGGTGCAACATGGCGTGCCCATTGACCGCTTTCCCCTCTATACCCACCAGGAAGAAGCTCTACTGACCGCTTACGGAGATCAGCCTAACCTGCTGGTCGCCACCGGGACAGGCTCTGGAAAGACCGAAAGCTTTCTCCTCCCCATTCTGGCAGATATTTTGCGGGAGGCCCCGTGGTGGGAACCGGTTGCTGACCAGGAACGTCCAAGTCGTTTTGATCCCCAGAAAGGCTGGCTCCATAGTCGGAGGCATGAACGTCGCCCGGCGGCCATGCGTGCCCTCGTGCTCTACCCGATGAATGCTCTAGTGAACGATCAGCTCTCGCGCCTGCGCCGTATCCTCGCCCGTGGAACCTCGCCTGAGTGGCAGAAAGAACACCTGCAGGGGAACGTCATTCACTTCGGTATGTATACCGGTATGTCGCAACCCACCGGAAACTGGGCCTACAAGCAGCCGCGAGATCGCTTCGCCGCCTATCTTGAGAAGCTCAGGCAGGATTGGGACAAGTTGCGCGCCGATCTGCGCGATACTGGCACCTGGCCGCGTCCGGACAGCACAGAGATGCTCTGTCGCTGGGATATCCAGTCCGCGCCCCCTGACATCCTGGTCACGAACTACTCCATGCTTGAGTATATGCTGATCCGCCCCATTGAGGCGAGGATCTTTGAGCTCACGCGACGGTGGCTGGAGAGTACACCGGAGGCACGTATAACGCTTGTGCTGGATGAGGCGCACACGTATACGGGGGCGAAGGGAACCGAAGTCGCCTATCTGGTCAGGCGTCTCAAAGAACGGCTGGGATTACCTTCAGGTTCACCGCAGTTTCGCGCCATAGCTACAACAGCTTCCGTCCCGGCAGATGCTGATGAGCAATTACTGGAGTTTATCTCGGACCTGTTTGGCGAACCTGCCAGTCGGTTTACGCTGATCAGGACCGGCAACGCAGCGCGGGGAACCTCCACTCGCCAGGCGTCTTCTCGATCCTTGTACGCCTTCGGACGCTTCTATGAGCGTTTTTCGCTCAACGATCCCGTGCCTGCCATCGAACAGCTCGCCTCTGAACTTGAACTGGGTCCTGTCGATACACAGGTCGACCCGCAGGTGGCCCTCTACGCTTTGCTCGAGCAGAATCATGATATCGACTGGGTGCGCCAACGCACGGCACGTCGTGCCACTTTACTTGACGTGCTGGCTGAGGAATGCTGGCCGGGATTAAGCATATCTGAGGAGCGCGAGAGGGCCACGGCAGGAATTCTAGCGGCGGGTAGTTTTGCACGCGCCTCTGCCCTTCCAGATACGCCGCCTCTCCTGTCCATGCGTATGCATCTCTTTTTCCGCGGGATCTATGGTATTTGGGCCTGTATGGACCCAGACTGCTCCGCTGCACCGCCTTTACCGACCAGCGTTGCGTCTCGCCCAGTCGGGAAGCTCTACATGGACCCTCGCCCTTGGTGCGAGTGCGGAGCACGGGTACTCGAGCTGTTTTCGTGCCGACATTGTGGATTGCTCTATCTCGGTGGCATTCCAGATTCTGCACAAGGCAGCCTTTGGCCCTGGAGCGACGACCTGAGCGGCAAACGGGAAGACATCCAGCAGTTTCAGATATTCGGCGTTGAGGCACCAGATGCTTATGCCTCGTGTGAATATCGCTCAACCCGGACCACCCTGCACACGCATCAGCATGATAGTTACGCACGCCCGGTGTATCCGGCCGAGCCGGCACAAGAAAATGATATCCAGGTCAGTCAATTTCCCAGTCAATGCCCGCGTTGTCGGAACTACCGCCAGATGGGGAAGGACGGACGGGAAGTCATTGAACCCTTACGCACGAAAGGCCCACGCACATTCTCAATTGTGGCCGAGGATGGTTTTCGTGTTCAGCCACGTGCGGCCTACGGTCCCCCTCCCAATTATGGACGCAAAACCCTGCTTTTTACGGATTCGCGGCAGGAAGCCGCTCAACTCGCGGCGGACTTGCGCGATGATCACCATAACGACATCTTTCGTCAACTCGTCTATCGCGTGCTGTTATCCTGCCCTGATTGTGCTGGCACCGGCTCTACCGAGGACGAGGGAAAAGGCCCCTATATTATTGGTCAGGAGCAGAGTGTGCAGACGAAACCGTGTACTACATGCATAGGCACGGGAAGACATCCCCATCCACAACCGATGACTTTTGAGCAGGTGCGTGAGCAGGTCATTGCTCTACAATTACAGCGCGGCATCAATCCAACCAATGGGCGCATCCGCGACTATTTCGCTCGGATGTACAATGGAGATGAAGCCTCTTACGAAGCCGCCTACAAAGAGGCAGAAACTGCGTTTCACGTTGGCTTGCGCCGTGAACTCTCCCAACGCGATTTTGCATTGGAGCCGTTGGGATTGGCGTACTGGCGCTTTGTGTTACCAGAACTCATTGGAGCATTTCCACAACTGAGCCAGGATGAGACGCGCCTTTTTCTCCAGGCTGTCACGCGCATCCTGGCAACCGAAAATGTGTTGCTGCCACCTCGTCCACTCGCTCCGTGGGAGTGGCCGGAAAACTTGGTGAAGGGGTACGAGCGAGCTGTGCTTGTCTGGGGATATGTCAAATCGCCTGGTGACGGACGCCAAACGATCTCGTATAACCTCCAGAACAAACGCAAGCTCGGACGCTATGTGATCGCTGTTTCAGAGGCGCTTGTCAGGCTGGGGCGCCTTCCTAACAGGGAGGCAGCCGCCAAATGGGTGAGCGAGCTCGTCACACCGCTCTGGAATGCACTGAAGGGATTAAATATCCTGGACAGGGCGGGCAAGAAATATGGCAACGAGGTTCCTTATGGCATTCGCATCGATGGATTTGAGTTGCAGCCGCTAGGGGACACAGTTCATCAATGCACTGCTTGTGCCTACATTATGGGTGGAGTGCTCTTTGATGTGTGCCTGCGCTGCGGCCAACGCACCAGCCCTACCCCCGTTTCGTCTATCCGCAATTTCTACCGACGCGCGGCACTGCACGCTCTGCCTGCGTCCTTGTTTGATGATCCCTATCCATTACGTTCTGCAGAACACACAGCACAGATTTCAGGCAAAGAAGCGCGTGACGAAGAGCGTTGGTTCCAGGACCTCTTTCACGATCACCAGCAGCCTGATGATTATCGCATTGATGTGCTTTCGGTCACAACCACGATGGAGATGGGCATTGACATCGGTAGCCTGTTAAGCGTAGGGATGCGCAATATGCCTCCAACCGTTGCCAACTACCAACAGCGTGCAGGCCGCGCAGGACGACGCGGAAGTGCGTTGGCGACGGTCCTGGCATTTGCGCAGTTTCGTCCTCACGATCAGTATTACTTCGCGCATCCGCCAGAAATTGTCAGTAACCCGCCGCGTGTTCCAGCTCTTTATCTCAATAATGCTGTCATTGCGCGCCGTCATGTGCGATCCTTGATTTTGCAGGATTTCTTCTCTTCCATGCTCAAGTCCAGGCAAGCATCACAACAGGGAAGCCTCTTCGCCGCCTGGGGTACCATCGCCGATTTTACCAATATGCAAGGCGCCGTACGTTTACGGCAATACCTGGCAACACATCGAGCTTCGCTGATTGCGCGCTGCGAACAGATCGTCGGTTCTGCCTTTCTCCATCGTCTCGGCGCATGGATAAGCGACCTGGTTGGGGAAGTGCAATCTACCGTCAATGGTGGTGAGGCGAAAGCAAGTGTCCTGCATGAACTCATCACGGCTGGTTACCTTCCGAAATATGCCTTCCCGGTGGACGTGGTGAGCCTTTTCATTCCATCAGAAAAATCGTCATATGACTATGACGAGTGGGAGATAATCGAAAACGATGGTATGGAGCGGGACCTGAAAATAGCCCTGGCCGAGTATGCGCCAGGAGCGGAAGTGATTCGGGGTAAGTTTCCCAATACCTATATCTATCAAAGTGTGGGCGTCTATGACCGGTACAACGCGAATCCTCACTATCATCCCTCTGGCGCATTGATAGAGTGCGCAGATTGTCAATCTATCATGCTCGTTGACAACATCGAGGATGCTCCGGACCAGTGCGCGGAATGCGGGAGTTTCCATGTGATGGCACTCCCTTATGTGCGTCCTCCAGGCTTCACCGTAGACTGTGCATTGCCCAATGGGGGCGGTGAATTGTACGAGAGGGGCGGGCGGGAACGCGGCGGGTACGCCATTCCACCTCGGCTGCTTGTAGGGGAAACATCCTTTACGACGGGCAAGCCACAAGTTCCCTTTGCCCCAAGCCTCTATGTCCGAGTTCGCCGAGGCAAGCTCTTTACCTGTAACAAAGGCCCAAATCCCGACTTTCCCGGCTTTATTATCTGCCCGGTGTGTGGGCGTGCGCTCGATCCAGATAACCCCGGCTCACACCGCTATCCAGCGAGTGTTCCACCGTTTAGCGGAAGAAACGCCGGGCCTCGTGCGGGTGATTGGTGTCCCAACACAACGGATTTCCGCAACCAGGTCATTCTCGGTCACCAGTTCGTCTCAGAGGTCATTCTTTTGGGAGTTGATCTGCCAGCGACGATGGATGCTCCTCTCCAACAGCCGTCGGGTAGAGCGGCCTGGTATTCGTTCGGCGTGCTCGTTGCGAATGCAGCGGCTATTATCTTGCAAATAGACCCCGGAGAACTCAAAGTTGGAGTTCGGGCGGTGCGGCGTGGGCTCGATCACCGCCTGCACGGTGAAGTCTTCCTCTACGATGACGTACCCGGTGGGGCGGGGTATGCACGCGCCATCGAGCAAAATATGCAGCCCATTTTAGAGAAGGCGTTGGAGTTGGGGGAGCAGTGTGCAAATCCAGCCTGTGGCGGGGCCTGCTATCATTGTATGTTTGATTATCGCAACCAGGCACTTCACCTGCTACTGGACCGAGCATTAGGTGCCGCACTGCTGCGCTTTGTACTTCGTCATCAGGAGCCATCGTTGAGTTCCGCCCACATGAGCCGTAGTGCAGTTCCGCTTGCAGAATATGCGAAGACGAGCTGGCAGATCTTACCCGGACGCGTTGTCGGAGATCAGTATTTCCCTTGCGTCCTGCGCGACCAGGAAGGCCTCGAGGTGGGAATCTGGGTCATCCATCCTTTGCAAGCCAGGCCAACGAGCGATGAGCGGCAAGCTTTCTTGAGTAAGCATGGTTTGCGCTGTGCCGTCCACACGACGTTTGACCTTGAGCGTCGTCCTTTCTGGGTTCTCAATCATCTGGTGACACGATGACTATGCATTCACGTAAGACCGCATTCACCTGGTGCCTGAACCAAAGAGACCTCACGCCGCCGCGTGGACGGCCTGAAGCACCGTTTGGGCCAACCTCCATTGAAATGATCCGTACTTGTGGATTGCGCGCGTGCTTTGAGCGATCGCAGGGCTATGAGCGCCGTACAGCGTACGCCGCACGAGTGGGCATCGCGTTTCACAATACGCTCCAATCGCTCACCGAGTATCCCATCAGGTCTGATAATCGAAGTGAAATCATTGCGGAAGCCCACCGGCGTTTTCATCACGAATTATCTCAACAAGAGGAACAGAAAAAAAGCCGCCCTCGTGAACAACTGCTTCCTCGTGACGAAGAACGGATACATCGCGCACTAGAGGCTCTCGCTTCCGAGTCGCTCCGCCTAACAAAGCAGTTTACAAGCGGGCGGATCGGGTATGAAAACCGAGGTGCAACGGGAGCGGAGGAAGTCCCCCTCTCTGAGATGAAGCAGATAAGTGAAGGGAAAGTGCTGGTCGAGATACCAATACAATCCCACGATGGGCTTCTCACTGGAAGGGTGGATCATGCCGAAAGGCTTCCTACAGGTCTGCGTCTGCTCGATTATAAATCTGCGTTACGTGACGAGCTACCTGCGCGGTATGAGCGGCAACTCCAGCTCTATGCGCTGCTGTGGTACGAGACATTTGGCGAGTGGCCACAGGAAGCGTGGGTGACCTATCCGCTCACAGGAGCCATGTACAGAGTAGCGATTGATCCCGAGACCTGTCGCGCTGTTGAGAATGAGGCTAGAGTATTGATCAAGCAGGTACAGGAATGTGCTTCAGTTGAACAACTCGCTACCCCTGGTGAGACCTGTGCCTTGTGCGAATTTCGTCCCTGGTGTCAACCATTCTGGGCGTGGCAGGCGAATCATCCTCACCTCTCTATAGCTCTGCAAATGGCTGTGCTAGGCTTCGAGGGAAAAATTAGAACAATAGAGCTAAAAGGGTATTACTGGGTCGTAACAGTGGAATGGCGCGAGGCTGAAGTCCGTATCGTTGCTCCTCAGGAGCGTTTTCCGCAGCTAAAAAAAGCTTCTCCAGGTATGCACATTCGCGTACTCGACATGCGACTGCAAGGGCAGCGTTACCGCCCACATGCGATTGTGGTCGAGAACTCAGAAATATTTCTCGTCGAGTAATGCGAGATAAATCGATGGCTTGAGTATGAAGTGGCTGCGCTTTCACGGGATGTGTGTGAACGTAACGTTTCATGGTATAAGTGTTTCGGAGCACAAGTGATGTCTGACATCACCGGAGAAAATCGTCAAGTTGTCAGACAAGAGGTCGCTACTGTCAGACACTATTTTCAGGCGAAAACCGGCTAGCAGATGCTCTGGGGCATGGAGTTGTCTATGGCTCTCTTGCAGAGAGAAAGCACCAGGTGTATACGTTTTAAGACAAAATGGGATGGCTGGGCGTAGGGAAAAGTAATCTGGGCTGGTAGGATGCTCTCTTCTGTCATATTTTGTATACATTTCATGGCAAATGCCGATATCTCGGCTCGTTGCACCCACCCTATCACACACGGCAAGGCTTCACGAACATGTGTGCGACAATAGGAGCAGTACCTCCTGTCGGTTGCCCAGGCAGGATCGCTTGGACGGCCTTTCATCGTCAAAGGAAGAAGCAGAGATGAGTGTGAACGTGTGTCTGTTCTTCGATAGTGTTGCTGGTCTGTGCTTCGGGTTCCCATTGGTTGGAGCATCGGGTGGATTGTGCTCATCTGGTTCTGGGGGATCATCGCAGGCGCACACGATGAACGCGAAGCGGAGGCCAAACACCTGCGCCAGCGGGCCCCCGAGCAGTGGACCCGCCGCCAACCCGGTGCCCAGGAAGCGGTAGGCGGCATTGACCCGTCCCTGCAATACGGAAGGAACCCTGCGTCCAAGCAGGGATGCTGCCGCGATGGTCCACAGGGGCCGGCCATCCCACCCAGCACGGCAGTCGCTCCAATCAGCCAGGCAGTGGCCACGAGCGCCGGAGCCGCAAACATCACGGCGTTGCCGAGGATGTTGAGGCCAATCGCCCAGTGCCGCCCCAGCCAGCGCTGGACATAGACCGCTATGGGCGGCACCACGTTTTTCATGCGGGAAAACGGCCATCACAATCGCCGGGCTGACCCCGGTCAGCCCGGCTGCGCTCATGCCCTGCAGTGCGCGGAAGCCGATCAGCCAGCTCATGGCGGGCGTACCAGGGAGCCGCCCGCAGACCGGCGCGAGCGCGCAGCCGAGGGAAGCCAGGCTGAAGAGGAGCATGGCGAGCAAGAACAGGCGCTTGCGTCCATATTGGTCGGCAAAGCGCCCCACGGTGAACAAGAGTACTGCATACATCAGGTTATAGGCGTTGAGCACCCAACTGACCGAGGGCAGATCTGTCTTCAGGCTGGTCTGGATGGTGGGAATGGCAATGTTCATGACGGTCGTGTCGAGGACGACCATGCAGAAACCACAGAGGACCGCCGCCAGGACCAGCCAGGGTCTCAGGGACCGGTCATGCGCCATCGCGAGCGGAGAGACCGCCTGGGCGGCGCGCTCTCGTGCATCCTGTGTATTGTTCCGCCTGCTGCATCATCTCTCATGCTTTCGTTTGTGGGACGTTCATCATCCCTATTTTGCCGGTTTGATGTTCTGGTTTACATGAAAGAAGTTGGTCGGGTCGTACCTGTTCTTGACCTGCACCAGCCGCTCATAATTGTCACCGTAGCTGGCCCGGATGCGGGCTTCCCCCTCGTCCGTCAGGAAGTTGACATAGACCCCTTCCTCAGCGAACGGTTGGATGGCTCTCCCGAAGCGCTCAATCCACTCCAGATGGGGCTGTGCCTCCCCTTCCGCCCATTGCGCAATCATCTCCAGGATGGAATGATCGTGGCGTAAGGCAAAGGCCGTCGCCGCAGGATCGACCCGCATGGCTGCGCCGTGAATCTGATAGAACACCACCGTGGAGAGGGGCGAGGGACGCGCGGAGCCAAAGGCGATGGCCGTGTCGAGCGCCTCATCGCTCAGGTGAGGAAGCGCCTCCGCATGATAGGCGTAAGATCGACCGGGCTGGTTGACGAAGTCCAACAGCGTCGTGCTTTCTAGCACGGACATGGGGCGGATCAGATCGACGAGCGGGGGGCCAAAGGTGCGCAGGGGTGCCAGCACACGCTCGCCCTCGACGAGATCGTCACCACAGTAGCAGGCATCCAGGATGACCACCGGATGCCCGTCCGGCCCCGTGGTCAGGCTGGCGTTGACGGTCAGTTCATCGGGGCACTGCCTGCTGTACTCTCTATAAAAGCGCAAGACCTCGCGTGCGCGTGCCAGGGGATGGATCACCCCACCTCGCAGTACCTGTGCCAGTGGGTGCAGTTGAAAGGTCAACGCCGTGACCACGCCGAAGTTGCCTCCTCCTCCCCGCACTGCCCAGAAGAGGTCTGGATGCTCTGTTGCGCTGGCTGTGAGCTGTATCCCATCCGCCGTGACGATCTCGACCGCAAGAAGATTATCGATGGTCAGACCGTAGCGGCTCGTCAGCCAGCCGATGCCGCCGCCAAGCGTGAGGCCGGACAGCCCGACCGTGGAGAAGACTCCGGTTGGGATCACCAATCCGAACGGCTCGGTTGCGCGCAGGAACTCCCCGCTGGTCAGACCTGCCTCGGCGCGTGCCACGCGCTTTTCTGGGTCAACCTGAATCCCTTTCATTGGAGACAGGTCGATCACCAGCCCGTCATCGCAGACACCATGACCGCTCACGTCGTGACCTCCTCCACGCACCGCCACCGTCAGGTCTTGACGACGTGCAAATTGAACAGCAGCAATGACATCGGAGACATCGACACACTGCACGATCAAGGCCGGGTGCCTGTCAACTATGCCATTCCAGACGCGGCGAGCATTTTCATAGCCCTCGTCGTTCGGGCCGATCACGTCGCCATGCAGGCTGGCTTTGAAGTCTTGAAGAGCCTTGGGATTGATGGATGTGGAAAACATGGATTTCCTCCTTCTTCTGCGAAACGTACGAAACTCTCACCATAGGACGTGCATAGGATACGGGAAAAAGCGGCTGAGAACTTAGCAGGGGCTTATCATCTCTTTAACAAGAGGTTGCTCTCTCACAGGTCTCTGTTTCGGTCAGAGGCAAGCGTCAGCGTGCGAGGATGGCCTGGGCAACTCCTGCTGGTCGGCAGGAAGAGAGGAGGCGTAAAGGAGACACATCGGATGATGTGTGAGTGGAAAAGTGAACGTCGAGCGCTTCTGCTGCTTTTTCCTGGCCTGGCGCAAGCTCCGCCATGTGTCCGCTCGTGCTCGCCCTCCCCCGAACAGAGGAAGGCAGAACCAAGGTGCAACAGGATGTTAAGTGCTTGATAAGTCGCTTCTCCTGCTTTCGAGTATACTTCTTACCAGACAGAGGAGTAAAGCGCAGCGGCTGAACAGGCCCGTGCCGAGGGTGCGTTCTTCGCTCACCTCACGATGATGCCGGGGGCTGGGCGCAAAAAGAAGACGTCTTTGGACGTGCGCGTGTAGAATATTCAGCATGCGGAGGAGTAGCGATGTTTCTTACGTCATCTGATGGAACGAGGATTGCTTACGATGTGCAGGGGCATGGCCCTGCGCTGCTGTTGCTTCCAGGATTGGCGGACGCCGCCAGATCTGGCAGGAGTTGGGATATGTGGATCGCCTCTGTCAGCACTTTCAGGTGATGACGATGGATCGGCGAGGCATGGGGGAAAGTGACCTGCCGACGGAACCAGGAGCCTACACGGTCGAAAAACTGCTTGATGATATCTACCGTGTTGCCGATGCCTGTGGGGCCCAGCACTTCCTCATGTGGGGGCACTCGTTTGGCGGTTCTCAAACCCTTCACCTCGCTGCACGCTCCAACCGGATTACCCGCGCGGTGGTGGCTGGCAGCTTTTTTGGCCGTGTGTATCCCGAAGAGCGCATCGAACCCATTGTCGCTGAGTTGCAGCACATCCTCGCTGCACAACGAGAGGGCAACCTTGCCAGCCTTGACATGGAGCCCGAGGAACAGACCTTGGTTGAGCAGAGAAATATCCCTGCCCTGATCGCCTGCTGGCAAGCCCTCGTTTCCTGGCCGGTGGTGGAGCCGGATGAAGTGCGTTGCCCCCTCTTAGTGTATGCCGGCTCGCGCGATGATCGTGTGGTCAAGCCACTCCTGGAGCGCCAGCACGAGATGGAAAAAGCCGGCATTTCCCTTCACATCTTTGAGCATCTCGATCACGAACAAGAACTCAGTGAAAGAGACATTGTTTTTCCCCCGGCATTCGCCTTTTTGCGAGGCGCTCCTGTTTCTTGAGCAACAGCGGGCGACACGTGCCGGCACAGCGAGAGCAAGAAGCGTATGAACAAGCAGCGACATCCACTCCCCCCTTCTCAAGCACTCATGACGACAGCCGAGCGCCTGCTTGGCCAGACTTTTGGCAAGAGTGTCCGTCTCGGTGCAGGAGCACTCCTGCAAGATGGGATACGCTCGCTCGTGTACCGTTTCCCTGTGCTTGATGGACTTCCTCAGACTCCGGCAAGCGTGATTGTGAAGCACGTCAAATCGACGGAGCGAGCCCCGTATGATCCGACGCGTGCCACCATGCCTGCCTGGGCCTTCTTCAATGAATGGGCCAGCCTGCAGTTCTTAGGCACCATTCCCACTGGTACCACGTTTGGACCTCGCTTCTATGGTGGAGATGCGGCGCGAGGCGTGCTGGTCATGGAAGACGTGGGACACGGGACCAGCCTGGAGCAGTTTCTCATGGGAACCGATCCACACAGGGCAGCTTCTGCCCTGATCGGATTTGCTGTAATCCATGGTCGTCTCCATGCCGCTACCATTGGGAAACACGACGAGTTCAGACAGCTGCGCGAGTCGCTTGGTCCCTGCATGCTGGAAGATGGATATCAGACTTATGAGTGGCTTGCACCAACATTGTACCAGGCGGCTGAAGTGTTAGGCGTAACACCTGCGCGTGGTGTCGAGCAAGAGGTAGCGGCACTGAAAGCCTCCCTGCTGCATCCGGGACCCTTCCTCTCCTTTATCCAGGCAGATTCGTGTCCTGATAACTGCCTCTTTATCGGCTCCACTCCGTGGCTGGTGGATTTCGAAGGTGGGATGTTTGATCAGGCACTTAAGGAAGGGGTTTATGGCAGAATGCACTTTCCGACCTGCCGCTGTGTCTACCGCATGCCTGAACCGCTCCCACGCCAGATGGAGGCAGCGTATCGTGCGGAGTTAGTCAAAGGCTGTCCGGAGGCAAGCGATGATCATCTCTTTTCGCAGGCTGTTGCCGAGGCATGCGTGTACTGGATGATCGGCTGGTATCAGATGGCCCCCTTGTCGCATATCCTGGAGCACGACCGACTCATTGTGGCTGCCACCGATCGGCAGCGTCACCTCCTGCGTTCAGACGTAGTAGCGCAAACGACCGAGGAAGCAGGGCATATGGAGGCTATTGGCGCAACCATCGGTGCCATGGCGACGAAGATGCGCATGCTCTGGCCTGATGCAGAAGCGATGCTAGCGTATCCCGCATTCAGATGACACTGGCGGTAATAACTTCCAGACTCGTAAAATAGAGAGCACCGGATGCGGCCAGGTCTCCATGCAAATAACAGAGAGCGGAGTTTTGGAGCAGAGAAAAGAAGACTGCAATGACTGAACTGATTGATCACCAGAAGGAACTGGAAGCCCTCTTCCAACACTATGGGAATCCTCTCGTGAGCGAAACGGTCTCTGTTGGGTCACCTACGTTTTGGGAAAGCCAGACAAACAATCGCTCTCGCGAAGTGTGCATGGTTATTCTTCGTGCAAATAGTCGTGTTTTAACGTTTACCAAGACCTTTTATCCAAAGGGATTGTACCGGTTATTGACGGGTGGCGTTGAGTTTCATGAAAGCGTGTTGGAAGCACTTGCTAGAGAAGTCTATGAGGAAACTGGATTGCAGATGACTCCTCAACGGCTCTTAGCGGTCATCTCCTATCGGGCAGAACATGATCAGGAAAGCGTACAGGCTTCCATTCGATTTACGACCTTTGCCTTTCTCTTCCATCAGGAGGAAGAGGGCTTTCCCAGCGTGGTCGATGAGCAAGAAAACCTCTTAGGGTATGGGGAGGTAGCCATTGATGACCTCTGTAAGATAGCCACAGAGCTTGACGCTTTGCCTGACATCTATTGCGATCAATTGGGGACGACCTGGAAGGAATGGGGACAGTTCAGATCGGTGATCCATCGAACTATGTACCAAGCCTTAACTTCCTTGTAAATTCTGTATCGTCAAATGGCCGTTCTCCTGGCTGGGCTGAGACCAGAGCACTGATCACATCATCCTTAGGGTCGTTCCTGCGCTCCTTGACAAGATGTGCCAGGTAGTGCTGAAGTGTAGACAATCGATTACGTTTGCCTTCGTCCCTGGAGAACCGTGATCAATCGATCCAGTTGCGCCAGGTCAGCAACGGTTGGAGAGAAGACGAACTCATCGCATCCGGCCTCTTCGAAGGCATGGAGACAACGCATGATGGCGTCAGGACTTGCCAGGAGCTGTGCCACCATTTCTTGTGCGAACGAAGGGCCGGCAAAGGCAAAGGACTCCCGCAGGTAGCGCCTGCCTCCCTCAGCAGCATCGTCACCCAGCGCGAAGTGACCTACTGCCCATAGTTGCGGCCGCCCTGGACGTCCAGTCCCAGCCCAGGCTGCCCTTACCTGCCGGGCAGCCCGTGCAAAGTGCTGCGCATCCTGTCCTGCGACCAAGCCATCAGCAGCCAGTGCAATCCGGGCCGCCACCTGCTCCCCTGGTCCTCCTAACAGAAGAGGCGGTCCACCAGAGTGGGCGAGTTTTGGCCCGAGGGGTCGTTCGTTCCAGAGCGCACGCAGGGCCGAGAGCTGGCCGGTCAGCAGCTTGCCATGGGAGGGAGGATCGATGCCCAGGGCCGCATAGCCCTGCGGGTGACCTCCCAATGCCAGACCCACAATCAGGCGACCCTGCGAGAGTGCATCGATGGACGTCGTCACTTTAGCCAGCAGCAACGTGGTGCGTAGCGAGCCACCAGGGAGGATGATGGCCAGCCGAACGCGCTGCGTGAGTGCTGCTGCCGCCGCCAGGACGGTAAAGGGTTCGTAGCTCCCGCTGTTCGTGTGATCCAGCACCGTGAGACTGGAGAAGGGTCCGCTATCGGCTTTGCGCACCCACTCTAGCAGCAGGTGTCCACTGGTGCCGGGGACAGCGGTCGGCAGTGCTATGCCGATATGCATTGTTCCTCCTGGTAGATGTCACCTTCTCTGAAGATGACAAGCACTGTTTTTCAGAAGGATACCGTAAAAAGGGGCTGAGGACTTAGCAGGCCCTTAACATTGCCTTATCAGGTTGTTGCCTACTCGCCTGTGACCGAGACGGCTCTCAGGCGCAGTGCCCCGTTCGTCCTCTTCTCATCAGTGGGGTTGAGGATGAGGAGGTCTTAAAATGGTGGGGCAAGGGGGGATGGTGCTGCATTGCTCTCTGCTGCACGAACAGTCTCGCACCTGGCATGTCCGTCGCTTTGTCGCAACAGTGGGTGAAGCATATGCCTTGTTGAATATCCAGGAAAATGACTGGACCTGGCAGGTAGTATCGCCCTTGGAAGCGCGTGAGAAGGAGCCGAAGCAGGAGTATATCTCTTTTCTGATGTTTTTGAAGGAAGTTTGTGCGCTCTACGGAGATGGCAGGAGGAGAACATCGACTAGAGCAACACCTTGTTAAAGAGATGATAAGTCGGCGTTAAGTTAGCGGCGCTTTTTTTCCCGTATCCTGTAAGAGGAAATCGTTGCCCTGCTGTGGCTGCGGCAATGGTATCAAACAGGTGCAGCGATCGGGCGACACTGCTTGCGCCATTGGGAGTTCCTCAAGCATCTGATCAGCAGTGGCAAACTGGACTTGTAAGGAGGGCACGATGGAGACCGTGATCATCTTGCTCACTGTGCTGCTTGGATTCGCTGGAGCGGCCCTACGGTGGGGCTTTGATAGCACGGACTGGGTTGACAGCCTCGAATGGGAGCGCAGGCGGCAATGGAGCGGCTTTCATTAACCCGCTATGCGGGCAAGAAAGCACTGTGAGAAGAAAGAGACATCACTCTGTTCTCTCTCACACAGAAAATGCTTGATGAAGAGATGATAAGTCGGTGCTAAGTGAAATGCGCGTTTTTGTCTTATGCTCCACAGGTGAAAGGAGTACACTGATGATGCCACACATCCAAATCCACGAAAAGCTGCTTCTTGAGCATCGTCAACACCTGCAGGGCGAGGCAGAACAAGAGCGTCTGCTTGCCCAGGTAGGCCAGGGCCATCACGGCAGAATAAGCTACCTGCCGAGCAGGATAGGGAAGTTCTTTGTTGCACGCAGGTCTCGTATGAAACCGGTTGAGCAAATAAGTGAGCTTTTCGCCGACTGTACTGAAGAGCCAGGTCGTGAACCTGAATTGCAGGAGATCAGAGCATAACTCATGCAGGAGAGTAAAGTCAGACCCGCTTGTGCTCTCTCCTGCCAAAGAACAAAGGTATGTGTTCCTGTATGCAAGAAAAGGATGAAATCTTTCTCTGTTTGAGACGACTATGAATCCAACAACCCTTCACAATTTCAAAGCCAATCTCCACGGCGAACTGATCACGCCGGGCGATGAGACCTACGAGAGCGCCCGCCGGGTGTGGAATGGCATGATCGATAAATACCCGGCCTTGATTGCCCGTTGCGCTGATGTGGCTGACGTGGTGAGGGCCGTGCAGTTCGCGCGGGATCAGTATCTTGAGGTGGCTGTGCGTGGTGGCGGTCATAGCTTCGCAGGTAACGGAACCTGCGATGGAGGTCTCGTCATCGATCTGTCGCCGATGAAACGGATCCAGGTAGATCCGGTCAAGTGCATCGCTTCCATCCAGGCTGGTGCCACACTGGGAGAATGCATCCACGAGATCCAGAAATTCGGGCTAGGCATCCCGGTCGGAACAGCCTCGGAGACGGGCCTGGCCGGCCTCACGCTGGGCGGTGGCACCGGTTGGTTGATGGGCAAATATGGCCTCACGTTGGATAATCTGCTGGCCGTCGAAATCGTCACCGCCGATGGACGTATCCTTTGGGCCTGCCCTACCAACTATCCCGAGCTGTTCTGGGCCGTGCGTGGAGGTGGGGGCAACTTCGGGATTGTCACTACCTTCGAGTTCCGACTACACCCGGTCAGTACATTACTGGCAGGCATGCTGATCTATCCGCCGTCCCAGGCGAGAGAGGTCTTGAGCCTGTACTGCGATCTCACGCGCACCGCTCCCGACGAACTGACGGCTAGTGTAGCTCTGGCAAGCACTCCCGATGGGCTGATGCTGGCTCTCGGCGTCTGCTCCTGTGGGTCGTTGACGAAAGGCGAACGGTTCCTCGAACCACTCAGGACAGCCAGCAATCCGCTGGCCGACATGGTGCGTCCCATGTCCTACCTCGAACTCATCTCGATGCTCGATGCCTTCGTCCTAGCCGGGCGCTGCTACTATAGTAAGGCCCACTCGCTGCCCACGCTCTCTAAGGAGGTATTCGAGGCCATGATCGAGGCTCATGCAGCGCGTCCTTCGCCCTGGACGCTAATCGTGCTTCAGCATGTTCACGGCGCAGCCAGCCGTGTCGGTTCGACCGAGACCGCCTTTGCACTGCGCAAAGAGTATCACTCTCTGCAAATCATGGCCTCGTGGACTGAGAATGCGGTCCGCGAAGCAGAGACGACGATCAAGTGGGTGCGCAACCTCTGGAGGGCGACAGAGCCATTTGCGAGCAGTGGAACCTACATAAATTTCCTGGGCAGTGAGGGGGACGAGTTGGCAGCCGTGCGAGCCAGCTACGGCCCCAACTACGAGCGGCTGGTGCAGGTCAAGCACGCCTATGACCCCACGAACTTCTTTCATCTCAACCACAACATCACACCAACGAGCTAGGAGAACTACCCATGTCAACCAACGCTTTTCCGCCTCTGAGTTCATGGCAAGCCAACGATCCCGATCCCTACCTGCAGCATGAGCAGTGGACGCGCCAGCAATTGCAGGAGTATCAGGCGCGTGCTGTCCGGGCCTGCCGCGAGTATGCCTACGCGCACTCCCCTTTTTACCAGCGCTTCCACCGGGGACTGACCGATCGTCCCTTGCAGGAACTGCCTGTACTGACGAAGGTGATGCTGATGGAACACTTCGACGACATCGTCACTGACCGCGCGCTTCACCTACAAGACATCCAGGATTATCTGGCACATCCAGGTGGACAGGAGCGCTTTCTCAACCGCTACCGGGTGATGGTCACTTCCGGCAGCACGGGACAGCCCGGCGTGTTTCTGCGCGGGCCGGCGGAAGGCGCCGTTGTCTCGGTCGGCCTCTCACGTTTCCCCACCTGGGCCGGGGTAACACCAGGAAGCAAAGTCGCTGTCATTGGCTCGACCGCTCCCGAGCATATGTCGTCGCAGCTTCCCATCGCAGTAAATGGGCAAGTGCTGCCGAGACTCCACCTGTCAGCGAGCGACCCCGTGGAGGTGCTGGTGCGCCAACTCAACGAGTGGCAGCCAGACCTGATGGCAGGCTATCCTTCGATGATGCGCGTGCTGGCAGATGAGCAGAACCAGGGGCGGCTGCACATCGCCCCCAGGCTCCTCGTCAGTGTGTCCGAAACGCTGACGGAAGACACGAGACGACGCCTTGAGCAGACCTGGCGCACACGCCTCTTCAATATGTACGCCACCACGGAAGGAGGCATCATGGCAATGGAGTGTCAGTACCATCGCGGCCTGCATTTGTTCGAGGACCTGGTCATTGTAGAAGTGGTGGATGCACACAACCGTCCAGTCCCGGTAGGAGTATATGGAAACAAAGTGCTGCTCACCGTCCTTTTCAGCCGCACGCAGCCGCTTATTCGCTATGAGGTGAGTGATCGGATCAGCGTTTCCTCACGAACACACTGCCTGTGCGGGCGGCCTTTCGCCCTGCTTGAGGACATTGAGGGGCGCGCGCCGGAGGTGCTGCATTTCCCGGCGCATACAGGTGGGCAGGTGGCAGTAATTCCCCATGTGTTTCACCGGGTGATGGATACGCTGCCGGTCAGTGGGTGGCAGATCGTGCAGGAGCGTGACCGGTTGCAGGTACTCCTGAGCGGAGCACCTGCGGGATGGAAGGAGGAACCCCTGCTTGAGGCACTGCGGCAGGCACTGGCTGAGCAAGGAGCGATGGTACCACCTATCCATATTCAGCATGTGGCAGCCATTCCCAGGAACGCGAGTGGCAAGGCGCCGTTGATTGTCTCACATATCGCCCATGCGTCAAAGTACCAGCCTGGAGTTTTGTGCGAAAAGAAGAGGGAAAGATGATAGTCAGTTCCTCAAAGAGCCAATCATCCATAACAAAGAGGTGAAGTGTATGCCACAAACTGAACAACCAGCCCTTCCTTCAGGTGGATCGCCACAAGTAGCACCCCCTGTTCTGACAATACGCGGGAAACCAGTGAGATTGTGGTTGGCGCTCGCCGCGGTGATCATCGGATACTTCATGGGCACACTGGACTTGACGATTGTCAATATCGCTATCCCTGCCATTCAAACCAATCTCAAGACGAATTTGGCTGCGGTCAGTTGGGTCTTGAATGCGTACAATCTGGTGTTTGCGGTGCTGCTCGTCACGGGAGGGCGGTTGACCGACCAGTATGGACGCAAACGCCTCCTCATGCTGGGAATGAGCCTGTTCAGCCTGGCTTCTCTCGGCTGCGCCCTGGCACAGCCATTTGGGCAGTTCAGCGGCTTGCCGGCGATTGGCTGGCTAATCGGGTTCCGTGCAGTACAGGCGAGCGGCGCTGCGGCACTGGCTCCGGTGAGTCTGGCCATTATTCTAGCGATCTGCCCGCCTGAGAAGCGCGGAGCAGCCGTTGGTTTCTGGGGAGCGTGTGCGACCCTGGCGAATGCAGTAGGCCCGGTGTTGGGTGGGTTCCTGGTGCAAACAGTCGGCTGGCCCTGGATCTTCCTGGTCAACCTGCCCCTCTGCTTGGTGGGGCTGCTGATGATCGCTCGCTTTGTGCCCGAGACACGCGATCCACACGCCGGTCAGCGCGTGGATGTCGCTGGGATCCTCACGCTCTCAGCCGCGCTGTTCTGCCTGGTGCTGGCCGTCATCGAAGGCAATACCTGGGGTTGGACAAGTATACCTATCGTGTCGCTCTTTGCTGGGGCAGTGGTTAGCTTTCTGCTCTTCATCACGATTGAGTTGAAAAAGCCCGAGCCGATGATCGACTTCCGCCTCTTCGCGGTCCGCAGCTTTAGTGGTGCGAATAGCACGATGTTCCTCTTTGGCATTGCCATTCAGGGAGCGTATCTGATTGCAGTGCTCTCCTTCACGAATGCGCAGGGCTATACCCAGATGCAGACAGCCTACGCGCTCTTGCCCATGGCGTTTGGTGCTTTCGCCGTTGCCGTGCTCACTGGGAGATTAAGCAGGCGGATCAATCCGCACGTGATGGGAATCGCGGGTCTGCTGCTGGTCGCAGTAAGCTTTGGTCTGCTGTGCCTGCTGAATCCTCATGCAGCCTATCTGGATATTGCGTGGCGTGGCCTGCTACTGGGGACCGGGATGGGCCTGGTGTTCCTCAGCCAGCCCATCATCGCGCTTTCCGATATACCCCGCGCACGGCTAGGGGTAGGCAGCGGGGTCTTCAACACGTTCCGGCAGATCGGGTTCGTCCTCGGAGTCGCCATCCTGGTCAGCGTCTTTACTGGGCACCTCCAGGTCTCTGGAGCCATGAGAGGTCATTCCTTCATACTTCAGGCCGTTGATGCATCCGGGGCAGCATGGGTGTGCGCGGCCGTCTTTGCGAGCGTAGGCCTGTTTTCGGCATGCGTCACGTATGCGGCATGCCATCCTCGCTTCGTATGTAGACAAATGCCACAGGAGACGCAGGCATCTCAAGCAAGTAGGAGTTAGCCTGTAAGTTTGGTAGGAATGGGAATCATTCGGTGCCGCGTGTGTGGAGCAGAGCTTCCGGGAAGCGCTCGTTTTTGCGGCAAGTCAGGGGGAAACAGAGCGAGAAGGAGTAAAGCAGAAGCGTTGTCCTCTACAATGAGAGATAAAAGATGTCCAGTTCGAAACCGATCAGCGAAGAAAATCAGAATGTTTTGAACTCGGCCTCAAATGAGCTTGTGATTATTGCCCTCTGTGGAGCGGGGTTGAAAGCGGCCTAGCGCTTCTTGCCAGGCTCCGGTACCGATCGGCATACGTTGCTTGTGGAGATGATCATTTGGAAGCAGTAAAACATTGCTTTCCTCCTCGCTGAGGTGAGTACATGGACCATCAGGGCCACTGAGGAAAGTGTAAATGTTAATTGCTTGATACGTGTCTTTTCTCGCTTTCAAGTATACTCGTTATAGAGACAGGAGTAAAGCAACCTCTCGCTTTCCGATCAAAGGAGAAACGCAGCTAGCATCGCACAAGGTACACTATGGAGCAAAACGAAGGAAGTATGCCATGCTTGAAGTGACCAACGATCCCCAGAAAATTGGCCAAGCTCTGGGCTGGATTGTCTCCCTGCTCAACCGCTACACGATTCCCTATCAGATTTGTGGAGGGTTGGCGGCCAAAGCGTATGGAGCGACACGCCCGCTGGTTGATATCGATATATATGCCTCATTGCAGGATAGCCCACATTTCCAGGCAGTGATGGATGAAATCCACCCCTATCTCATCCGCGAATGGGCGCCCTACCGGAGCGTTTCGTGGGATATCCTCTATCTGGCGCTCAACTACCAGGGAGTGCACATCGAAGTCGCTGAGTCCACCACCCATCCGCGCTTCTATAACCATCGGGATGGTCGCTGGGAAGATCAGCCGATCGATTTCACCACGTCTACCCTCATCCGCCTCTACGGCGTAGAGGTCGCGATCATGCCAAAGGACGAACTGCTTGCCTACAAAGCGATGCTTGACCGAGAAGTTGATCACCTAGATATTGAGCAAATTACTGCCGTCTCCTGAGGAGTGCTTTGTCTTCAGGATTGCTCGTTCTGACTGGAATGCTGCCTCCAATTCCTGACGACGTTGTGCTGGAAGAAAGCTGTATCTGATCCCATTCAAGAGAATGTCGTTGATAGCAGCAACATCCAGGTCAAAGTCGGTCGCTAAGCGCGTGACTTCCTCATTGAGCGTCGTCTGGAAGAGCGCCGGGTCATCTGTGCTGACGGTGATGGGGATACCCGCAGCATGTAATCGTGGCAGCGGATGAGCCACATAGGTAGGATAGATCCCAAGGAGGAGGTTGCTGGTTGGCGTGATGTCCAAGGGGATATGATGTTGCGCGAGATAGTTCACGAGCGTCGGGTCTTCTATGGCACGGACTCCATGTGCAATCCGCTCAGCGCCAAGCGCAGTGAGCGCTCCCCAGATGCTCTCTGGTCCGGCGAATTCACCTGCGTGCGGGACGCTATGTAATCCGGCGCTGCGTGCCCGTTCGAAGTAGAGTGCGAAAGGTTCGGGAGGCGCCCCTGCTTCTGCTCCCGCCAGTCCGAGCGCCACCACGCCGTCATCCTTTCCCTCAATCGCCACGCCGGTCTAATCTGCCATGGGCCACGTGTGCGTGGAATCATTCCACTGGCGCACAATGTTGAAGATCCAATTGATCTCGACATGGAAGTCATCTTGCACACGCGCCCTCCCGCGGTGCATGCCGGAGAAGTAGACGTCGTGCGGCACGCCAAGCAGATGATGCGTGCTTGGTGTCACCGTCACCTCAGCATAGCGGATATGTTGCTCTGCCATCCTTGCCCCGAGTTCGTAGACGATCTGCTCGTAGTCCTCGCGCGTTTTCAGGCAGCGTGTGACCATCAGAAAGATTTCAATGAGGTGGTCAAAGTCGCGATAGGCGAACAGGTGTCGCAGTTCCCCTTCTGTTTCAATGGGCAGCGGTACCTTGTTGCGTTGTGCAAGCTCGAGGGCAGTTGCCGGTTGAATAGCTCCCTCCAGGTGGACGTGCAACTCGGCCTTGGGAGCGGCCTGCACATATTCCTCCAACGACATCTTGTTCTTTCTTCATCCAGTTCCTGGATAACCCCAGGCGATTCTTCCCGCCACCTGAAAAGCGATGACACCCTCGCCATACACCTCTTGCAGGATGCTTCTCGCCTCCTGGTCAAAGGCCTCGGCCTGCACGGGTCCCATGCGCTCCCGGGAGAAGCCACTGCGCGAATGATACGACTCGATGAAGTCCTCGACTGATTGCACAAACGAGATTGGCTCGGTCGTCTTCTCACCCACTTTCTGGAATAAGCCCTGCTTCTCCAACGCTGCGAGCATGTTGTAGGGCCCAGCAGAGCTATTGGTGCGATATCGTGTCAGGATCTCGCCCAGGAGCGACCAGGGTTCGGGTATCATGACGTGATCCAGAATTGCCAGGTACCCTGCTGGGAGCAATACCTCGTGAAAACGCGGCAGCACGATGCTCCACTCCATCCAGTGCAGGCTCTCGCCCGCCGTTACCAGCGCATAGGGAGGATCGAGCACAACATCCTCAACGCGCCCATACAGCCAGCGTAAGCGGGGATGGTCGCCATTGGGAAGAGCTTTGCCCTGCTCGATCATTAACCATGAGCAGTCAACCGCGTCCACCTGCTCGACGTGGTCTACAAGATGGCGTGCGATGTTGCCGGTACCGCAGCCAACATCGAGAACGCGACGGGAAGACGGAGGCAGAGCGGTGAGGAGTCCTGCCAGGATCTCGAAGACCTCAGGCGGATAGGGCGGGCGATGGCGATAGGCCTCTACGACGCTCTTGTCCTGAAATGGCTCCGCGTATTTTGACGCCCACGATTCTGGTTTGTGAATCATCTCTGCCAAACTCCTCTTCTTGCTCGAAGCACACCCTACCAGATACTCCGCACGAATCCTCCATCGATCACCATCGTCGTGCCCGTGATATAGGCCGCCTGCTCAGAGGCGAGAAAGGCGACGAGCGCTCCGACCTCTTCGGGGCGGCCAGCTCGTCCCATCGGGATCGCCTGGACCATCTCTTGCAAGGCTTGTTCTTCCGACATCCCCTGCGCCATTCTGGCTCGCACACCTCCTCCGTAGCGCAGGCGATCGGTGAGGACCCGTCCAGGGCAGACCGTGTTCACGGTAATGTGCTCCGGGGCAAGGTCAAGCGCGAGAGTCTTTGCCAGCCCCACCACCCCAGGACGAATGGCATTGGCCAGAACGAGACCCTCGCTTGGTTGCCTGACCGATGTACTGACGATGTGGATGATGCGCCCACCACCTCGCTGCCGCATAGTGGGCAAGGTCAGGCGGATGAGACGGACGGCGCTGAGCAGTTCAGTTTCAAACGCCGCTTGCCACTGCTCATCAGAAACATCTGCAAACGTTCCGACAGGTGGACCGCCCGTATTGTGAACGAGGATGTCAATGCCGCCAAAAGCCTCCAATGTTTTCGTCACCAGAGCCCCTATATCCTCCCGCTTGCTCAGATCAGTAGGATAGGTGTACACCCTCCTCCCTGTCCTCTCCCCGATTTCGCGTGCGGTGAGGAGCAGTGCCTCTTGATGACGAGCGGCGATCATGACCTGCGCACCCTCAGCCGCGAGTGTCAGAGCGCATGCGCGACCAAGCCCTTTGCTGGCGGCTGTCACCAGCGCCACTTTTCCGTGTAAGCCCAGATTCATGCTCTTTTCCCTCCAAAAAGGTGCTCATCTACCACGTGACCAGTAACGTTTCGAGTTTGCGTTCCACTGGGGCCGGTTGCCAGCGGGGCAATGCGTCCACCATCTGCAAGGTCGGGAAGCGCGACAAGCAGGTTTCAAGCACCACTTCTGCTTCCAGTCGTGCAAGCTGCGCCCCCAGGCAATAGCGGAAGCCTCTCCCGAAGGCCAGGTGCGGTCTGGTGGATGTATCGGTAAAGCGGGTGATGTCAAAACGGTCGGGATCAGAATAGACCTCTGGATCGCGATTGGCCGCCCCAAGAGCCGCAAACACGAGCTGGCCTTTGCGCAGATATTTCTCCCGGAGCGTGATATCCTCAGCAACTCCCCTGCCGAAGAACTGAACCGGGGTTTCATAGCGGGCAGTTTCCTCGATGGCAGGTCTCACCAGCGTATGATTGTGCAGGAGCCGTGACCACTGTTCAGGATGGCTCAAGAGCGAACCCATCAGATTCCCAAGCAAGGTGGTGGTGGTTCCGGAACCTGCGAAAATGATATTGATACAGATCGCCACGATCTCTTCATCGCTCAACTGGCCGTGTTGTTCATCATGTGCCTGGATGATCGCGTCGAGGAGGGCAGTTCCTGGAAGGCGTCTCCGAACTGCTACAAGCTCCAGAAAGTAGGCCCGGAAGGTTTCCAGAACCCTCGCTCCGGCCTGGTGGACCTCTGGCTTCGCGAAGGGATCGGTCGCCTCAGATAAGGTCCGACAGCGCTCCGCAAACACGGGATAGTCGCTTTCCGGCACACCCAGAATCTGGCTGATCACCATCAACGGCAGGGGGTTGGCGAGATCGGTGACCATATCCATGCTCCTCTGTTCCATGACGGGTTGGAGAAGGGTATCCACAAGAGCCTGAATGTGTGGGCGCAGTTGCCCAACGGCCTGCTCCGTAAAGGCCGAGGCCAGCAGTGCGCGTGTACGGGTGTGTGCGGGTGGTTCCATGAAAAAGGGCATGTGCGTGAGCATGTCGGCGACCGAGGGGCCGAAATTCTGTTGCATTCTGGTCAGGTAGGCCCGTTTATCAAAGCGTGGCTGGCTCAAGACCACAGACGTTTCCGGGTACGAGAACGTAAACCAGCAGTGCGTTTGTTCGCTCCAAAAGACGGGGTCTTGCTCACGCAAACGGTGATAAGAGTCATACAACCGCGCTGGATCGGTGGTAGCGGTAAAGGGATTTCCAATGGAAGTGCTATCAGAATCCATAGCTCATCTGCCTTTCTTCTCGAGAAGCTGTTCCTGCGCTTCAGGTAGACATCCTGTTCTTCAATTGAGAGGTGCTTCAAGCTCACTCTCGTGAGCGAGTATAGTCTGAGGAAAGGCTCTGGACTTATCACCGACTTAACATCCAGTTATGATTTGCCCACGCGATGATCCCCTGCATCCATTGACCGGGCGTGATGCCATGATGGTGCCGATCTGAAATAGCGTTCCTTCTAATAAAAGGTGCTCTCGCACATCGAGGTTACCTGGAAGAAAGGGGGTGGTCTTGACTCTGTATGGCTTGCTCCGGGGTCATGGCTTGCCCCTCGGCAAAAGCGTGATTGAAGGCGCCCTCCCCCAGTTCAACGCGGACGGCTTTCACCATGACCTCGTAGTCGGCACGCTCAGCCTGGGTGCGCTCAAACGGCAAGAGGAGTGGAGCGGGTGGGCTGTTGACGGAACGCAATGCATCTGCTGCTCCCCAGAGCCGTGCTGCCCAAATTGGGTTGCCTTGCCTGGCGGCCGTACCGCCAAATCCTTGCAGGCAGTACATCATGCCCTCGGTATCATCCACCTGCCGGAACAACGCCACGCTTTCCTCACACAACGCACAGGCCCTCGTCTCGTCACCCTGGGCAAGAGCAACCCTGGCCAGGGAGGAGAGCACCTGGGCAGCGCGATGCTGCTCTTTGAAGGCTCGGTAGAACGCCAGGCTCTCTTCGAGGGATGACCGGGCTTCTACCAACTTGCCCTGGTCGAAGGCAAAGCGCCCCAGCAGGTACAGCCCGGCGGCTCTCCCGAACTGGTAGTGCGTCTCTCGGCTGAACGCCAGGCCTTCCTCAACGAGCGCCTGGGCGCGCCTCTGCTCACCCAGGGCGAAGAGCGCACGGGCCAGGTGGAAGCACGGCCAGACGATATCCTCGTTGTTGTTCGCTGCGCGGAGCAGCGCCAGGCTCTCCTCCAAAGACGAGTGGGCTGCAGCATACTCACCTCGTTCGATGGCAGCTATTCCCAGAAACAAGAGGATGTAGGCCAGGCTCCTGCTGTCGCCGCTCTCCTGGGCGCAGGTACGGCACTCTTCCAGGAGCGCGCGGGCCCGTGTCTCCTCGCCCTTTCTGTAGGCGATCACTCCCAGATGATAGAGCGACCAGGCCATGCCTCGGGTATCGCTCACCTCGCGTTGGAGGGCCAGACTCTCCCAACACAGGTACTCTGCGCGCTCACTCTCGCCCTGCAAATACGCCAGCCATCCGGCATTGACGAGCGCTTTGGCTCGCACAGCAGGTGAAACTCCCTCGCTGTTGGCCAGCGCTCGATCCAGCCAGGAGCGTCCTTCACTGACGGACCAGCGCATGAACGAGAAATGCGCCAGGGCTCCCGTCAAGCGCAGAGCCGTCTCCCTCCTGACTGCATCCCCTTGCTCCAACGACCAGCCGAGCGCGGCGCGCAGATTGTCCTGCTCTCGTTCCAGGCGCTCGGACCAGCGGACTTGCACCACTCCAAAGAGGTGGATTTCGGCCTCCTCCGCCAGGCGCAGGTAATATGCCGCATGGGCTTTGCGGGTCGCTTCTCTCCCCCCACAAGCGGAGAGGCATTCCAGGCCATATTCACGGATGGTCTCTAACATCAGCAGGCGCCCCGTCTCCTGCGCTTCACCGCGCTGCGCTGCCCGGCACAGCAAGTGCTTGTCCAGCAGCGAGATGATCCCATCCAACACGGCGGCATGGGTCCCCTCAAGCAGGTCATACAGGGCTTCCACTGCCTCCAAGGTACAGCCGCCAACGAACACCGAGAGCCGTCGAAAGAGGCGCTGCTCGGCTTCAGAAAGCAGGTCGTAGCTCCACTGCAAGGTGTTGCGTAAGGTCTGCTGCCGGGCAGGCAGATCGCGCGGCCCTCCGGTTAAGAGCGAGAGCCGGTGTTCCAGATAGTCCAGCAGTGCGGGCAGGGGCAACAGCTTGAGCCGTGCGGCCGCTAACTCAATCGCCAGGGGCAGCCCATCGAGGCGACGACAGATCTCGGCCATCAGCGGCGCCGTTTCGGACGTCAGCACAAGGTCGGGGATGATCTCATGCGCTCGTTCAAGAAACAGGGCCACTGCTCCAGAGCCTGCGACCAGCGACGGGTCTGCGAGGTGCTGCGGATCGGGCAGGGTCAGCGGCTGGACGGGAAAGGTGCTTTCGCCGCGCACATGCAGCATCTCGCGGCTCGTGACCAACAGTTTCAGATGCGGGCAGGCCGCCAGCAGGTCCACCAGGGATGGTGCGGCGGCTGCCACCTGCTCGAAGTTGTCCAGGACCAGCAGGAGGTGCTTGTCTCGGAGAAACGTTCGCAGGTGCTTGAGCGGTTCCAGCCCCTTGTGTTCGAGGTGGAGTGCATGGGCAATGGTATGGAAGACCAATCCGGCCTCCCGCAAGGGAGAAAGCTCGACAAAGCAAGCGCCATCGGCGAAGTCCTGCTGCATTTCATGGGCGACTTCGAGCGCCAAACGGGTCTTCCCCACGCCACCAGCACCGGTGAGCGTGAGCAAGCGGGTCTGTGGGCGCCGCAGCAGCGTACAGACTTCGGCGACTTCCTGTTCTCTACCAATCAGCGAGGTGAGGGGAACCGGCAGAGTGGAGGAAGTTCCTCCCAGGCGCTCCTGTAATGGGGCGGCGGCATCCGTGACGAAGCCCAGCGCTTCCGGTGTGGTGCCAAACAGCTCGCACAACTGCTCCCGAAAGTAGAGGCTGGGAATCGAAGTGCCGTTCTCCCAGCGGGAGACCTCCACATCGCTGGTGCCGATCATGGTCGCGACATAGACCTGGGTCCAGTTCTTCTTGAGCCGATGTGCTTTCAGACGCTCATTCGGAGAGCGCTTTGTCTTGACCTGTTGGGAAGAGAAGACGGCTTGCTGCTGTTTGTTCATCGATGCAGCCTCGTTATACGGAACCTTTTGAAATCACTTCCGACATGTAGAAAGATAGCAACCCCATGGCAAGCGCATGTTAAATCATTGACTTTCTTCCTCAGTATACTACATCGCGTGGTCAGTTCCTCAAGCCACCGATCATCTGTGACAAAAAGGAGGAGTGTATGCCACATACTGAACAATCAACCCTTGCTCCAGGTGTAGCGCCCCACGTCGCACCTCCTGTTCTGACGATGCAGGGGAGACCCGTTTCTGTGGACGGTGTGGGCAACCACAGCATCCTCCTGCCGACATCTGGCGACTCTCGTTCAAAAGGAAGAGAGCATACAATTCTCCATCATTCGGCATGGTAAATTTGTTGGCAACTTGAGATCTGCCACGCGGGTATCGCAGACTTTCCTCTGACCGAGAGGGGAAGGAGATCGGTTATGTCTGAACCATCATCGTTCGTCTCGCTTGATACACTCGCTAGCCGCTTTGTCGAATCTCAACTGGCGTACGTGGCGGCCAGATTGGGTCTTGCTGATCTGGCCTGCAACGTTCCTCGCACGGTAGAGGAACTCGCGGCATGCGTAGATGTGAATCCCGATGCTTTGAGAAGAGTGATGGCTTCGCTCGTTCTCCTCGGCGTGTTTGAGCGCCGAGAAAATCATACCTACCAGTTAGCTGCCAGTCATGAGGTCTTACGCACCGATCATCCTGACTCGATCCGCTCTTATGTGATCATCTCAGGTGAGGTGTATTACCGGGCATTCGCGGAACTGCTCTTTTGCGTCAAGACGGGCAAATCAGGGTGCGAAGCCGCCTTCAGGCAGAGCTTTTTTGCCTATTTGCATGACCATCCCGAGACATGTGCGCATTTCAACATGCATATGAGCAGACGCATGCGCAGGGATGCCGAAGCAGTCATGGCCGTCTACGATTTTGCCCCCTACCACCATGTCGTGGATATTGGCGGCGGCAATGGCATGTTTCTCTCGCTGCTGTTACAGCGGTATGCACACCTGCAGGCAACGCTCTTTGATCTACCGGCTGCCTGTGAACAGGCGATGGAGTCCCTGCAGCAAGGAGGCGTGGCAGCACGGTGTGAGATCGTGAGCGGAGATTTCTTGCGTGATGAATTACCAGGAGGAACTGACCTCTATCTGCTTTCGCTGATTCTTCACGACTGGGACGATGAGCAGGCTGTACGCCTCCTGAAAAGCTGCCGCCGAGCCATGTCGGACACGAGCAGGTTGGTCCTGGTGGAGTTTGTGCTTCAGGAACGTGGGCCGACAGAGCGGGAGGCGAGGGAAGATCTGTTCATGCTCGTCGTCACGGGTGGACGTGAACGGACAGCGGAGCAATTTCGTGCGCTGCTCGCCCAGGCTGACCTGCAACTTTCCTGGATGGTCCCGACCCAAGAGCGCCGTAGCGTTCTTGAGGTCATTCCTGTGCTGCCAACTCAAGAGACTTCACAATGAGGCTCCAGAGCCTGAGACATTGGTACGATGTCCTCAGAGGAAGGACGCCAGAAGCGAAGTCGGGCTAGGGTTGTAGCTCACCCGTGTGAACCCTGACAAGCAGCCGTATCCAGGCAGAAACCTGCGGCCAGGAGCCAGGAAGGGCGAAGGCATAGGGCCGATCATGATCGCCTCCGGCTCCCCATTCTATTGCTCGCCGTCTTCTCTCCAGGATGTTTCCGTTCCCTGCATCCGGCGCGTGTCTTTCCGCGTTGTCCTGGGTCAACTGAGCTGATACGGAGGCGATGGCAATGCCGCTCCTGCCGGAGTGTTCTTGTGTGCTACTTGCTGACGCTGCCTGTGTCGTGCTCGTCGAACGGATTCCCCTCTCATGCAGGAATTGAGCAGCCGTGACGGAGGCAGAGCCATCTCCGTTGTTTTCGCGTGCGAGTTGTTCGTTGAGATCCTCAAGCGAGGGGGAGGAGAACACACGGAGCTGGTCCTGCGGAACCACGGAATAGATTCTGAGGAAGCGGAACAGGGCCTCAAGCGAGGTCAATTGAGTTGAGAGCCAGCGCCAGGCAGGTGATTGATTGCTTTTCCGTGCGACACGATAGTAGGTCATGATCTCCCTCTTCTTTGCATAGACTCAGTTTTCTCGTCATTTGACATGCGTAGGATACGGCAAAACGCACGTATGAACTTAGCAGAGACTTATCACCTCATTAACAAGCTGTTTCTCGCTTGCGGGTTGTGAGCGAGACATCAGCGCGAGCTTATCGTCTGTTTAATAAGAGGATTCTTTCTTGTGGACTGGTTAAAGAGGTAATTCGAGATGGTGGTATGATGAGGAGGACGTGTGTGTTCACGAAGTGAGAAATCCTCGCGAAGCTTGCGGAATGTTTCCACATGCGACAAGGGCCTGTTCCGGGGTCATCCTTCTTCCTTCTTCCCAGGCCTGGGCAAAAGCCTGCTCTCCGAGCTGGGCACGGACGGCGGTGACTCTATGCTCGTGATCAGCAAGCTCACTGGACGGAAGCGGTCCCCCAATTGCTGCGCGCAGCGCTTCCGCTGCTCCCCATAGTTGCACAGCCCGCAGGAGAGCTTCACCGGATATCCCGGGTGAGGGCGCGACCTGGAGGATCGTTCCCTCGATTTCTCCTACGCCTTGTATCGCAGTCAGGTTCGCTACTTCCTCCAGACAGGAGGCAAGCAGGCCCTGATCGTTCAATTCCCGGGCCAGCGTCAGGCTCTCCTCTATCAGCAAGCCTGAAGTTGTGAGGTCGCCCTGAGAAACAGCGTAGATCTGAGCTAGACGCAGCAGCGATGTCGCTATGCCGTGCTTGTCCTCTATCTCCCTGAAGAGTCCTAGCGCCTCTTCGAGTAGGGAACGCGCTCTGGAATATTCCCCCTGGTAGAGCAACGCCTGACTCAGGAGATGAAGTGCCTGGGCGCTTCCCTCCTTGTGATGCAGTTCGCTGAAGAGCGCCAGGCTCTCTTCTGCTGCGGAAGAGGCTGGCGTCACCTCTTTTTGTACGAAGAGGGCATAACCGAGGTAAAGCAAGGCGAACGCCATCCCTTCCTTGTGGCCGCTTTTTCTGAAGAGCGTGAGGCTCTCCTCCAGCAGCGGACGCGCCTCTTCGATCTTGCGCTGTCCAACCGCCACGATTCCCAGGCCCAGGAGTGGGTAGGCCAGGTCTTCCTGGTTGCCTAGCTTTCTAAAGACCGCGAGGCTCTCTTCAACCAGGGAGCGGGCCAGCGGGTAGTCGTTCTTCCGGTAGGCCACTAACCCTGAGCGGTACAGCGACCAGGCTATGCCGCACGTATCCCCTAGCGCGCGATACAGTCTCAGGCTCTCCTGACACAGTTGCTGGGCCCGCTCAAGGTCGCCTTGCCAGTGAGCCAACCACCCGGCATTATTGAGGACTTTAGCCCGTACTGAGGTCCTCATCCCTGCGCTGTTTGCCAGCACTCGCTCGAGCCAGACTCGTCCTTCGCTCAGAGAACCATAGACCTCCCAGAAGCGCTCAAGCACGCCTGCCAGGCGCAACGCCGGCTCCAGAGAGTGTCCTGCCTCTCCTTGCTCCACCGACCAGTGGAGAGCGGCGCGCAGGTTGTCATACTCCTGCTCCAGCCGGTGGAACCAGCGCTGCTGTTCTGCTCCGAGCAAGTGCGGTTCGGCTTCTTCCGCCAGGTGCACATAATACTGAACATGGACGTGGCGGGTCTGTTCCAGCTCCCCGCAAGCGGTGAGGCGCTCCAGACCATACTCCCGAAGCGTCTCCAGCAGGTGCAGGCGTGGTGCTTGCCCGTCTTGCCTCTCCTGAAGGAGCAAATGTTTGTCGAGCAGCGAGGTGATCCCATCCAGCACAGGTGTGGGTGTGCGGCCATCCAGCAGTGCCACAAGTGCTTCCACGGCTTCGAGCGTACAACCACCCACGAAGACCGAAAGGCGTCGAAAGAGGTGCTGTTCTTCTTCAGGAAGTAACTCATAGCTCCAGGCAATGGTGTTGCGCATAGTCTGCTGCCGGGCAGGCAGATCGCGTGGTCCGCCGGTCAAAACGGCCAGGCGATGCTCCAGCCGCTCCAGGAGGGTCTGCAAGGGGAACACTTTCAGTCGGGCCGCAGCCAGTTCAATGGCAAGCGGCAAGCCATCGACACGCCGGCAAATCTCGACGATGAGGGGAAGATCACCGGCGGAAAATGCACCGTCGGGAATCATCTCTCGTGCCCGCTCGACAAACAAGGCCACTGCTCCATAACGGACAAGCGCCTCCCGCTCAAGAAGTCCTGTAGAAGCGGGCAGGGCGAGCGGTTGGACGACATACTCGCGTTCGCCTCGCACGCGCAGCCTCTCTCGGCTCGTCACCAGCAGTTTCAAACGAGGACAGCCAGCCAGCAGGTCTACCAGGAGTGGTGCTGCATCCACCACCTGCTCGAAGTTGTCAAGTACGAGCAGCAGGTGTTGCCCATAGAGAGCCACTTTCACCTGCTCGAGGGGTGGTCTCGTTCCGCTCTCTTGCAAGCCAAGCGCCCGTGCAATGGTGGGAAGGACAAAAGCCGTATCGTGCAAGGAGGCCAGCGAGACAAAGCAGACCCCATCGGCGAAGCCCTGCTGCACCTCGTGGGCGACCGCGAGAGCCAAACGAGTCTTGCCCACGCCGCCAGTTCCGGTGAGCGTGAGCAAGCGGGTCGTTGGCCGCCGGAGCAAGGTACATGCTTCGGCAACTTCCTGCTCTCTGCCAATCAACGAGGTGAGGGGATACGGCAGTGTGGAAGGAACCCGTAACAGGCGCTCCTCTTGCTGTGCGGCACCATCAGCAACGAACTCCAGTGCTTCTGGCGTCGTGCCAAACAGCTCACACAGCTTCTCGCGAAAGTAGAGGCTCGGTTCCGTTGCGCCCGTCTCCCAGCGGGAGACCTCCACATCGCTGGTGCCAATCATGGTCGCGACGTAGACCTGCGTCCAGTTCTTCTTGAGCCGCTGCGCTTTCAAGCGGTTATTGGGAATGCGCTCTGTCTTGACGCGCTGGGAAGAGGAGAGCGCCTGCTGCTTTTTGTTCATCGATGCCACCTCGTCACACAGAACCTTTTCAGACCTCTCTGCTGTTGTTGGAGAATAGCAACCACATAGCAACTGGATGTTAAATCGTTTTCTTTCTCCCTCAGTATACTACATCGTACCACGATGGTATTCCCATTGAACTGGTCTTTCCGCTTCCTGAAAAGGACAAGGTGAGCTTGAAAGGAGGAACTCTATGTTGACACGCGCATTTGTCACCGGCGGCTCTGGTTTTGTTGGCCGGCACCTGATTGCAGCACTGCACGCTTCTGGCACCGAAGTACGGGCGCTGGCACGGTCTGAAAAGGCCGTAAATACCGTGCAGGACGCTGGCGCCATCCCAGTTCTCAGTGATCTGGAAAACAAGGCCTTCTGCCTGCCTGGCAGTCCGCCACTCACGCGCTTAGCCATCCAGTTGATGGGTGAGGAAGTCACCGTGAACGATGCCAAAGCGCGACGCGAGTTAGGGTACGAGGGGCACATATCACGCGAGGAGGGGATGGCGTCCTTGCGAGCATCATTCTTGTCCAATGCATCCGTCCTTCCTAACCAGGAGCAAGAGATGTCAAACAGATGAAACATGCTAGTCTCGTCTTACCGATAGTAGGCAATGCCATCTTCAAAAGCCTCATGATCGCCATCTTCGATGCCATAGAGGGCTTCCTGTAAGGCGAACGTTGTCCGAAAAAGGTTTGCCGCCGTGTACCAGAGATATCAGTAGGCCCCTATGCCTATAACAACATGTTAAGCGCTTGATAAGTTCCTTGCACTTCTTTTCGCCTATACTTACTAACAGCATTTCCTAACCATGAAAAGGAGGAGAGAGGCTCTCATGAGTCAATACATTGTCTCGTATGACGATGCCGCATCCATGGGCCCTCGAGCCGTTGGAGGCAAGGGATGGAACCTGGGGCGGCTGCACCGCTATGGGTTTGCAGTGCCCAAGGGTAGCATCCTCGTCGCAGATGTCTATAAAGAATTCATGGCCAAGCCGAAGCTGCATGCCTTATGTGCTGACCTGGCGCATGTTCAGACCGAGGATGGTGTCGAGAGCGAGATCGCCGGCATCCTGGACACTCTGCGGACGAACATTCTAGCGACCGCGCTCCCAACGGACATAGAACGTGCAATACGAACGTTTCTTACCGATGCGGGACTCGCCGATACACCGGTTGCCGTCCGTTCGAGTGCGACAGCGGAGGATAGTGCTACCACTTCATTTGCCGGTATCCACAAAAGCTTCCTCAGCATCAAGGATCTCGATGAGGTCGTGCGGGCCATCAAGGGCTGCTATGCTTCCCTCTGGATACCGCGCGCTTTGGCCTACCGCCGCCACCAGGGGATGGCTGATGACGACGTCGCCTGCGCCGTGGTGATCTGTGCTATGGTGACGGGGCCAGAGCAATCGCCGCCTCTGGCTGCCGGCGTGGCCTTCTCGTGCGACCCGCGAATCGGCCAGCGCGACCGCGTGATCATCAATGCCGCCTCCGGGTGGGGTGAGAATGTCGTAAGTGGCATGGTCTCTCCAGAAGCGATCACGGTCGTGCAGCGTGCCGATGGTGAACCACACCGAATCGAGCGTGAGCAGAGGCAAGAGCAGGTGCTCTCCAATGCGCAGGCGGCTGCCCTGGCCTCCCTGGTACATCGGGTGCTGTGGGCCTTAGGTGATGGGCAGGAGCAGCAGGACGTCGAGTGGGCCTTTGATGGCGAACAGTTCTGGCTGGTGCAGGCCCGTCCGGTCACGCACCTCCCGCGTGTGACCCTTCCCGCCGTAGCTGCACTACCCACGATCTGGTCGAACGCCAACCTGAAAGACGCCGTGACCGGCGTGCAGACGCCGCTCAGTTGGAGCATCGTCCAGTTAACCGTCGATGCCATTCTCTATGCGCCGTATCGCACGATCGGGTATGGGCTGCCCGAGGGTATGGAACTCATCCGCCGCTTCAGCGGGCGGGCCTACTTCGATTTGACCACCATGCAGTGGGTCTCCTACGACGCCTTTGGGCTGCTGCCACACGAGTTCAACCAGAGCCTGGGCGGTCACCAGCCGGAGATTCCCGTCCCGCCGCAGCATCCCCTCCGCGGGTGGACAGGATTGCGTCGCAGACGTGCCCAACTCCGCTTGCTGCGAGCCAGTATACGCAATGGCTGGACGCTTCCCGGTGAGATCGCACGGGTGCGTGCGGAAGCCCGCAAGTGTGCGTGCCTGCCGCTGACCGACCTCACCCATGCCGACCTCTTCGCGCTCCTGCGGCAGCTCCTTGAGCAGGGCCAGGCCTTTGGTGCGCGCTTCCAGCTTGCCAATATGAGTGGCATCTGGGAACAGATCCTCGCCCGGCTGCTTGAGCGTGAGCGATCCGGTCAGGGCCAGGCGTTGGCCGCTGGCTTGATGGCAGGCAGCCGCGAGGTGGTCAGTGCCGAGCAGGGCTACCGTCTCTATGGCGTGGCGGCTGCGGCGGCGCATGATCCGGCTGCTCGCACCTATCTAGCGGCGGCGCCGCTTAACCCTCAGGGCTGGCGCGACCTTCCTGAGCAGTCACCATTTCGCCAGGCGTTCGCCGCTTTTTTGAACGAATTTGGGCACCGGGGTGTCTACGAGACCGAGTTGGCCAACCCGCGCTGGAATGAGGACCCAACGTACTTGCTCGATGCTGTCCGGGCACTCCTGGCTCAGCACTCGCTTGAAGCACCTGTTGCTGTGGCCCAGCAGAAACGCCAGGCGGCCCAGGCAGAGGTAGCACACCTGCCGCTCTGGCTGCGCCCACTGGTGTCCTGGTTGGCTGCGCGAGCACGCCGTGCCGCTGCCCAGCGCGAAGCCGGCAAGTCAACGATGGTGGCGCTGCTCGAACCGCTGCGCAAGATCGTGCTGGAGATCGGACGACGCATGGTTGAGGCAGAGGTACTGGATGAGTGTGCGGATGTGTTCTTCCTGACCTGGTCCGACCTGGTGGCGTTCTTACAGGAGCAGTGGGATGGCCAGGGAGCACGAGCACTGGTGGCAGATCGCAAGGCGCAGCGCAACAGGTGGCTGGCCGAGGCGCCCCCAGATCTCTTCATCTGTGATGACCAGGGACGACCTGCTGAGTTGCCCTCTGCTGCTGAAAAAGAAGGGATGCGCACGGCACATCGGGCAGGGAGGCAGGCAAGTAAGAATGCACGGGAATTGCACGGCGTGGCGGTTTCCCCTGGTCAGGCAACGGGGCGGGCGCGAATCATCCATCACCCCAGCGAGGGGCAGCGCCTGCAAGCCGGTGAAGTCCTGGTCGCACCATCCACCGACCCGGGCTGGACGCCGCTGTTCCTGCGTGCTTGCGCGGTGGTGATGGAGACCGGCGGCTACCTCTCGCACGGCGCGATTGTGGCCCGTGAGTTTGGCCTCCCGGCGGTGGTCAACATCCCCGACTTGCTGGGAACCGTGGGAGATGGTCAGCTTGTGCTGGTGGATGGCGACCGGGGCTGCGTCGTGCTGGAGGATGTGCGTGGCCAGGTAGGCTGATTCTTCTTGTAGTGTGAACCCTCCTCTACGGAAAGGAGAGGTGATGCCTCTAATCAACACGATCCTGGGAGTGCTCGATATCGGAACTGGGCTGCTCTGCATCGTTATCAGCATTCCACTCTTGAGAGGCTCCGTTCCCAGAAATCCCTGCTATGGATTTCGCTTTCGCCAGTCCTGTGAGTCAGAGGCCAAATGGCAGCAGATCAATACGTACGGGGCGAAACGGCTGATCTACTGGTCAATGCTGATCGTGGGAATGGGCATCGGGACCTTCTTTCTCCCCTTGCAGGATAATCTGGTTCTGATCATGATGATGGCGATTGTTCCACCACTCATCGTGCTGATCCCAGTCTGGGAGACGTATCAGTACACTCGAAGCCGGAAGTGACCAAGGCCGTTTCTATGGAAGATGCTGATGAATTACTCACCTTCTCTCGCTTGCGAGAACAGCCAGCGCTACTCACCAATCATCTGGGGAAGAAGCAACTCGATGTTAAACGGATGATAAGTATCTTACGCCCCTTTCCAGTATACTTAGTGGCATGATGAACGGAAAGCAGAAGGGGTGCTTACCCAGAAGAGCATTCCGAGATACCGGCGCTTCACTGCCTGGCTGGTGAGCAAAATATCCACAGGTGATGAGGCTCTTGGAGGAGATACTATGGCATCGCCTGGGGAAGAAGCGCTTCCCGATCCTGCCGCTCTGGAGCGCATCTTCAATCACGTGGCAACTCAACGGCTGATTCTGCGCCGTCTCCAGATCGGAGACGGCCCGGCCATGTTTGCTGTGCATGGAGATCCAGCCACCAACCTGTACAATCCCTCTGGCCCCCATCCCGATCTGGCAACCAGTGAAGAAATGTTGCGAAGTTGCCTGCATCACTGGGAAGTCTATGGCTTCGGGTATTGGGCCGTTATGCTTCCGCTGGAGGAGCACGTCATCGGCTTTGGGGGAGTTGAACATCGGGTCTGGCGTGAGCGCGATGTCTTCAACCTGTACTATCGGTTTACCCCGAGTGCATGGGGCCAGGGGTATGCCAGCGAAATGGCACGGATGGCAGTCAGCCTCGTGCGTGCCTATCTCCCTCGGTGGCCCGTGATTGCCCGCACGAGGGCCGGGAATATTGCCTCTCTACGGACTGCCGAGCGAGTCGGGCTGATACGACGTCCCGATTTGGATACGGAGCACATCGTTTTGGCGCTCGGCTGGACGCCAGCGGGCGATCAACCGAACTAGTGCGAAAACACCCACTATAACAAGTATACTTTTCTCAGGAGGGTGGTTCATCTCTTCTGAAGTAATATCTCATGCAGATGCATAAGGAGAGTATCTTCATTCAACAGTTGGACTGATGAGAGCAGGATCGGACAGAGCGGGTAACTTTTCGAGTAGGTGACGATGATAGACCTTGTGTTGTTTTCCTGGAAGGATTATTCACTATGCCGACACCGCATTTCTGGGAGGCACTTGATACGCTTGTCTCAAGGAGCGAAATCGTGATTGACCGTCCTCGTGGGACAGCACATCCTCGCTATCCAGGGTTCCTCTATCCCCTGGACTATGGATATCTGCAGGGAACCATGTCGGGTGACGGATCGGGGATTGATGTGTGGATGGGCAGCCAGTCCACCAGGCAGGTGACCGCACTGCTCATCACGGTGGATGGACAGAAACGTGACGCTGAAATCAAACTGCTGTTCGATTGTACTCCAGAAGAACGCCAGGCGATTCTCGCTCTCCATGACCAGTCCTCCTGGAGTGGCAGCCAATCAGCTCTGCTGATTCAGCGCGCTTCCCGATAGATGCCGTTGATTCCTACCTTGCATTGGTATTGATAAGGAGGAGGTATGACGATACTCGCTACGATTCTCATCTACGGTGTGCCTGGTTCACTTGTGCTCTCGGCACTCATCCTGGCCATCTTATTTATGGCACAATCCCCGTCTGTTGCTCCAAGACTATCCGAAGGATGTTCGAGACGCAGTGCCGCCGAAGACCCTAACGGAAAAACGGCTGAGTTCCTATTGGGCAGCAGTGTTTCTCCTCCTGTTGATTGCTTTGCTCGTGCTAGCTGCGCTCTCCGCAAAAGCTGCCCATCAAGGCTTTGCTGGCGTCTTCCTCAGTGCTTTCGGCGTCGGCTTCCTGTTTAATCTCGTGGACTGGTTGATCCTAGATTGGTTGATTGTCTGTACCATCACCCCGGCGTTTGTGGTGATTCCTGGCACCGAGGGGATGGCAGGCTATAAAAACTATGCGAGGCATTTCAGAGGGTTTCTCGTTGGAATGGCAATCTCTGTGGTGATGGCTGTACTCATCGCGGCGCTCGTGGTATCTGTGTATGTTGAGCGACAATGAGAAGTGAGCAGTGACGCGCATGACAACTGCCGGTTGAGAGAACACAGGGGATGAGCATCGTCGCGACTTGTCCCCTGCTGAAGAGGAGGAAGAGCCTCCCTGGACAAAAGC